>Ga0272442_10000256_pt1:5000-89752 | contig 89752 bp, 72 predicted proteins | sample SSMForm2O_FD_200262 | JGI IMG/M metagenome (GOLD analysis project Ga0272442, IMG submission 200262) | Marine sediment archaeal communities from Little Sippewissett salt marsh, Falmouth, MA, United States - SSM-Form-2O | ecosystem: Environmental > Aquatic > Marine > Wetlands >...
GCCTTTTCATCGAAAAAAACTCACCTTCCTGATATCCCAATCCCTTAAACCATCGTTTTAGATGCAAGGGTGCGCGAGGTCGCAAAAGATTCGTAGCGCGTCGAAAATCCGTCAATGGGCCAATTTCGAAACGTGAACCATCCGAAAGTCACGTTTTAGCCTGGCCATGTTTTTTTTCAACACGCGTAACGCCTGCTTATTGGGATGACATATACCGACACCCGAACCCGAATGCCGTGCAATACCCAACAGCCGCTCCAACTGGAACTGTATGGCTTTTTGCGAGGGTTCATTGTCCAGGAAAGCGCTTCTTTCCGTCGCAGGCACCCCCATTTGCCGGGCCATTCCAAGCGCCACGGTCTTGCTTGTCGTCCTGCTGTCAACAAAAAACAGTTTTCTTTCCTTTATTTCACTTAAAACGATCCGCATTTTGTCACGTCTCTGGGTAAAGCAGGAGCCCATGTGGTTATTGATTCCTCGGGCTCCGTTGACCCTCTGAAGATGCCGGTTTATGGTTTCCCGGATTTCATTTTCCCCCATGCAGGTCATAAGGGCGCCGGGTCCAGGGTTCAAATCGGGCCAATGATTCGGCTCCATGGGTAAATGCAGCATAAGCTCATGCTTCCGTTGATCGACTCCCTTTAACATGACACCGGTCTTAGGGGCCAAGGGCAGGAATGAGAGGCTGAGAGGCAAATCGAGCGACATAAAGGCGCGCCCTATTTCCGCATCATAACCCAAATCATCGACAATGATGGCCACCTTGAAGAAATTCTTTTTTGAGGGCCGTCTCTCCGTCTTGCAGACGAGTCTGATCCTATGAGTATTAAACCCGAGAGCGAAAATAAGGCAATGGACTTCATTTTCGGAGATCTCTTTTTTTTCAATGGTCACGGTGGGTTCGAACTCGGAAAGCACCTCACCTAAGATGCCGCTCAGCCGGGAGACCGAACGCTTCGCTTTGAGCCTGATTTCCATCTCCGTGAGGTCCCAATCAGACCCTCCGCTGTGCCTCGGCCGCACATGGAGAAATGCGATGTCATCTTCGGGGACCCCCTTCCGATAAAGGGTTTCAAAAATGGCATGATCGATTCTTCCCATCTGGCGATGGAGATTGGACTTGTTGGAGTAGACTTCCTCGTAGGCAGGATATGATGAGGCTCCGTCGGATCGGGCAAAAAAGTAAACCAGACCCAGAAAAACAGCCAGGCCCAAGGTGAGCGCTACGGCGAAGGGAAACATCTTCAGACGCGACTTTTTGGCTCTGCCCCTTTTCTTTTTCTTCTTCGCCATTTACCACACCGGAGATCGGACCGGAATGATTGCTGATGTCATGATAAAAGAAAAATCATGAGTGAGACTTAATCTTAGAAAAGATATTCCATGTCTTGAGGAGTTGCAGGGCATGACGAACCTGATTGTCCTTCTCCAGAATCATTTTGACCCTTTCATCTTCGTCGTTTGACTCCTTCTTTGTTTTCTCCCCCTCTTCCTTCATGGTCTCATTGGACATGTGGCCCTTCAAGTCCTTTTCCCGTATGATGCGGGACTTCTCCTTTTCCTTTTTCTCGTCATAGGGAATGTATTTCAATTCGATGTCGGGGGAAATGCCGCTCAATTGTATCGATCTCCCGCTGGGCGTATAATATCTGGCTGTGGTCAACCTGAGGCCGGACCCATCCGAGAGGGGCAAAATCGTTTGCACAGAGCCCTTCCCGAATGTCTTTGTGCCCAGAATCAGCGCTCTCTTGTTGTCCTGCAATGCTCCGGCAACGATTTCCGCCGCACTGGCACTGCCTCCGTTTACCAGCACAACGATCGGATAATCTCTCGTTATACTGTTCTTATGAGCAGACGCTTCCAAGCTTTGGGAAGAGTGTCTTCCTTGAGTACTCACGATGAGGCCGGAATCCAGGAATAAATCCGAAACGGCGATCGCCTGTGACAATAATCCCCCCGGATTGTTTCGCAAATCAAGAATCAGGCCTTTTAAATTTTTTCCCTTTTCCACTTCCTCCAGAGAGGACGACAAGTCTCTTTCCGTATTGCTCTGAAAACTTGCAACACGGATATATCCGATATCCGGTTCGAGTTGATAGTTTCTGACGCTTTTCAGCGGAATAACATTTCTTGTAATATTAAATTCAAGAGGCTTGTCTTCGCCCTCTCTCATGACTGTCAATTTCACATCGGTCCCCTTCGGTCCCCTGATCAATTTGACCGCCTCAGGTAATGACATATCGAGACTTGAAGTATCATCGATTTTTATGATCTTATCACCAGGCTTGATGCCGGCTTCGTAGGCCGGGGTCCCCTCTATGGGTGACACGACCGTCAAGACATTGTCCCGGATGCTGATTTCAATACCGACGCCGGAAAAGCTCCCTTTTGTCTCAATGAGCAATTCCTGATGTTCCTCTTTGGTCATAAAGGACGAATGAGGATCCAGATTCTGGACCATTCCTTTGATGGCCCCATAAATAAGTTCCTTTGAATCCTGAGGTTCCACATAATTCTTTTCGATTTGCCGGAGCACTTCAGTAAAGATCTCGATATTCTTGTATACATCACGGGTCCCCGCCGTGACATGGGAATCACTTCCCTTGAGGAACAAAATCCCCCCAACCAGAATGATTATAAGAATAATGTCCAGCAGATATTTTTTCATACTGAATGCCATGATTTTGCTCCTGAAATTTTAAGAATAAAGAGAGTTAGTATACTTTAGATTTTTGATATAGGTCAATGAACTTTTAGCCACTTCATGGGATCGAGATTCGTTCCGCCATTTCTGATTTCAAAATAGAGTCTTGGTCCGGCCAGGGATTCACTATCTCCCAGAAGGCCGATAATCTCTCCCTTTCGGACCATCTCCCCCTCGTCTTTATTCCTGTGTGAGAGATGTGCGGATACAGTGAAATATCGCGAACCGTGATTGATGACGATGATCTGCCCATACCCCTTGAGCCATCCCGAATAATCCACTCTGCCCGGATAGATGGACTTTACCTCCCCGCCCGGTGGACCCTCTATATATATGCCTTTGTGTGTCTTAAGGCCCTTAGCATTCAACGGTTTGTATCCGCTGATAATCTTACCCGGAAAAGGGAGGGCTAACTGACCTATTGTGTTTTCAAAACCGGTAGGTAACGGCTGGTTTTTATTCTTACTATCGGGCCTTTTGTCCAGATTGATAAGCGTGTCACCAAGGTTTTGTGCGGCAAGTTCCAATTCTTTCACCGCCGTTTCATAGAACTCCTTCTCCTTGTGAACCTTCATCAGGAGGAGCACCTTTTTATCCAGATCGCTCTGCAGGGTTGCCAGACGTTCATTTTCCGCACTCTCCAACCGATCGACGGTCTCCAGTTTCTCTTTGGTTTGCACCATCTCCTGTTCGTGTCTTTGAAGAATATGAACCATTTTGTTCAACAGTTCCTGATCCCCGCGCATGATTCCCTTCAGATACTTGATCCTTCTTCTCAAATCGTGAAGGCCCCTTGAGGTCGCCAGAATCTGAACGTATCCCCTTTTGGCATATTTGTAGAACGCAACAAGCCTCCGGGCCAGTCGCTCTTCCGCTTCCTCCAGTGCCTGTTTCAATTCACGAAGGATTTTCTGTTTCTCTCCCAGTTCCCGCTTGGTCCGGGTTACCTTGCTCCTTAAGTCGCTGAGGAACGATCGCTGACCTGCAATCCCCTTTTCCAGATCGGATAGCTGAACCAGAAGACTCTTTTCTTTCGCCCCGAATTTATGAAAGAGTTCCTTCTCCCTGGTGAGCTCTTTTTCAATGGTATTTGCCGGCCTCTTTTCGTTTTCTGAATTCGACACGGCAAGGGCACTGGGCGTTCCGGGCGGGAAAATCACCATCAACAGGAAGGCCGGGATCAGAATTCCCAAAATATCTACGAAACTTGAATGGTTCCGAAAACCCATAACCCATCTCATTAAAGATCTTTCAACATGTTGTTGATGTAACGTTTTGGGAAAACCCAAAGGTTGACGGCTTCGTAAAAAGTCGCCGTCATAAGCAAATTTTAATAAACTACGAATAGCACGAAGTACATGAAGCTGAAAATATTAATTGTTTTTATAACCCTTCGTGCTCTTCGTGTCCTTCATGGTAAAAAATAAGGCATTTTACGAACGCATCAAGGTTGGGGAGGCTATGATCTGAAAAACCGCCCCAGTGCAATGAAGCTGCCGGTCAGCCCCAGAAAAAGGCTCAAGATCAGGATTAAACCGACATGCGCCCCCTTGAGGAATACAATATTCATGACGGGAAGACCCAAGATGCCTTCGGTACGTAATGAGAAGAGCAAATAAAGGCTGAAGAGAATCAACAGGGCGATACAGCCCCCGACAAGTCCCTGTAACCCGCCTTCCATCAGATAAGGCATCTTCACAAACCCATCCGTTGCTCCCACAATTTTCATTATTTCAATTTCATCCTGCCGGGAATATATCGTGAGCTTGATCGTATTTGTGACGATGAACAGGACGGCTATGCAAAGGAGTCCTCCGATGATGAGGCCGGCAAGCTTCAGCATGTCGATGACGCCTTCGAAACGTTCGACCCACTGTTCACTGTATTGCACTTCCGCGATCCCTTCGATCTCCTCCAATCGTTCTTTCAATTTCTGTGGAGCAGTCTCATCCCTCCCCTTACTATCAAACATGATTTCAAAAGACGCAGGGAAAGGATTCACGGTAAGACCATCCAGCAAACCCGCTTGAACCCCGAGGGCATCCCGCATTTCCATCATGGCCTTCTCTTTGGACACAAAGTCCTGTATGGTGGCATGAGGCAGTTCTTTCAGCACGGCTTCAATGCCGCCCTTTGTAACCTCGTCGATATCATCCACGAGGTAAACCGACATAGACAGAGACTGCCCCCATTGCACAACCCAGGAACTGACATTGACATAGAACAGCATAAAGGCCCCGATGAGCAGGACGGATATCGTGATGGTGCCCATGCTGACAGCATGAATCAGGCTGTTACTGAAAATATTTCGAAGGGCGTGCCTAAAGTGGTATGTTCCGCTTCTTAATCTTGTCATCCTCTTTTTACCGAAGGATTTTGCCCATTTTGAGGAAAACAACCAGATCCTCCGTATCTTTCAGGAGTTCCTTGCTGTGTGTCGCGATGACAACGGTCGTTCCCCTCAGATTGATACTCCTGAAAAGAATCATGATTTCCCGGGTAATATCAGGGTCGAGGTTTCCGGTGGGTTCGTCTGCGAGAAGAATCAGGGGATCATTCACGACCGCCCTTGCGATGGCGACCCGCTGCTGTTCTCCGGCCGAAAGTTGAAGCGGGTAAGCCTGCTCTTTTTCCACCAGACCAACGGCTCGGAGAATCTGATGGGACTTTTTTCTAATGATTGCAGGTCGTTCCCCTGCGACTTCCATCGCGAGAGCGACATTCTGAGATACCGTTTTGCTGTTCAGCAATTTAAAGTCCTGAAAGACAAACCCGATTCTTCTGCGCAACAGGTCCAGGTTCAATCGACGGATCCGGTTCAGATTGATACTGTTGATAAGGATTTGACCTTCGCTGCATTTTTGGGCGCCAAACATAAGCCTCAAAAGTGTTGTCTTCCCCGCCCCGCTTGGGCCGGTAATATAGACAAACTCCCCCTTACGGATCTGCAGGTTCACATCATCCAGTGCCGTGTTTGCTCCGAATCTTTTTGTCACGTGAAAAAGTTGAATCATGATCAATGGCTATAGTTAAAAAACCTGATGCATTCGAAAAAAGTCGCTATCCTGCCAAAATCAATATTCACCCAGCCCCCTGATCAGCCTTGCCATGGCGAGGTGTTGGTCATAAAGGGCACGGTAATAATTAACCCGCGATCTGGTGAGCAGGGACTGCGCGTCGAGGACCTCCTGGATCGTGGTAACTTGTGCCTTGTAACGCTCTTCACTTACCCTCAGGTTTTCCTCGCCCTGCTCAACCGCCTTTTCCGTGGTGGGGATATTCTTGATCGCCACTTCCAGATTCAGCAGGTCCCTTTTTATTTCAAGGGCGATGTTGTCCAGCAGTGCGGATTTATCATGCAGGATTTGCCTCTTCAGGCTCTCCTTTTCCCTGACCGCACTCCCGGTCTTGCCCCATTCCCAGAATGTCCAGGACAGGACCGCCATGGCCTGCCATTGGCTCGCATCATGAAATTCACTCCCCGATACTCCGGGATCGTCTCCTTCTTTGATATAATCATAGTTCAGGGCCGCTTCGGGATAGTATTTGCTCTTGGCCAGCCTGATCTGTTGATCGACCTGAAGCGACGCGATATCGATGAGTTTTATCTCGGGCCGATTCCCGAGAGCCTTTTTATAATAAGTTTCAAAATCTCCGACCTCCTGGCTGTAGGCCAGAATGTCTTCCGCCTCAACGGGGCTGTTCACCGACCTTGCGAGCACCGTATTAAAGGATGATCGGTTCAATCTTGCCGCATTTTGGGCTTTGACCAGGTTTTGCTTGGCATTGGCCAACTCCACTTCAGTTTTCAAAAGATCGTTGATCGGAATCATTCCAACTTTATAAAAACTCTGGGTCACTTTGACATTGGAAGTCAGGGATTCGACCTCTTGAGCGGCCACTTCCACTCCCTTGTCAGCTATCAGGATATTGAAATAGGCCTCTTTTACCTGTAACGCAAGGTCCAGTTCCGCCAGTTTGAAATCGGTGCGGGATTGATCCACCCCCAGTTTCGCCAGTTCATAGGCGCTGGTGAGGGCAAATCCCGTGAAGAGCGGTTGGGTGAGACTCATCCTCCATTGGTAGTTGTCTTTGCTATTGAGGACACTTCCGGGAAAGGTTAACCCACCCCCTAAGGGAATGGGATCGGTCGTTTTCTGTTCACTGAGTCTGGTATACGCATAACTTGTACTGAGTTTCGGATAAAAATCCACCTTGGCCTGTTTCACGACAAAGGTCGATTCATCGATTTTTTCCTTTTTCGCTTTTAGTACCCAGTTGTTCTCAATGGCTTCCGAGATACTTTTTTCCAGGGTATAGGTCGTTACCTTTTCCTGAGCGATCACACCACAGGGACGCCACAGGCCCCCCAAAAACACGGCAACCAAGCACACAAAGAGGCATTTGTGAAGCTTCATAGCTGATTCTCCTACCTTTTTCGGTATTATGTGCCTATTCATTAGAATAGGGTGGACGATATGTCAATGTCTTTCAGATCCGAACCCTTCCAGAGAGGTAATGAGCGGGCTTGACAGCTTTTTTTTGAATAACTAAAGTGGGGTCCCTCGCCCCTGGAACGGATATGCCGTGCCAAAAAAGTCCGCGAACCGAAAAAACCTTTCGAGATGGATAGGATTTTAGAGCATCATGTCTGACAAAATAAGACGCTACGGCTGGCTTCTCCTGATCCTCCTCCTGATCCTGATCTGGTGGAACAAGCATGCCATTCTGGATTTTGTTCAACCCAGGCCCAACTCCGAGTCTCTTGAATTCAATCAGTCCCAAAATTCTCAAGAATCAAGAATCACGGTCATCTCAGCAGATGAGAGGATCAACATCGACGTGTTCCGGAAAGTTCATCCGGCCGTCGTAAATATTGTCGCGACAACGCTTAGCGTAAATTTCTGGATGGAAATCATTCCAAGAGAAGGTCAGGGATCCGGTTTTATTATTGATGGAAACGGCTATATTCTGACGAACAATCATGTGGTGGCGAGGGCGCAGAAAATCACCGTCACCCTTTCCAGCGGGAGAAAGCTCTCCGCAAACCTCGTCGGGCGTGATCCCATGTCTGATCTGGCGGTGATCAAGATTCCTTCAGGGATCGCGGATACCGTGGCCGTTCTCGGGGATTCGGATCAGGTCAGGGTGGGTCAAAAGGCCGTGGCGATAGGGAACCCCTTCGGACTTTCCCATACCCTTACGACGGGTATTGTCAGTGCCCTGAACAGAGAAATCAGGACCCGGGAAGGCCCTCCCATAAAAGACCTGATCCAGACGGACGCCGCCATCAATCCGGGGAATTCCGGCGGTCCCCTGCTGAACTCAAACGGAGAGGTCATCGGCATCAATACGGCGATTTTCAGTCTCTCCGGTGGATACCAGGGAATCGGTTTCGCCATTCCCATCAATCGCGCAAAAGAAGTTGCTACGCAGTTGATCACCTCCGGAAGCGTGACGAGACCCTGGCTGGGCATCACGGGGGTATCCATCACCCAGGACCTCGCAGACGAGCTGAGGCTTGTTACGGACACGGGGATACTGGTCATTGAAGTCATAAAGGGAAGTCCCGCCGATCGGGCAGGCCTTAGGGGAGGAAATCGTGAGGTTATCGTCGGAAGCATGAGACTTCTTATCGGAGGGGACATCATCACGGCAATGAACGGCCGCCCGATTAAGAAAATGGAAGGCCTCATCGGCCGGCTCAACAAATCGGGCGCAGGAGAAACCGTTTCATTGAGCATCTTCCGAAACGGCACGCCTTATAATGTGGAGGTTCTTCTGACGGAAAAACCCTGAATAGGGCAAAAATCTTGACAGACATGCCATCGCTTCCTAGTATAACAGGTTATCACACCGGTCGCCCTTCAGTCTTTCATGCAACCATTGAAAAACAAGGTCCCATGTCTTTTGGAGGCGCGATTTCCCTGGACGAAAGGGTGTGGACGAACTCGAATCTTTATTATTGACAGCATATTAAAGACAGGTCACATATGAAACTATCTACCAGAGGACGTTACGGCACTCGGCTTATGATTGAACTGGCAAAGTGTTATGGCAGCGGCCCCATGAGTATTGCCCGCATCTCCCAATACCAGGATATCCCCATCAAATATTTGGAGCAGCTTATCATACCGCTGAAAAAGTCAGGCATGATCAAGAGCGTCAGGGGACCCAAAGGGGGGCACATGCTTTCCAGGTCACCCGAATCGATCAACCTCTGGGACATCCTCGTCCTCCTGGAAACCAAAATGACCCTCGTCGATTGCGTCAATGACGAGGCGGTATGTCCGAATAGCGAGGACTGTCCCGTGCGACCCGTTTGGGGGAAGGCCTTCGCATCCATCAAGAAAATCTTTCAAGATACCTCCCTGGCCGATCTTGTCGCATCCGGAGAAAACCCTGCAGAAGAATAAGCCGAGAGCACCCGCAAAAAAATGAAAATATTTGAAGACCTCTATGCCTTTCTGTGGCTCGATCCCTCAGTTAATAATTGCAATACCTATTTCATTGACGGCGCAAAAAAAATTCTTGTGGATCCCGGACACGAGCACCTCTTCGGCCATGTCAGGGACAGTTTAGCCGACCTCTCATTGACCCCATCCGATATTGATCTTGTGATCATCACCCACGCCCATCCGGACCATATGGAAGGGGTCACCCTGTTTGCCGACACCCCTCCTGCCCTGACGGCCGTTTACCACACCGAATCGACATTGAATGACCCAATATCCGCCCAGTTCGGTGGCGGGCTGGCCGCCCCCCGATTCGAACCGGATATTCTTCTTCAGGAAGGGAGTCTTCGAGTGGGAAGGCACGACTTTCAGATCATTCACACTCCCGGTCATTCTCCCGGTTCCCTTTGTCTCTACTGGCCCGAAAAAAAAGTCCTGTTTTCCGGGGATGTAATCTTCAATCAGGGCGTGGGTCGAACGGATTTGCCCGGTGGCAATGGAAGTGCGCTAAAGGAGAGTATCAGGAAACTTTCGAATTTCGAGATTGATTTTCTTCTTCCGGGGCATGGGGATATCGTTTCCGGTCGTGATCGCGTGAAAGCCAATTTCGAAGAGATTGAAAGGGTCTGGTTCGCATATCTGTCATGAAGAAACCGCAAATCCTTTCCATTGATTTTGATCTCAGGCAGTTGGAGATTTTCAAGAAAGTCGTTGAATTGGAGAGCTTTACAAAGGCCGCTCAGGCAGTTTTCCTCGCCCAGGCTTCAGTCAGCGAAAGGATCTCCAACCTCGAGACGACGGTCGGGGTAAGACTCCTTGACCGTCTGGGGAGACGTGTCGTTCCGACAAAAGCCGGCGAACTGCTTTATAAGCATGCCACTTTGCTGCTTGAGATGAAAAAGACGGCCTGTCTGGAGATGCAGGATTTTCTGGGTGTAAAACGTGGAGAAGTCCGAATGGGCGGAAGCACGATTCCCGGTGAATATATCCTCCCCGGGGTCATCGGACGGTTTCGGGAAAAATACCCCCAGGTATCCGTGTCCCTTACCGTCGGTTCCACCGGCGATATTGAAAATTGCGTTCTTGAAGGAGATTTCGAGCTGGGTGTCATAGGATCTCTGAGTGCCGACAGAAATCTCATCATTCAGGAACTCTGGCAAGACGAACTGGTTGTTGCCGTTCCGATCGGGCATCGATGGAGCACGAAAGAGGAAATCGTCATCGAAGAAATATATGAGGAACCTTTCATCCTCAGGGAAACGGGCTCGGGAACCCTGAGAATTTTTGAGAAATTCCTTGGTTCCATGGATTCCGGAAGCGTTGAGGCGCTTCGCGCGGTCGCGCGTTTCGGCACCTCAACGGCGGTCAAGGAGGGCATAAAAGCGGGTCTCGGAGTGTCCGTCATTTCTTCCAGAGCCTTGGCAACGGAATTGGAAACCGGGGTCCTCAAGGCCATCAGGATAAAAGGGCTCCCCATGTCCCGGAGTTTCTATTTAATCAGGGACAAGAGAAGAATGCCGTCCCCCCTATGCCGGGCCATGCTCGAATTTTTACTGTCCACATCAAAAAAGGAGAAACTCTGATTTTTAGTTGCGACGATCATATTGCAGTCAAGTTAGTGCCCATCCAGAAATAAAACGTTGGTACAGAGGATATTTTATATCATGAGAACTCAGAACAAAATCATTGATTATCGAGGAGACTGTTGAGGGGCCTATCTGGACGTAGGGCTATGTCTAAGAATCCTGCCCACAGATGAATCCTTTGAATTCATCCTCGAAATAAATAAACTCGAAAAAATCAAAAGAGTGGTGAACCACAATGGTGGCGAAGTGATCCAAGAGATCCCGATGGGGGAAGACATCAGGCTGAAAGTCCGGAAGGTCGGAACCAAGGACGGGCCGTGACGTCTGAAAAGTGCTCATCCGGAAATCTCCCTTCATTCATGTATTGTCGACCCTTCTTTGTCTAATCGAATCGGCTCTCCCTTCACAAAGCTATTTCAGTATCGGAATTTCCTGTTTGAAAAATAGTTAAATCAAGTTTACATTCCCTGTGAAACCTTATCAGAGGATAAATATGGGAAACGATATAATGGGTCGACGGCTTACGGAAACCGTCACCGGGGCGGGCTGAGCTTCGAAACTGCCTCCAGGGGACCTGGACAAAGCGCTTTGTGGGCTCGAATTTCCGACGGATGAGAACCTCCTCGTAGGTCTCGACCTGGCGGACGATGCAGGAGTGTACAAGGTCACGGACGACATCGCCATCATCCAGACCGTGGATTTCTTTACCCCCATCGTGGATGACCCTTACTGGTTCGGTCAAATCGCCGCGGCCAACGCCTTGAGCGACGTCTATGCCATGGGTGGTGTGCCCAAAACGGCCATGAATCTGGTCGCATTCCCTCTCAAAGACATGGACATCTCCATCCTGCGCCGGATCATCCAGGGCGGTCTGGACAAACTGAAAGAGGCCGGTGTCGTCCTTGTCGGGGGGCACAGTGTGGAAGACAAGGAACTCAAATACGGTCTTTCCGTAACCGGGTTCATTCATCCTGACCGGGTCCTCACAAAAAAAAACATTAAGGTTGGTGATGGGTTGATCCTGACCAAGCCCCTAGGCACCGGCATCATCAATACGGCGATCAAGGGAGGGCTGGCCGACCCCGAAGTCATCGAGAAGGTCACCCGATTGATGGCCGGCCTCAACCAGCAGGCCGCGGAGATCATGGAACGCCATGAAGTTCATGCCTGCACCGACATTACGGGTTTCGGCCTCCTCGGCCATCTCGCGGAGATGGTGTTGGATTCCGGAGTCGGCATGGAGATCCACGTCGGAGATCTCCCGATCATTCCCGAGACCCTGGACTATGCAGGGATGGGTCTTGTTCCGGCCGGAGCTCATAAAAACAGGGAATTTCGCATCTCCATGATTGATATTGATCCTTTGATCGATGCCGTCACGCAGGATATCCTGTTCGATCCCCAGACATCCGGAGGGCTGTTGATCTGTGCAGCTCAGGACAACGTCAAGGCGATCCTGGAAGAACTCAAGGCTGAAGGGATAACGGATGCCTCTCTTGTGGGCAAGGTGGTCTCAAAGCCCAGGGAGCGAATCGTCGTAAAAAGATGAAAGGAACAGGCGATGAACAAAGAAATCGACTGCCGCGGGCTGGCCTGCCCGGCGCCGGTCCTGGAAACCAAAAAGGCCGTGGAGAGTGAGAACCCCGGCCTCATCAAAGTGACCGTCGATAATCAGGCGGCCGGGGAGAACGTCTCACGCTTTCTCAGCACCCAAAACTTTGAAGTGAAAGTTGAAGAGGAAGGTGGGGATTTTCACGTCATGGGCTATAAAGGGGAAGGCTCAACCCCCCGGTCTCCGGTGGCTGAAGAACCGGATACGGACAAAAAGAAGATAATGGTCATGATAGCCACCGACCGAATGGGCTATGGCGACGATGAACTGGGAACCAAACTTCTTGTAAGTTTTTTAAGAACCCTGAAGGAAATGGGCGATGAACTCTGGCGCCTCGTCTTCGTCAACAACGGCGTCAAGCTGACCATTGATGAATCAGAGGTCCTTCCCGTGCTGAAGGATCTGGTCGATGACGGCGTGACGATTCTGGTCTGCGGCACCTGCCTCGATCACTTCAATCTCCTGGAAAGGAAACAAGTGGGCGAGACCACCAACATGCTGGATATCGTAACGGCCATGCAACTGGCCGATAAGGTTATCAATATCTAGATATCTCTTTGATAGCGATCAGCGGTCAGCCATCATCAGAATCCAGAAACAGCGCATTAAGCTGAGGGCTAAATGTCCCGCAGGGCTGGACTGAACGCTCCATCCAGAAACCATGTCTTTCTGGATGGAAACAAGCTGGCAACCGAACCATCAGCTCATTGTTCAGAAAGCCATAAAGTCATCCTTTTCGCCCATGGGAATAACCTTTTCAGGGCTCACCTTTTTTACAACTCCTTCAAGCTTAAACCAAACCATAAAAAAAAGTCAATTTTGCCATTAATGAGGTTTCACTCTCCGAAACATTCAAAAAAATTTCTTGGACATTGATCTTCGGGGTTCACGCGGCACCAAACCCTAAATCCACCGTCAAATTTCCGCATCATCAAAGAGGTCAAGGGATTTGGGTGCATCCCTGGGCACCAGCAAGGTATCAGATGCAAGGCGCCGAGGAGTGACGACTGAGACGTATGAGCAATACGCCGCAGGGAGGAACGATCGAAGGCAACGTCGCAGATGATGCCTTGATGGTGAATCAGGGCAAACTTTCCTACTTGCTGAAACTCGGGGGAGTTGTTATATCTCATCCCTATCGGGTCTGACGGCGGCGACGTTTTTCAAGACCGGAGATACTGAATCTGAACCCCAAAGTTGCAACATCAGCGTGAACTCTCGTGTTTTTTTCCCTTCGGTCGTTTTTTCACAGGCCTTTGACGGCTGAATAACCAGCAGGATACCTTTCCTGCCGGCCAGACAAAAGAACGATGGGGTCCTTTCATGGGAAAACAGGCATCATACCTTTTTATTTTTTTTATCTCCCTTGGCCTGTTCTCCGGTTGCTTTGATGAAGAACCCGTTCAAAAAATCGATTTCAGCAAACGGGTACCTGCCCATTACGCTCAGGAGGAAGAGGATGTCATTACTTACGCCTATCTTCCCCAGTACTCTCACGCCATGTCTTACCAGAGGCATTTTCCCCTTCTTGAATATCTGAGGAAAGAAACCGGTCTGAAGATCAAACAGGTCTTCCCCGACACCTTTGATGAGCACATGCGAATGGTCGGGCAGGGCAAAATCGATATCTCCTTTTCCAACCCCTTTGTCTATGTCAAGATTGCGCAAAAATACGGATCACGGGCTTTTGCACAGGTCCTGGAGGTTTACGGCAGAAAAAACTTCAGAGGACAGATCATATGCCGTGCGGACAATCAGGAACTCAGGACCCTGAAGGACTGCAAAGGGAAGCGATGGATTGCCGTCGACCCCTCTTCCGCAGGGGGGTATCTTTATCCTCTGAAACATTTTTACGACCATGGCATCACGCGCCGGGATTTTTCCGAAATTGCCTTTTCTCCCGGCCCGGGAGGGAAACAGGAAAAAGTAGTGCTTGCCGTTTACGCGGGTAAATATGACATAGGTTCCATCCGGGAAGGCACTTTGAATGTCGTGGCCGACAAAATCGACATCGGCCGGATCCGTGTCATTGCCCATAGTGCATGGTATCCCGGCTGGGTATACGCCTTCCGGAAGGGTCTCGACGTCCGGTCGTTCGAAAAATTACAGGAGACTCTCTTACGACTCCGTTATGATCATCCGGACCATCGAAAAATACTGGACGCTGCCGATATCGTTGGGGTCGTACCCTCGATTGATTCGGAATTCGATACCATTCGGGACCTGATCACCACCCTCGGCACGGACCTCCTCGAAAGGGACCGTTTCTCCGCCCAACGATAAGGGATGGAAAACCGCAGAAAAACGCCGGAGGGGTCGGTGGCCCGAATCGGCGAACAGAAAGGGAAAAAGCAGGATGACCAAACGCTTCAAACTGTGGGATGGTTGCCTATGAGGCTCGGTTTCCGAGGGAAAATCTACGCGGGGATTATTTCCATTGTTCTTCTTTCCGGATTGCTCATGGCTTTCTCGGTCAGAACCGTGGTCTCAGCGGCCCTGTCCCGTGAATGCAAGCAGAGGGGCGTATCCCTTGCCGTCAATCTGGCTGCGAGAAGTGAGGAAGCCATCCTTGCAGTGGATTTTCTGCGCATGAAGAATCTCATAGATGAGGTCGTGAACCTTGGACCCGACATTTCTTACGCCTTTATTCAGGATCAAAAAGGACAGACCCTTGCACACACATTCAAGGGGGGGTTCCCTATTGAACTCGAAACTGCCCACAGCATCCCCGATGCAAAGCCCCACAGCCTGAGGCTTCTGGATAACGGCCGGGAGCTGATATATGATATTGCGGCCCCGGTTTTTGTGGGAAGCCATCGACTCGGAACCGCCAGGCTCGGGCTTAGCAAGACGAGAATCGGCGCGACCACAAGAAATCTTATGTTGATGATTTTCCTGTTGACGGGAATCTCCACCCTGATTGCGGCCCTGGTGGGCGCGGGTTTCGCGGATCGGGTAATCAGGATGATAAAGAGTCTGCGTCAGGCTTCGGAAGAGGCACTGAAGGGGAATCTGGATGTCCGAACCGCACCCGCTCCCAAAAAAAACTGCTGGGAGATAAAAAACTGCAACCGGACATCCTGTCCTGCCTTTGGAAACCGTGAGATACGCTGCTGGTATCTCGTAGACAAGATGTGCTCCGAATTCCCGGCAAATGGGAACCGACAATCCAGGGAAGCGTGCAGAAAATGTCCGGTCCGGCGGAGACTGCTGGGAGACGAATTGCATGAATTCGCAGAATCCTTCGACGCTATGGTCATGTCTTTAAAAAACCACATAGCCCAATTGCAGGCCTCGGAGGAAAATCTGGAAAAGGCGGACAAACTCGCCTCGTTGGGACAACTCTCCGCCGGTGTGGCCCATGAAATCAATAACCCCCTGGGCCTGATTCTGGGCTACACCCAACTCCTGCTCAAAGGAAAATCAAAGGGGCAACAGCGGGTGGAGGATCTCAAAACCATTGAAAAGCACTCGCGCAATTGCAAGAGGATCGTCGAGGCCTTGCTGAACTTTGCCCGCCGGACCGAAACCAAGAGGGCTGCCGTCGATATCAACCAGACCATCAGAGAGGTTCTGACCCTCATGAGACACCAACTCGAACTCGAGGGTCTGCGGATTGAGACTTCACTCGACGAGAGCCTGCCGCCTGTTCAGGGGGACAGCGAAAAGCTGAAACAGGTTCTCATGAATCTGATCCTGAATGCGAGGCAGGCCATAACGGGCCCCGGAGAAATAACCTTATCCAGCAGTTATCTCCCCCCTGAACAAAAAGCGATGATTCGAATCCATGATACCGGCAGTGGGATTGCACCCGAATTCATAAACAAGGTGTTCGACCCATTCTTCACGACGAAACCGACAGGCCAGGGAACCGGGCTGGGTCTCTCGCTGAGTTACGGCATTGTCAAAGAACACGGCGGTGAACTCTTGGTCACGAGCGATCCAGGTAAGGGAAGCACTTTTTCCGTCGTCCTTCCTCTTGATGTAACTACTCAGCTGGATAGGCTGTAGGCATTTAGGCTGTGAGGTACTGCAGGAAGGGAATATGCGTGATCACATATCGAGCAACCAGGGAATTCCCCAAAGAAAAAATGTTCGGAAACTAATAGCCTTTAGCCTACAGCCTAAACAACCTGAACAGTTACCCCTTGATTCTCCGGCCCAGGCTCCGAAAGCTCCACCGGCCGGTTTACCGAAAGAGGGGCACGAGATTAAACAGCTAATGAACGAGGACGCTTCATGACAAAGGCAAGACTTCTGATCGTCGATGACGAAATGGATATGCTCAGACTCCTGGAGCGATACATTGGGACCGAACGGGACTGGGAAATCGCAACCGTCCAGAGCGGCGAAGAGGCCCTTGAACTCATTGAAAAAAGCCCGTTTGACCTGGCCCTCGTGGACATCCGCATGCCCGGCATGGACGGTATCGAGCTCCTCGAGCGCATCAAGGTATTCGACCCCTGGCTCACGGTCGTCATGATGACCGCCTTCGGAGTCATCGAAGTCGCGGTAGAATCCATCAAAAAAGGGGCCTATGATTTCGTCACAAAGCCCTTCGAACAGGACGACCTCATTCGCCTCCTTGAAAAGGCCCTGGAACGTAGCCTGCTGCTGAGGGAAAACGTGAACCTGCGGCAGCGAATCAATAAAGAGGAAACTTTTCAAAGCCTTGTCGGAATCACACCGGGCATGCAGAGGGTCTATGACACCATCCAGATGATCAGCAAGACCGACGTGACGGTATTGATCACGGGAGAGTCAGGCACCGGCAAGAATCTCGCGGCTAAGGCTATCCATGACCTGAGCCCTCGAAGGACCAAACCCTTTGTTCGAGTGAACTGCCCCACGATCCCCGAAAATATCCTTGAGAGCGAGCTTTTCGGTTACAAAAAGGGAGCCTTTACTCATGCGACTCAGGACAAGCAGGGTCTCTTTCAGGAGGCCCGTGGCGGCACGATATTTTTTGATGAAATCGGCGACATTGCCCCCTCCCTTCAGACCAAACTCCTTCAGGCCCTGGAGGACAAGGAGATCAAGCCCCTGGGCCAGAACAAGACCTTACATGTGGATGTACGGGTCGTTGCCTCCACCAACTGCGACCTGAAGGCCAAGATAGAGGTCAAAGAATTCAGGGAGGACCTCTTTTACCGTCTCAACGTGGTCAACATTCAAATGCCTCCCCTGAGGGAACGCACGGAGGATATCCCTCTTCTGGTGGATTATTTCCTGGACAAGTACTGCGCCGAGTTCAACGTGGGGATGAAGCGGGTTTCGCCCGATCTTACGGCCATGCTCTTGGACCATCCATGGGAAGGGAACGTTCGGGAGTTGGCAAATACCATCGAGCGCGGGGTCATCATGGCGCCGACGGAGTGGATTCAGGTGGATGATATCGGATGGAATCGGTCACATTTAAGATTGAGACTCGATAGTGATCAGATGTTTGAATTACCCTACCGTGAAGCCAAGCAACAGGTCATGGAGCAGTTCAATGAAAAATATATCAACCATATGCTTCGCCAAAACGACGGGAACGTCAGCCGAGCGGCCCGGCAGTGCGGTCTTGAACGTCAATCCCTGCAGCAGATCATCAAGAAATACCGCATCGACCCAAATGCCTTTCGATAGGGCAACTCGTTCAGGGTTCAGGGTTCAGGGTTCAGGGTTCAGGGTTCAGGGTTCAGCCATCGGCAAAAACCATAAAAAGAATAGTGCAAAAATCCACTGGCACTGCAAGAAAAAACTGCACATGAGCCAACGGTTTCATTCTATTGAACATTCTCCGGAACGCCCTGTCGCGGAGTCATAAAGGTCTTTCAGTCATCCTCTCCCTTTCGGTCCTTCTTTTCGAAAAGAGGGCATCGGCTTTCCAGAAATATACCACAAAATCAGCCCATTACGAATTTCAAAAAGGAATATCCATCCCTGGCATAGCGCTTGCTTTCTATGAGGGACAGCAATACTGAAATCTTCGTCATCATTTCATGACTTAGGAAGAAATTGAAATCGGCACGCAAGCAGGGAGGATATATCATGGAACATGTTGAAAAGAGAATGGGATGGGAGGTCGCCCAAGAATTTGAAGAGGCGAAACCTTCCATCATGGAGAGGCTCAAACCGGACAGAAAGGCTTTGGTAGCTGCATTCTGGGGATTTATCGTTTTTTTGGCGGTTTTTCTTATCAGTTGCTGGCTTGCAGGGAATCCTTTTGAGGGTACCGGAAGGGTGTCTTCCGAGATCGTCAAGGCCAAGGGCTGGGTGGGGACCAACAACTGGACCATCTTCTGGTGGATCGTCGGGCTCGCCATCTTGCTCGAATTCCTGGACGCCTCGGCCGGCATGGGTTACGGCGCGGCCATGACCCCTTTACTGCTGGTCCTGGGATTTGATCCCTTGCAGGTGGTCCCTGCCGTGATGATCCAGCAGGCCACGGCCGGCATGGTCGGTGCATTTTTGCACAAGGAGTTCGGCAATGTGGAGTGGAAATTGAAACCCATGACGGAACCGATCAAGCTTTGGCTGATTATTGCGATTACCGGATGCATTACGGTGGCGCTTTCCGTCACCGCCGTCTATGCGGTTTTCAAGGTAGCCAAGGTGTGGATCAAGCTCTACGTCGTCGTTCTTCTTCTTTTGATGGGCGTCAGCATCCTCGTAAGATCCAACAAAGACCGGCCTTACAAACCCATGAAGATGCTTCTTTACGGCGCCCTCGCAGCCTTTAATAAAGGGGTCGGAGGGGGTGGATACGGTCCTGTGGTAACCGTCGGCGGTCTTCTTTCCGGCGTACCGGTCAAAAGCATGTTGGCCGTGACCGCCATCTCAGAGGGAACCGTATGTATTTTCTCCATTATCGTCTGGCTGGCGTTAGCAATCGGAGGAGGCATTACGATCGATTATCTCATCCTGCCTTCCATGATGCTCGGAAGCATGGTCGCGGCCATAGCCGCCCCGTATGCGATTCGCGTGTTTCCGGAAAAAATGTGGAAATGGGTCGTACCTATCTATTGCTGCATCCTGGGGGCCTATAGTTTTTACAAGATTGCGCCCAGCCTGATTCAGAAGTTCGCAGGCTAATCCGTCTTTTCGTTCAGACGTTACACCCTACCCTACAGGATGCCTCCCCTCCGTTCCGGAAGGGAGGCATCCTGATCGATTCGTCCGCTTTAGCTCAGCACCTCATGGGGCATATCCTATTGATTGGGGATCAATGAGCCTATTGATCCCCGCTTTTTCGATTCATGGAAGCCGTTGTTTGTTTAATGGATTTCTGAAAGGGCGTTTAATTCGTCCTCCCCAAGTGTCTTTTCAATGTTGAGGAGAATCTTCACCCCTCCTTCCATCTTGGCCATGCCCAGGATGTATTCCGTGTCGAGTTTACTTCCGAAGGTCGGGGTTTCTTCAATGTCTTCCCCTTTGATATTCAGCACCTCGGAGACGGAATCCACGATGACACCGATCACGATTTGGACGGCCTGCATCTCGATTTCCACAACGATAATACAGGTCCGTTCCGTGTGCTCTATCTCCTCCATACCGAAACGCAACCTCAGATCGATGACAGGAATCACCTTTCCCCTCAAATTGATCACGCCTTTCACGAATTCAGGCGTTCGAGGCACGGGGGTGATGGGCATCATCCCGATGATTTCCTTGATTTGCAAAATGCCGATCCCATACTCTTCGTTGTCGAGGGAAAAGGTGAGGTACTTTCCCTCCTTTTCACTCATAGCATTTACTGCCTGATCCATTTTCCGGGCCAATTCAGCCATGTTTTCTACCTCCATCATTTTGATGTTTTCGATTATATGAAGCTTATCGAAATGCACCAAATCGGACACCTCCTTTTACTGGGATTTCCGCTGCGCACATTCGACAAATGTTCAGATCGCATATTTGGAATTTCATCAATGTATCGACATTTCAGGCGAATTCCTTAAATCAATTCTTGTCGAAGGGTCTTCAGTCTTTCCGCCAAAAAACCCCGCCATTCAGGATCGGCCTCAAGATTTGGAATCACGGCTGATCCCGAGATGCCTCGTTTTTCAAGCCTTTCCATTATAAATTTCGCCCCGGAGGATCGCTCCGCTTCTATCTGCCGAGAAAAGGTCTCCAACCTTTCAGTGATATTTCCGGTATCCATGCCCAGGATCTCCCTCAGGATGGCCAGGGCGATTTCATTGCCCTTTCCCGGCTCGATGCCTGTCAGGACCTCTTCTCGAAGCAGGCGATCGGCCATGTCTCTGTCTTTTTCTTGAATATCGGACATCTCCACCCTAAACCTGTCCATGGCCAGTACGCCGTCAAGGCAACGTTGCACGAGGCCCCGAATTTTTCCAGCCATCTCATGTTCCCTGAATTGCCTCTTTTCCTCATCACTCACGGTCAGACCCTTGGCCTTCTCCATGATGATATCCATCGTACTTCGAATCTCTCCCATGGTTCCCTAAACCTTATTTTTTTAGTCAGTTTTCATAAGAATTTGCCAATCTAATTCAATCCCAGCGTTTCCATCACCGTATCGTGGATCAATGGCCGGAAGGCCCTGATTTTCTCATTTTCCCGTGTAGGATGCACCCGATTCGTCAAAAAAATCACGATCACATCCTTCACGAGATCCATCCATAGGGATGTTCCCGTAAAACCCAGATGGCCCACGCTATGTTCTGAAAAATAGACCCCGGCGCTCGAATTTTCGGATGACGGAGTATCCCATCCCAGCGCGAACGTGCAGTCTTTCACGATATTCTGCTTCTTGAAAAATTCCCGAACGGTGGCTTCCGAAAAAAAATCATCCCTCTCCTCTCGATAATGCTCCCGCAGCAGATTCGCGACGGCAAACACCTCCTCCGCCGTCCCGAACAACCCTGCGTGCCCCGAATAACCCCCAAGGGCGTAGGCGTTCTCATCATGAACCTCTCCGCGCAGGATCTTCCCCCGCCAGGGACAGTCTTCGGTTGCGGCAAACTGCTCGATCTTAATACTCTCAGGACGATTCTCCGAGCCGAGGAAGGTTTTTTTGATCGACATGCGATCGTAAAAAGACCGGCCGAGAAATGAAGACATGGACTCCCCGGTCCTCTCTTCTGTGATCCACTCCAGAAGCATATACCCCAAATCGCTATAAAGGCAGGCCGTTCCCGGGCTGTAAGCAAATGGAAGATCGATGATTTGCTCTCTCAATATGCTTTTTCGGAATTCCGGCGAAAACTGCACCAGTTTCATATAAAAGGGCTTCCAGTCCGCAAGACCTGCAGAATGGGACAGAAGCAGTCGAGGGGTTAAGGCCCTTTTATCCCTGAGAGGCACGGTCTGCAACAATTTATCCAAGGGTTGGTCCAAGTCGATGAGCCCCTTCTCCACAAGTTTCATCATGCCGAGGGTCGTAGCCAGAGGTTTCGTGAGCGAGGCCAGATCGAAGACCGTATCCTTTTCCATGGGGAGTCTCCGGGGGATAATAGACCGGAATCCCGATCTCTCAAGAAAATCGACATTTCCCCGGTGTGCCACAAGCAGAACAGCTCCCGGGAAGGTACCTTCGTCCACGCCTTTGTCTAAAAGATCTCGAATTCGCTTCATGGGCTGTCTTTCCTCTCAAAACAAACGATAGGGTTCATTCCAGATCGTGGTCTTATACATACATGAAATCATCTTGTTAATCCAGGTCGTCTTGTCCTCGTGTATTGGGACATCCCCAGGCCGTAAAGGTCCCATGCGCATCGCAGACTCCCACCCCATTGAGCTGGAAGTGGTATAGGTTTTTTACAGCATATAAAGGCTGAGGTTCATTGGTAAAAGGAATTTTACGACCTTTCTCGTTCCCCTGAAGGCATTATCCGCTACTTCGCAGCGGGTCTCAAGATCAAATTTCCCAAAACGCACGAAGCATTATTTTCATAGTCATAACAGACTGTTATAGAACACCGGCCCGATTTTATTCCACTTGAATATCACTGAGAATCCCACTATTTGATCGTGATATGCCCTTGGCCGCGCTTATCGACGAAGGAAATTCCATACACAATGAATCCCTGCAACCGCTTTCAAATATTTTTCAGACATAATTTCAATTAGTTATATTCCTATTCCGCACTTGGCACATCCTTTGCTCATTTACAGATCTGCAGGGGCCGATCCCATGAAAAGTTAACGCTAATAAACCATAGACATATCCTAGATCCGCAGGTGACGCATTCCTTCCAACGGGGCCCACTGCGAAAGGAGATCTACGATGAAAGTCCTGGTTGTAGACGACAATGAGGCAACGGCAAGGATCATTCAACAGTTAATCACTGCTGATGATCGCAGGGTCAGGACGGCCTATGACGGAGTTGACGGTTATGGAGTTTATCTTAGTTTCGAACCGGACCTTGTCATAACCGACATTGATATGCCCGGAAAAAACGGTTTTGAGCTGATAAAAAAGATCAGGACCCATAATCCGGCCATCAAGGCCATATATATGAGCGGTAACCTGAGTCGATTCGATTCCCTGCTCAAAGAAGAGAAAAGGAGATACCATGCCGGGGTCCTGAGAAAGCCCTTTTCCATGGATGATCTCATCCGGCTTGTTACGGATAATCAGCGCTCACTAAAAAAAAGCCATAACGCCCCGCGCCTGAGGCTCCTGAAACCGGTCGCAAAAGGTTCTATACGACCGCAAGGGGGTCATACACCCTTGAAAGGATAGGACGACATGATGCGAAGCTTCTTACCAAAAGTCTCAAGTGCTTGCCTGTGGATCTTTCTTTTAATACTCATCACTTCTTCTTGCTCAAAGAATCGGATACTGGTTTCCGAGAGTTCGGAGCCACTTGTAACAACTTCGATATGGGGAAGAGAAGCCGAAGGATCCCCGGCATGTTCCGGAGGCCTGGGCACAAAATAGAAGGGATGTGTTAACGTTCATCCAGTAAACCCTATCGCTTTTTTTCGGATTTTGTTTGACACCTCTACTTTCAGGAGGCATAAACATGGATGCAAAAGCAAATCCCGTCCCGGAAAAAGGAGAAAGAAACGTTTTTTGTCCCTTCTATAGCGATTGTCTGGATCTGGCCGTAGAACATAAATGGGATTCATGGCATTGCTTTCGCTGCCCATTCAGATCAGTCATAGAAGAAGAAAACATAACGGACTTCCCCATCGCATCATGTGATATGCCGTACCACATCAATGACCGGGTGTGGCAGTATTTCCAGAGACGGTAAAGCACAACGTTGGACTGGTGTAAAACCCCCTGTCGCAGCAAAGGTGATTGACGACCGCACCGGTCATGGAGAACCTTTTCTAAAAACGAAAAGCTGCCTATTTCTGAAACTGGGAACCCGCTACGGAGCAGTGGGACTGAGCTCCCGAAGGGTGCGAAGAATTGAAAACTTACTCGTGCCCGGAGTTCATTTCCGGATGGGCACGCACTAAGGCGGGCGAAGCATCTCTTCGAAAATGTCGTGAGAGCCTTTGCCGGTTGTTGACGGTTGAGGTTAATCGTCGCACGGGTTGGCCCAACCCCTACCTCGCCATATCCCGTTCCTTCCCAACCCATCCCTTATAAAAGCCTTGAATTTGCTTGATGTTTTTCTCCAGATTTTTTAAAAAGACAGGAACCGAAAATTCAAAACAAACCCGAACGTTACAATGGGAGGCTTTTCTCTGCCCCGTTGGTTGTTCGACATAGGTTTATGACCTGAAGCTTGCATAAACAATCTTGAAGGTTCTCAAAAAGATATTCATATCGCTTGATTAATCAAAACTACTTGATATGGAGCGCTAACCCAATTGGTTATTTGGAAATATAGCAAATTTTTCAAGGATGATCGGCACCGACTATGAGATTGACAATCTTTAAAAGGCTGACCTTCGGCTATATGGTCATCATGGTTCTCGTTGTCTTCCAGGGCGTCTATGTCAGCCTTCAACTCAACCATTTAAACAAACTCACGCGTTCCGTGGCGGCGGTGGACGAAACGATCATCCGTCCGATCGAGCATCTTATGGATGCCGTGGGTTCACAGGTCGGATTTGAAAAAAAATTTCTTATCTCAAAAGACTCGGATTTTTTCCGGCGCTTTGGTGAAATTGAGTCCCGCGTCACAAACGACCTGAAACATTTGGCGGAAATCGTTGGAACGCAGGAAGAGAAGAAGTTTTTTGTTGGGGCTAAGGCATCCTATGCCCGTTATCTTGGCCTTTTTAAAGAAGAAGTCACCATTGTCCGCGCAGGCAAAGTCTATGCTCAGGATGAATTCAGGACTAAAAAAGAAGCTGTTGTGAACGAACTCAACCAAGGCCTACGAGATGTCATTCTGTTAGCACGGTCGAATAGGGACAAGAAGATCCTCACGTCAAGTCAGGTCAGTTCCCACGTGCTCAGAGTGACCTCTATTGCTGCAGCACTTATCGTCATTTTGGGATTGCTCATTTCTTTTTATAATACCCGAACCATCAACCGTTCCATTTTGCTTCTTCAGAGAAAAACAAAGGAGATCGCAAAAGGAAGGTTTGAAGAGATCAAATATATCGTGTCTCCTCCGGAGATCAGAGAATTGGCTGACGATTTTAACATTATGTGCGAACGCCTTAAAGAATTAGATGAGATGAAAGCGGATTTTGTCAGCCATGTTTCCCATGAACTTCGGACACCACTTACCGCCATAAAGGAAGCGTCCAGCATGCTTCTCGAGGGAACCTATAAAAAGGCACCCGAAAAAGAACATGAACTCCTGTCCATCACAAAGGAAGAATGCGAGCGACTGATTGATTCGGTCAACAGAATCCTCGACCTCTCCCGCATGGAAGCAAACATGATGGATTATCAATTCAGTGAACAGCGACTGGCTCCCGTGCTCCGCAAAAAGATTTTAAAACTGGCACCTATTGCGTTAAGAAGAAAGATCCACCTCCGGTTTGAACCACAACCCAAATTACCGCCGGTGAAGATGGACGACGAGAGAATCGGTCAGGTCCTGGAAAATCTTTTAGGGAACGCTTTGAAGTTTACCGCCAAAGGTGGACGGGTTGTGATTAATGTCTCTTTACAGGAAACCGATCCGGGGTCTATAGTGGTGTCTGTTTCAGATACCGGGTATGGCATTCCTCGGGAGGACCTGGAGAAGATTTTTCACCGGTTCAGGCGTATTGAAAGCGGAAAACAGACGGCAAGGGGGACGGGGCTGGGGTTATCACTCGCCAAGTATATCGTTGCCGCACACGGAGGAAAAATATGGGCCCAAAGCGAGCCCTCAAAGGGCAGCACCTTTTTCTTTACGTTGCCTGTATCGCAATGATAGTGTCCGGAAGCTTGGGCTGCGCCAACGTCGTCAATACGTTGAAGGCCCAGCAACGTTTGGAAGAGGCCGACCGGCAGGTCGCCGACGGAGACTTTAAAGCGGCCCTTAAGTCAAACACAGAAGCCCTGGAAGCGGCTCCCGATATGTTCGGGGACCGGGCGCTCTACCAAATGGCGCTGACTTATGCAAATCCTGCGAATCCTCGGCCCGATTATCGCGAATCCGACAGAACTCTCCACAAACTCATGTTGGACTTTCCCGAGAGTTCATTAAAGGACGAGGCAAATGTTTGGCGTCACGTACTCCGGGAAATAACCAGACGGGACCGGGAAATCACCAAGCGAGCGCGAAAAATCGGAAAACTGAATAAGACGGTTACAGGCCTCGAAAAAGCCCTTCAAAACAAAGACTGTGAAATCGCCCAATTACAGGACCGGATAAAGGAGGTCCAGGCGGAAGTCTGGGACTTGAAGGTAAAAATTGAAAAGCTCAAGGAAGTTGACCTTGGGATCGAGAAAAATTAAAGGAAGGCCTTACCGCAGTAATCTTTAATATGCAGAAGGACATGGAAAATGGACAAAATTCTGGTGGTAGATGACGATCAGAATATACTTAAAGTCATAAAGATGAGACTTGAAGCCGAAGGGTATGGCGTCGACACGGCAACCCAGGCGGATGAGGCCGTAAAGACGGCGAAAAACGATGTTTATGATCTTGCACTCCTGGACCTTAAGCTGTCCGGAAAAGACGGCATCGGGCTCATGCAGGACCTTCATCAGATCAATCCCGATATGCCGGTTTTGATCCTGACGGCGTACGGCACCATCAAGAGTGCTGTCGAGGCTATGAGCAAAGGGGCCTACAGTTATTTGACCAAGCCCTTTGATTATCAGGATCTGTTGCTGCAGATAACGAACTGTCTCGAAAAAGGCCGGCTCACTAAGGAAGTCAAACGCCTGAGGACTATGGTGAAGGCCCATTACGGATTCGAAAACATCATTTCCAGAAGCGGAAAGATGAAAAAGGTTCTGGAACAGGTTGCCCAGGCGGCCCAGTCGGAATCCAGCGTCTATATCGAAGGTGAAAGCGGGACGGGCAAGGAATTGGTTGCCAATACCCTGCACCTGATCAGTTCCCGAAAAAACGGTCCCTTTGTGGCCATCAATTGTGCCGCCATCCCTGAAACCCTGCTGGAGAGTGAATTGTTCGGCTATGAAAAAGGGGCCTTTACGGGCGCAACCAATACTAAAAAAGGGCTCTTTTCCCAGGCCCATAACGGTTCGTTTTTTCTGGATGAAATCTCGGAAATGCCCCTGACGATGCAGGCCAAGCTACTCCGGGTCCTTCAGGAAAAGGAGTTCTACCCCCTGGGTGGAGGAAAGACCGTTAAAGTGGATGCCCGCTTCATCGCCTGCTCCAACAAGAATCTGGAAGAGGCGGTGTCAGAGGGTAAATTCCGGGAGGATCTCTTTTATCGAATCCACGTGATCCCCATCAAGCTGCCCCCCCTGAGGGAAAGGAAAGAGGATATCCCCGTCCTTGCAAAACACTTTTTAAAAAAATATTCTCCGACCACCAAAAATGAGATCCGGGGGATCTCATCCGCCGCGTTACAGAAACTGTTGCTTTATTCCTGGCCGGGGAATGTCCGGGAACTGGAGAACACCATCGAGTGCGCCGTTGCCATGAGTCACAAGGACATCATCACTGAGGAATTGATCCTTCAGACCCACAATCTGGAGAAAGGTCACATCAAACTCCTGAAAGATGCCAAAGAGGGCTTTGAAAAGGACTATCTTGTCCAATTGATTGAACTCACGCAGGGAAATATCAGCAAGGCGGCGAAACTATCGGGGAAGTATCGGGCCGATCTCTATGATCTGCTGAAAAAACATGAACTAAATCCGGCGGACTTCAGGCCCAATAGGGTAAAAACCAATTGAGAAGGATAACTTCCTATTTTTCTTGTCAAAGGTATACTTGTCCAAAACCGGGTGAGCCGTCCGGAAAAACCACGGGTTATCCGGGGGGGCAAGGTCGGCAGGTTGTATTGATCAATCGATGCGCTCAACGATTTTCCCGTTTACAAAACAATAGGTGCCCGGCTCCATGAAAAGGTCGTTGTCGGCAATAAACGTACCGTTGAGCGGCACGTGATCCGGATCCGTGTAGGTACCTTTTCGGGGCTCCCCCCAGATGATCCCTCTGAAAAGACGGGGCGAAGGCTTTTCCCTTTCCTCCTTTGAGTACAGGGCCGAAAGCAATTCCGGCCCGTTTCCATTCACGCAATGCACGAATTCCCGCTCCAGGCTGAAGCACCAGGTGGTGAGCAGCATGACCCGGACGAGACCCATTTGGGAAAGTTTATGCCCTATATTCATGATCTCTTCTTCAGACACGGTCACCAAATCGGTCAGCATAAAATTAAAAAGACCATCTCCACGGTAACCGCTTACCCGGTTCTCAACGCAAAAAAAATCTTCAAAAATATTCGGAGAGACGACTTTGTCGGCCCTGATGATTTCTCGCAGCGCCCGCTTTTCCACTTCTGACAACCCTTTTATCAGGCCTAAATAGTTTTTTGACGCATCCCTCATCATATTCTATCCTTTCACCTCATGAGGTTGAACCCGGTGAACTCGGTCTTCCTGAGTGCCGCATCCTTTCATTGGACAACACGGGCTTTTTTCACGAACCGTTATCCGGATTCCACGCGATTTAGGATTAAACGTCAATGAGTTACCCTTGTAGGAGAAAGATATTGGACCAAAAAAACGGCAAAAACGCTCAAAAATTTCAGCTTTTAGGATGGCTCTTATTCATTGTCTCCGCCGCCTTTTTCATCGCCTCCAGCGTGAGAAACGGCGATATGGTCGGTCTCCTGGGCGGACTTTTCTTTTTGGTAGCATGCTTTGTTTTTCTCGTCCCCTTCATGGGCCGAGGGGGGCGGGATGAAAAAGACGAAGCGTCAGGCCGGGAATATCACCGGGGTTAATGCCAATGTCTGTGGTATCGACGGTGATGGCGCGGGTGATAGGGGTAAAACCGATATTTATAATGCCTCGGATATGAATGGTAGTAAAAACTGAAACCCGGATTATACGGGTAATAGCGATAGACAACGGGTGGTCTTGACCGGTAATAAACCACCGGGTCTTCACAAATCTCCTCCACCGTCTCGCTGACCAGTGTTCCGTCCTTCCAGACACGTTTCGTGACCTTTCGGCAGTTTGTCTTATCATCGCCGTTGTGGGGGATCACCTCAACGGCGGAACCTTGCCTGTCATAGTAAATGACCTGCTTGTCATTTTGCACGGCATCACTTACGGCCTGATAATCCTGATCAACGGCATTGCCCACCAAGGCACCCAAAATAGTCCCTGCTGCGAGACCGATAAGCGTCCCCTCGGTATTTCCCCCGATCGCCTGCCCGATCAGGGCCCCGGCTCCCGCCCCGATCGCGGCGCCTTTCTGTGTATTGTATCGATCCGGAGGAATCTGAGCGCATCCGCTCGACAACGCAAATATGACCAGAAACACGATGAGTACATAGCGAGTTTTCATTTTTGACCTCTCGATCCTGACGGTCGCGCAAAAAGCCCATTCCCCTCCAGCCTGGTGGCACGGATGGAGTTTTCGACTTTTTGCGAACTCTATTGATCCTGCCCGTCTTCCTGTTTTTAGACGTTGATCGAGACAAAACGGTTTACATGGGGTTTCGGGTTTCTGCGCGATAAACGGCCCCAAATTCTCTTTGAACGACACATCTTCCATCGACTTACAGATGGCAGGTACGACGTCGGAAACACGACATCAGCAACAAAAACCCGGGCGGTTATACGGGTACCTCAGCCGAGTATACGCGCCTAGCCGCTTCCTATGCGAAATACAAGACCATTCTCCCGGACCTTACCTTACGCATCGCCCAGTCCGCGTTGCTCTATCTGGGCTTTGAACCCGGGCCCATAGACGGATTACGCGGACGCCGCACACGTTCGGCCCTGGTTCAGTTCCAGGAAAAGTACGGGCTTCCCGTGACCGGGGAGCTGGATGGAGACACTGAAGCAAAGCTTTCCGCCGAGGCTTGGTCGGCCTAAAAGGCGTCCCTGTTATCTCTAACCTCCCGCCCCTTAAATGGCGGAGATTTTCAAACAGGTATGTAAACCTTTTCTACAATGTGGTTTTTCTCTTCCAATATTTATGTAAATATTTTCATTCGCTTTTTCACCCGACCCTCCTCAAAATTTATAACATATTAATATTTTTCGTAATTTTTTTAACAGTCAGAACGGCACCATATTTGCCTAAACAGTAGGTATCCGCGTCTTTTCCTTGTCGTCCCGCGGAATTGATGCCGTTCGATCAAATGAGCCGGACAATTTTTAGGATAGGATTTTTACTCATGTTATTTCCTCAAACAATTAACCGTCACAGTCCGAAAACGCTGATAGTCGTTATTTCCATCCTTATGCTTAGCATATTGGATGCCTTCTTCACCATTGAACTCACGAGCCGTGGAGCCAGAGAGCTCAATCCGATCATGGACTATTATCTCAAGCAAGGCACCCTCACTTTTTATGTCATCAAATACCTGCTCACCAGCGCGGCTCTTTTTATTATCCTCAGCCTCAAGGATCTCTCCCTTTTCGGCAAAAGAATTCCACGAAAAATCTTCCTCGCTTTCTTTCTGATCGCAATGGGAGCCGTTGTGCAGTGGGAATTGTATTTGTTCAGCTTGATGCTTTTCCCCTGAATCTTTTGGTGACGTATCCGCGAATTCCCCCTCCGCTATCCAGTCCAATCCCAACCGCTGCAACTTTAGAATGGTCATCTTTACCGAATCTTTACATTCCCTTTATTCCATCTTTAAGATTCATGCCTATATTGAACTTGAACGCGTAACTACTCAGCCAGATAGTTTTCATCCAGAAATGGCCCTTTTCCGCAATTTCGGCGTCAATCAGCGGGATTCCTTGTGCGGAGTACACTCGTACGCCTCCGCGCAATCCCTTGATTTGACTAAGGCCGTCCATGGCCCTCGCCCTTACGGGCAGCCTATGGCTGTCCAATTCCGCTATCCTGCGGAATTGTCCTAGAACTTGCGAAAAATTGCTCATTTCTGAATTGAAAACTTACTCGTGCCCGGAAGTCCTTTCCGAATGGGCACTAGATAGGCTGTAGGCATTTAGGCCGTGAGGTACCCCAGGAAGGGAACATGCGAGATCACATATCGAGCAACCAGGGAATTCCCCAAAGAAGAAATGTTCGGAAACTAATAGCCTTTAGCCTACAGCCTAAACAACCTGAACCGTTACTTGAACGCTAAAAAACCCAAATCAATACTCGAAAACCTTTCCCATAATATTGGGTTGGCAGGAGGTGATTATAATGAAAACCATGATTATATTGGTCATAACGCTAATTTCTTTCCTGATTGGATGCCAAAATGTCAATTCCGATCAACCGATGATGGACGATATGACCACCAAAAAATCAGAACTGCGCATCGCCACGTTCGCCGGGGGTTGTTTCTGGTGTACGGAAGCTGATTTCGAAAAGCTGCCCGGCGTCGTGAAAGTCGTATCCGGATACACCGGAGGGTCGAAAGAGATGCCGTCCTATGAAGAAGTGTCCGCCGGAGGCACAGGGCACATCGAGGCGATTCAAGTTTACTACGATCCGGATCAACTTTCTTATGAAAAATTACTTGACTATCTCTGGAAGCATATCGACCCAACCGATGTGGAGGGGCAGTTTGTAGATCGCGGTTCCCAATATCGAAGCGCTATCTTCTATCACGATGAAGAACAAAAACGCCTGGCGGAAGAATCAAAGAGGGCACTCGATAAATCAGGAGTATTCGATATGCCCATAGTCACTGAGATACTCATGTTTACCAAATTTTATGAAGCGGAGGAGTACCACCAGGATTACCACAAAAAAAATCCTCTGAGATATAAGTTTTACAGATACGGCTCCGGCCGTGATCAATTCTTGAAACAAACATGGGGGAATAAAATGGAACCCGCAATGTCTCATCAAGAAAAAAAATATACAAAACCGGACGAAAAAACCCTGAAAAAAACGCTGACGCCCTTGCAATATGAAGTGACCCGGAAAAACGGAACGGAACGCCCGTTTCAAAATGAATACTGGGACAACAAAAAAGTGGGGATTTATGTGGATATCGTTTCAGGTGAACCTTTGTTCAGTTCGCTCGACAAGTTTAAATCCGGGACGGGTTGGCCAAGCTTCACACGGCCTCTTGAGCCGGGGAACATTGTTGAAATAGAAGACAGGAGCTTTTTTATGTCCCGCATTGAAGTGCGGAGCAAAAATGCCGATTCACACCTCGGCCATTTATTTTCTGACGGGCCGAAACCGACCGGGCTCCGCTATTGCATCAATTCGGCCTCTTTACGATTCATTCCTGAAGGGGATTTGAAAAAAGAAGGTTATGGAGAGTATCTAAAACTCTTTGAAAAAAAGTAAAGAGGTTTTGAATGTATCACCGAAGAACAGATCATATTCCCGGTCGTGATCATGCGACAGCAGATGGTCCACCGTCCGGCAGGGCGATTGTTCTATTTGTATTATTCTTTCTTATGACAGGATGTCTCTTATTTCTTCAGGCATGTGATACGGTCGAAGCGACAAAGGAGAGAGAAAATATGGCTATGACCAAAACGGAATCCCTTCTCTATCTGCAGAGGCCACCTATAGATCTATCAGTCCCGGCCGAAACGGAAACGGCGACCTTTGCACTGGGCTGATTCTGGGGACCTGACTCCCGGTTCGGGAGTATCAAGGGCGTCGTTCGAACGCGTGTCGGATATGCGGGGGGAACGAAAGACAATCCCACCTACCACAATCTGGGAAATCACACCGAGACCATTCAAATCGACTACGATCCCGCCGTGATCTCGTACCGGAAGCTGCTTGAAGTTTTCTGGGACAGTCACAACCCAGTTTCACCTTCGTGGTCGAGACAATATACGTCCATCATTTTCTTCCACAACGACGAACAGAAAAGCCTGGCCATGGCGTCAAGGGATCTCGAAACCACCCGGAAAAAAAGAAAAATATTTACAGAGATTCTTCCCTACAGGGAGTTTTTCACGGCTGAGGACTATCATCAGAAATACCGGTTACGCTCCGAGCGAGACCTCATGACAGAGTTCCGGAGGACCCTGTACCCCGCTGAAGAGGATTTCATGAATTCCACGGCAGCGGCCCGCATCAACGGGTATCTTGACGGCTATGGCACGATCGAGGACTTACGGAAGGGCCTGCCGGATTTCGGCCTTTCCCCTACGGCAAGCGACAAGCTTGTCGAAATCGTTAAAAGGCGAAAAGGAAGGGTCGCGTGTACACCGTGAGACGGCATTGATGGAAACAACGCCATAAAGAACAATCGGTGAAAATATTCGCCCCATTGCTGCAATAGGGGCCAACCCGGCAAAGTACAACATCCTGTTGTTCCAACTGTCTGCGCGATGAAGAAAAGCTGTTACCAAAGGTACAGTCGATGTATCAGCTTGTCGGTCGTGGTATTTTCTCGTAATAACTGAGGGGGTAATTACATATCTCACAGGGCATATCCGGGCGAACATCTATTGTCGATCCACAAATCTTACACACATGAAAATCCAGATTTTTCTTCTCGATTTCATGTGACACGGCTCCAAAAAACAGTCCTGCAAATTTTGCAATAAGTCGTATTTCCGCTTCATGTTGGCGGTGGGATTTTAGCGAGTACATGCAATTCACAATCGCCCTGTCATAAGACTCAACGGACAGTCTTTTAAGGAAGTCCGGATATGTCTTGGTGATCTTTTCCATTTCCCCGCGAGCCGCATCTTTAAGGTTTTTTTTCGTATTCGAGATTGAAAGAGAAGGCTTTTCTTCATGAATAAAAGTTCCCAGATCATTCAAAATTTTCGAATAATTATTTGCATGAATTTCCTCGGACACGGCCAGTGCAGCAAAAGTATAAGCGATATTTGGAAATTCATCCGAAAGCGCCCGCCGGCAGTATTGCCGGTAACGCCTGCTCGCGTTAATTTCAGACACGTATCCCTCGCGCAACACTTCAATGGTTACAGGGAATCTATCCCCTTTGCCCACAGCTTTTTCCCCTGCAAGGCCTAGACCTGCAGGCAGCATTGGATACAGAACCGCTGAAAGGGTGGAGATACGAAGAAATTTCCGCCTTGTATATAATAGTTTCAGCATATGGATCCTCCCTATCAGATGAACTTGACGAGTTCCATCAGATCCGCCATGGTGTTGAAGGCCTTGAAGGCATCTAAAAAGTCCGGGGCCGTGAAACGGACCGTGCTTCCGTCCACTCTCTCCACGCCCGGGATGCGAAGGGCCCGATCCACCGCGGAGGCTGTGGTAAAGCGGACCCGAAGGTCAACCTCTCCATCAAAACGGAAAGGGCGCCGCTCCCCTTTTGGGGACATGGCCTTCAGTGCCGCATCGTAGATGAGGGTGCGGCTCCTCCCGGGGTGGAGACAGAGGGCGGCATAGGCACCGATTCCCTTCTTCACCTCCACGGTCTCGATCCCTTCGAGGAGCCCCTCCGCCTCGACCACAGTCTTGTCATCCCCTGTCACCAGGGCCACCGGAACCCCGTAATGCCCTGCCAGGGCGGCACTGATTCCGATCTCGCCCACAGGGAGGCCGTTTACCCTGACCTCGGCAATCCGGCCCATGAAAATGTGGACGATGGTGCTGTCCGCCGTCCCGGCCATTCCGTGATAGCCCACCAGAAAGGCCGCATCGAATCCCGAGTCAATTCCCTCCATCATGGACAGGGGCCGGGGAGAACCCATCACGATGGAGGCCCTCTCGTCCAGATCCTCGGGGATCAAATTCAGTCCCACGTTGTGGGAATCGGCCACCACCACCTCATCGGCCCCGCCGTCAAAGGCCCCCTTCACGGCGGCGTTGACCTCCTCGGTCATCATTTTTCTGGCCCAGGCGTATTCCCTGCCCCCCGGTGAGGACTGTTCCTGGCGCACGACGCACCCGATTCCTTCGATGTCTGCCGATATATATATTCTCATGAGACGCCCCTCTCTCCAGAGTCTATTTTTAATAAATGGTAGATTCTACCTATAAGGGTTTTTACAACTTTTTAGTCCTTTGAAACACCTTCTATTATGAATGGGTCATGGCAATCTCTTTTCAAAAACGAGAAAAACGCTGCCCGGGAATCCGCACAAGAACACCGCCAAGGCGGGCGAAGCGCTTCTCCCACAATGCCATGCAATTCTTTGTCTCAATGTTGACTGACCGAGGTTTATCGCCGCCCTCGTTGCACCGTTTTCATCGAATTTCCCCTTAGGCCCTCGTTTTTGAAAAGATATTGCCATGACCAAGGACCTTCTTTTTTCAAAACGCTCAAATCATACCGACTCTTATATAACTTCAGCCTTTTGAAATAGCCGATAGAATTCTTTCCTTCTCGCCCAGCACCTCAGGCCATGCACCTGATTTCTTTTGTCAAAGCCCGGCCTTCCTCCTCTCGCAGCTTCCGTTCCCCACGAGATGGCAGGCCACCCAATGGCCCTTCTCCGCTTCCTTCCATTCCGGTTCCTCCCGTTTGCAGATATCCATGACCTCAGGGCATCTGGGGTGAAACCGGCACCCACCCGGTACGTTGACAGGGCTCGGCACATCGCCCTGAATCACCGCCAGGACGTGGCGCCTGGCCGGATCGGGCTGGGGCAACGCCGCCATGAGGGCCATTGTGTACGGATGGAGGGGCCTTTCGAAGAGGGCATCCTTCGGGGCTTTCTCGACGATCCTGCCCAGGTACATGACCGCAATGCGGTGGCTTACGTGTTTGATCACACTCAGGTCGTGAGAGATGAAAAGATAGGCATACCCGTGTCGTTTCTGGAGATCTCCCACCAGGTTGAGAATTTGGGCCTGGACCGAGACGTCCAGGGCGGAGGTGGGTTCGTCAAAGACGATGAACTCGGGCCGTGTGATAAGGGCCCTCGCGATGCCGATGCGCTGCCTTTGGCCGCCGCTGAACTCGTGGGGGTAGCGATAGACGTGATCCTTGTCGAGGCCCACCTCTCTGAGGATATCTCTGACCCGCCTCACGACCTCGGCGCCCTTTGCCAGGCCGTTCACCTCCAGGGGATACCCCACGGTCTTCTTGATGAGCATCCGGGGGTCCAGAGAGGACTGAGGATCCTGAAAGACCACCTGCATATGTCCTCTGACACTGCGCAGTTCCTCACCCCTTAGTGTCGTCATGTCCGTGCCCTTGAAAAGTATCCGCCCCCTGTCCGGTCTGAGGAGGTTGAGGATCAGGTAACCCACCGTGGACTTCCCGCACCCCGACTCACCCACCAGACCCAGGGTCTCCCCCCTGTGGACCGTGAAGCTCACCCCGTCCACGGCCTTCAGGTGTTCCACTCTCCGGCCCAGAAAACCCTGGTGGATGGGAAAATGCTTGACCAGATCCCTGACCTTGATGACAGGTTCGGACATCACATCTCGCTTTTGATTTTCCGACAATTCTGTTTGATCCCCTTGCACGCTCCATCAATCGGGACTGAAAAACCTTTGCACCGGATTTCAGCACCAAAGCAATTGCCGTCAGAGAAAACACCTTTAGTTGTCATCTTTCACCAAATTTGACAAATTCGCACTAAGTAGTGTACATCCAAAAATCAGAAATTTCAGGATGGAGCGGGTCCGGGAATGGTCATTTCCGAATGATCACTAAGTAACAATTCACCGCCGAGCAAGCTGAGAGCACAGAGACAACTGTTTAAGTTGTGCCTTTTTAGCGTTTTGAAACGGATTCGGCTATGGCGGGGTCATGGCCATCTCTTTTCAAAAACGAAAAAAACGCTGCCCGGGAATCCGCACAAGACCTTCACCAAGGCGGGCGATGCGCCTCTCCCGCAATGCCATGTAAGTCTTTGCCCGAGCGTTATCTGCCGAAGGTTCATCGCCGCCGCCGTTGCCCCGTTTTCATCGAGCTGCCCGGTAGGCCCTCGTTTTTGAAAAGATATTGCCATGATCCATGATGTTCTTTTTAAAAACTCAACTAATAATTTGATTTCATAATGTTATCTGCACCCTTAGCTATCACAACGGTTTGAAACCGGCTTTTTCGAATTTATCAATTGTCACCATCGTACAGATGGCAGGCCACCTCGTGATCCGGTGTGACCTTCACCGTTTCCGGTACGTCCCTGCCGCAGGGCGCCATCACCTCCTCACACCGGGGATGAAAGCGGCATCCCCCGGGGGGATCGATCAGTCCGGGGACCGTGCCCGCGATGACCGACAAGGTCTCCCTGCCCTCATTCACCCTGGGGATGGCCCTGAGGAGTCCCCGGGTGTATGGATGCCTCGGCTCTGAAAAAAGTTCCCCCACCGGCGCAATCTCCACGATTCGGCCCGCATACATCACGGCCACCCTGTCGCAGATCTGTGCGATCACGCCCAGGTCGTGGCTGATGAAGAGAACCGAGACCCCTCGTTTCCGGGTCAGGTCGTCCAATATGGTGAGCACCTGGGCCTGGACCGTCACGTCCAGGGCCGTGGTGGGTTCGTCGGCGATCAACAGATCGGGCCGGCAAGATAGCTCCATGGCAATCATGACCCGCTGGCGCATACCGCCCGAAAGCTCGTGGGGGTACTTGGAAAGGACCTCTTCCGGGTCAGGCATCTTCACCTGCTGGAGCATGTCGATGCAGACCTTACGGGCCCCGGCCCCGTCCACCCGCTGGTGAAGCATCACCACCTCCTGCATCTGATGGCCCACCCTGAAGACCGGGTTGAGGGAACTCATGGGCTCCTGGAAAATCATGGAGATCTCGTTGCCCCGAATCTGGCGGATGCGCCGGTGGCTCGTCTTCAGGATGTCCTCTCCCTTGAAGAATATCTCACCGCCCGTGATCCTCCCCGGCGGATCGGCAATGAGGCGCAGGATCGATCTGGCCAGGACCGATTTCCCGCAACCCGTCTCGCCCACCAGACCCAGAATCTCTCCCTTTGAGACGGCGAGGCCCACCTTCTCCAGGGCCTTTACGACCCCCTGGTAGGTGAAAAACCGGACCGAAAGGTCCCTGATGTCAAGCAGCGTCCCGGCCACCGGTCACCTCCTGATCCTGGGATCGAAGATGTCCCTCAGGGCATCGCCCAGGATATTGAACCCGATGACGGTCACCAGGATAAAGAGACCCGGGAATGTGGGGTACCACCATTGATCCATGAGAAACTTGCGGCCCACACTGATCATGGCCCCCCACTCCGGGCTGGGCGGCTGGGCGCCCAGCCCGATAAAACTGAGGGAGGCGGCGATCAGGATGGTCTCACCCAGGATCAGGGTGGCCAGAATAATGACGGAGGAAAAGCAGTTTGGAAGAATATGGTGGAGGATGATCCACATGTTCCCGGCGCCCGAGGCCCTGGCCGCGGCAATGAACTGCTTCTCTTTGACGGCGAGGGCCTCTCCCCTCACCATTCTGGCAAACTTTGGGATCATCACAAAGGCCACCGCCACGATGGCGTTGTTGAGGTTCGGCCCCAGGGCGGCGGCAAGCGCCATGGCCAGGACCAGCGGCGGAAAGGACAGGATCACGTCCATGATCCTCATGATGATGTTGTCCGCCTGCCTTCCCAGATAACCGGCAACAGCGCCGATGAGCGCCCCCAGACCCCCTGCGATCACGATGACGAGAACCCCTATCCACAGTGATATCCTGGCCCCGTGCATGACGCGGCTCAGGATGTCCCGGCCCATTTCATCGGTTCCGAAGAGATGAACCGCGGACGGCGCGCTAAGCCGCTCGCTCAGGCTGATCCTGATCGGATCGTAGGGGGCTATGTAAGGCGCGGTGAAGGCGATGAGGACCATGGCCGCGATAATGGCAAATCCTCCCACGGCTGAAGGGTTTCGGCTGAGAAGCCGGAGGGTGAAAAGGAATTCCCTGATCTGCCATGCATGTTCTTTTCTGAAGTTCTCAAACACGGCTAATACCTTATCTGCGGGTCCAGGAAGGCATAGAGCACATCCACCAATAGATTAATCATCACATAGGCAAAGGAGACCACCAGCGTAAAGCCCATGATCGCCGGAAAATCCAGGAAATTGACGGAGTCCACCACATATTTGCCCATCCCAGGCCAGTTGAAAATGGTCTCCGTCAGTATGGCCCCTCCCAGGAGTTCTCCGATGGAAAGGCCCGTTATAGTCACGGTAGGGATGAGGGAGTTCTTCAGGGTATGTTTCAGGATGATGACGGCCTCGGCAAGGCCGTTTGCCCTGGCCGTGGTGATATAGTCCTGACCCATGACAGCAATCATGGAGGAGCGAACGATCCGGGTGATGATAGCCAGATAGACGTAAGACAGGCAGAAGGCCGGGAGGATGAAGTGTTTGAGGGCGTTCCAGAATTTGGCCCCGCTCCCCTCCCACAGCGTGTCGATGAGATAGAGTCCGGTCACGTGGACGGGCGGGTCCAGGGCCATATCCAGCCGACCCGATCCCGGAAGCCACCCGAGATTTCGGTAAAAAAGAAGCAGAAGCATGAGACCAAGCCAGAAGACGGGCATCGAGACCCCGAATACCGAGAAGACCCGGGAGATATGGTCTATGGGGCGATTCCGCCGGACTGCGGAGATGATACCGAGGGGCAGGCCCACGGCGATACAGAGGACCATGCTTGCCAGTGTCAGTTCCAGGGTGGCGGGAAAGAAGTCCTTGATGTCGTCAATCACGGGGCGCTGGTTGCGGATGGACATCCCCAGATCCCCCCTGAAAAGGCCTCCAAGGAACCGGATATACTGCTCCGGCAGGGGGCGATCCAGTCCCAGGGAGCGGCGAAGGTTTTCCACAGCCTCCCGACTCGCCTTCTGGCCGGCCATCATCCTGGCCGGATCACCGGGGATGGCATGGGAGATCACGAAAACCAGCAGGGTGACACCGATGAGCACCGGGATCAGGTAGACGAGCCTCTTCAGGATATAGGTCAGGATCCGCATAGGAAAGGTTGTTTATCCTGTATGAGTTTAGTCTTTTGAAACGCATTCAGCGATGGATGGGGCCTGACAATCTCTTTTCAAAAACGAAAAAAACGGTGCCCGGGAATCTGCACAAGAACATCGCCAAGGCGGGCGAAGCGGAACCTTCCACCTTTGACATGCACGTCTTTGCCCGAGCGTTTTCTTACCGAGGTTCATCGCCGCCCTCGTTGCCCCGTTTTCATCGAGCTTCCTGTTAGGCCCTCGTTTTTGAAAAGAGATTGTCAGGCCCCAAGAAATTCATCTTTTCAAAAGGCTAAATTCAGACCTTGTTTCTTCGTGAAAAATCATGGGATTGAAGGCGCATCCGCCGCCCTTCAATCCCCTTGGTCAGATGATCTTCGAAGCCGGGGCAGCCATCACTCCTTGTAAATGGATTCAAAATTATACATGGACTCCAGCATGGGGTTGAACACATATCCCTTGACCCATTTTCGCATGGGTACCATGGTCTGGGTCTGATACAGGAAGATGTAAGGCGCCTCACCCATGATGATGTCCTGGGCCTTGTTGTAAAGTCCGGTTCGCTCCTTCTGATCGCTCATGGCAAGGGCCTTGCGGATCAGCCCGTCGACCTCATCGTTCTTGTAAAAGCTCCGGTTACCGGGGAGGCCCCAGTTCTTGGAATCGAACCAGAAATTCATAAACATGGAGGGGTCTGCATAGTCGGGGCTCCAGGCGCCGAGGCAGAGTTCGAAGTCGCCCCGGTCGATCTTGTCCCTGAGGGTGGGGTTGGCCATGAGTTCAAGCTTGAGCGTCACCCCGATGTCGGCGAAATTGCTCTGCAGAATCGTCGCGATCTGTTCCCAGGTCGGGCGCCTCTCCGAGTAGATGAGTGTGAATTCGAGACCCTTAGCGTATCCCGCCTCCTTCAGGAGTTCCTTGCCCTTTTCCACGTCCCTCCCGTACTGGAAGACCGAAGGGTTGTGCCCCCACATCCCCTTTGGCACCGGTCCTCTCATTTGCACCCCGTTTCCCTGCAGCACGTAGTCGATAATGCTCTTGTAATCCACGGCATGGTTGAGGGCCTGGCGGACGAGCTTGTTGTCGAGCTTGGGCTTTTGGCAGTTGAGATAGACATATTCCACAAGTTGGGAAGGATAGCGACGCACGACCACATCCGGGTTCTTTTCCAGAGGCGGGATCTGATCGATGAGAACACCCTCGGCAATATCAATGTCTCCTCTCTCGAGGGCCATCCTCTGGTCGGAGGACTCGCGCATGAAGCGTATGATGACCCGCTTCAGTTTGGGTTTGGGTCCCCAATAGTCCGTCTTGGCCTGCAGGACGCACCGCTCTCCCCTGGACCACTCCACGATCTTGAAAGGACCGCTCCCATCCGTGTTCTGCGCCATCCAGGCCTGGGCCAGGTCCCCGTTCTTCTCATGCTTCATAATGTTGGGGTTGACGATGCAGGCGGCATCAGTGGCCAGGTTCTGCAAAAAGGGACCGAAGGCGCTCTTGAGGGTGATCTTTGCCGTGTAGTCGTCCACCACATCCACCGTTTTGATGGCGCCGATGTTGTCAGCGGGACCTTTCCCGATCTTCAGCACCCTCTCAAAAGAAAATTTCACGGCCTTTGCGTCCAGGGGTGTTCCGTCATCAAAGGTGATCCCTTTCCGGAGCTTGATGGTCCACACCATACCGTCGGGTGATATCGACCAGGATTCGGCGGCCATGGGTTCCACCTCGGTGGAACCCTCTCCGTTCACCACCTTGTATTTTACAAGGCGATCGTAGGATGGATAAATCTGTCTCCAGTCATAGTTGTCGCTGGAAACGGCCGGATCCAGGAGGTGGATGTCGGAGGAGACGCCCACCAAAAGTGTACCCGTGTCTACGGCACAGACCTGTCCGGCGACCGAAAGGACCAGGAAGGAAGACAATACCAGAGCACAAATGATCCTTCGTTTCATTGCTTTTTACCCCCTTTCATCGTGTTAGAAGAAGGTTAGATGTTGAAAAAAGCATGGAAGGACGACGTCTCCCTCAGGTCCGTGCCGTTCATTGGCGGCGGTTCCGAACGAAGGGCCTTCCGGAACCTTCCTGAGGGCTTTTCCTTTTAAATCCTTTGAGCTGAGAGGGGCGGTATAAACGGGGCATGTATCAACTAAGCTTAAAGCCGGTTGCGTTTCATTGTCAATAGGCAATCTTTCATCCGGCGGATCAGGTCGGTCTCCTCGACATAGGGGATGACCAGTCTGTATTTGGCCCGGGTCATGGCCACATAGAGCAGGGACAGGAGCCGGTCACGGTTTCGGGCTGTGGGATGAATATGATCCGCCCCGATCAGGTAGACCAGATCAAAATCCAGTCCCTTTGAACTGTGGATGCTGATCAGGGAAACCTGATTCTCTGTGGGATCATAATCCTCTTTGGATGCGACATCCCTTGAGACCCAGGTTGCGGGAATATTCCACGCCCTTAATTCTTCCAGGATGCGCATGGGAACGGCCCGGTTGTCATAGTCAAAACGATCGCCCCGGTAGATCTTGTCGTCATAGATGACGGCAATCTCCGAACGTTTGTACTCTCCTTGACCCACGCCCCTGGCGATATCTCGGGCCAGATAGGTTTCAATTTCGCGGGCGCTCGGAACGGGGATCACTTCCGGTGGGTTTCCCCGAAAATCAAAGTCATCCGGAAGCAGTGCCATCTGCTTTTCCTTCCGTTCGGTCCTGCCCAGGAAGCACCGGGTGAAGTCAAAGATTTCCCGTGTGTTCCGATAGACCTTCCTGAGCCGGCGCATTCGGCCCCTGGCCTCGATGCCGAGCGATCTCCATGAGAAATCCCTTTGGTAAAGATCCTGATGCGCATCGAGACTGATCGTGAGTTCTCCTCCCGGTTTAAGGGCCGCGAGGACCGTTTTCATCATCTCCCGGCTGAAATCCTGTCCCTCATCCACCAGGACCGCATCATAATAACCCTGCCCTTCCCCGGCCATCCGGCCCAGGCATTCGCGAATCACGGCATCGTAGTAGGTCTTGTCCTCATTTTCATAACGCACCGGTTTTGCCAGGATCTTCGAGCAGAGTTCATAGAAATGAAAGACTATAATGCCTTTGTCTCCGATTCCGCCGCCCTGCTCCTGTATCAATCGCTTCAGATAATTCACCAGGGCGATATTGTAGCAGACCACGAGCACACGCTTCATTCGAGGATTGTACCTTCGGAGGTGATAGGCGCGATGGACGAGAATCAGAGTCTTGCCGCTGCCCGGCGGTCCCTTGATCAGATGGGGGCCGTGCCCCAACCGCCGGGCCGTGCCGGCCTGGACATGATCCATAATTCTGACTTCCGTCTGGAACCGGGACTTGCCCTCACCCTGTCGCGTCGGGATTTGCAGTAGCGGCTCGGGGGACAAAATGGAAACCAGTTCGATAAACGCATTCCGACCGAGGCCCTTCAATGGGAAGGGCATGGCCGCAGAAAGCCGCGACTGAAAAGCATGGCCGGAAATATCGGAAAGGAGTTCGCTCCCGGGTTCCAGGTCCTCTTTGAACAGGACCCTTTCCCCGGGTATCATCCAATGGAGGCCCCTTTCGCTATATGCCTTGCGTCCGATACGCGGAAAGGCCACCATCGTGCCCACGGGTATTCCGGGAGGTGTCCCGATTCCAGGACCGTCCGACCGCTCTTTTGCACCGCTTGAAATCCGATTATTCAGGACCTCCGCGCATTTTCTGGCCTTTTTGTCGGGATTTATTTCTCTGACGATCTTTTCGGATTCACGGAGCGTGAAGTGGTGGGGCGTGTAGGAGTCTATCTGTTGAATCGTCCAGTCCCTGACCTCCAGAACCAGGATGCCGATGTACCGGCCGAACAGGACAAAATCGGGATCATCGCCCGAACCCCCGATCCGCGGACTCTGCCAGCAAACGACATCCTCTTCAGGTCTCGCCGCTTCCTGAAAGAATTGGAAGACCTCTTTCAGGCATTCATTGCGTTCCCCTGTGTCCTCTATGCGCTCCGGAAACATTTTGGTCATGATTTTATTCCGATACCTCTTGCCGGCGAGTGGAAAATCCCGGTGCGTCGTTGATTCACACGATCACCATAGGACAGACGCCTGCGAAAGTCACCCCCCATATGGACGGTCGGAAACGTGATATTGCGAAAGTGGATGATGTTGCCGGACAGGAACGAGCTTTCCATGTTAAAGCAAACAATCCATTGACTGTCCTAATTTTTCATGTTAACAAGATTTTAAGTTCTTTGAAATTGTCACGTTAAAGGGTATTTGATTTTAAGTCAACCTTCCCGAACTTCTTTTCTCGCATTATCTCTCGAAAGGAGGCCCCTATGGTCGCTGACCCCTTGAACAAGGTCCTGCGCTATCGCTGGTACATCTTCTGGATTCTGGCCCTGGGTTATGTCCTTGTCTACTTTCACCGCCTCTGCCCTGCCGTTGTCGCCCTGGATATGATGCGCGACCTCAAGGCCGGAGGAGCACTCCTTGGTTTTCTCGGCTCGGCCTACTTCTATCCTTACGCCGTCATGCAACTGCCTGCCGGCCTCCTTTCCGATTCCTGGGGGCCCCGCAAAACCATTACCCTTTTTTTCTGTGTGGCATTTTTCGGTTCCCTGCTGCTCGGGCTTGCCCCCACCCCCTTCCTGGCCATCGTCGGCAGGACGCTTGTGGGCCTCGGCGTGGCCATGCTCTTTGTCCCTACCATGAAGGTCCTGGCGGAGTGGTTCCGTATCCGAGAATTCGCCATGATGACCGGTATCCTCGTGGGCATGGGCGGCCTCGGATCCCTTTTCGCAGCCACCCCCCTGGCCCTGCTCAGTTCCTGGATCGGTTGGCGTCTCTCCTTCGTGTCCGTGGGTATTCTCACCCTGATTCTGGGTGCCCTGGTATGGTTCGTGGTGAGGGATCGACCCGCCGACAAGGGCTTGCCCTCCCTGGCCGAAACCGCCCAAACGGACGCACCGGGCATCGGTCTTATGGACGGCGTCAAGATGGTCCTTTCCTCCCGTGCCTTCTGGCCGGTGGCCGTGTGGTTCTTTTTCGACTGTGCCGTCTTCTTCGCTTTCGGGGGTCTCTGGGGCGGCCCTTACCTCATGGAAATCTGCGGGTTGACCAAGACCCATGCCGGTCAGGTTCTTTCTATGCTTGCCATCGGTATGATCGTCGGCAGTCCCCTTCTCAGCTTTCTCTCCAACAATGTCTTCAAAGGCAGAAAATCCATTCTTGTCCTGTCGAGTTCAATCACGCTGGTTCTCACGGCGATTCTTGCCTTCCTGACCGATCGGATTCCTGTCCCCGCCCTATATTTCCTGTGTCTGGGACTCGGAATCTTTGCAAGCGCCATTGTGGCCATCGGATTCACTACGGCCAAGGAACTTTTTCCCGTAAAAATCGCGGGCACGGCCACAGGACTTGTCAATCTGTTTCCTTTCCTGGGCGGCGCCGTCTTCCAACCCCTCCTGGGATATGCGCTGGAAAGCCACGGTCGGGTGGAGGGCATGTTCACCCTTGCGGGATACAGACAGGCCTTTTTACTGCTCTTTTTCTGCGGGTTTGTCTCCTTTTTGGCCTCCCTGTGTCTCAAGGAGACCATGAAGAGAAAGGCATCGGATGATGTGTTGCCTGCGACGGGGTCCAAAGCGGCTGCCTGAAAACAGACTGCGGAGGACTGAGGACGAAAGCCGGAAAACCGATCACTGTTCTCGGATGACTGATCACCGATTACCGGTTACTCGTTGCCTAAATCCACCGCCTAATTTACATATCATGTCTGAAATCAGGATAATTAGGGGAATGCCTGATCACCAGCAAGGTATTAGATGCAAGGCGCCGAGGAGTGACGACTGAGGCGTATAAGCAATACGCCGCAGGGAGGAACGACCGGAGGCAACGCAGCAGATGATGCCTTGATGGTGGATCAGGGTCGTTGCCGGATCCCTTGACACCGAGCGCCTTTTGACCCTATATTTAGTAAATACGGTGAAACTCCTACCCATTTTGAATTGACCTGGAAAGGACAATTCGATGAAAAGGCCGCCAAAATACTGCCTGCAAGGCTCCCGTCGGGGCGCACACCGTTCTGCCGGGAGCCTGATGATCCGCGCACACCTGACCCTGTCGCTGCTTAAGCGCCTATTCGCATAGGCCCCGCTTCGAGCGAGACATTGCCCTCGACATTCTGAATCCTCAGCACCCTCCCATCTTACGCCTTCAGATTAGACTTCACGACGTGACCGTTCCGGTAACACTTCACGAGACCTAATCCCGCAATGACGTGTCCTCCCGATGTCGCGTTACGGAATGCAGGGACGACTCGAGTTACCCCATCGACAACCTTTATATTTACTAAGGAGGGTGATATGTCGGCGAAGAAACGGTTCTTGGGAACCTGTGGTTTACTCCTCTGTCTTGCTTTTTTGATTATGCCTGCGGTTTCATCGGCAGCACCGATCAAAATAGGGGCGATGTTTATCTCATCAGGAATCATGGGTGGTTACGGTAAACACGGTGGTCAGGCCATTCAAATGGCCGTGGACGAAATTAATGCAGGTGGCGGCATCCTGGGCAGGAAAGTGGAAGCGCTCATGGAAGACACGAAACTCAAAAAGGATATCGCCGTCAATCTGGCCAAGCGATTCATCACCCAGGACAAAGTCGATTTTCTCATGGGGCCGACCTCAAGCGGACTTGCCATGGCTCTCACTGAGGTGGCAAAGGAACACAAAAAAATCCTGATTGCCACACAGGCGGCCGCAGACGCCCTGACCGGTCCCAAGTTTCATCCCTATATTTTCAGCACTCTGAGCAATGCCATGATGCACGCTCGTTCCGGTGCCTACCTCATGGCTTCAAAACCTTATAAACGTTATATGTGCATCGGACCGGACTATTCCTACGGCCACGCCTCCTGGAAGCTGTTCAAAACCAAGCTGATGGAACTCCGCCCCGATGTAGAGATTGTCGGTGAACTGTTCCCCAAATTCCTGTCCAAGGACTATTCCACCTTCATCAAGCAGATCGTTGACGCCAAACCCGATGCCGTCTGGTCTCCGTTGTGGGGTGGAGATGCCGTGACGTTTATCAAGCAGGCCTTACCCTCCGGGCTTTTTGAAAGGGTAAAATTCGCGTTCCCCTGCGCGGGCGCCCTGGAAGTTCTTGTTCCCATGGGAGGCGAAATGCCTAACGGTATCTATGTTTCTTCAAGATATTTCTTCACCACGCCGGATTCCACCATGAACGCTAAATTCGTCAAGGCTTATTACGATCGGTTCAAGGAGTATCCGGATTATATGGCCGGGGAGACTTACGCGGGCGTATATTTTATCAAGGCGGCTGTCGAGCGGGCCGGATCGACCGATCCCGAGATGATCATCAAGGCGGTGGAAAAGGAACCTCTCGCCTGGGAAACCCCCGAGGGTTGGAAGATCATGCGGAAAGAAGACCACTCGGCGTTGGAGGACTGCCTGTGGGGCGAAACTTCTTTCAATAAAAAATACGGCTTTTCTATTCCTCGAAATTTCGAGTCGATCCAGGCGGAACAGATCTGCCGTTCGGCCGAAGAACTTGCGGAGGTTCAAGCCAATTTTAAGAAGGCGATGAAATAAGATGCCTTTAAACAGTGGGGCATGGAAAAAGGCAGGGTATTTTCGCCCTGCCTTTGCGATTATTCAGGCCGGAAGGATTTCCCGAGGGCGCCGGGCGGTGAACCGCTCAGGAAGGAAATCAACCTGCGAAGGAAAGGGGATGCCCTCTCAGCGCCGGTGTCGGAGCCTTTCTGGGCGGCGTACATGAGCAGAAGGGTAAAAATCATGAGGGGGAAGGGGGCCACCTGGAAGACCTGGGCAGGGATCGAGGGCCACCAACCCTGAAATTGAATTCCCATGACCTGGAGGAAGGAAAACAGGTAGGCGCCGAAAGCGACCTTGGCGGGATGCCAACCGCCGAAGATGACGATGGCAAGCGCAATCCATCCGGTCCCTTCGGCCCCCTGGGGCCGCCCCCAGCCGGATTTTGTGCAGAGGGAAAAGGTGGCCCCGGCGATACCCACCAGCAGCCCTCCGAGGACGGTATACCACATCTGGATTCTCCGACTGTCAGTCCCCCTGGCATAGGCGGCGGCCGGATGCTCCCCGACCGCCCTGAGCCGGAGGCCCTTGGGTGTGCGGTACATATACCACCAGCACACGGCGATCATCAGCATGCTCAGGTAGATGATCACGGCGTGATGGAAAAAGACCGTTCCCAGGAAGGGGATTTCGCGCAGTCCGGGAATCGGCCAGGGACCCATCTGGGGACCGTATTGCCTGGCATAGGGGTTGCCGAAAAAATAGGCCAGATCCCTGGCCGTGAGTGTCAGGACAAATCCCACCGCTACCTGGGACTGTCCCAGGTAGATGCTGAAGAGTCCCACCACGGCGGCCACCAGGGCCCCGGCAACCGCGCCGCCTGCAAATCCGAGCATGACGCTCTTGGTCTCAAAGGCAACGACAAAGGCGACCATGGCGCTCAACAGGATGGACCCGTCCAGGGACAGATTGATGACCCCGGCCTTTTCCGAAATGGTCTCCCCCAGTGCGGCAATGACGATGGGCGCGGCCCCGGCTACGATGGAACCCAGGATAATGGCGATATTCACGTCGGACATGGAACTCCGATTTCTAAAAGTTTAGGGTTGATGTCGTTGTAGGCTCAAAACCTAAAACGCCTTGATACTTCTTCGGCTCCTCCACGCATAGAGAAGCAATGCGGCAAGCACAAAGATGCCCTGGACAATCCCACTCAGTGAGGAATCCACCTGGAGCATCATGGGGAGCTGAATGCTGCCCACATTAAGGCAGACGAAAAAGAACGCAATCGCGGGGGTGCCCCAGATCCGGTAATTGGCCAGCATGACCACCAGGAGGGCCAGGTAACCGTAATTGCTGGAGATGGACGGGATGAGGCGATGATACACGCCCGTCACCTGAAAAGTGCCCGCCATGCCCGCACAGGCCCCGGCGAATCCCATGGCGATGATGAAGTATTTATTGGGCTTGAGGCCGTGAAGATAGGCGGCCCGCGGATTGTTGCCGATACCCTTGAGGGCGAGCCCGAGCCTTGTTCGACTCAGGACCCATGCCGTGCCCAAGAGTACGGCTATGGTCAGGGCAAGTCCTACGGGGGAAAGCCGCAAACCCCGAATGGTCGGAAGCCAAAGTTCGTTCGAAAAAAGTTCCGTGCCGCTCATCGAGGCGACCCCCGGCCTTTTCCATGGGCCAAAGATGAGCCAGAGGGTGATCCCCTGGGCCACAAAATTGAGACCCAATCCACCGAAAATCTCGTTCACACCGCCCTTGGTCTTGAGAAAGCCGGTGAAAACGGCCCACAACCCACCCCCCAGTGCACCTCCCAGAAAGGCCAGCATGATCATCAGGGTCGGAGACCCGTTTTCCAACCCCATTCGGAGGACGGCGGTCCCGCAGATAGCCCCGATCACGACCTGTCCTTCCACGCCGATATTCCAGAGGCCGACCCTGAAACTGTAGACCAGACCGCAGGCACACAGGCAGAGAGGTATCCACCCCGTAAGCACCTGCCCGATCTTGATCCATGAACCGACCGACCCGAGGAGGAGGTATTTGAACGCCTCGAACGGCGGGGCTCCGGCAACGAGGATGATAAGGGTGGTCACGCAGAGCACGCCGACGAGCATCACCAGGACTTCCAGCAGGCTCTTTTTGATTCTCTCTGTCCTTTTCGGGTCATCCGGCATGGTTAAACCTTCCCGGCGATAGCCCGGCCGAGATCATCCAGGTCCGTGTCACAGGCCTTGACATCCCTCACCACGGCGCCGTTGTAAAAAACCAGAACGCGGTCTGCGACCTGAAGAATCTCTTCAAGTTCGGCCGAAGAGAAAACGATGCTGGATCCCTCGGCGGCATATCCCATCAGGTGTTCCCACACCCAGCGAACCGACTCCATATCCAGGCCCCGTGTAGGGTTTTCGAGAAAAAGGATCATGGGGTGAATGGGCATCAGTGAAAGAAGAAGCCGCTGCTGATTGCCGCCCGACAAGGATTCGGCCGTGGAGGCAGGCTTGCCGATGATCCTGAATTGCTCGATCCGTGAACCGGCTTGTTCCCGGGCCTTTTGCCAGGGAACCCTGATGCCCTTCTTCTCCTGCAGGGCAAAGTGTTCGGTGATGGTCAGTCCCGGAATAAGGCCCTCCTCGAGCCGGGCCGTGGGAAGAAAGGTCACGCCGCGTGCGTTGAAGGCGTGATAGTCCTGACCGTTCATGAGCCGGTCCGCTATCCTGATCGTTCCTCTTCCGGGACGGTTGAGACCCGACGCAAGCCTGAGGAACACATCCTGACCACTTCCCGCAAGACCCGCCAATCCGACGACCTCTCCCTCCCGTATGGTCACGCTGCAGTCCCGGAGCCCGGTGCGGCCCCCGCTTCCGGTCACCTTCTCCATGGACAGGGTGATCCTGCCCGGTTTGGCCGTACTGCAGGGGGGCGGAGCGGGAACGGTGCCGAACATCCATCCCAGGAGCTTGGGGGTGTCAAAAGGACGTGCCATCTCACCGGTGACCTTCCCTTCCCTCAGGACCGTCAATTTATCGCAGAGGGCTTCCACATCCTCCAGCTTGTGGGAGACAAGGAGAATCGTTTTTTTCTGAGAAGCGAGTTTTCGAAGGGCCCCAAACAGGACCTCTCGCTGAAGACTTGATATGCCCGTGGTGGGTTCGTCCAGGATCAGCACCTCGACCCCAAGAGCCAGAAGTCTTAAAAGTTCGAGCTGCTGGCGCTCGCCCACCGTGAGTTCCCTGACCGGCCGATGGGGCTCCATATGGAATCCGAAAGACTCGGAAAGTTCCAGGAGCCGCTTCCGGTGGAGGCCCTCTTTGCCGAAAAATCCACGGATACGGCCCATCATGAAGTTTTCGAGGACCGTCATGGAAAGGAAATCCAGAGGATCCTGGTAGAGCATCCCAATGCCCAGACTCGTCGCCAGAGAAGGCCCCTTGTATTCCACCGGCTTTCCGTCCAGCAGGATGGCGCCGCCGGTCTTCCGGGCATATCCGGCCAGGATCTTCATGAGAGTGCTTTTGCCCGCGCCATTCTCCCCGAGGATGCCGTGGATGGTCCCTTCGGAAATCTCCATGGAGATCCCGTCGTTGGCGTGAACCTTTCCGTAGTGCTTATGGATGTCCTTCAGGGTGATATGCATGGGGTTGCTTAGTTCCCGGATCAGGAATTATTTCTTTTAACCCTTCGTGCTCTTCGCCTGCCCCGTGAAATGCGCAGCCTATTTCACTGGGGTGTCCTTCGTGGTGAAAATTTATCTTTCTGCGAGCCGTCACGTTTCGCCTTTTGGAAAAAAACAAGCCGGATACCGGTTGCCGGACAGGATTCGTCCTTTCCCGGTATCCGGCTCATGATCCCGAACGAATTAGAGCAGGACGGACAACCGTCCGCTTGGGGCTACTTCGCCTTGCTCTGACCCGTCATGCCTTCCAGGAGTTGTTCCATGTACCAGACCTGCTTGTCCGTAGCGGTCTCGCCTGCTTTGACAAAGGTTGAGCCGTCCTGGTAGTTCAGAGGGCCCTCAAACAGGTTGACCTTTCCGGCAGCGAGGTCGTCGATAAAACTCAGCAGGGCACCATGGTTTTCGACCGAGATGGCCGTTCCCGGCTCAAACCCCACATAGGTCGTGTCCTTGTTGTTGATGTCTTTCCAGTCCGGACCCAACCAGAGCCATTCCTGTTTCCAGTTCCCCTCCATGGCCGCCTTGAGGAAGTGGATATAACCGGGTCCCCAATTGAAATACGGCACCCCCAGACACGCAAACGGCGCGCCTGAGCAGGCCCCTTCATAATCATAGGGAACGGCCCAGACTTCTTTGCCTTCCTGTCTCTTTTGTCCGGCCACCACCAGGGCCTCGGTGGTATCGATACCGGAAATGATCACATCATGCCCGGTGTTGAAAAAATTTTGTGCCACCTGGGTCGGATCGGCCGTGACGCCCGGGATATTGAACCAGAACCCGATCCATGTGACCTGGAATGCCAGGTCTTTCGGGTCTCTCTTGAGGACCTTTTCCCAGGCATAACGGGCGCCAAGATAGCAGGAGGCTGCGAGACGCCGGGTCTCCTCGTTGAGCAGGGGTCCCAAGTATCCAATTTTTCCGGTCTGGGTGGTGAGTGCCGCCACGAACCCGCCCATCATCTTGCCGTACTCCATACGACCCATAATGTTGGCAAGATTTTTAGGTGCCTTCCCGGTCAGGACGTCATCGCCTGAGACGTGTACAAAAAACACCTCAGGATGCTGCATGGCCGCCTCACGAGCACCGTCCTTCATGTCGTCGGAGTTTGCAATGATGAGCTTAGCGCCCTTGGACACGAGATCGTCCACCAACTGCGGCACCGTGATGCCCGCCCTGTCCGCAGGATTGACCTTGTCGATATAAAGCATTTTCGTGCCGGGAATCATCTTTTCGACATATTTTCCGGCCTCGAAGTGGGCCTGGCTCCAGCCGTGATCATTGTAGGGACCAACCATGAGCAGGCCGAAAACAAAGGGTTTTTCTGCTGCAGCGGCCGCACCCGGTAATGCAAGTGCCACAGTAAGACATAGAACCGCCGCCAGGGCAATACCAACCAGTCTCTTGAACATAAGTATCCCTCCTCCTTCGGGTAAAAAGTCTAAAAATCACGAGCATCTTTGACACGTTAAAATCCGTTTCAGGATAGACCGGATATATGAGAAATGGCCGGGGCTGTCAAGAAGAAAGACCTAAGCCTTTCTCACGTCCCGGCCGGTTCAATAAAAAAATGGGAGGCGGACCGGAGATGAACACCCCCGGGCGAAAGGACACAGGACAGGGCTGCCTACAATGACTTTGTTTTCTTACCTCAGCTTTTTGAAAAAATGAACGTGCCTGGTCATGGAAATATCTTTTCAAAAACGAGGGCCAAAGGGTAGCTCGATGAAAACGGGGCAACGGCAGCGGCGATAAGCCTCGGGCAAAAAACGCTCGGGCAAGGAACTGCATGGCATTGCGGGAGATGCGCTTCGCCCGCCTTGGCGAAATTCTCATGCGCATTCCCGGGCACCGTTTTCTCGTTTTTGAAAAGAGATTGCCATGACCCGTCCATAGCTGAATGCGTTCCAGGGTTCTATACAAGCATGGTTCATGCAGGTTCTGCAACGCTTGAAATCGTGCTCCCTTGACCAGGGGCTATGCGAAAACACCTGACCCAGCATTCACTCAGGAATAATTCAAGGATTACCGGTGGACAGCTCCCGGATCTTTTCATCGGCCACACCCACAAAGGCCCGGTTCACGGCCTCCAGCACGCTCTTTTCCAGTCCCTCGATATAAAACCGCAACACCGCATCCGTTCCCGAGGCCCTGAGTTCGAACCAGAAATCGCCGAAATCGATATAGGTTCCGTCACCAGCCCAGAAGACGCGGCTGATCTCCGGAATCGACACCCTGTCGCCCACCAGATCCTGCAGCCTTTTCTTCACCTCATTGGGCGAAAGGTCCCGGGTCAGATCCCTGAAGGTTTCCACCATATACTCCTTGGCCCTGTTGCCGAGGGTCCGGGCCCGTTCCCGGGCCTCACCGGTCAATGCCTCGTCGAAGAGCTTTTTATCGATCCTGTCATAGTAACGGTAGCGGATGCCGTACTTTTCGACGGTCTCGATGTAGAGGGCCGCATAGGACTTTCCATCCAGGAAAAGTTTCGCCATAACCCCCAGGTTCATGAGGGAGAGCTGCATGCCGTCTTTCTCCTTGAGGGCAAGGCTGCGCCTTTTCCCGTTCCGGCTCGATGCCCAGGATGAACTCCCCATGGCCGCGCCTCCCGATTCCTCTGCCATGATCAGGATTCGGGGTCTTTGCCCCAGGCTGACCCGCTCGCCCGTCGCGTCCTCCAGGAAAACCTCACCGCCACGTTCAACCTGTGCCTCGATCTCCTCCACCATTCGCCCGAAATACTTAAAACCCACAGGGGTATTGAACACCCGGATTCGGCTGCCTTTCCCTGCGAACTCCCCGGCATATTTCAGGTTGAACACCCCGGCCAGTTCGCCGATGGACCTGGACGTAGGATAGGTCGTGCCGATGACAAAGTCGTATTCAAAGAGTTCGCCGCTCTCGGCCATCATCTCGAGCCTCAGGGCGGCATTGAGGAAATAGATCTGGTTGGGTTTAAAATAGACCACGCAGTGGTCGCTGTTTTCTATTTCTTCCACTTCGAGCCCCATTTCAGCAGCGCTTTGGGCGAGGGAGGCGTCGGCTATTGTGACGATATTGTACCGGTCGCCGTCCGGATCCCAGATAAAACCGAAGTGTATCTCTCCGGCGAGCAATTTTTCCTTCAGGCCGATGTTCCGGTAGATGATCGGTTTCGTTGGATCACAACCGTAGTTTTCCCCGTCGATCTCACCTACCCGGTGGAAATCGTCTCTTTTTTCCCACTGAAGGTACAGGATCATGCCCTCGGGGGCGATTGTGATGCCGAAATGTTGAAAAATGGGGATGGAATTTTCATGCATGCTTCCGCCGACCGTAGAGGCCCCGACCTTCATCCCCGCCTCCTGGGCCTCGCGGATCATGCGGAAGGCCTCTTCCGGGATAATGCCCTTCAGATACTCCGAATAGGGCTCGAAATAGTGAAAATCCTTCCTGACCAGGGGAGAGGTCAGGGGACCGAGGCACACGGAAAGAACCTCCCTCTCGGCCTGCTTCCCGATCGCCCTGACCTCATCCCGGATCTCGTCGGCCATGTCCAGGAGCTGCATCCCGTTTTTATCCATGGGCTTGATCCCTTGTTTGAAGCCCTGGGAATGGCTGGCCGTGATGTTGGCTCCCCCGTCCAGTTCGTTGAAAAAGACCCCGAAAGAAGAGGCCCAGATAGGGGTGGTCTCCTTGTCGCCATGAAGGTGAACCGTCACGCCGTGATGGACAAAAACCCGACCGATCAGTTCTATGATCTTGTGGGTATACCGCCGAACCTCTCCCCCCAGGTGAAGGGATTGGAAGCCCTTCCGGTCGTAGATACGCGCCATGGCCTCGGCAAAAATCAAGACGGTGTGGGCATTGAAAGGGGCATCGGTAGCAAAAAAATCCTCCATATTGATGGTGTCCCGGTACCCCGCAGTCCCCAGTTTGAATTCGGCGATCCAATCGAAGAGGTCGTTTTCTTCAAAGAAACGTCGGGTGTATTCGACCCTGACCGGACGATCTTCCGGCATGGAAATCCTGAAATCCTTGTCCGCCCGGACGACCCATATCTCATCCCGCTTTCCGTTCATGGTGCGGTTCTCCTCTCTCATCCGGCTTCAAACCAGAAACCGCCCGGGTGCTCATGGCCGTGTTGCCACTCGGGACGGATTATAAGAACGCGAATGCATCCCCTTGACGTCAAGATAAAACACCCCGGGAGAGAACTCAAAGGCTTTTTATTTGGAACTGTTTGTCTTTTTGAAAGGCTTTCAGCTCGGTATGGTCCCGGCCATCTCTTTTCAAAAACGAAAAAAACGTTGCCCGGGAATCCGCAAAAGATCTTCGCCAAGGCGGGCGACGCACCTCTCCCACAATACCATGCAAATCTTTCCACGGTGTTAGGCAACGAGGTTCATCGCCGCCCTCGTTGCCCCGTTTTCATCAAGCTACCCGCTGGGCCCTCGTTTTTGAAAAGAGATGGCCGGGACCGAGGCGTTTCAATATTTTTCAACAGGATGTCCAGGTCGCTTTTAAACTTCCATCATGCAATGAGGTCCGATCCCCCGGACGGCCCCCGCCCCCACCATGACCATAATCCGCGCCAGTTCCGCGGTGATGTGGCGCACAACATCCCGGACCCCCTCCGCGCCGTCCGCTGCCAGGCCGTAAAGGACCGGTCGTCCCAAACCCACAAGATCCGCACCCACGGCCAGGCCCTTGAGCACGTCGCTGCCCCTTCGGAACCCGCAGTCCACGAAGACGGGAATGTCTCCCCCGACGGCTTCGGTGATGCCTTGCATGACCTGAAAGGGATGGGGCAGATAATCGATGGTATGGGCCCCGTGGTTTGAAACCATGATGGCATCGGCCCCCGCTTCAAGGGATTTCCGGGCATCCTCCTCGCTCAGGATGCCCTTGAAAATCAGGGGCCTGTCCACGGCCTTTCGGATCCGAGAAAGCTCAGCCATGGACAAGGGCCTGCAATCTTTGGCGATCTGTTGGTCCCCGATCTTGGTTCCCATGCCGGCATCGATCTCCACACCCACCCAGGTTACGCCGGCCTCCTGGATCTCCTCCAGGTCCCTTAGGATCTTTGCCCGATCCGCAAAAGGCTTTACATTCTGGATCAGGGGCACCCCGGTCTCCGCCAATTCGCGGAGGTCTTGCGGGATGGGCGTCCCGGTCCACATCATCGATCCGGCCGCCCTGAGCCCCTCCGCCATCAGAAGCAGCCCTTCTTCGCGAATGGCCGGTATGGGCATGGTCATGGCACTCATGATAACGGGCGTCTTGAGATCGACACCCAGGACGGAGACCGCCGTGTCCGCGCGAGCAGGTGCGTCGACGGCCTTCTGGTGAAAGGCATACCGATCCATGACCCGCCGGTTGTTTTCCATCACCCATCCGGTCTCCACACCCCCCAGGGTGTAGCCGATCTTTTGCCCCCGCAGGATCTCCTTGCCCTTCAGGTAGATTTCAGAAAGCTCCATGCCCTGTCTCCTCAATTTATGCCTTGAATTTAGCATAACCCCCCCGGGTGAAACCTCAAAGGCTTTTTCTTTTCTATCCTAACATAAGGATTGGTTCTTTGTTGCCAGGGTTTGGTTCTTTCCGATTGACCTTGATCTCCTGAACCCTGTCGGATATGATATTAGCTTCATAAAAAACCTCCCCCATTGCCGATGTCGGCAAATATATTCCCTATCGTTACGACATTAGACTATATTCAAATAGAGTCACAAAAATATTGTGACCGAAATGAGGAATCAAAACTTTAGGCCTATGAAAATAACGCACATGTTAACATACATGACCGTGGCATTCGCGCTTCTTCTAACCCCGACGATCATTCTCAACCCCGTCCCATGCAGCGCCCAGGGCAAGGATGCTTCCATGGTCCCCGTGGTGACGGATTTTCTCCTCCCCAAGACCATGACCCTTTGCGAAGAACCGGTGCCCCTTGAAAACCGATGGGTATGGGAAATGCTGGACAGGGAACTAACCATTTCCGCATGGGACCGGGCTCAGGTCTTTATGTGGTTGAAGCGGGCGGGTCGCTATTTTCCATACCTTGAAAAGAGGTTGTCCGAGGCCGGCATGCCCCAGGATTTGAAATATCTGCCCGTGGCCGAGAGTTCCCTGTTGACCCATATCAGTTCCACCAAAGGCGCCATTGGTCCCTGGCAGTTTCTGGCCGGGACGGCGCGGCGCAACGGCCTCCGGAAGGACCGTCGAATGGATGAGCGCCGGGATTTCGAGCGTGCGACCGAGGCCGCTCTTAAGTACCTGAGACGACTCCATGAAACATTCGGAACCTGGACCCTGGCCCTGGCGGCCTACAATTGCGGAGGAGCCAGACTGAAGAAAGAGATCAAGAAGCAAAAGGTCACGGACTATTATACCCTTAACCTGCCCACTGAAACCGAGCGGTTTGTTTATCGGATTGCCGCCATCAAGCTGATCATGGAAAACCCCGGGCTTTACGGTTACAGGGTTCCCAATGAAAAAATCTACAGACCTGTCCCGCACGATGCCGTCAAGATCAAGGTCAAGGTGCCCATTCACCTGACGGACCTGGCCAAAGCACTGGGGACCAATCTGAAGGCCATCAAGGACTTTAACCCTCAGATCATCGGGTATTATTTACCTGAAGGGAAATACGTTTTGAAGACCCCCCCTGGCACGGGGCACAAGGTCAAAACCAGCCTGAAAGAACTTGCCCGAAAGGCGACGCCTCCCCCGGCAAAGGTCTCCGGCAACTATTATGTTGTTCGCCCGGGAGACAACCTGACCCGGATCTCGAAGAAGACGGGCGTTTCATTATCCAGGCTAAGGAGGATGAACAAAATCGAAGGATCGCTGATCAAGGTGGGGCAAAAGCTTCGTATAAGGCCTTAGGGAAGCACACCGTCACACCTTTCCAAGGGCCTCCCCGACGACGACCTGAAGGTGTTTGAGGGCATCGGATTCTTCGATCGAGACCACCGTCGGACTCTGAAGGTCAAAGGACTTCCGGATCTTTCCCAAAAAATCCGTTCTGACGACCCAGATATAGATTGGTCTTCGAAGCTCAAGAAGTTCTCTGATGCGGAACGCCCATCCCTCACCCACGGCCTCGAGTTTGCCGACCTCATCTACGATCACAATATCCGATGCCCTGTTTCGATCGGGTGCCAGGGCCCGAGCCCCCGCCGCCATGCCCGCTTCGAAAAATTCGAAGATGACCCGACTATTCGGATCCGGGTGCTTCAGGCGCTGTGCCAGGGGAACGGACGAACCGTCGGAAAGATCCACGAGATAGAATCCGTCTCTCAGGCCGTTTTTCCATGAACCCCGTGCCAGGATTCCCGAAATACGCACGCCCTTACCGGCCATGGTCGTGATGAAACGCTCGACCAGCGTCGTTTTGCCCGTATGCTTGAACCCCGTGACCATAATAACTTTCATTTGGGTTGCCCATTTGTTTCTTCTTCACTGCACACCAACTCAGGAAGGAATATTTGTTTTCCAAGAGAGAGATCGAACTGACGGGTCTCGGTCTCATAGAGCCGGCTCACGTTTGCCTCGGTCATGACTTCGGAGGTCGGCCCGGCATTCAATACCCTGCCGTCCTTGATCATGACGATCCGATCCGCGAAAAAACGGGCCAGGTTGGGATCGTGCATGGCCGCAATCACCCTCGTTCCTCTCTTTGTGCAGAAATCCTTTATCCTGTGGAGAAACACGTACTGATTCTTGAAATCCAGGTGGTTGGTGGGTTCATCCAGCAGGAGTGTACTGCTGCTCTGGAGCAGGGCCCTGGCCAGAAGGGCGATCTGTCGCTCTCCGCCGGAGATCTGGTTGAAACTCCGGTTTGCGAGATCCGACGCCTTAAGGAGATCCAGAATCTCATGGGCCGCGTCGTAGTCGGCCTTTCCCGGCCTTTGGGCAAATCCCAGATAGGCGGTTCGACCCATGACCACCACATCCAGCACGCTGAAGGGAAATATCTCGATGTGTTCCTGTGGCACGAGACTGATTTTACGGGCAACGGCCTTACGGTTGGCCCGGCACACATCCAGGCCTTCTACCTTGATGCATCCGTCCGTGGGTTTGAGCAGGCCGTTCAGGCAGTAGAGCAGGGTCGTCTTTCCCGAGCCGTTTCGCCCGAGCAGGGCGCAGAAAAGCCCTTGATCCACCTCGAAAGTGATTTCCGAAAGGACCTCTCTCACACCGTAGGAAAAGCTGACATCCAAGCATTTCAGACTCATGTCCATCCACTCCCCCGGTTCCGGTAAAGTAGGTAGGCGAAAATGGGCGCGCCGCTAAAGGCGGTGACCACACTGATAGGCAGTTCCGCCATGGTCAGGGTGCGGGCAACCGTGTCGGCCAAGAGAAGAAACAGGCCTCCAATCAAGGCGGTCACGGGAATCATGATCTCGTGGTTGGGACCAACCAGGGTTCGGGCAATATGCGGAATGACAAGACCGACCCAGCAGATCTGGCCGCAGGTAGAGACCGATACGGCGACCATGACCGAACTGACCGAGATAAACAGGAACCGATAAATGCTCGGATTGAGACCGATGGACTTGGTCTGAAGATCTCCCAGAGAAAGGACATTGAGTTTATAGCGCAGGAGGAAGACAAAGAGCAGACCCCCGCAGATCAGGGGCACGGCCGTGTAAATGTCCTTCCATTCCGCCCTGCTGATGCTCCCCATGATCCAGAACACGATGGCGGGCAGTTCGTTATAGGGATCCGACAGGTACTTCAACAGGGTAATGGATGAATTGAAGATCGAAAGCACGACAAGCCCCGCCAGGACCAGCACAAGGACGGGTCGTACCGCCACGACCCTTGCAATGGCCAGGGCCATGCATACGGCCGTTAGGCCGAAGACGAATGCCAGGACCTGAATCATCGCAAAGGAACTTCCGGGAAGAAGAAGTCCCAGAGCGGCGCCGAAGGTAGCCCCGGCGGATACCCCCAGAATATCGGGGGATACCAGGGGGTTTCGGAACAAGCCCTGATAGACGGCGCCGGAGACCGACAAACCCATTCCCAGAAGCACGGCCAGCAAACATCGAGGCAAACGCACCAGGGTGAAGACCATCTCCTTTCCCGTGAGTTGCGGGTCGGTCGGATTGGAAAACACCCAGGACGAGACGATCCGTCCCAATTCCGACATGGAGATAGATACGCGCCCTATTCTCAGAGAAAGGATAAACATCAGCACCAGGAGCACGGCCAAAATTATCATCAGACGGTAGGACCTGGTTTTGGTCAAACTCCGATAGGAAAAGGCCGTTCCACTCATTTCTCACCCTTCCTCGACCGGAGCAGGATGAGGTAACAGCCGGTGGTCAGGACGAAAAAGCCGTAGATCCAGAAAAAAGCCGATCCAATCGGGTTTCTGGTGAAAACAAGATTCACGCCCGGACGGACATCCTGAAGGGTTATCTTTTTTTGAGGCTTATCCTCATGACCGCCGCAAATGCGGCACCCGCCTTTTTTCCCCGTCCTTTGGTTCCCCGGACTCAGATCGGAAAATTTGAACAAGGAAATTTGTGTACCCTTAAATTTGATCGGTGCCATGTGCCGAAGCTTTCGGCTCAGCAGGACATCTTCCCCTTGCATGAGAGACACCCGGACGTAATTTTCTTCCCAGTGAAAGGCATCTTTTGTCCGGGCGTGCCGGTCCATTCGGAGCATCCCCGGATCATCCGTGAAGCGGATCTCATCCACCTTTAACATCAGGTCTCCCGGCATGGAAAAGGTCCCGTTTTCTACCAAATCGGCCTTTTCCTTGTAACCCCAGATAAAGCTGATGCCGTGCATAAGCACAATAACGAAGAAAAGGATATGAACCGCAAGCAGAAGTATCTTTGAAAGTCTTGCCCGGCCCCTTCCAAAATTCAGGAGTTTGTTCCAGGTACAGAAAACCATATTCACCAATAGCAGACCGGCAATGAGGATAAGAACGATGAGCCACAGGCAGGGAATGGAATTTTTCGTCCCTTCCTGCAGGATCCAGTCCCGAATAAGGGCATTGTTCATTTGTCGGAGAATCACCAACCTGAAGGCATCCGTCTTGCCCAGAACGGCCCCAAAAATCAGCCAGCAGACCAATGCCGACGTACTTATGACCATGAATCTTAAAGAGCTTAAGGTTTTCATATCCGCCTCAATGGTTTCTGATCATCACGACAAATAAAATCAAAACAGGGACACATGCGCCGATGACTGCCCTGAAACGGGGATTCCCTGCCCATTCAAACGGCCAGTGAAAGGGAATCATGAACAGAAGGAAAGTCCCGGCGGAAGTAAAAAAAGCAGGGCTGAATTGCCAGAAATCTCCTGTGGCCATTTCGCTCCACCATGCCCCGCAACATTCGGAGACAAGAAATAAAAGAGCGCCCAGAAGCAGGAAATGGCGACCCCTTCTCTCATCGCCGCCCGCACCTCCCCCTTCCGATCGGGGTAGATGAAGGCTTGCCGTAAAAAAAGCCGCCCCTAAGAACATCACGCCAATGGCGGCCACCCGAAAAAAGTAGAAACAAAACACGGACGGATGATCATACCAGTAGAGATACGGGGATGGGTCCAGTGATCTTGCCAGTGAATAAGTATAGAGCATCATAATCCCCAGGGTTGCATATCGACCCAATCGCAAAGCGGAAGAGGTCCTCCCGAAAACCCAAAGGCCCATCATTCCGAGGATGAGGCCCATGGTCACATAACTCTCTGCATAGTTATCACAAAATGGGAAATGGCCGGAACGAGACCAAAAAAGGGCAAACGCGCCTGCGTTCAGGATTAGGGAAAGGCTGAAAATCCATTTGAATATCCTCGACCACGAAGGTTTCAGCGAGACCAGAAAGGCCAGCACATAGCCAGCAAATGATAAGTAATAAAAAAATTTTAACAAAATCACATCCAATGTCATGAGCCCCCTTTGATTTCAAGTCTCTTTGCATAAACCGCTGAAGCCCTCAAAGAAGTTCTTATTCAGAAGATTCTTTGTGCAAAACAATTGGCCCTTTCGAAACGCTTTCAGGCGAAAAAGGGTCATGGCCATGACCCTGGACCTTTGGTTTAAAAAATTTCGTAACAGGAAAAACACCCATGAAAGACGACACAGCGCACCCCTTTATTCTCCCTGCTTTCTCCGAACTACTGCAAACGGTCCTTCAGTTCCCCTTCCATGTCCGTGAAGGTCTTTTTGAAAAGGTCCTGGTGAAAACGGTCGATCTCCGACATCAGGTCAATGTCCTCGAAGCGATCGGGATAAAGACGCTTCCCAAGCCACAACACGCCCAGCGTCGAAAGAGGCGATGGGAAATCCCAGGGGGCCAGATTGGAAGGAAAAAGAAACACCTGACCGCCAGCCACGCCCTTGACCTGTTTGAACTCGGGGCGGGACAGGGTTCGTTTTACCTGAACCCTGCCATGAATCGACGAGACGATCAGATCCGGATCCCATTTTATAAACTGCTCCGGGGAAATTTCCCGGAAATACCCTGATAATGCATGTCCGGCATTCACGCCTCCCGCCCTGCCGATAATCTCATCCTGAAGCAGACTCCCGGTAGCCGTACTGAAGACCCCTTTGCTGGATGCATAGTAGACGACCTTGCGTTTGTTTTCGGGAATATCCCGAATCCTCTCGCTCACGATATCAAGCAATCGGTCACAGGCGGTTAAGACCTTCTCCGCCCTTTCAGGTTCCCCGGCGGCCTCAGCCATCAAAACCAGGGCCTGCTTGAGCCCGTCGAATGACTCCGGTAAAATCACAAGCGCTGGGATATCATGCTTCACCAACCGGTCGGCAATCTTGATCCCGTCCTTCTGGGCGTAAAGCACCACCAAGTCGGGTTTCAAGTTAATGATGGTCTCCAGATTGAGGCCGGTAGATTTTCTTCCCACACCGGGCAGATCGGCAATGCCTGGATAAACGCCCAATTGGAGCTTGTCATGTTTCGAGTGTGAGTCAATCCCCACCAGCCTGTCACTCAAACCCAGGGAGAGGACACAAAGGGCGGCCGGCTTAAAAGTAGTTATGATCCTTTCAGCCCCGGGATGCAGGGCGACCTCCCGGCCGACCATGTCTCTGACCACCCGCTTTTCCCCTGCCCCGACCGGCGACAGGAAACAATAAGACAAGAGGGTCATCATAAAAAGAGAAATAAATTTCCAGCGTTTCATACCGATACCCCTTTCAACATCTATTCATAGGATTTATACCGTCTATTCCTCAAAATCCGAATTTCTCTCCCCTGTCTCGACGGGTGCGACCCGATCCAAACCCCGTTCACTCAAAGGCCTCCAGGTCTCAACCAGAAAGATGATCATCACAAGCAGCATCAAAGGAAAGACATAAAGGAAAACGCCTAGGAAGGGATTTCGGGAAATCACGCAGGAAATACCCGGGCTTCGGTCCGAGGCATGATTCCCTGCCTCTTTTGGCGGCGGCGTAAACTTTTTCAGGGTCGCCCGGATGTCCTTGTATTTGAGAGGGCGAAGCCAAAAAATCCTTTCTCGGGATACTTCCCTGCCCCGGTCAAAAAAGGCGACTTCAGCATAATTATCTTTGTAGTGAAATTCATCCGGCTTCAGTTTCTTTCTACCCTTGCCCAAAACCCCCGGATCGTCCACAAAATGGACTTCGGTCATTTTCACCGCATATCTTTCTTCGAATTCATAGGTCTGGCCGACTCGAAGGTCTATGTTCTCATAGCGAAATCCGATCATGAAGCTTCCGAGATGAGCCAGGGCCACGAGACCGAAAAACACATGGGCGAAGAACAGGAAAAAGCGCGGTCGGCTGCATCGAATCCGCAACAGGCGTGTAAAGTGAGTCCAAAGGCTTGAGGCAAGATTCATCCCAAGGAAAAACATGATCACACAAAATCCCAGGAACCAGGACTTGAGCAGGCCCGATCCCGGAATGTCCGATACCAGCCAATCCCTTATCAGGATACGGTTCATGGTATTGAAGCCTTCGGCATAGGATGCTATGCCATCTAAGGCCATGCCCCATAAGAGCCAGAGGATCACACAGATCAGTAGAATACTGGTGAGATAAAGAGAAGAGAGTCGTTCCGATAAATTTTTCATGTCGTATGTCTTATGATCATGAGTGCCGCAATCAAATAGCCGCTTGCGCCGCCGATCACGCCACGCGCCTTTTCATATCCTCGCCTTGCAGCCGGAAGGTGAAGAATCAGGACCAGATAGAGGACAATCGCTGTGGACATAAAAAACCCGCCGCTCCAGTGCCACACATCGGCCCACCCTTCAAGGCACCAGATCATGCCTGCATATTCCGCGAGGAGGAAAAGAAGGACGCTGAGAAACGCATAGTTACGACCCATGTGAATAGTGCCACCCCTTATCTGTGGACTGTTGCGTTCCACGAGATACTGGATATAGTGGCAAGAAGCAAAAAGGATGAAGGCCAACCCCAGGACCCGGGCCCCGTGAAAAAGCAGCATAAAAGGATAGTCAACATCGATTCTGTTCATGTGAGGCGGGATAAAAACAAAAAAGAGCGTGCTACCCATGATCAATAGAACGGTCAACCACGCCCAAAACGCGATATCCGGAAGGGTGTGCCCCGTTTCACGCCGAATCCCAACCAGTCCGGCAAGGACGAAAGTCACCACCAGCAGGACGTCGAATATCTCAAAGATAGGCAATCGCCCTTTGTCCAGATAAAGCGACACCAGGGCCATTAGATTGCAAACAAGACCCGCAAACCCTGCCGCCCGCTCACCCGATCGGCGCTTGAGAAGGTGAAGACAGAAGGCCAGGATATAGAGTCCCGCACTTCCGCCATATAATATTTGAAAGAGGATTATCATTGGATCACCTTACACCTTGTACATGGTCAGGATTCCCGAGATCAGCGCAAAGGCCACGAATCCCACGATACCTCCCAGAAACACGATCAGAATCGGCTCCACCATGGCCGTCATGCGCTGGATATACGTCTTGAGCATCTTCTCGTGGATGTCCGCGGCAATGGCCAGACTCGCATCCACGCTCCCGGTCTCCTCCCCAACGGCCACCATGCTGGCCACCATGGGCGGAAACATGTAGTCGGCCGCCTTGATGGGTGCGGAGAGATTCTCTCCTCTGAGAATATGTGTTTCCATGGTCTCCAGGACCTTCTTGGCAGCGTTGTTTCGGATAATGTCCCGAACGATCCTCAGGGACTCCAGCATACTGACCCCGCTTCCGATCAACGTGGACAGATTCCGGGTGAACTGCACGACCACGGCATAGAAAAAGACCGGGCCGATAATGGGCACCTTCGTTTTCAACCGGTCCACCCAGTACCTCAACCCGCCAAGCCATCGATAGGACAGGAACATCAGCGCAAGTGCCGCTCCCGTTCCGGAAAAAAGATAGAGCCAGTAGACCTTGAACCAGTTACTGACCTCGATGACCACCTGGGTATTCCAGGGAAGCCTCTGGGCCTTGAGTTTCAGGAGAGGGGTAATCTTGGGAATAACGAATGCCACCAGAAAGGCCACCACCACGACCACGACGATGATGACAATGGCCGGATAAATGGCGCCCGTGACCATCTGATTTCTGAAGGCGGCATCTTCTTCCAGGTGATCGGCAATCCGCTCCAGCATGGTGCCCAGTGTGCCGCTGGTCTCCCCTGCGGCCACCATGCCCCGTACCCGTTCATCAAAGACCTTGGAGAAACGATTCAGGGCATCGACCAGGGATGTGCCGCCCTGTATATCCAGACGAATGCGGCCGATCATTTTTCGCATGCGCCTCTTCTTCTCCTGCTCTTCCAAGACATAGAGCGCATTGACCAGGGTCACGCCGCTGTTCAGAAGGGAGGAAAGCTGACGGAAAAAGAGGGCGAGTTCCGCCACGCCGACAAAGCTGAACAAATCCAAGAGGGAAATCTCATAATGCTTTCCTTCTCCTTCATCGGCCAGGGGTGCTTTCCTGAGTGCGAGGACGAGCTTTCGTTGCGCCCTCAACTCCGCGGCCGCGTTCCGCTCATCTTCCGCCTCGATGATTTCTCTGATTTCGTTGCCGGCCGCATCAACGGTCGTGTATTCGAACAGGGCCATAATCTTTTTCGGAATCCCTATCTGGAATTTTTCCCGCAGAGGAGCTGAGACGCTGAGAAAATCAATTTACCGATCCTTGGCTCACCGTATACTGCCTGGTCGCATGAGGGCTTTCCCCAATTTAAGTGGTTCCTATATCTTTTAGGTTTTTCTCCCTGCGCCTCTGCGCCTCTGCGGGAGATTCAAAAGCCTTTCAATCCGGGTTTTTCATTCAACTTTGAGGGCTATTCCAGAAGCGTCACCCGCATGATTTCTTCGGGAGACGTGATCCCCCTGTTGATTTTTATAATGCCGTCCTCAAAAAGGGTCCGCATGCCGGAGGCAACAGCAGCGTCCCGCACCACTTCACCTGAAGATTTCTTCACCACTTCCTGCTGGATCTCCCGATTGATCTTGCAGATTTCACAGATGGCAATCCGGCCCTTGTACCCTGTTTGCCTGCACTGTCTGCAACCTTCGCCTCTCTGCCAAGAGGCCCCTTCGGGCAGGACCGCAAGGCCGAAGCGCCGGAGTTCATCCACTGTCGGTTCAAAGGGTTTTTTGCAGTTGGGACAGTTGACCCTCACCAGCCGTTGGGCCATGATGCCACAAATCGTGGAACTAACCAGAAAGGGTTCACATCCCATGTCCACGAGTCGCGTCAGGGCGCTCGGCGCATCATTGGTGTGGATGGTGGCGAGGACCAGGTGACCGGTCAAGGCCGCCTGTAGCGCTATCTCGGCGGTTTCCCCGTCCCTGATCTCACCGATCATCACAATGTCCGGGTCCTGGCGCAGGATGGACCTGAGGGCTGTGGGAAAGGTCACCTTCATGGCTTGGTCCACCTGGACTTGGGTGACGCCGTCCACTTTATACTCCACAGGATCCTCCACGGTCGTGATATTGACCTCTTCAGAGTCCAGGTAGTGCAGCGTCGCATAGAGGGTCGTCGATTTTCCGGAACCCGTCGGGCTTGCAAGCAGCACAATGCCGTGGGGTCGCTGCACAAGGGATTTGAAAAGCTGAATGTTGTCCGGTTCCAACCCCAGGGCATCGAAATCCGTTCGACGGCTGTCCGTTGAGAGCAGTCTCAGCACACCCTTCTCGCCGTAAATGCTCGGGAGCACCGAGACCCGGATATCAACCGAATTTCCGTTGTTGCTGTATGTAAAAGCGCCATCCTGGGGAGCGCGTTTTTCCGCTATATTCAAGTCGGAGAGGACCTTGATCCGGGAGATAAGGGGCGCCGCGACGTTCCTGGGGTGAGTTTCCATTTCTCGGAGCACCCCGTCCACCCTTAATCTGATCCGCAGTTTATCCTTCTGGGTTTCTATATGAATATCGGAGGCCCTGTCCCTGACGGCCTTTTCAATGATGCCGTCCGCGAGCCTGATAATGGCGGCATCCTCCGTAAGATCTACGGCCCGGGCACCCGGTTCGAAAATTTCTTTGATCACGCCCTTGATCCTGTTGGTCGTGGCGATACAGAGGCTGATCTGCTTTCCGGTGACCCTTTGGAGATTTCCCAGGACCTGAGGCGCCAGTGGCGTATCGCAGGCCATGGTCAAGCCGCCGTTTTCCGTTTTCAGGGGAACGACGTTGTACCTTTCCGCCAAAGGACGCGACAGAAGTTTGACCGCATGATCCTCCACATCGACGATTTCAAGATCGATGTATTCGAGACCGCATATGCCTGCGATAGTTTGCGCAATGTCCTCATGGGTCACATACCCCAACCTGACCAAAATCATGCCGAGCATTTCCCGGGTTCTGGCCTGGACCTTCAGACCTTCGTCCAATTGGCAGGACTCGATGCATCCCCCTTCGAGAAGGCCCTGCCCCAGGAGCTTTTTTCCTCTCCCCTCAGAGGGCGGCGTACCGACGGCTCGAATATTCGATCTGGGCAACATGGTTCATGACTCCCGTAAACGCAGATTAAAATTGATTTCACTGATTACGCAGATTTTAAAAAAGTGAATAAAGATGAATTCGTAAAAAGTCAGCGATGAGACGGCTTCGGAATCACTCATCCTCAGGCAATCTAAACCTTCTCCTCAGGACATGCGCTTCCTCTCATCTCATCAAACGTTCCACAAGGTTGACGTCCCTTGCATTCTTAAGTACGGTCTGCCTGTCGATCTTTCCCTCCTTATAGAGCCGGATGAAGGCGTGTTCCATACTCTGCATGCCCTGGGCCGCACCCGTCTCGATGACGGACCGGATTTGTTCCGTCTTGTGCCGGCGGATCATATTGCTGATCCCCGGAGTAACCATCATGATCTCCATGGCCGGGACCCTGCCGCTTCCGTCCTTCAGCCTGATCAGTTTCTGGGAAATGACCGCCCTCAGGGCCAGGGAGAGTTGATGGGCGATCTGCTCCTGCTCATCCGTAGGATAGACCCCTACGATCCGGCCGATGGTGGACGTGGCGTCCCGTGTATGAAGCGTGGCCAGGACCAGATGTCCTGTCTCAGCGGCCATGATGGCCGTTCTCATGGTCTCCAGATCCCGCATCTCTCCCACCAGGATCACATCCGGATCTTCCCTGAGGGCCGATCGCAGGCCTTCGGCGAAACTCGGGACATCCGTGTAAAGCTCTCTCTGGTTGATCAGCGCGGTCTTGTGCTCAAAAACATATTCCACAGGATCTTCGATGGTCATGATGTGGCACGGCCTGGATTCATTGATCCTTTCGATGAGGGCCGCAAGTGTGCTCGTCTTACCGCTCCCGGTGGGCCCTGTCACAAGAACCATCCCGTCCTGCAACTCGCAGAGATCGTACAAGGCCTCGGGAAGGTTCAGTTCCTTCAGATCGGCGACGTGGTCGGAAAGCCTCCGAAAGGTGGCGGCCATACACCCCCGCTGGTAGAAGAGATTGACCCGAAAACGGTTAACGGGAAGCGTTCCGTTCAAGGTATAGGCCAGGTCGATGGCCTGGAATTTTTCAAGGACATTCCGCTGCCTTTCAGAAAGGATACCGAGCAGCAGGTTTTCGGCATCCCCTTTTTGGAGCTTTTTTTCATCGATAGGGACCAGTTCCCCGTGTATGCGCAGCACCGGCGGACTGTTCACGGTCAAATGAAGATCCGTGGCTTTTTCCTGAACCGCTTGTCTTAAAAGATTTTTTAGTTCCATGTTTATTATTCTCAAAAATGTTTACAGAATTATCAGCCACGCGGCCGTTCGCTTTGTGAAGTTCTCTTAATATTAGCCACCCGTTCGCTACGCTCACTTGACACACACAGACAATCGCAGACTTTTTCCTTTGCCGACACGGCAAAGGAAAAGGGGTGACCCTTCGGGTATGCTCTCATACACGGGGAGTTTATTGCGAAACGATGACTCTTTCATTCGGCCATGTCGACCGAATGAAATGCATGCCCTGTGAAATGCGCAGCATATTTCACTAGGGTCTGTGTCAGTCTGTGTGCGTCTGTGGCCAATCTTTTTTTCACGCTATTCCACCTTATGAAGCTTTTTCCTGTCCTCGTCATACTCAAACATATACTTCCGTCCCTGTTTGCTCGCAGGGTGCTCCGTTCCTTCAAGGACTTCCGCCGTGACCCGACCCGCCTCGGTCGGGGCCATCAGCACACGGGGAGTGAGCAGGATGATCATTTCCGACCGTTGTTTGACCTTGCTCTCATCTTTAAAGAAAAACCCGATCACAGGGATATCCCCAAGGATCGGCACCTTCTCTTCACTCACGGTTTCTTGTTCTTCGATGAGTCCGCCGAGGGCCAGGGTGTAACCCTCGGGAACCGCGGCTATGGTCTTCAAGGTATTGCTTCTCAGGGTATCCACGCTTTGGTTGGACCAGGTACTGTTCGGGTTTCCACTGTTGTCGAAAGAGGCATATTGTATCGTGGCCCCATCCTCCTGGATGGCCGATTGCTCCAGATCGATCCTGAGGGTCACGCTCCTGTCCCGGTTGATCTGGGGGGTAATTCGCAGTCGGGTACCCACGAGGTCGACCGTATCGTATTGAGGGGAAGTATACCCTTGCGTCGTAATATTTCCTTCCTCATCAAAACTCGGCGCAATGACGTCGATATCGCTGAACATGGGCACGTTCGCAATGCCGGAGGCGACTTCGGCCTCAGTGTTCTGGGCCGCCACGATCATAGGCGTTGCAATGGTGTTGACCAGACCGTCCTTCTGAAGCAATTCCAGTTTGAGGTCCAGCTTCAATTTGTCGTTTACGAAACTGTAAAGGGCCTCCGCGCCCGAGGCCCCGAACGTGGGAACGCTCAAAAGCTTCGTATCCGTCCCGTAGGGCTGATTGCCTCCCCCCTTCTGGCTGTACTCGAAATTGGAAACCTGAAAAAACGAACTGAAATTATCCGTCAGCGTGACGTTCAAGATACGGCATTCAATCAGCACCTGGGGGGTCGGGGTATCCATTTGACTAACCAGTTCTTCGATTTCCTGAAGTATCCGGTCGTCGGTGGATGACGCGAGGATGGCATTGTTCCGAAGGAAAATGCTCATGACGCCGAACCCCACCTGCCTGTTGATCCACCGGATATCGGCCGCGGTCAGGCTCAAACCGAGTTTATTATCCAAGACGGATTTGATCTTTTCCAGGCTGAGATTCTCGCTCTCAATTTCCGGGACGTCGATTTCCTTGTTGGTTTCCGTATCGGACTCCTTGGATTCGATTTTTCCTTCCTTGTTTTCAAGATCAGGCAATTTAATGTGCTCGTAGCTCCGAAGGTTGGCCGGCACGACATATTCCACCCGGTCTCCCATAACGCATCCAATCGCATCCGCCACCTGGGGCGCCGAGGCATACTGGAGGTTGAAAACCCGAGTCTTGACACGGTAGTCCACGGATGTTTCGCCCTGAAATTCCTCGTTCCCGATAAGGCAAACATAGTCCTTTTTCGGACTGTACGTGTACCACATGTAGTATTTCTCACAAATAGCCTCGATGGCCGTCTGTAAAGTCACATTTTCCAGATGGATAAAAATCGACCAGTTGTCCAGGTAGGGTTTGCATACGATGTTGACGCCGGTCCTTCGGGATAACTCTCCGAGAATCTTCTTGAGTTTTTTCCCGCCTGCATCAAGTTCTGTGATGATCCCCCTTGAAAAAACCATGTCGCAGCCCAGGCCTGAAAAACTCTTATGGTCAAACGAGACTTTTATCTGGTCGTTTTCGTCCGACACACGGACAATGCCGTCGTCATCGATTTCCCATCTCAGGTCCTTATCCTTGCAGATCACGGAAATAGCCGTTTTCAGGGTAACATCCTTCAAGTATACGCTGATCTTGGATTCTAAAATCTCGTCCTCGTCTTCGTTATCCCCATCTCCCTGATCCTCGTATGACTTTTCCAGGTGGGATGGAAGCCACGTAGATTTGCCTGAATTATAATATTCCTCGACCGCAAAATTGACACCGGATACGGCTGTCAAGACCTTGAATACACTGGAGAGTTTTTCTTCATGAAAATCCAGGGTCCCGATCCGGACGGTCTCCAGTTTTCTCTTGACCGCTATTTGGGTAGGCGACTCCTTTTTCTCCGACAGTTCGGGATCGGGTTTCCAATAAGTCCTCGTTTCCAGGGTCTCAGGCGCCGGGGTTTCGGATGATTCCGGAATTTCCACGGGCATTACGCTCGCGGGAGCAGGTCTGTCGCCCTTTTCCCGGGCTTGTGTTCTGTCTTCCGCAATCGCCGGTCGTTCTGCACGCTGCACGGACGCGGCAGATTGCAGGTTGGACGCGCTCGGTGTATGAGATGCACAACCTGCGAGCCACATGATGAGGACAAGTATAACGATTAAGTTGATTTTCACGTGTTGAATTTTCAAGGTTTACTAATCCTTTCTAATCCTTTTCTCCCATGACAGGAACCCAGATTCGCTCTCCGTTTTCAAGGACAAGGAGGACGCCGTTTTTGTTGACCGTGCTCACCTTGAAATAGGTCATCCATCTTTTTGATTCCGACTGCCCCCTGTTGGGTTTCGGGATGGACACGGTCATACCCGGTTCGAGCATGACCCTGCCTTCGAAATCTTCGAGATTGAGTTCCGCCATGGCCGCCTTTCGGCCCCTGGTTTCAATCACTCCGGTGATCCGGATTTCAGGGGGCTCGACTTCTTCCATCTGGGACTCGATCTCCGGCAGAATCTTTGTCGGATCCCGCTTTACGGCTAACGGTGATCGTTTTTCCGACATCTTTTCGAGAGGAACCAATCTTGTTGCCTTTTTTTCCTGAACAATGTTTTCCTCTTTCTCCGCTGCCGCAGCCTCGCCTTCCGCCAATACGCTAAAGGGCAAGAGACACAGGAGGACCGCCGATATCAGAACCAAAAGTCCAAAGGGGTAAAGACATGCCCTTTTTTTCAGGTTCCTCATTTTTTTCATATTAAGACTCCAACAGACAAGATATTAGAATTTAAGCGAAGCTGAGAGATTCCCTATCGGCGTCCTCTCAACGCCGATAGGAAAAGTTCTTTTAACTCTGTGACCTCTGTGCCTCTGTGGTGATCGGATTAAAGCAATGCATCCAAACACTTTACTGGATTCGGGGCACAGCGTGTCCGTTATCGTATTGAAGATGCCTGTGCCTCAGATACTGAACCATAACTCGGTGGATAACGCCGATCCGTCATCAGGCATATCCACCAGAATCTTTCTCAGGGCAACAAGTTTTGGAAAGGCCTCAAATCCCCTCAATAATTCTATGAGCAGTCCGAACCTTCCCCGCAAGGTCATGGAATAGTAGCTCAACGCGTAGGAATCCTTGCCGCCGCAGACCTCCTGAATACGGTTTTTATCCGTGACCCGGGAATAATCCTGGATCATCAACCCCTTCTCGGAGGCCATCTGGAGGATCTTCGTGGCGATCTCGTCCTTCTCTTGTATCCCGGCAAGGACTCCTTCCGCCTCCAGGAGCTTTTTTTCAGACGAATCCATACGTTTCCGGAGTCTTTTGAGAACCCGATCCGTTCGGCCGCTTGCCTTATCCTTGCTGAGTTTCTCGACCGCGCGGATTGTTTCCTCATATTTCCGTTCGATACGTTGCAGTTTTCTTGAAGGAGATGCCTGGACATAATCCAGGTATCCATAAAGGCCCATAACCATCACGGCTGCGAGTATTCCTGCCTGCTCCATAGGTTTGAGTTGTCTGCCGCCGAAATTCACTTCTTACTCCATCCAGGGGAAAAGGCCCTCTAAGGGGCCATGACATTTTTGTAAATGTTCAGGTTCTTAAGGCTGTAGGCTAAAGGCTATTAGTTTCCGAACCCTTCGCTATCCGCGCATTGATCGAAGCAGGGCACCCAAAACCTTCTCGGCTTCCACAATTTTTAATTCACAGCCAGAAATTTTATCAGCCAATTCAAACGCTCTGCGTCACTGCGCCTCAGCGGGAGCAAATTTTTTCCCTGATTCGGAATGTCAGGCTGCAGCTTTCAGCTTAACGCCTCAACATTGAGAAGCTTTTCCTGACCCCTGATACCCTATACCTGCCCCCGAATCAGGCAAGCCTACGAATCCTGATCCGCCCCGAACAAAACCCTGATCGTAAAATCATAGGGAAGGATTTTACTTCTTGCGCTTGAAGCATTTTCCGTCCGGCAGACACTGACCAGGAACGCACCAACACATGATTCAAGCGAAGAAAGGGCCTCGCTGAAGTCCGTGATGGCCCTTCCCCGATAGGCATTGCCTTTAAGAAAAAAAGTCCCGGTATCGAGTTGATCGATTTTATTCACAACAACATCAGGCGGAATCATTTCAGAAAGAGCGGTGAGTAGAACGAGGATATGCCGATTTTGCGCGGGTAGAGTGTCCTGAACAAAGGCCCTTTTCTCTTCTATTTTTGTGAGTGCGTTTTTTAACCTTTTCTTTTCCGAAAGGGGGCCTTCCAGTTTTTTCCTTTCCTCCTCCAACCTGTCGATCTTTGCGTTATATCGTGAAATCCGAAGCTGTGTGTAACCGTAATGCAACCCGAGGCACAGAACAAAACACCCGAGAACGGCAACGGGGATAAGACGCCGGTTTTCCCTGATCTTTTGGACCACTGCTTTGCCGAAAGGCACGCGGTCGGTCACACCGGGTATCGTCTTTCCGAAAACACCCATGCCCCCGAGGGCACCGCCTGCAGCCAGGGCATATTCCGGACCGAAATTCACAACGGCAGAATCGAATTCCTTTCCGGGGATGTCCGCAACTCCCCATGCCCTTGCCGCCGGGAATTCCAGGGCGAGGTCTTCCAGCAACTCTTCATTAAGGGCTTTCCCTGAAAGAACAATTTCGGTTTCAGACGGCCCTTGGGCCCCCAACCCGTATAACATATCTCGAATCATGTCCGAGGATGGATTCGTTCCGGGCGTCATCGGACTATCCTGAAAAAGCACCGGGCCTTTTTCAGAAAGCAAGACCCCTTTTATGCTCTCCTCCCCGCAATCAAGCAGGACTTTGTTCTTGCCCGATTCAGGAAGATCCGATGCACAGGCCACCGCCGCCTGCGGGGCATAAGCCGCTACGAGGTCGAGTCCGACCCCCTTCAACGCCCCAGCAATGGTCTCGTATTTTTTTTTGAAAATCGCTGAAATCAGGACAGGAACCGTCTCGCCTTCATTCGCTTCGGGCTGCATCCTGCAATCGAAAAGCCCATCGGAAGGGGGGAAATCCAGGTAGGGTTCCATTTCCCAGGTGGCCGCAGCCAGCAACTTCTCTTCAGAGAGATGTTCACCGCCGCCTGCACCCAGATCACTGGACAGGAACTTCACATCATCCGTCACAAGAACGGCTTTACCTCTGAAAACCTCCTCCCCTTTGAAAAGTCGCTCCAGGTCGGCAATCAGGTCCCCACCGGACCTTTTCGTTCGGATAGCTGCGAGAACCGTGCATCCTTCCGTTTCCTTTCTCAGGGATAGGGCCCTGATCTCATCGTGGTCCAGATGAATCCCAATCAATTGCTTTGATGTCTTCAACCGCCTGAATATCATTTAATTCTTCTATCTTATCCGCTCCGGCATCAGCACGAAGCTGAACCGGTATCCGGTGATTATCAACCTTCCGGTTGTCTTGTGGCGCCGCCGCCGAAAATAAAGACCACCAGATCGTCCCCGGTCTCGTAACAATAGTCACTCTCATCGTCATCCGGGTCACAGGTCGGCAACTTTCTCAAATCTTCCGCCGTCGCAAGCGTTGAGGGATCTTCCTGATCGAAATCTTTATAATAGGATCCGCTGTCCTTCCCGTCCGGGCCAAAGCAGACGATACGTGCCGTCTCTTTCAAGGGACGATAATCCTCGTCCTTGTCTATAATAATCAAATAATATCTGCCTCGCCGGATGCATTCAGATTCTTCCGCATTTCCGGAATCCTCGGCCTGTTGCGCGAGTTCTTCACACACATCCGCCCATGGCGTGGTAATGATGGGTAAGGCATAGGCCACATCGGCATCGATCCGTTCCCGGATGTCCTGTTCCAGGTAGGGCCCCCTCCATCCCTTCTGATAGTGTCGGTCCCAGGTCAGCTTGCCTCTGGCGATGTCCTCGTCCATGAGGCCCGAGAGAAAGGCGAGCATATCCTCGTATTCCGGGTTTCCTTCCCCGTCATTCCGCAGGCACAGAAACCGCGCCGCATACCACGGCCGATCGTCTTCCCCACAAGTCCGGCAACTATCCGAGGCCAATGCGCCGTCTTCTCCTGCGTCTTGCGGGATCACGCCCAAATCAGTGTAAAAGTAGTCCCTGACGGCCTCCTTGATATGGGCCATTTCCTGAAGGGCGATTGTGACGCCCGCATCCCTGGTGATTTCCCCATACCGGGCGCCTACGGCCATAAAAAATGCGCCGAGACAGGCCAGCACTACAAGGATTTCCAAAAGGGAGTAGGCTCCGTCCCCTTGTATGGAGCGCTCAGCCATCAGCCGTCAGCGATCAGCTGAATGAATTGTTTCTTCAGGGTTTTTGCTGATAGCTGAATGCTGATAGCCCAAATCCGGAAATGACCATTTCCGGATGAGCACAAATTAGTCTTCATTAAACCCTCACACCTCCTACCAGATACCTGAAACCTGAAATCCGATACCTGACGCCTGATACCTTCTCTAAAACTTTTCCGAGACCTCGGCTATTTTCCACATGGCCACGGAGTCCCTGGGCCACTTGTATCCCAGAGGACTGCTCACATCCACTTCCCAGAGTTCCTGGGCCTTATCCAGAGCGATCACACGTTGTTCCGCCTTTTCATCGTCCTCATCATAAGTTGAATCCGACACCTTGATCTCCTTCGGCTCACCGCCGCTGATCCGATCTACAGTCGCTTCCAGTCTCGGGAGAACCACGCAATAATTGTTAAAGGTGTTATAGTCCGCATTCTGCATGCCCTTGGGCGAGGTGCCTTCGTTCTGGACGATGCCCTCGGTGACGAGGGATGAATCCTTGCCGATTCCCAGGATGATTCGATAAAGCCAGTGTGGGTTGCCGAGTTCATCGTCCCTGTCCACCACGGCCTTGATCCTACCCCCTTCACCATCGGCTGAAGCACCTACCATCAGAACGCCCAAGCCTTCTTCCACATCCACCAGACTCATGGGACGACCCTCGTCCCCCCTGGCAAAGGTCTGCGGCTTTAGATCGGAGTCCTTACCGTCCTTGATAAATTCCGAATTGGTGCTGCCCTTATAGTCGTTGAGGACAAGAACCTTTCGGATCCCCATCCGTTTGATCTCATCGGCCTCTTCCTCATTCAGGATATGGAGTTGGAGTTGGCATCGCTCATAAAATTCATATCCGAGGGTCTCGGGACCATTGTCCGCGTCGCTGTCATCGATCAAAGGCATTTGAAACTGGCCCCCGCTCTTGCTGTTGACGGCCGTGATCAACTTGTTCGGCAGTCTGTTTTTCCGCTGTTGATAAACCGTCACATAGCCGCGCAGGTCTTTGATGTTGCTCTCATCGATCTTCTCCACAGCAGACGAACCTATATTCCCGAGTCGTGGGGCAATCATGGCCAGCAAAAAACCGATGATCGTCAAGACAATGACAATCTCGAGGAGGGTGAATCCCTCTTGGTTTGTTTTGGAAACAGGCATGGCGTTACTCTCTACGTCCCATTCAGTATTTTACGAATTAATTTTTTTTCGGGCTGTTTGTGCTATCAGGTATCAGCCATCAGGTGTCAGGTATCAGAATAACCCCGTTTAAAATTTAGGAGCCTTCCTGACACCTCATAGCGCAAATCCGGAAATGACATCATCCGGACAACCACAAGGCAAATCATCTATCACCCTTGACATAACGCATTCATTTAAAACCATCGCGGGTTTATGTCAAGCCTTTTTCTTCAACGGAACGCATGCCCCTGCAAAAAAATCTGATTTTCACCACGAAGGGCATGAAGATCACGAAGGTATATAATTAATGTCCATCCAGAAATCTGAGATTTCAGGATGGAGCGGTCAGCCATCAACAGTCAGCTATCAGCTTAAGGACTTGTTTCTTATAGTTTTTTGCTGACTGCTGAAAGCGGATCGCTGATAGCGCGAGTCCGGGAATGGTCATTTCCGGATGAGCACTAATTAATAATAGTTTGATTTTTTTTCGTCGATTTTTCACTTGACATGCCGCGCCGGTTTTTTATAGGTTTATATCGTAAATGACATAAGCTCTTTTAGATATAAGGTCCGAAAAAATGAAACGTTGGGCATTTAGAAATGGAGTAAAACTATCCCCACGGAGACGTGGGTGCAGAAAGCCGCGGATCCAGAATCGCCACAGGATGTAGCCTTATATAATAGATTGGACTGCCGGGTTGCCTTCAAGTTCTACTTATGGAGGCAGTTCGGCTTTTTTTTGGCTTTTTGATATGTCATTTTAGTTATAAGAAAATCGATTGACGATCACGCTTGATCCACCATCAGGACACTGATGTCCCTTCATTTTATCGTGATCGAGAAGTATCAAACAAACAAGCACAGAAAACTTATGTACTCGTCAAAAGTTAAATTTTCTTATCAAGGAGAAAAAGTGAATGAGGAAAAGGAGTATCGGCACCCTCACCTTGACCATGATGGCTTTTCTGCTGTTAACCCTCATGGCAGGGTGTGGCCTTATCGAGGAGGATCTTTCCTTTACTACGGAGTACCAGGCCGTCTTTCTGGATAACGGCCAAATCTTTTTCGGGAAGCTGGAGAAGGGCGGCTCTGCCTATCCCGTTCTCCGGGAGGTGCATTACATTGGCAGGCAGGCATCTGCTGAAGGGAAAGAGGGTCAGAACATCCTCCTTAAACGGGGCAGTGAGTGGCATGGTCCGGATGTCATGTACCTCAACGGCAGCCATATTGTAATGATCGAACCCGTCTCCCCCACATCCCGCGTGGCGGAACTGATCAAGGAATTGAAGTCAAAACAAACGGAAACGCAATCCGCAAACTGAACAAAAAGGGCGTGGGCCTGAAGCGGACAGCCTTGCCCGGATGAAGTTTGATGGTCTCGCAAAAAATCAAACAACTTTTTAGAAATTTAATTTACCAATCCTCGTTTGAGCGCGAGGAATACACCAAAAAAACAGGAGATTTGATATGCGACAAATCAGTTATCCGAACGGTTCAATACCTACTACTCATTTATTACTCGGCATGATCCGGCGACTTGCAGCATGGCGTCCAAGGCATGTCCTTCGAGCGATGTTATTGATTGCTTTTGCCGCACTGCTTTCGGCACCATGTGTTCATGCTGGGATTATCGTGACCGACGATGTTGACCCTTCCGATCCCTCCGACTGGGTGATTTCAGACATCATAAAGACCGAGGTCTTTATCGGCAATACTTCCTATGGAAGCGTCACCCTCGATGACGGGAGTACCGTGAGAGTAAGTCATACTTATTTGGGCAATGAGACCGGGAGTGCAGGAACGCTTACACTCAAGGGAGAGGGCACCACGTGGACCTGCTATGAAAGCGCCCTAAGGGTAGGCGCCTATGGCACGGGAACCCTAAAAATCACCAACGGCGCTTCGGTGTCGAGTGGCTTGGGGTATATCGGCCGCTACGGGAGCGGGACGGTGATTATTGACGGAGAGGGCTCCACATGGACGATTCCCAATGGCTATTTCTATGCAGGCTACAAAGGCACGGGAACCCTAAAAATCACTAACGGCGCTTCGATGTTGGCTGCCGCTGGGATTATCGGTCGCTCCTCCGCCGGCAACGGGACGGTGATTGTTGACGGAGAGGGCTCCACATGGACCAACAGCAAGTCTCTCTGTGTAGGCATGCGTGCCACGGGAACCCTAAAAATCGCCAACGGCGCTTCGGTGTCGAATACCGATGGGTATATCGGTCGCGACTCCGGCGCCAGCGGGACGGTGATTGTTGACGGAGAGGGCTCCACATGGACCAACAGCGGCGATCTCTATGTAGGCCGCACTGGCGCGGGAACCCTAAACATCACCAACGGCGCTTCGGCGTCGAATACCGATGGGTATGCCGGTCGCGACCCCGGCGCCGGCGGGACGGCGATTGTTGATGGAGAGGGCTCCACATGGACCAACAGCGGCAATCTTTATATAGGCCTAGGCCTCGACGAAGCCCCCGGTGGCACGGGAACCGTAAGCATCAGCGACGGGGGGGCTGTCTCTGCCAGCGCCGTTTCCATCGGTGGCTCTTCTATCCTGACGACCGACCTGGGGTACGGTAGTTCATTAACTGTGGGTAGCGGCTCCGGCGACATCACCAATAACGGCACTCTTCGGCTTGTTGCAGGGGCGGGAGCGGCATCCGGCACCTACACCCCCATGTCCTACGGCACGCTCTTAGGCAATGATGCTCAGGCCCTGGGCGGGGTGTGGGATTCCGACAGTCACACCGTTACCGTAAAAGATGCCGAGGTGGCTCTGGCCGGCAGGGCCAAGACCATCGATCTTGCAACCACACAGCGGCTGCTCTTTGTTGATGCCCCCACGGGCCGGATTGCCGGTGCCGGCTTCATGGCCTCCGACTCTCCTCTCAAATTTACCGCAAGCGTCATGGGCGAGAGCGAAGTGAGCGCGCTGGAAAGCATCCTCGGCCCGAGTGGAACGGTCTTGAGCGCATGGGACTTCCTGGCCAAGGGCGGGTATACCGAAGGCGATCCGGTCTACCTTTCCCTGGAAGTCGGTTCCGGATACGACCTGTCCGTCCTTGCCCTCTGGTACTATGACGAATCGACCTGGTCGGAATTTTTAGCCTCCGACCTTGCCTATGACAACACCTATGCGAGCTTCACGGTCACGGATTTCAGCGGCTATGCCGTCACGGGCACGTCCTCGGTTCCCATTCCCGCAGCAGTGTGGCTCCTGGGTAGCGGGCTGCTGGGTTTGATAGGCATCAGGAAGAAACGCCATTAGTTTTTTCGGGTATTTCACGAAAAATTGCGGCTTGGTGAAGGATAAAAAAACTCCGTTGAGTGTCTTTATCCTTCACCGGTTTTTCATGCCAAACCACAGGTCCTTGCTATCTCTTTGGTTTGGCCCTAGGAGAATATAAATGTTAATTAAAAATATTTTCAATAAAAAATTTCCGGGCCCGCTGCTTCCGGTGCTGTGGACGGTGACAGCGCTATGTCTCATGATCGATGCGCCGCTTACGGCACTTGCCCAGTGTGTTTGTGACGACGGTTACTGCGAAAGTGTTGGCAGGGCATATTTCGAGTTTGGAGAAGTAATCGATGAAAACTGTCATTTCACTTCGGATGTTGTCCGTCCCCCCGGCGTAACCTCATCAGGATTCATCGTCAACGGAAGCGGGATCACCATTGACGGCAGAGGTTACTGCCTGGACGGGGTTTCGCCTGACCAGAGTCTTGTAGGCGCCAATGGAATTTATGCCAACAGTGACTTCCTCGGATGGCAAGCGCAAGCCGTGTCCATTAAAGATCTGGAGATCAAAAACTTCTGGCAGGGTGTCAAGTTGGTTGGCAACTCATCCAATCCTATGACCGACTGTGTCGTTGATAACTGTGTAATCCATGACAACGGCGTCTCAGGTAGAGATGAAAAATTTGAAGGCATCTGGCTTTGTTGTGTCGAGGGCTGCACGGTCCGGAACTGCACCATTTACAACAACAACCAGGGAAGCGGGATCGCCAATGGAGAAAGCGACCGCAACAGCTTCATCGACAACGAGATCTACGGCAATTACAAGCACGGGGTCAAGGCATGGGGGGCCTCTTGGTACCTCTACGCCGGCAACAACCACGTCCATGACAACGGCATGGGCGGGATAAACCACAAGTGCGGGTCCAGTTACAGCACGATCGAGTACAACACCTGTAGCAACAACACCGGTCCCGGGGTCGTGGCCCAAGGGACCGGAAATACTGTTCGTGGCAATATCAGCACGGACAATGTCAACTCCATCGATCCGGAATTCGTTATTGAAGACGGCATCGGCATCTCCTGCTCGCCAAATGACGTGGATGCGGTCGCCTACGTTGAAGACAACATCGCCTGCGGAAACGAGTACTACGATATCTACCTGGGTGATGACGTGGATGGGTTCGGCGCTTTCAACACCTGCAACACCACCTACAACTTCAACGACAGCGGACACGACGGGTGCACCTATGCCTGTGAGGACGGCTTCCCGGTGGCCAAATTCTATGCCGCGGACACCATGGTCTGCGCCGGGCCCGTTCAATTCCACGATCAGTCCCTGTGCGCAGACGGCAACACCCTGTCCTGGGACTGGGATTTCGGAGACGGCGCACACAGCACCATCGAGGACCCGGCCCACACCTATGCTTCGGGGGTCTACACCGTCACCCTGACCGTCACCATGACAGGGGGCCAGTCAGGCACCGACAGCATGACCAAGGAGAACTACATCACGGTCTGCCCCTATCCCGGGGATCTGGATGAGGACTCGGACGTGGACGGAACGGATTTCCACTATTTTTATACAAACTGCATAGCGGGCAGCCAGGGCTGGTGCGATATCAACGGGGACGAGGACATCAATGGTGATGATATGGCCAATCTGGGGCTTATGGACTGTGTGTCCTGCCAGTAACGGCCGGCGGCATACGGATTAAGGAGCATAATCATGAGAAAAACAAAAATATTACTTTTAATAACCGTCCTTCTGGTTCTTTTTTCAGCGCGCGGTGCGTCAGCCGATCCGTCCGTCACCCTGGACCCGGCCTATGCACAGCGGCTTTTTCATGACAGTAACGGCGACAAGGAGAAGACCCGGATCCATATCAATCTTTCCGGGGCATCGGACCTTTTGAATTTCAGCGTCAAGGTCACCTATGATCCCGTAAAGCTCAATATTCTGGAATACCATGTCAACGATGCTGTGTGGGATTTTGTCCAAAACGGATATTTCAAGGATCATGATCTCTTCATGTTCGGTGCGGGCAGCACGCCTGTCACCGGTAACGTGCTCATCGGCTGGCTGGTGGTGGAGCATGGCGGCGGGTTACACGACACCCCGGCCTTTACGACCCTCAACATTGAGCTGGCCGGTGAGACGGGCTCGGACTTTGACAACTTCGTCACCTCGGCATCCGTCGTGGTGGACGGCGGCGTGGATTTTTCCGGCGCCGAGGCATCTCTCTGTATCCCGAATCACTATGATGTGGATGCGTGCCAGGGGGATTTCGACGGGGACGCCGACGTGGACCAGGACGACTATGACCGGTTTTACGCGGCTTACCCATCCACCTTTCCGGACGCCAACTACGATCCGGCAGCCGACCTGGATTCGGACGGGGATGTGGATGACGATGACAAAACCGTGTTTGACGCGGATTTCAACCGAACCCTGCCCTGCCCGGTCTGCAACGGGCATGAAATTGTAACCTCTCACGACGAAATAGGAGGGGATATAAACCCCGGGCCCCCGACCTTCGAGAACGGCCGTGTCTCCGTTGCCGACGGTGGGGACTACACCTTTGACATTCTTCCCGATCCGAATTATTCCGTCTCGGATGTCGTTGTGGATGACGTTTCGAGCCTGGGGAGCTGCGCCAAAACAGGAGCAAACTACAGCTACACCTTCACCAACGTGACGGAAGGCCATACCCTGCATGCTACTTTCTGTGAATGTGTGGGGGATATTGATGGGGATAGATATGTCGGTCCTATCGATTATTATACTTTTAAAACTGCTTACGGAAGCACTCCTTCTGCTTCTAATTGGAATTCACGGGCCGACCTTGATCAGGACAATTATGTCGGACCGATCGATTACTATCTTTTTAAAGGGAAATACGGGCAGACATGTCCATAATTTTAATCATTGAACCACAGTTTATGTGTTCTGGATCAATCGAGAATAGTAATTTTTTCGAAATATTTTAAAGGAGAGATAACGATGAAAGCGGGCAGATTTTTTTTGACAGCAATCTTTTTCCTGGGGCTTTCGATTTCATCCCAAGCGAACGCCCATTTTTTGTGGATCGATCCCGTGGGACCCCAGTTGGTTTCCACGGGGGATGGCATCGGCGTGGAGGTTTTCCTCCATGTCACCCAAGACGACGGCTTCAGTTTTTACCAAGTGGATCTAGGATTTGACGACAGCACCGTCGATGGAACCGAGTTGACCTATTCAAGTATCGATTATGGGAATGATGATATGAATCTGTATATCACCCCCATGACCATTGAGGGAAATAGACTTCACAACATCGGTCGTGACACCCCTATGAATTCACCCTTAGGCCTTACTTCAGGTGAAGATAAGCTTCTCTTTACCGCTTATTTCACCTTTGACGACGGCGCACTGGATGGCCAAGATGTGTGGATCGAATTTGATGCCATGTCCAGTTTGTTCGCATTTGACAGTGGCTATTTCCCTTCACTTGATATTTTCACAAACGCCTCCGGGACCCAACTTTTAGGAAAAAACGGCCCCGATTATGCGGCCGCCGCCGTACCGATACCCGGGGCGATCTGGCTCCTTGGCTCCGGCCTTGCCGCCCTGGTAGGTATCCGGAGAAGGAAAGCGTAAAAAAGTATCAACCAATATGACCTGGTGTCTGTCCGGAAATAGTCCATTTCCGGACAGAGCTGTCAGCCGTCAGCACTCAGTGATCAGCCTAATGACATATCACATATGCTTTTCGCTGATACCTGACGCCTGATACCTCCTAAAACAAATGCACACCCAATCCAGGAATACCTCTCCAAAGGTATCCCCGGATTGATTTCTATTGGAAGCCATCGACCATGAACAAGAACACACATTTTCTCATGAAACATTTTCTCCTGTGGGTCCTCTGCCCCCTTTTGATCCTCGCATCGGTCTCCTGTAGGACCCTCTCCACACCGGATCAGGCGAAGAGTCCTGAAAAGGCATCCCAGACCGCCCCTCTTTCTCAGAAAAAGATTTCTTCCCAGCAGAGTCCTTTGGTCCACGATGCCGGGACGATCTGGAACGGGACGTTTATCCGTCATGTCTTTGTCCTCGAAAACAGTGATACCGAGCCCTGGGAGATCCGCGACGTCATCGAGGGCGAAGGGGTGCGCGTGGCCCGCTTCACCCGGGTAATCCCTCCGGAGGGAGAAGGGGAGATCGTGTTCGAGGTCTCGACACGAAGGCTCAAAGGGAAAATCCGCAAGACTGCGCAAGTCTATTTTAAAACCCCTTCACGGCCTCCTCTTGAACTGGTCGTGACCGGCGAGGTCAAGACTTCCGTGGTTGTGGCCCCGGATGGCCTCGTCCGTTTCAAGACCGACAAGGGGAAGACCCTGACCTGGCACTTCCTGGTGACCTCACCCAGAAAAAAGGACTTCACCATTCAGGAAATCAAGACCTTTACGCCCCATCTCAAATCAC
>Ga0272442_10000258_pt1 | contig 89317 bp, 74 predicted proteins | sample SSMForm2O_FD_200262 | JGI IMG/M metagenome (GOLD analysis project Ga0272442, IMG submission 200262) | Marine sediment archaeal communities from Little Sippewissett salt marsh, Falmouth, MA, United States - SSM-Form-2O | ecosystem: Environmental > Aquatic > Marine > Wetlands > Sediment ...
CTCATCCATCTCGATCAGTTTGTCGTAGGAGACCTCGGCCTCTGCCAGAAGCACGTTCATGTGACCGGGCATCCTGCCCGCCACCGGGTGTATGGCGAACCTGACCTCCTTTCCCATCTGTTCAAGCCTTTGGGCGAGCCGCGCCACGTTGAACTGTGCCCCGGCAAGGGCCATGCCGTAACCGGGTATGATGATGATACGGTTTGAAGATCTCAGAAGTTCAGCCGCCCCGGCAAGAGGATCCGTGTTGTCCTCTTCGGGAACCTGCGAGCCGCCGTCGGTTGCAGCGGTTTCCTTAAGTAGCTCCGACAGTATTCGTGCGGTCGTGTCTTTTGCGTTTCCTAAAAGCATGATTGCCCCGGCCTGACGGTACAAGGGGTTTTCCACCCCGGAATATCCCGGATTTTCGTCCAGATTGAGTACCAGCACGTGCCTTGCCTGATGGGCCATTAGGATCGGCATGCCTGAGATGGGGGTGCCTTCGGCCTCAATGGCGGCCGGGTTGACCACGTCGCATGCGCCGACTATCATTGCCAGATCGGTTTCCTTGAACCGTGGGTTGATCTCATCCATCTCGATCAGTTTGTCGTAGGAGACCTCGGCCTCTGCCAGAAGCACGTTCATGTGACCGGGCATCCTGCCCGCCACCGGGTGTATGGCGAACCTGACCTCCTTTCCCATCTGTTCAAGCCTTTGGGCGAGCCGCGCCACGTTGAACTGTGCCCCGGCAAGGGCCATGCCGTAACCCGGTATGATGATTACAGATCGGGCTTTTCTTACCGCCCGAACAGCCACGGAAAAAGGGCCTTCTTCGGATGGCTGCATGGCCGGTTGCGTCGCATGCCGGGGCGCTTTCTCCTGTTTCTCAGCACCTTGACCAGGTTTCGGCCGGGCTGGAATGAATACGTTGATGAGATTGCGGTTCATGGCCCGGCACATGACCAGGGTCAGAATGGAGCCTGAGGCCGCCACGGTCGCGCCGCAGGCGATCAGGAGCCTGTTCTGTATAATGATGCCGCAAAGAGCCGCTGCCAGCCCTGCCGTGGCATTTAAAAAGGAAATGAGCACCGGCATATCGGCACCTCCGATCCTTATGGAAAAGACAATCCCCAGGAGCATGGAAAAACAGATCAGGAGGATCAGCAGGGAAGTTGTTCCGCTGAAAGAAGGGATCGCCGCCATTATGCCGATTGCAATGATCAAAAGGACGTTTCCCTGAATGAGCCGCTCATGTTTCGGCAGGACGGTCGGTGTCTGTTTTAGTTTGTTTGCAAGCTTTCCGCAGGCGATCATGCTTCCGCTGAAGGTGGCCGCTCCCACCACAAGGCCCATGATCCCGGCTGCGGTTCCCACACCTGTCAGCTGCGCCGCGTGGCGTGATAATTCAACGAAAGAGACCAGAAAGGCCGCAACACCCCCTGCGCCGTGCTGAAAGGCCACCATGGCGGGGATCTGGATCATGCCGACCCGCATGGCCACGATCCACCCCAGGGCAGAACCGATTACCAGGGCGGTTATAACGATCCCGGGATCCAGGATGTCGTTCCGGTAAAGGACCAGAAACAGGGCACACAAAAGAGCGAACGCGGCGGTGAGATTTCCCGCCCGCGCCCCCCGGGGGGCGCGGAACATCCGTATGCCTGTAATGAGAATGAAGATAACGATCAGATCGACGATCATATTTATCCTTTCAGGTTGTATGATCCGGCCCTGACCCGGAGTTTGTAACGAGCCGGATCTCAGGCCTCCTTTTTGATTTCAGGGCCTTTGCCCGGTTTTGCTTTAAACAGGCGCACCATGCGATCCGTGATCACGAATCCCCCTACAAGGTTGAAGGCGGCCATAACAAGGGCTACGGCGCCGATGATCTTGTCACCCGCGGTGGTCACGACCGAAAAAAGCAGAAGCGCCCCCAGAATGGTCACGGCCGATATGGCGTTGGTCATGGACATAAGAGGCGTGTGCAGCAACGGCGGAACCCTGGAGATAAGCAGATACCCTATGATAAAGGCGAATAAAAAAACCGAAAGCATGAGAAAAAGATCGATCATGATGTCATCCTTATAAATGTTGGGAACATCCTTTCTAAATTTCACCCATGGCCTTGAGCGCGCCTTCATACAGGATCTTGCCCTGCCAGGTGACCAGTGAGGCACCGGCGATCTCATCCTCCAGATCCATCGCATCAGGGCCTTTCTTGAACAGGTTCTCCACATAATAGTACATGTTGTTCGCATACAGCCAGCTTGCATGGACAGGCAGCCTTCCCGGGATATTCTGCATGCCGCAGATATAGACGCCGTGTCTTGTAAATTCACTGCCCGGTTGCGTTATCTCACAGTTTCCGCCCTGGTCGACTGAGACATCGATAATGACCGACCCCGGCTTCATGGCGGCAACCATCTCATCGGTGATCAGAACCGGGGCAAGCTCTCCCGGTACCAGGGCGCTCAGGATCAGGACGTCTGTTTCAGGCATCAGCGGGGTAAGGGCTTCTCGTTCCCTTTGGATCCATTCCCGGCTCAAGGCCCTGGCATACCCGCCTTTCCCGTGGGCCAACTCTTCAGGTACGTCGAACCCGGGGGTTTTGGCGCCAAGGGTTTCGGCCTGCCTTCGGGCCTCCTCACGAATGTCCACCGCCTTTACCACTCCGCCCAGGCGCTTGGCCGTGGCCAGGGCCTGGAGACCTACTACGCCCGCGCCGATCACCAGAAAACCGGCCGGCTTGACCATGCCTATGGCCGTGCCGATCATGGGAATGAATTTGGGGAGGTTGTTGGCCGCGATAATGACCGATTTATACCCGGTCAGCGTGCTCATGGAGGTCAGCGCGTCCATCCTCTGTGCCCGGGAGATACGGGGTATCCCGTCCATGGTAAAGGATGTGATGTTTTTGTCCCTGAGCTTGCGGATGATTTCATGGCTGCCGGGTGCCGCCGGGTGGAGAAAGGTGATAAGGGTCTTGCCCTCGGGGATCATCTCCGCCTCATGCCGGCCTGTTTGTTCATTGAGGCAGGGCTGTTTCACCTTAAGGATTATATCCGCCGTGTTGAAAAGCGTTTCAGGGTCCGGCGCTATCGTTGCTCCGGCCTTTTCGTATGCTTCATCAGAGCAATAGATGCCGTCGCCTGCCGTTGATTCAACAACAACGTCAAATCCGAGCGCGATATATTTTTCGACCGTCTCAGGTGTTGCAGCCACCCTCTTTTCTTTCGGCATTACTTCCTTGGGGATTCCGATAATCATTTTCTGCCTCCGTTCTATGTTATAGATAGACTCCCCGGGCCAGGAAGGTCCCGGGTCCGGGGATAAGTTTTCAGGGTTGTTGCGGGTATAGTATCCATTTGCCCTTGGCCTTCATCACCATAAAGGAATCGGTGGAACGAATTCCCCCAACCTGAGGAAGGGCGCCCGCAAGGAAATCGTAGAGCCCCGGCATGCCGCCTGTAGTCACCACCTCGACGATGATATCGTAGTTACCTGTTACCACGGCCGCCCAGTGAATCTGGTCCAGTTCGGATATCTGTTCGAGTTTTTTATCCAGTTCCTGATGCCTTTCAAGGCATATCCCCACAATGGCAACAGTGAGCTCTTTGTTCTTGAACGCGTTGACAAGGCCTGCCACGCGCAGGACCCCGGATCGGAAAAGGGCGTCGAGACGGGCACGGACAGTGGGAGGGGTAATATCGAGACTCTCTGCAATTTTTCCCACGGGCATCCGTCCGTCCCGGGTAAGGAGATTGATCAGACCCTTGTCCAGGGGATCCATCTCTCTTTCTTTCTCTTTCAACGGCAGCCTCCAAAGCAAAAAATAAGAATCTATTATTTCTAATAGCATAAATAGCAGTAGAAAAATATTCTGATAAGAAGAATGTAATGTCAAGAAGTTTTTATTGCCAGGCCGGAATGATTGTCAACAGGTGAGATAAGTTAATTTAAGCAGGGGTAAGCCGTAGAGGCCTCCTGTTTTGTAATGCCATGTGAATTAAGAAGCGGTTGCGCCGGTTTGGCGAGCAATAATTCCGCTGCCGGTCAGGGGGGCAAAAACTTGGTGCCTTTTCCAGGCTGGTGTTCGTCCATAAATCAGGATTTATGGACGAACGCTGTCAGCAATCGGCTGTCAGTAAAACATTCGTAATATCAACTTATCGGCTGCCTGCCGATAGCTGACGACTGAAAGCGGTATCCTGAAGTGATAAATTTCCGGATGGGTACTGGGCTAATGGAAATGGCCTGCTGTTGAGCTGTATTTAGGGGTCAGCGGAATCTGCCGCTAAAGTTCATCCTGTTATGTTCCCTCTGCTTTCTTACCATCTCTTCCATCTGCCGTATTGTCAGGTTTCCGTTTATTACAAAATATTCACCTATGGATGGCTGAACAAGGCGTTGCTTCCCAAGGAGCGCCATAAGTTTATAAGGAGTCAGGTAACCCATTCGAATCGCGCATTCCCCGAATTTTTCCCTGTGGCTTCGGCTCATCAGAATTTTATGGATATCCTTGCTGGAAAGCATCCCCCATTCAAAGGCTGTTTGGCCGAGAAGGGGCCTTTGTCGTCTCTGCCATATGATTGAATCTATAAAGGCGTTCCAGGAAATAGCGCCGGAATAGTATAAAAACTGCCCAATCAGAAGTTTTCTTCCCGGGATTTTTCCTGAAAAAAAATGATCCGAGTTCCTTTTGTCCGGTCTTTGTTTTGAAAAGGTGGTCTTGCGGTTTTTCCTAATAACAGATTCCCTTTTTGGTATTGCCGCCCCCGGGTTGTTTATGACTGAACAGAGTTTTTCATATGCCAGGTTTACTCTTATAAAATGATCATTTAGTTCGGACCTGTCCGTGCCGATGGCTTCCGCCCTGTCGGGGTGCGTCTCAAGGGCCTTTTTCCGATAAGCGGCCTTAAGGCCCGAAGGCTGGATGTATTTCAGAAAATCAGGAGAAAAAACTGTTCTGGGGCCGAAAAGGACACCGCACGCATCGAAAAGCTCGGCTGTCGTGACTGTCTGCATCGGTTTTCCTTTCATTGAAAAATGCGGTAAGACATCAATATCGGCAAATGATTCCGATTTGCCGTTTTGCTTATAGAGTAAGAACTTGAGGGTCCGTAAATAGCCTGTTTTGTCCGAAAGGGTTGCCCTTTTGTTATGTCCGTTACAGGCGACAAACGGCTGATGTAAACAATTAGGCAACTTCCGTGATTATGGAAGAAGCTCCTATGCTGTTAATCGGAAATGAGTAAAATAACTTTAGACAAAAAAATATTCAGGGCAATAGTTACCCCCCCCAATTATCATAAACATCATATATACCAAAGGCGTGTTATCCCTGCACCATCAAGAGGAAATGTGCGATCTATATGTACGGCTCAGTCGTCGCTCCTTGCTTGTATCCGACACCTCGCCCGTGCCCAGGTTCCCGATCCATTGATTTTCATGTCGATAAAACAAGACGGTGGATTCGAGCTTATCGGATAGGATTGAATATTACATTTGAAAAAAAGGGGGTGCGGTCGAAACCGCAGCCCCCTGTCCTGCTGCTGAAGCAGGCAGTCTAAAACCCCTCGGCCCCTCAAGTTAAAAGTCCTTGAAATCTTCGTCTTCAAGCGGGATGAGCTGCTTAGGATCCGTCTCCACTTTCCGTGCAGTGGCCGGTTCCATAAGCCTCTTTGCCTTTCCGGCACCTGCCCGGCCCTTTTTTACTCCGGCAGTCCGGTTAACTGCGCGGCCCCTTTTTCCGTCAACAATCGCAACAAGGTCATTGACAAATCCCTTCATCTGCTCGGCCTGGGCGTTCATCTCCTCCGAGGCACTGGCAGACTCCTCCGCGTTGGCCGCGTTCTGCTGCACCACCTTGTCCATCTCGGCAACCGCCGTATTGACCTGCCCAATGCCCTGTGCCTGCTCGTTTGAGGCGGCCGCGATCTCAGCCACCAGCTCACCCACCTTTGCCGTACTCTCGGCCACCTGGCCGAACGCCTCGTTGGTCCTGCCGACAAGGGTTGTGCCGTCATTTACCTTCTTTACCGTGCCTTCGATAAGTTCCGCCGTGTTTTTGGCCGCATCGGCCGAGCGCATGGCAAGGTTTCTGACCTCTTCGGCCACAACCGCGAATCCGGCCCCCGCCTCTCCTGCGCGGGCAGCCTCAACTGCGGCGTTCAGGGCCAGGAGGTTTGTCTGAAAGGCGATCTCATCGATCGTCTTGATGATCTTTGAGGTCTCCTCGCTTGCCTTTGAGATCTCATCCATGGACATGGTAAGCTCCGACATCGACTCATCGGCCTGGGCGACCACCTTGTTGGCATCCTTCATGAGACCGTCCGCCTGAGCCGCGTTTCCCGCATTCTGCTTGGTCATGGAGGACATCTCCTCAAGGGAGGAGGATGTCTCCTCGATACTTGCCGCCTGCTCGCTTGCCCCTTCGGCCAGAGACTGGCTTGAAGAGGACACCTGCCCTGAGGCCGCCGCCACCTGGTCCGCACCTTCGTTCAGACCTTCAACCGTACGTATTATCGGGTTGGTGATGCTGCGGGCAAAGAACAGGACTCCGAGGATCGTAAAGGCCAGAAAGATAGCGCCGACAAGCAGGATGAAATTTCGAATGGCGTGGGCTGCGCTTAAAAATTCATCGGAAGGCTGCGTAAGCCCTATGCTCCAATTCGTAAGTTTCGCAGGGGCGTATCCGGCAATTTTCGTTATCCCTTCAAAGGCATACGATTCGACTCCGGTTTGCTGGGCCATCATCTTGCCGATAATTCCTTCCATACCTTTCAACTTTGCAAAATTGGTGCTGAGCACGTGTTTTTCATCGGGATGGGCAATGCATAAACCGGTCTTATCAATCATGAATGCATATCCTGTCTTACCGACTTTTACCGATGTTATCTTGTCTGAAAGAAAATCCAGTTTCATTATATTTGTCACTGTACCGAGAAACCGGCCATCTTTTGAAAGAATCGGTGCACATACCGGAACAGTCGGTTTTCCTGTTATCCTGGATTTTACGGGGGTGGAAACGTTGGCTGTTCCCATTTTTGCCTTGTTGAAATATTCCCGGTTCGCTATGGAAATGCCTTTATACTGCCCGCCGTTTCCATCCGCAAATACGGTTCCCTTAACATCGGACACCACGATGGATTCATAATCGGTGCCTCGGTGTTTCATGGCTCGAACGAGCATGGAGGTCAGGTCTTCGATCTCAGGCGCGGTTTCCTGATCACCCCCTTCAGCCACCGTAGCTGAAGCCGCCAGGGTGGCATTTCCCATGGCAAGCTCTTTGGCAAGCTTTACTTCCTCCTGAAGAACCAGTTGTGTCATATTAGCCAAATCCCTGGCCAGATTAATCGCCTGTTCTTTTGCAAGGGATTCAAGTGCCCTGGATGCCTTAATGTTTGTAAATATCCCTATGACCAGTATAGGGATCAACACGACCAGAATTCCGCCTGTAATAAGTTTGAAGTTGAGAGATCTATTTTTAAACATTGATACTTCTCCTTATGAACTGCTTAGGTGTTTTCAGTTTATGCGTGAAAGCGAGTTGTCAGGCGGCCTTTTCAAGCTGTTGGATTTCATCAACACTCAGTACCCGATCGATATCGAGCAGTATCTTTACCCCGCCGTCCATCTTGGCCATGCCCAGGATGTAGTCTGTATTCAGCTTTGTACCGAAGGTGGGAGTGTCTTCGATATCATCCGCCCTGATGTTCAGCACCTCTGATACCGCATCCACCACTATGCCGATCATGACCACACCCGAGTCTCCCTCAACCTCAACTACTATGATGCAGGTGCGTTCGGTATAATCGATTACCTCCATCTCGAATCTCAATCTCAGATCTATCACAGGGATTACCTTGCCCCTGAGGTTGATTACCCCTTTTACGAACCCGGGCGTCCTGGGTACCGTGGTAATAGGCATCATCCCTATGATCTCCTTGATCTTGAGGATGCCGATGCCGTACTCCTCTTCCGCCATGCTGAAGGTGAGATATTTCCCCTCTCTGTCTGCCATGGACTTAACGGCCTGATCCATTATTTCTGTTGATTCAGCCATCTGTTTTAATCCCTCCTCTCAATGTTTGCTCAGCCTATTTAAAAAGTAGAAAAACGAGGCTTCATGTTTTGGTTTGCTTATGTGATAAAAAAGGTCCCTCCGGTTGATAATCAGGACTGTTAATTTTATCGGAAATCTGTCAGATAACTTTAGTAATATTGATAGAAATTCCGGAGAATTTTTACAGATGACATGTTCAGGCGGACGCATAAGGGGTTGTGCCGGGAAAATCGGGCGGACAAAAACAGGTGATGTCGGTTGGTTACAAAAAATATTGAGGGATTTTGAAAAAGGGAAGGGGGGCTGTTTAAATAGATAGAATCTCTGTTCAACCTTTGTTCATGAATTATCTTCTCTGAAAGGTCAGGCAAATTTCACCTGATTGCGATCTGACAGGAGTCGTTTTGGCGGTTTATGGTAACCTTGGAACAGTACCGGATGGACCAACTTTTTGTTGACATGGGCGGACCGTCATAATAGAAATTGTACAAACAGGGCACGAAACCCTATAACACGCATAAAGACATTAAAAATTAACAAAAGCCACGAAGGTGATTTTCCATGAACAGGGGATACCTCCGTGGCTTTTTTTATTCTCCGAGATGAGGGTTCCGGCTAAACGATCAAAAATAAAACCGGGCATGCCTGATTTCAGAGTGGCCAAATAATCGGGAATGAAAGCTGAGCAGGTCAACATGGAGCAGTATAAGGCAAGGATGGCGGCCGGAAAGGCGGTTTATGATTTAAGGCCTGTTTGAATGTAATCCGAATGCGTTCGTGAACGTAGATAACTTATTATACAAGGAGAAACAATGAGCAATAAGACGATAAACAAAGAGCTCATTGAAAAGACGATCCGTTTTCATGGCCACTGGTGCCCCGGGCTTGCCGTAGGCATCCGTGCTTCGGAGTGGGCCTTGAAGGAAATGGGGAGTGCCCGGGATGAAGAGATCGTGGCAGTGGTGGAAACCGATATGTGCGCGGTGGATGCGGTGCAGTATCTTGCCGGTTGCACTTTCGGCAAGGGCAATCTGATCCATAAGGACTATGGCAAGAATGCCTTCACTTTCTACCGGCGGAAGGACGGCAAGGCGGCACGCTTGGTCGCTCGACCGGACATTTACGGGGGGGCCGGGGTAACCCTTGGCAAACTTCATGGTAAGATGCTGGACAAAGGACTTGATCAGGAAGAGCAGAAACTCTGGCGAGAAACCAGGACCGGCATTTCCAGCCAGGTAATGAAATCCGAGCTGATTGACCTTTTTGAGATCAAGGCACCTGTTGACCCTGTTCCGAAAATGGCCCGGATACTGTCTCCCATGGTGTGCGAATCGTGCGGGGAGACCGTCATGGAGACCCGCACACGTCATTTCGGAGGGCGGCTTTTGTGCATCCCCTGTTTTGACATCAGGGAAAGACGTTAGTTTCAGGAATTGATCGACTGTTTATGCTTAATAAAGTGCTAAAAATGAGGGGCAGGAAGCCGCTTATGACGAAATTTCATCTTGATCGGGCTCTGCATTTTCAGAAGAAAAGAGTATGTCCACGAGCTTGAACGATGTTTAGGAGGCTTATCATGCTAAAAATGAAACGAATGTCCATTTTTTTCTTGATCCTGGCACTTTTGATCGCTCCCGCTGCCTGGGCCGGGGACGATCCGGCCTGGCTTGAAACGGGCCGGAAAACACTCACCCGGGCCATGTCTCAAATTGGTCTTTCCAAAGCCGATCCCAATCTGCTTGTGTTGACGAACGCAGGCTATGGAAACGTCGCCGGAAAAAGCACCGAAGCCTTTCTCGATATAACCATGCAGGAGACAGGATGCAGCCCGGGGGCCCGTTCTTTTCTGCCGGTACACACAGGTGTCCGGGAACCGCTTTGGTGCTCGGTTTACCGAAAGGATACTGGCGGGCTGGTTTTCCTCAAGTGGACAGGAAAGGGCTTTGAATTGCAGATGATTGATGCGTCCCCGGCCAATATCCTGACCCCTGATGGTTGGAAAGAGGCCGGTTCAGGCCTTATCGGCGGGAGGCTTTTTTCCGTGGCAAGCCTTTGCGTTACCTGCGCGGTGGATCCTCCGTGGGCACTGCTTACGGCTGCCTTATTCCATGATCATTTCTGTCCCGGTGTCAATTCAGGATATATGGCCGGGCTGTATGTCCTGGACAAATTGCCGCTAAGGCCAGGTGAAAGATATGTATTTGTTACTTCGCCCGGCAAGTGTGCTGCCGACGCCCTCCAGGTCATGTTGAATACCACCGCCGGAAAAGGCTCAGGTTATACAATGGCTATAGGCGGAGGATCACTTGCAGGGTATGAAAAGGACGGGGTTCGACCGCTGATCATTGCCATGCGTGTAAACAGTAAGGCTGACACCTGTGACGGCAGAGTGCTCGGTTTCAACTGGAACAAGGCCTATAGAGACACGGGCGTCAAGGCCGATGAAATGTCACCAAAAGGCGGCCCCGGCAATCCGATATTCTGGATCTCAAGGACGAAGATGTCCCGTGAACTCGCCCGGCTGTCCAAGGGGGAAATGCTTGCCTATATCAAGGACTTCAGGGCTTTTTCCGGAAATGCGGATTTGGTGGACCGGATAGCGGGCGGTGATCCTTACTCAGTTGTATGGAACCGGTAACCTATCGCATGTAAACAGAGCCCGGGGCGAGTTCGGCAAACGCCCCGGGCGTTACAATGGATATAAGAGTTACAGATGAAACGTATTTGCGTGATAGACGGGCACGGCGGGGGAATCGGAGCTACGATTCTGAAGGCCTTAAAGAAAAGATTCGGTGAAACAGTTGAAATGCTGGCTCTTGGGACAAACGCGCTTGCCACCTCCCAGATGCTGAAGGCCGGGGCAAACCGTGGTGCCACAGGGGAAAATCCCGTGATCCGTACCGTTGAGTTCGTAGATCTCATCCTTGGCCCGGTATCCATCACATGGCCGAATGCCATGATGGGGGAGGTTACAACACTCATGGCTCAGGCAATTACCTCAAGCCTTGCCCCAAAGGTCCTTATCCCTTTACACAGGGAGAATATCTTTCTGGTTGGCACAAGCAGGGAACCTCTGCCCCATCTGGTTGATACACTGCTTTATGACCATGTCGAGGAGATGTTGAAAGATGTACCGACTTGATCTGTTTATGCCGTCAAATGGGTTTGGTCCCCTCATGTCTGGATTGAACGGTAAGGATGACCGCTTTTTGTTGTTAGGCGATTTCCGGCTCGGAGTGCACCGGTTCAATCCTCTTCCCACCTTTATCGAGGACCTCCTCCATTGCCCTGGGGATATGTCCTATGACCTCCATAACCTGAGATGCAGGGGTGGGGCGTGCGTAGTGTCCGGCCAGCCTGTTGATCCCGGCCGCCAGAATCGCAGCCTCCTTTGTCTTTATGCCTGAGGCGATAAGGGCCGAGACAATGCCCGTGAGACTGTCCCCTGTGCCGCCCATGGCCTCAAGCGCCTCATCTGCGGGACTGTCTATAACGGCATGAACACCCTTGTTTGAGGCAACATGATCCTGCCGTCCCTTTACAAGAAGATAGCGGGCCGCGTTTTCATGCTCATAGGCACGGCTGATGAGTTCGGGTACCTGATCTTCGTTGTGGAGAATAAAGCCTCGCGTGTAAAAGGGGTGGGGGGCCTCTTCGTCCGCCAGAAATGCCAGTTCTCCGGCGTCAGGCGTGAACAGTTCATATGCCTTTGACTGCCCGCTCATCTTGGCAGCGTACATGAACCCGGCGTCGGCTATCAGCAAGGGGGGGTGGCTTATATCCGCCAGGGCAAAAAGGACCTTGTTATGCCAGTCCACATCCGGTTGCAGGTAATGGAAGGTTACGAACCTGAGTCCGGACCGTCCTATGCTATGGACCAAATGATCATACAGGAGACGACTGCCACGGCCCAGGCCGGTGTCTCCCACCAGATACCCCATTGGGGGGGCTAGACCCAGGACCTTACACGCCATGGCAGCTGCGGCCAGCAGGGCCGGTGTGCCCCGGTTCACAGGGACAGTCGTTTCGCCTATATGTATCCGTTCTTTTTCAAGCCTGACCCTGCCGCTTATAAGCGGGAAGTCCTTGTCAGGCACTGTTCCCACTATGCCGAGCATTGTCTTTTCATCTCCTCGTAGGCTAACTGAAGCGCGTATCCACATAGCGTGTGGCCGATTTCCCGGGGGCCGGGTGCATCGCTGAGGGATTTTCCGACCATTTCCTGCGCAAGATAGGGGACATCCGGGCAGCCGCCTCCCGAGACGTTCACGATGATCGAGGTCTCCTTATCAATAGTCAGTTTCATGTTGGCCGCCCGGACCATGAGGAACCGGCCAAAATCCTTAGTCTGAAAGAGATTTACGGGTCGCAGCAAGGGGCTGCTGACCGGGACCGTTTCCAGGGGCGCGACCTCCTCTTCCCGGAGCCTCCTCAGTATGTTCAGTTCTTCAATAAGGGGAAACTCGATGACCAGGTCGCAGCCGCTTCGTATCTCCGGCGGCGGCCCCATGACACGGATGTCCCATTCGCCGGCCTTGAGGATGGTCTCGGCCCTGATTACCTCACTGGTGTTTTCAAACACGAGGATCCCTCGATCAATGTTCAAGGTCTTCGAATCCGTTTCCGATTGATTTCGTTTGAAAAGTGTTAAGAATCCCAAGCTTGATACCTCAGGTCATTAATCCTTTGAAATGGTAATATTATATACTTCACCCTCCGGCCGGACGTCTTTCACCTGCCACCCTTTGCTCTCGGCCGCGCGGCTAACGTTCTCCCTGGAGGTGACCGTGTCCACCAGAATGGTGATCTCGCCTTTGCCCACAGCCTTGATTTCATCCATGGTCATCAATACAGGTTGAGGGCAGGAAAGTCCTCTCGCATCAACTGTTGTGCTCATGTCAAATCCTCCTTGCGCTACTTTTTCTCATGGTGAAACCGATAAACAGGCAGACCAAAAGACCAATTATCACGGCTGCAATCCCGTGAGGACCTACGCCTTTCGGCGAACTTGCCAGGCCGAAGTTGTGGGCGAATCCGGCTCCAACTATCATGCCAAGGACGAATACCGCCGAATCTCCATCACCCTCTCCGGCTAAGAAAAGCTGCCGTCCCGGACATCCTCCGGCCAGGGTAAAGGCCAATCCCGCCACAACCATGCCGCCAAAGTTCCATAAGTGCATTGTATGGGCAACCGGTTGTTTGACAAAGCCGGGGTGAAATTGTCCCACGATAAGGTTCGTGACAAACGCAAAAACCACTAAGGCGAGGAGTCCCATAAAGAGATGGGCCTGCCGGAACAGGATCAGGTCCCGGAAGGCGCCCATTGTACAGAAACGGCTCCTTTGGGCCAGAAACCCTATTGCAAGGCCCACGATCAGGGAAATATTTATTGCTGCGTGCATGGCACCCGGTCCCTTGAGACTGTAAAAAAGTATACCGCTTTTTGCCTGTCCCCGGATCTGGGGATAGATGAGCATGAGAATGAAAAAACCGATCAAGGTCAAGGGAAGCAGCCAGCCTGCAGAGGTATAGGTCGCATGGGTCCTGCCGAGGTTATATCCGTTTTTTAGAAACCTGGTGCCGATCCAGATCCCGAAGATGAGCCCTGCAAGGCCCAGAATGGCATTTGCGTCTCCGCCTGCAAGCCTTAACAGCGCACGCCACGGGCATCCCAAAAAGACCAGCGCACCTATCATGGCAAAGGCCCCGAGCACGAACCTTACGATCGGGGCTGACCCGAGCCTGGGCCTGAATTCCCTGAAAAGGTAGGCTGCAATGAGTGAGCCGAGCACAAAGCCTATGATCTCGGGCCGCATGTACTGAACCACCCCGGCCCTGTGGAGTCCGAGTGCGCCGGCTATGTCCCTTTCAAAGCAGGCAACGCAGATTCCCATGTTGCCCGGATTGCCCCAGTTTTGAAGCAGGGAGGCAAATACCCCGATAAATGCCCCTACCCCTATGATCCCCCATTTTGTCGCGAAGATGTTCTTTAAATGTGTCATGCTGTTTTCCTCCAGGTAGTGTGATAATTCAGAGGCGCGCGGATTTAAGAATCCCGCGCCGCCTTTTCATGTTTCAGGATTAAAAATAGTCAGAAGAAGGAATGATGAACTGTTGATTTTTTTTAAGGAAAGTCGATTTTTCAGCCTCACCCTGGACTACCTAACCCTGGCAGATATTTTTCAATGTGTTCAGGTAAAGCCGAAAAATTGATACATGCGTGAACTCCCGGCGGTAATAATCTTGACGGCTTCGCAAAGAGGCCGACTGCCCTGCCTTTGGAAATTTCTACCTCGCCGTCTGAAGCTTGGTTCGGGTAGAGGAATACAGGCTGTATGCCGATTTGTCAAACTGGAAATTCCGATAGCCACTACGCCTTTTTTAGGAATAGCCGATTGTGCTGAAAAGGTTTTCCGTTCGGTTCCGGCTGTATTTTTGAGATGCCATCTGGTATTTATGATACTTACTGTCTTGAAGATCGACGGTCCACTTTAAAGGAGAACCATAGATGAAACCTCAACGCTCCAGCCTCTATGTCCCGGGCAATAAGGCCGCCTGGATCGAGAAGGCGACGGATTACGGCGCGGACGGCCTTGTACTGGATCTGGAGGATTCCGTACCTGTCAAGGAAAAGGCCCAGGCCCGCCTCATGGTCAAAGAGGGACTCAGGGCCCTGAAGGAAAAAGGGCAGGAATTCAGCGTACGAATAAACGGGCTTGCCACAGGGTTTGCGCGGGATGATCTGGAAGCCGTCGTCTGTCCGGAACTTGAAAGTGTCCTTTTGCCCAAGGTTGAGACGGTCGATGACATGAAAGAGCTGGACCTATTGCTGAGCCGGCTGGAAAGACGCCGCGATATGAAGCCGGGGGCCATAGAGACTCCTCTTGTGCTTGAAACCGCCAGGGCCATGCGCTCTGCCTATGATATATGCGTCGGCTGCCCGCGGGTGACAGGCGTAACCCTGGCCGCGGGCCCGGGCGGGGACGCCGGCAGATCGGTCGGATATGTCTGGTCAAAAGAGGGAACAGAGACTTTGTATATTCGCTCAAAGGCGGTGCTTGATGCCAGGGCCGCCGGAATCGACTATCCGCTCATCAGTTCCTGGTGGGATGTAGAGGATCTTGAAGGCCTGAGAAAGGACGCCACGCTCAATCGAAGTCTCGGATTCAGGGGCCAGCAGGTCATGCACCCAAGTCACGTTCCGGTGGTAAATGAGGTGTTTACGCCCACTTCCGATGAGCTCTCTTTCTGCAAGGGGGTCATAGAAGCCGTGAAAGAGGGTGAAAAGGAGGGTAAGGCCGCTGTGAACTATAAGGGAGACATGATCGATTACGCCATGTCGAAGACCGCCCGGCAGATGCTTGAATTCGCGCGATCGATCGGGCTAAAGGTTTAAGCGACGGGTAAAAAAAGTGAGTTATACTGAAAAATCTCTGCGTTTGCGGATATCGGAATTCCTCGGTCTTCAAAGAAGCACCGTGGGCGTGCTGGCAATGGTTGTGCTTGTCGGAATGGGCGAGAGGATGGCCGAGCGTTTTCTGCCCATATATTTGATGGCCCTGGGCGGGGGCGCACTGTCCATAGGGCTTTTAAACGGGCTGGATAACCTCTTATCCGCGCTCTATTCATTCCCCGGCGGGTACCTGTCGGACAGGCTGGGCACCAAGCGGGCCCTGCTGGTCTTTAATTCGGTCGCAATGACGGGCTTTATCATCGTCATCCTTATACCGGCATGGCAGGCGGTGATCGTGGGGGCGATCTTTTTTCTTTCCTGGACCGCCGTGTCTCTTCCAGCCACCATGAGCCTAATAGCGAGAGTCCTGCCGTCGAACAAACGGACCATGGGAGTATCCATGCATTCCCTGGTAAGAAGGATCCCGATGGCCCTGGGGCCGATCCTCGGCGGCGTATGCATAGGCCTGTGGGGGGAGAAAAACGGGGTCAGGGCGGCATTTGCGGCAGCCCTTTTCATGGCCCTTCTGGCGACATTACTTCAGCAGATACTCATTGAAGACGATGCGCCGGAATCAAAAGGTGACAACCGGGCTGCAAAACCTGAAAAAAGCCCGCTCAGGCTTTTTCATATGATGCATCCTTCTCTTAAACGGCTTCTGGTGTCAGACATCCTGGTGAGGTTCTGCGAACAGATTCCTTATGCCTTTGTTGTGGTGTGGTGCATGAAGACCATTGATGCTCCTGTGTCCGCAGTGCAGTTCGGGGCCTTGACCGCAGTTGAGATGACTACCGCCCTTCTCATCTACATCCCTGTTGCCTATCTGGCGGACAGGGGCACGAAGAAGCCTTTTGTGGTAATCACCTTCTCCTTTTTCACCCTCTTTCCCCTGGTGCTGCTGTTCTGTGATTCCTTTTTCTGGCTTGTGGGAGCCTTTATACTCAGGGGGTTCAAGGAATTCGGTGAGCCGACCAGGAAGGCCCTTATCATGGATCTTGCGCCTCAAGATCGCAAGGCGGCCATGTTCGGCCTCTATTACCTTATGCGGGACGTGGTGGTGTCCTTCGCAGCCTTTGGGGGGGCGTTTCTGTGGCTGATTTCCCCTTCGGTAAATTTTCTCACCGCGTTTTCGTGCGGGCTTGCAGGAACAGTAGGTTTTGCCTTTTGGGGAAGCGATCTAAATGGCAGGGATTCCAGGATGTTGAAGGACACGTTATCGTAAGTTAAGGGGCTTAAGCGAATAGCTCTTTTATTAAAGGTCAATGCGCGGGGGGCCCTATTCAGGGGGAAGGTCTTCTTTTTTAAGTGCTTCGGCGATTGCGTAGCCTTTGGGGGTAAGAAACGCGCCTGTTTTGTAATCGTTGAGCCCCACGAGGCCCTCCGCGTAAAGTCCTCTTACCGTTATAAGGGTTTGGGCCGGAGCCATGGGAAGCGCCCCTGTCAGGTCAAACAGGTCCATGATTTCAGGAGGCCCGCTTGGGTTCCATTTTTTGACCAAAAGGGCCAGCACCTTTTTTTCCTTTTCGTTTATCATCAGATTCTCTCGATATTATTTTTCCTTTTTGCAGCAAAGTCCTCCCAATACCATCTTTTGCCTGGATGTCAAGGGAATATAAACATCAAGATTATCAATCGCTAGGCTGGATACCCTCGCTTTGGGAGACTGCCTGCTAATTTTTACGCTCTTTTTGTGTTGACAAAACAGCCAATTTGCAACAAAAATCAATGTTGACTTTTCTATATATTTTCTATATTATGTCAACATTAATTTTAGGAGAGCGGCTATCATGATTAATGAGAGAATAAAGCAAGCAAGGCTTTTGTCAGGCATGACTCAAAGTGAGGTAGTATCTAAGCTTGGAGAGCATGGGATAAAACTAACTAAAGGTGGATTGTCTAAATATGAACGGGGAGGAAGTGTCCCATCTACTGGAGTATTGTTAAAATTAGCTAATGTTCTTTCTGTTAAAACGAATTACTTTTTTGAAGATCCGAGTATTAAAATCCAATGGTTGGCCTATCGTAAACACGTAAGTTTAGGGAAGAAAAGACAAGAACAGATTCAGGCATTTGCTGCTGAAGTACTAAATGGACAGCTTTGGCTCCAAGAAAAACTCTACCCAAATGATATTCCTTCTTTTCCTAAACGAGAGAAAGTAAAAACGTTTAACGCTGCGGAAAATACGGCGGCTAAATTAAGAAATCACTGGAACCTTAGTGATACAGCTATTGAGAGTTTAACCGGAATAATAGAAGACAGGGGCGGGGTTGTTATAAACTATCCATATGATAATAAGGATTTCCAGGGTTTTTCAGGGTGGGCAAATAAGAAATATGCTGTTGCTGTAGTCTGTGGTCAATCTCCAGTTGATAGATGTCGTCTTAGCCTGGCACATGAACTTGGTCATCTTATGATGGACAATCAGGAAGTGGATCCAAAATATGAAGAAAAATTGACATATAGGTTTGCGGCGGCTTTTATTGTTCCTTCATCTGTCGCTTTCCGTGAACTGGGGGAGCATCGAAGGCGCTTGTCTTTTCAAGAATTATCTATGCTTAAACGTAAACATGGTCTAAGCATGCAAGCGTGGATTCGAAGGGCTTTTGATTTGGGTATTATTAAAGAGGGGCATTATAGATCTCTTAACATTGAATTAAGATCAAGAGGTTGGCATAAAAAAGAGCCTATAGAATATAATGGTGAAGAATTACCAAGCAAATTAAAACAGATGACACTTAGGGCTTTATCAGAGGGTATCATTACGCCTATTAAGGCAGAAGAACTTTGTCCAGGTTGCAAAAATGATATTCAGCTTCCTGCCGGAGATGAGCCTATGTTATATCGTTCAGCGATAGATGCAATGAATTTACCTAAAAAGGAACGCGAGAGCCTTTTGGAAGAATCTGCATTGTTAGCCGAGAAGGTATATTCGGAGAATCCAGAGCTTTATAACTTTAGGGCATTAGGCGACGAGGATTGGGTAGATGACTGATCCTCCTATTGTCGTCAATAATCCCAAGAAGGGTGAAATCTGGATTGTTCGGTTTGATCCATCAATCGGGGCAGAAATCAGAAAAACAAGACGTGCTGTTGTGGTGAATGATGATAAGATAGGTAACCTGAGACTCCTTATAGTTGTGCCGGTTACAGGATGGAATGAAGGATATAAAAGTATTGTATGGCAGGTGTATTTAGCAAAAAGTAGGCAAAACAATCTTGATAAAAAAAGCTCGGCTGATACATCACAAGTAAAATCAATATCTGTCAATAGGCGTCCAAAATTGACCCACCCCTGAAAAAATGGTTAAATAGTCGACCCTGACAGGGATATATGTTCTGAGTCGTTTTTATTTTAAAGAATTGAAGTCAATATTTGCAGTCGTAGTATTGCAAAAAACAGAGACAAATGATCTTGAAGCTGCCTTAGCAGTTTCCTGAAGTTGAATGCCGCTGCGGCCAGCGGAAGTGGACCCCATTGATTGGACAGCCTGATGGGTTGAATAAGCTATAGAATGGGTTGGTTTTCATCCTTTTGGTTTAAAATATAGGTGACAATCTTATTCTTCTCTCACCATGTCCCTGCAAATTTTACATTATCCCACATGTTTCATGCCACCTGGGTGTTTATAATCCGATAAACAAAAAGACCTAATTTCAGGGCTGAATCTCTTACGTGCCATCCTGACCTCTTCCCTCTTTCTTCCAGAATCAATTATGACTTTTTACGAATTTATTATAATTGGCTTGCCAGATAGATTCTCTGGGCCTCTGACTTTGAACTACCATGCCTTTTCCGACATTATTTTTTTGATCTTTTCCTCAGCTTTTTTTGCTACTAAAATCATTTTCTTAGTGCTAGCCTTATGGATTTTCTCTGTCAGAATTTCTATATCGGCAGGTTTTTCCAGAAAATCCGTTGCGCCCAGTTTCATGGCTTCTATTCCCTTTTGTAAAGTGGCATGTCCTGTCAGCAGGATGATCTGCATCTCCGGCTTTTTCTCTTTGATAAGCTTCAACGCCGCAAGACCGTCTATTCCAGGCATTTTAAGATCCAACAAAATAGCATCAAATGAATAGGATTCCACCATCTTGAGCGCGTCCTCAGCGGAGGTGCTTGTCTCCACTTCAAGTCCACGATTACGCATACGCTCAGCAAGCGTAGCGAGAAATTCGGTTTCGTCATCAACTAACAGCACTTTTTCCATCATCGTTTTACCTCCTATCTTTCAATAATTAAATATTGTACACAACCATCACGGAGCCATTCCTGAATCGTCTAATAAAGAAGAAAGCGCAGGCTTAACTGACTCTGTCCAGTTCTCTGGGAAGACAGATAAAAATCCTACCCATTTGCTCCTCCGATAAAAATGATGCCTTCAGGTGGCCTATGAGCATCCTTTCTTCCCTGCCCGGAAAGTTAGCTTCGGATAAGGAACTTAGGTTTTTCATCCCAGATATTTCAATCCTCCCTCCATTTGCATCTTCATCCACATTTATAAGCAAGGACTTATTGCTGTCTGCACGCGCGGCTGCAAAATCCAGACTCCGCCATAGAAGATTCTCAAGCGAAAAAGGATCCGTTGTTATGGAAACGTTTTTGGAGTCTGGAATCATTTCCAGAGTAACACCGCGAAGCAATGAAAAACGCTGAGCCAACGGCAGGACCATTTGGACCAACTCTAGGAGGTCTATCGACCTTAGAAGTTCGTCAGAGCTGTGTGAAAAGGCATTCAGCCTTTTTACGATCAGATCAGCTCTGACTGACTGTCTTTGTATTCGTTGAGAGATCTCTTGGAGTTGTCCGGACTTCAATTCCATTCCTTTTTCGCTCATTAAAATCAAGTCCTCAAGCAGGCCTGCGCTTTCAGCGATTATTGCAAGCGTGTTCTTTATCTCATGAGAGATGGAAGCGGTTGCCTTGCCGAAAAACTGAAGATTGCCCTTCCAGAGGTTCCCTTGGTCTTCCGTCATTATTCCTCCATGTCACCGGTTTTGAGCACGTTATGAATTTTTTCGATCAGGGTGTCTATTTTGACCGGCTTCACCAGATAGAAAGCCTCACCTGCCTCAGCTACACCCATTCGAAAATCTTTCTCTGAACCATGTCCGGTCATAAATATGAACTTCATTTTAGGCTGCAGTTTCTCCATCCTTCTTTTGAGATTCAGCCCGCTTATCCTAGGAATTTTCACATCTAGAACCGCTACGTCATATTTCCTTTTTATGACGGCACTCAGGGCATCTTCAGCATCTGTCGCCCAGTCCGCCTCGAATCCTCTCATCTGCAACCTTTCTGATAAGGTAGAGACCAATTCGTTTTCATCATCCACCAGCAGAATTCTCATCATCTTCTCCATTCCGGCTTTCTGTTGCCTGCGGTAAAAAAATTCTGAATGTTGTGCCCTCTCCAGGGTTACTTTCGACACGGATGTCACCGCCTAATTCACTTACCAGCCCATAAGTGATGGACAAGCCAAGGCCTGTTCCACCCATCTGATTTTTGGTTGTGAAAAAGGGCTCAAAGACTCTTTCTATATCACTCTCTGGAATTCCGCATCCATCATCAGAAACACTTAATGAAATCCCCCCTTCTTTTTCCTTTTCTATGGTCAAATCCAGGTGCCCCCCCTCACTTATTGCAGCGAAGGCATTGTTGATGAGGTTCAACAGAATCTGCTGAAGCTTTCCACGGTTTGTAATCAATTTCGGTGAGGGTTCAGGGATATTCACAGAAACATTAATAGATCTATGGTCTGCTTCTTTTTCCAGAAAGCTTACGACTTCATTTACAACCTCTTTTATATCGACCCATCCAAGTTTTGAATCGGCTCCCATATGACGCGCAAAGCTCAGCAATCTTCCAGTAATTGCGGAACAACGGTCAACAGACCTCATGATGGAATCGACCTGTCCCATGAGCTTTTTGTCTTCCGCATAGGCTTGCTTGATGATAAAGATGTCCTTAATAAGGCCGGCCTTTTCATTAATGATGGCCAAGGGGTTGTTTATCTCATGAGCCACGCCAGCCGCCAGTCGGCCTATGGAAGCCATCTTATTTGAGTATTCCACATGATGCAAAGCTGCCACCCGCCTTTGGTCAGCTTCGTAGATACGCTCTACGAGGTAGGAATAAACCCAGAGGATAACAATCATAACGCCGACAACACTTATGAAAAGAAACCCAAGGATCTTAAAACGGACCCTCCACCAACGTTCAAGAAGGGCCTGTTTTCTTTTGCAGATGACAAGGATAAAAGGGGTCTCTTCAAGATAGGCGTAACCTCTTACCCTGGGTCCAAATTCAGGATCGTTTATCCATGTTACCTGGGTTGCCTTCGAGTATTTCGGAGTGGGAATGGTAACATGATGGAGTGCAGGTCCATAGAAGCGTGATGGTGTTTGAAGTATCCCATTATGGTTTATGATAAAGGCGTCTCCGTCATCGCCAACGTGCAAATTTACTAGAAGATCATTAAAACGCTCAGTGTCGATAGTGGCGCGAATTACATAGAAATCCCCTCCCGGCAACTCATGACGTTCGGCTATAATAAAATGTGGCTCTTTTCGTATACCCAGAAACACATCGCTAATATATATGCCTTTTTCCTTCACTTGCCTGTACCAGTTTTCATCACTGTAGTTTGCACCGCCTAGGGTGTAGGGGCCGGCATAGGCCAGTTGCTCTCCATGGGAGTCAATAACACCAAGGTCGGTAAAACCGCCGAAGGCCTTTTTTAGATGATCAAGCAGTCCCTCTAACCTTTTCGGATTAATGAGATCTTCAGGATCATTATCCTGTACAATGAAGTCCAGTGCCGAGCGTCGTTCAATAAGAAAATATGATACAGTCCTCCTGGCGTTTGATGCGAGGCGGCTTGTCCGGTAGTTGATCTCCTCCTTAAAAGCCTTGTGAGATACCTTGTAGTCGATAAAGGTCATCCAAAACAAAGGAAGAAGTGTGACGCCGGCAGTTAGAAACACCGATTGTTTCCAGATGCGGCGGAAATTGAAAAGATGCTTGTAAGGTCCGGCAGCAACATCGCGGTGATCCCAAAATCTTGGTTTTAAAATGCCTAAAATACCCATGACCTTTCACTTTTCTCCCAGATTTCAGGCGCTCATCCATCCTTTTTTTTTGCCTGAATTTTATCGTTGGCCTTACGAAGAGATTCACTCAGAAGATCAATGTTTACAGGCTTTTGAAGATATGCAAAGGCTCCAAGTTCCATACAAGTCTTTCTATCCGATTCCGTGCCATGACCTGTCAAAATTATCACCTCAATATCGGGTCGCTCCTTTTTGACTCGTCGAAGGACCTCGATACCGTCGATCCCCGGCATCTTGAGGTCAAGTACCATAACTTCAGGTTCATCTTCATGTATAAGTTCAAGGGCTGATTCACCGTCATAGGCTACTGCTGATCCCATATCCCTCATGGTGAGACGCTCGGAAAGTGTCTGCACAAATTCCCGTTCATCGTCCACCAGTAGTACCTTGGAAGGCACCTTGAAATCATATTTTCTATAAATATCGGCCTGGTAATACCCTTCACCCACCTTGGTGGTTACTGATCTGACGCCTGTAATGGCCGAGCAGATTGACTTGAGTTCTTCCTCCAGGCGTGATAAAAGGAGGACATGTTTATTTATGGTCAAGGTCAGATTGCCGTCATCGGCTGCTACATCTACATCATGCCCTTCACGGTAAAGGGCTTCTTCCACTTTTGATGATAGTTGAAAGTCTTTCACCGCCTTTTTAGATCGAGCCGAGGTCTTGACTACTGTCTTTCCCAGATTCTCGATGATCAACTCGACGGCCTCCTCAACTGAAAGCCTTTTGGTAGGGATCACTAGGTCGTAAAGAGATGCGTCCCATGGATCCGCTTTGCCATACAACCTTTCAATCCATGCTGAGCATTCATGGTCTGACGATTGGATAAGCTTTTCAGCCTCTTTTTCTCCAAGGCCATTTTGCCTCAAGGCAAGCGATTTTCTGAACCCTCTCTCGGCAACGATACAGGCACGAAGGACATGACTTATTGACCGAGGTATGAGCATGGCAGAATGCCCATAAACGATCAGTTCGTCATCCCCGAGCACATCAGAAACGCCCATCTTAAGGCAGGCAATGGAGAGGTCCTTTTCATGCGTAAATTTGTTGAACAAGGATGTCTTTGAAGAAAATGCCTTTGCAATTTTTGCTTCTTCTATTTCACAAGCCTCAGCAGCTCTATTGACGATATTTTTGTCTGTTACTACTCTGTATCCGGTTTTTTTGGAAATGGCGTCTACAACCTGATCAGCTTGGCAGAAGGCGCTGGTAAAAATGCTTATTACGGTCATATGATCTCCTTCCGGGCCTTATTATCCCTCAGCCAATCTGCAAACACTCAATAGGGGACAGGCACTCTCCGTGCTCTTTTTATGAGATTCCGTGTAATTGGCCTGGATCGCTTTTTCCATGGTGGGATAGATATTATTTTCACCGATTTTCTCAAGTAGATGTGTGCGAACAAGCACGTGCATAACCGCCTCATTTACCCCGCTTAATGAGATATCTAATCCTGCGCTCCTGACTCTGTCAAAAAGAAGAGAAAGGGCCTCTTCACCCGATGCATCAATGTCATTGATGCCGTTACATACAATCACTATATGACGCAGATCCCCTCTTTTCATCATGATCTCTGTTATCTTTTCTTCTAGATAGCTCGTGTTAGCAAAAAACAGCGGCCCGTCGAAGCGAACCAATGCCAGATATTGACACTTCTTCAGTCCGTGAGTATCTGTGCATCTCAGTCCGTTGTCTTCCGTTCTTGAAAGGGTTACAACTCTCGGCCTCATGCTTTTGTAAAGAAAGACAATGAGGGAAAGCACCACTCCGATCATAATACCCTTGTCCAGATGGGGCGCAAATATGAGTGTGCATAAAAAGGTAATAATTGAAATAGCACCGTCGTACCATTGAGCCCTCCAGGCATGCAGGAATCCCGTGACATTTATTAACCCCATAACCGCCATCATTATGACCGCCGCCAAAACTGCCTGAGGCAGGAAATATAGAAGAGGAGTAAAAAAAAGAAGAACAATCACAACCGTTAGACTTGTAAAGACACTTGAGAGCCCGCTGACTGCTCCAGCCTGCAGATTGACCGCTGAACGGGAAAACGACCCGGAGGTGGGATAACTGCGGCCTATTGCACCTGCCAAGTTGGCGATTCCCTGTCCGATAAGTTCCTGGTTGGGATCCAAACGCTGACCGGTCTTGGAGGCCATAGCTTTTGCTATGGAAATAGCCTCCATGAATCCAAGCAGAGAAATAATAGCGGCATAGGGGAAGAGCTGTAAGATTGTGCTGATATCGAAGTTGGGAACGCTGAGGCTGGGCAATCCTCTAGGAATGACACCAACCACTGCGCCTCCCCCAATAAACAAAAGACCGTTTTCATCAAGAGGACAATTATCCAGCTTCAAATGCCAGGCCTTGTGATCATGCTCCATTCCTGATGGGACATTACCATCACTATAAAACGTTATGCCATCGTCTGTCGTTTTCACACCTCGAAACAGTACGGATCGAAGCGCTTCCCGTTGTATGGCTGCTCGCGATTTACTCTTTTCAATGGAAGAGCTCAATAAGTCTAGCTCATAATTGGCGTAAAGCTCGGTGGTCGAATCACCTTCCTTGCGTGCCCTGTTTGCAACCTCAAAGAATTTGGCTCTTTGCCCGGCAAGATATGGGATCGAATCCGTTGCCTCGTTAAAAAGCTCTATTCTTTTTTGGACAAGTTGATCCCTAATAGACTCGATCGGTACTTTCACATTGTGTTGAAACCCGGTCGCCCATGAAAGGACAGTGGTAATGATAACTGCAAAAAGCACGTTGGGTATCCTGGGAGAAATTCGTTTCAGAGAATACATTATTGCAAAGGCAAGCGCAGCCATCCCCAAGGTCGGCCAGTGGGTATAATGCCATGAAGCCTCAATGACACGAAGAATGGTCTCATAGTGGTGGCTTGCCTTATCAACGTACACCCCGAATATCTTGGACAGCTGGGAGGTAGCGATGATGATAGCGGCGGCATTGGTAAAACCGTTTACAACAGGATGAGAAAGGAAGTTGACTACAAGACCTAATCGAAGGGCGCCGAGGCTGAACTGAAAAATTCCTACCATAACGGCAAGTAGAATTGCATATGATATGTAACCTTGACTTCCAGCGGTTGCCAGCGGTTCAAGTGACGCGGATGTCATAAGTGACACCACGGCAACAGGGCCGGTCGCCAGTTGCCGACTGGAACCGAAAAGGGCAGCTACCATAGGTGGCAAAAAGGCCGCATAGAGACCGTAGTAGGCCGGAAGTCCAGCCAGTTGAGCATATGCCATTGATTGAGGTACAAGTACCAGTGCGACAGTCAGACCTGCAATAGCATCCGCTTTTAAGTCCCTTAAATCATAGTCTTTGAACCACGTGAGAAAGGGAAGTATTTTTGAAATCATTTGCTATCCGTTTTGGGGTTAAAATCAGGTTCAAGAATCCGGCGGCATGCATTTATAAGCTCAACATGCAATGCCGCAGTATTGTAAAGATTGCAGTTCCTGAATCTTACCAAACCGTCAACCATAGTTAGGATAAGCAAGGCGGACTTACGTGAAGCCATGGAACCGACGCTGCCGTCACGCCGGCCTTTCAGGATCGGTTCCTCGAAAAAATCCATCAGGCACTCATATATTTCTTGAAGGTATTGACTGCAGATTGGGTTTACCTGAGCCAGTTGATATAAATATCGGCGTTCCAGAAGGATAAAGTCGTCCTCCATTTTTCCGGCCAGATAAAGATAAAACGATACCACTTCAAGCATTTGCTCCATTCCATTCACTTTTTGAGCATCGGCCTTGTATATGGAAAACTCCTCTAGTATCCTCTCTTTGATTTGTTGGAGTATGTTTAAAAGGAGGTCTTCCTTGTTTTTGAAGTGGTAGAAGATTGATCCTTCGGACACACCGGTCAATTTAGCGATTTCCGAGGTAGAGGTTTCGTGAAAACCCCTGTCTGCAAAAAGCTTTGTAGCCGCTGCTAAAATAGTCTCTTTTCGGGTCATCATATATCTCTGAATAAATAAAAGTGAGCGCTCACTCAGTTTATATATATTAAATAGATCTTTGTCAAGAAATTTTTAGGTAGGACGCGTTAACCGCCTAAATTAATATTTATAATCAGAAATTTTCTGATGCAAAATATTGCCTTTGAACAACAGGCATAGCCAGCCCTTAATGTGAAATTGTTATGGATATTTTATGCTTTTGCGGCTTTTCAGGCGGATAATACCCCTGGCATTGGGCAAAATTATTTATTTTACTTTATTGACAGTCCATATGGTTTCGGCCATCATTATAATGGGTGAAGGCAAATTGAGCGATTCATCTGATTCAACTTATATGATGAGTAATTGGAGGCGCATGTCATCTGTTTACCTGAAATGATTTCAATACAACTTGCGGTTGTGACGAAAAGATATCACCCCGGCCTGTAAGTGAAAAAAAATGGGTAAATCAAACAAACAGCAATCATCTATTGGAAGCAGCAGCTTTTTGGTGCTGGCAGCCGGTGCCTTGATAGCAGCGGTTTTATTTGTGTCCACCTACATGCCCAATAAAGCCAGGGCCGATGATATCGTAACCGTCAGCTTTGAGACTGAGGCGTCCTACACCATGGGCCCGGGTGATTCGGAACCCTTGGCCTGCAAACTGGCTTTTTTCCGCGCCTCGCTAGAGGCGGCTCATCAAGCGGCCAATCGATTTGCGGAGCAAAGGTTGATCCAGTTCGGAAACAGGGATAAAAGCGAACTGGTCTGCCTGGTGGCCGACAATTTGAGGGCCGAACCAATCTGGGACCACTGGAAGAAAGAGGGCGGGGTTTCTACCTATACTGTTCGAATACATGCGGTGGTAAGGTTGTCCGATTTCATTGGGGCGCAGTTGGTAATCCTGGGCTTCTCGCGAAAGGAAGCCACAGAGAATTACCGTGATGAAATGAGCCCGCCCATACCGGTTCTTTTTAGTCCCGGTCTGGCTCTGGCCAAAGCCTACTGGCTGATTCGGAATAATGAACTGCGTATTTCGATCATCTACCTGGATCGACTAACGCAACGATATCCAAACTGGAGGGAAGCCTATGAAGGCAAAGCCATGGCCCTCAGTCTTCAGAACAAGGCCAAGGCCATGCAGTAGAAAATAAAGCGCGCATGCTCGGTAGCCCGACGGCCTGCTCCCAACTCAAAGGTGTATGACTAATCCTTTGTTTACAAGTGTCAGGTTAAAATGGATATTACTGCTGTTTTTGAAGTGAAGGTATCTCCTGGAGATAGCAGATCCGACAAGACCTGTGATAAGAAAGCGATATATGTTTTGGGAAAGGTTATCGCTAGAGGGGCTTAGAAATCTCAATTCTGCCAAGAGGGCCGTGCATTTTTTTATTGATAGATTTTATCTTTTTTTGCGATTTTGCTGTACAACAGGTGCACAAAATAAAAAGGGGTGCAAGAATAAATCTTGTACCCCTTTGATATTCCTGGTAGCGGGGGCTGGATTCGAACCAACGACCTTCGGGTTATGAGCCCGACGAGCTACCTGACTGCTCCACCCCGCGACAATAAGAGATAACATATAACAGACCAATGTATCGGTTGTCAAATATAAATTTGTTCATCATCCAATCAAGCCGGACCGCAATAGTATCATATCCCGGCCGGAAGAAGGATCGAAAACGTGGTACCCTCTCCAGGCCGGCTCGTTGCCGAGATATCACCATCATGGGCACTTACGATCTTGTAGGATATGGAAAGGCCCAGACCTGATCCTTTTTCCCTTGTAGTGAAAAAGGGCTCGAATATATTGAAAAGATTTTCTTCCGATATCCCTATGCCCTCGTCCTTTATCGTGATTTCAACGCCGTTGGGGATCTTTTTACTGGTTATGGCTATTTCCCCCCCACCTTCCATGGCCTCTATCCCGTTACCTATCACATTCATGAAGACCTGCTTCAGCTTGTCGGGGTCACAATTTATTTCCGGTAGATCCGGGGCCAGATCATGGGTGAATCCGTACTTGTCCGGGGAGTAAAGCTCTCCCATAATCTTCAATACATCCCTGATTACGTCATTAATGTCCGAAGGCCTTTTTACCAGCCTGTATTCCTTTGTAAAATCCCCCAGGTTTCTTACCAGCTTTTCAAGCCTGGTTACCTCATCGAGTACCATGTCCAGTTTTCTTATGGCCGATTCATCGCTCAGGCCCCTTTTTACCTGATGGGAAAACCCCCCTATTATCATAAGGGGATTTTTTATCTCATGCGCCACACTGGCCACTGTCTTTCCGACTGCTGCCAGCCTTTCAGCCTGAAGGAGTTTCTTCTCCAGCTCCTTCTGCTCTGTCATGTCTCTTATTATGGCGGTAAAGGTGATTCCGTCGGTTGTCTCATTGTGGGAAAGGCCAAGCTCGATCGGGAACTCCTCACCGTTTTTTCTAAGCGCGGTCAGAGAGATGGTCTCCCCGATGATCCTGGGTTTTTTTGTTTCTAGGAATTTTTTTACATATTTGTAATGATCACCATACTGAGGAGGTATCAGTATCCTCAGGTCTTTGTTGAGCACCTCTTTAAGTGTATAGCCGAATATGTACTTGGCCGCGTTATTGAACAGAATAATCTTGTGAGACTCGTTTACGCTCAGGATCGCGTCGGTGGCGTTGTCGAGGATCGCTCTCAGATTCTTCTCGGAACTCTGGAGCTTGTTTATCAGGTTTCTTTGCGCGGTTACGTCTCTGGAGATTTCCACAAAGCAGTCGGGGATCTCCCCGTTTGCCTTGAGGGGATACATGATCCGGATTGTTTCCCTCTTTTTCCCCGGAGGGCCGTACAGGTGGCTTACTTCCACCCTGCGCCCGTCTTTTTTCGCCTTTTCCAGGGGGCAGACGCAGTCTCCGAAATCGCAGGGCCCCTTGGAATTGTATGTGACCTCATAACATTTCCTTCCGGTCACATCTTTTTTATCAAGACCGTATTGCTCAAGAAACACCTTGTTGACGTCAAGGATGTTGAAGTCCTGATCAATAATCATGATCTCTTCATGTATCTCCTTGAAGATGGTATCGAGAAAAAGACTGTTGGTCCGCATCTTCTCGATTTCCCGTTCCTTTTTTTTAATCGTCTCTTTGAGCCGGGAGACTTCAGCCCGGCTTTCTCTTAACAGTTCTCTTTCCATGGGCATCCTCCCACACAGGGACAGTAAAAGACATATTCACGCGCGAGGATATCAAACATCTCTTCCGTCCCGGACCTTATGGTTTTGTACAGGTCTTCAAGGCTGCGGGCCTTCTTGAGGTTGCATCTGTATTCAGGCTCATTGAAGAATTGAGAGTCAATGGGAAGCAGAATCTGATCCATGGATCCGTACCAGTAGAGATTCAGCTCTTTTTTCATTGAGAAGACCTTCTTGTACATGCTGCGTAAGATGTCGGTGCGAAGGACCGAATTTACCTGATTGATCATGCAGTCCATAAGTCCTATCAGGTAATAGACCCGCCGCATCTTTTCCTCGTCATTTCTGTAAAGATAGATCGCACGGATGGAATAGCCAAGGCCCCCCTTAAGGGCAAAATGAGGGGGTATGGACCAGGCCCCTTTTCCCCCGTGACTTCGTATCTGCTCTCTGTGCTCCTCGAGCTTTTCCGCCAGGGGGTTCAGAACCTGGATGAAATGAGATGTATCCCAGTCGGATTTCCTGAATTGCCATGGAATCGATGAGATAACGTTGCCCTTGATTTCCCGGATCCTTTCCTTGAGATGGATGATTTCGGCCATTACAGTTGCCTTTAAAAATTACTGGTTATGCCTCAGGGCCTTGGATGACACTTCTCGTGTAGCTCCTTGAGGCGCGATCTTGTCACATGGGTGTATATCTGGGTAGTGGAGATATCCGTGTGCCCGAGCATTACCTGCACGGATCTCAGATCCGCGCCAGCCTCAAGCAGGTGGCTCGCAAAGGAGTGTCTTATGCTGTGGGGCGTTATCCTCTTTTTGATAAGTGCCTCTTTCCCGTAATTTTTGATAAGCTTCCAGAAACCCTGACGTGTCATTGGCCTGCCCCTTGCGGTCAAAAAGATCTGCGAGACCAGACGGTCCTTTAAAAAACCGGGTCTCGCACCTGATAGATACTCCCTGAGGGCCTCAATCGATTTGTCTCCCATAGGCACCACCCTTTCCTTTGACCCCTTTCCCATGGTTTTAACAAATCCCGCTTCCAGATTACACTCGGAAAGTTTCAGGTTTATGAGCTCAGAGACCCTCAGACCTGTGGCGTAGAGAAGCTCCAGCATGGCCCTGTCCCTCATCCCCCTTGGTACGGTTTTGTCAGGCTGTGATAAAAGCCTTTCAACTTCCCTCTGGCTTAACACTCCCGGGAGTTTCTTGGGCAGTTTCGGGGATTCAAGCAGCCTTGCCGGATTTTTCTTTATCTCCTTTACGGACAACAAAAACCGGAAGAACATCCTGATTACTGAAGCGTTTCTTACGATGCTCCTTGAAGAAAGCCTGTTGCCCAGATGATTTATGTATTCCGAGATCTCCTCTCCCGTGACGCGGAACGGGGAGGTCTTTTTCCTGCTCAGAAAATCAAAAAATCTGTTCAGATCCCTGCTGTAGGCCTCAACCGTGTTGCCGGCAAGGCCACGCTCTATCTTGAGATGGTTCAAAAACCGGTCCGCCGTTTCGTTCATCTTCCTGTTCACTGATGCAGCCCTTTTTGATTCCCCACCTTTATTATGATTAAGCATGGTTTCTCCGGTATTGGAATAAAATTCCCTAGAGATCAGAATTCATTGAGATGATCGGTTTTTGTAATTACCCTGGCCCCGTCCGGCCCTATCACAACCGTTTCTTCCAGCCTTACCCCGCCCGTGCCCGGGATATATATGCCCGGCTCCACCGTTACTACCATCCCCTGCTCCAGCGTGACCGGCTTCAGCGGGCTGAGCCTCGGTCCTTCATGCGTCGCAAGCCCCACGCCGTGGCCCAGGCCGTGGCCGAAGTATTTTCCATAGCCCGCGGCATCTATGATCTTTCTTGCCACGGTATCCGGATGGCTGCTTTTGACTCCAGGGGCCACATGTTTTAGCGCCTCGAGCTGCGCCTTGCGCACGGTGCGGTAAACCTTCTTAATCTCATCGTCCGGTTCTCCCAGAAAGACGGTCCTTGTTATGTCGGAGCAGTATCCGTTAAGCCTTACTCCCACATCGAGTGTCACCGGTTCGTTTTCTTTGAGCCTTCGCCCTGTCGGTACCGCGTGCGGCATGGCGCTGTTGGGGCCGGAGGCGACAATGGATGGAAAGGCCAGTGATTCCGCCCCCGCTTTGCGGGCCATGTCCTCAATCATCCATGCCACTTCCTTTTCAGACAGACCCGGTTCAAGAAGCGAGATGACATCTTCGAGAATTGCGGAGATCATTTCAGCGGAGGTCTCAAGCGCCTTTATCTCGCTTTCGTCCTTTATCTCCCTCATCTTTTCAACAACACCGGAGAAGGGAAGAAGCGCTATCTCGGGCGACAGCTTTTTAAGTGCACTGCCGAGTCGCTTGTGCACCTGCCAGGTAAGGTAATCAGGCTCAAATCCGAGCCTTTTTACGCCGGCCCGTTCAAGGATCGCGGGCAGTTCCTCTGTGATGCCTTTTTTTATGGTAATTATTTCAAATGCGGGCGCTTCCGCCTGTGCCTGCACCGTATACCTTGAGTCCGTAACAAGGAAAAGATGCCTTTCATCTATAAGTAATGAGCCGGATGACTCGGTTATCTGGGTGTCTTCCGCCCTGTATCCTGAAAGATAACGCCTGTTTTCAGGCTGAATAATCCATGCTCCGTCGTTACGTGAATCTTTCAGGTGCCGCCTCAGCGCCTCCAGCCTTTTAAGCTGATGATTTTCTTCCACGTGAGTCTTCAAATCCTTTCTCCCCCTTAAATCCCGGCCCGGATAATGAGCCCTTTTGCTGGGGTCCTGTTTTTTGATTAAAAAATGCAGTTTACATAATATTACAACTCATCATAACAGAGGTAAATGGGCAATGCAATTTCCGGTTACGGCGGTTGACAGAAAAGACACCTCCTGCTACTACTCAATTAGTTAAAGGGGTATCCCTCCTTTTTTCAGTGTCTTTTGAAGGTCCTGATAATTGCATAGACTTTTTACGGGTCCATAGATTTTGGATCGTCCTCCTTTTATTATTTTAGGATCATTTCCCGATCAGTTGGTCGCGGACATGACTGAACAAGGAGATTGTCGTTAATTAAGAGGGTGTGAACCAAAAGGATTCAAGGGGTACTTGCACCGTCTTCTCCAACCGGGTTGGAGAAAAATTATTTTTTAAGATCGCAGGCCGTTGTGCTACAGGGAACGGTTTTGCCCGGTATGAAAGGAAATCCGACTCTCACATGACGCAAGGTAGAATAGTCGAGTACATAGATCAGGGAAAATTCGTATCCTCCATCTGCCTCCAGGATAAGGGCAGCAGGCTTCACCTGCTTACTACCACAAACCGGGAGGTAAATCTTTCTCCCAAAAGGGCAATACTGATCTCAGGCAGCGGTATTAATATTGAAAGGCCGAGGGAACAGCTTATAGAACTGTTGAGGCAGACCGAAGAGATAAGGATCAACCTGAAAAAACATATAAACCCCGAAGAGCTCTGGGAGCTTATAAAAGAGGAAAGCGAGAGCTTTAATCACAGGTATCTGGCGCAACTGGTGTTTGGAGAAGACATCACGGATGATCACCTTTCAGCCCTGGTTCGCACCCTTTTCGAGGACCACCTCTACTTCAGGATGAAAGACGGCAGGTTTATTCCCAACTCCGAAACGACAGTGGAGCAGATTATCCTCCGGAGAAGGGAAGAGGAACAAAAGGCGGAGAGGCTCAAAAAGGGAAGTGAATGGCTCAAGTGTATTCTCCGGGGAGAAGAGACGCAGGAGCCCTCATGCAGCAGGGAAATAATCGATCTGCTCATTAAGGTCGCGCTTTCCGGCAGTGAAGAACCTGACTACAGGTTCGCAAAGGAGATGCTTTCAAGGGCCGGGGTGTCCGATACGCGTGAAACAAGAAGTGTCCTTATAAAAATGGGCGTCTGGGAGGAGGATGAGAATCTCGACTTCCTGCGACTGGGGACTGAGACGTCCTTCACAGACAGGGCACTTGAAGAAGCGGTAAAACTGGCGGAAAGGCCGGTCGATACAGATCGGGAAGACTTAAGAAAGATAGGGGCCTTTACCATTGACGGGCCCTTTACCAGGGATTTTGACGATGCCGTAAGCCTTGAGATCGAAGAAAATGAGTTCAGGCTCGGAATTCACATATCGGATGTCTCATCCCTTATAGAGAAGGGCGGCCTGCTTGAGGCCGGGGCCCGCGCAAGGGGCGCTTCCATATACCTCCCCTGCACACAGGTGCCCATGTTTCCTGAAACCCTCTGCCAGGGCAGGTTGAGCCTCATACAGGGAGAAGACAGGGAGGCCCTTTCGCTTATCTGCTGCTTTGATGGAGATCTTAATCTGGTAAGATACGATTTCAGACCGAGTGTGATAAAGGTTGAAAGACGTCTTACCTATGAGGAGGCAAACGAATTACTGGAGACCGATCTTTCTTTCAAATATATGCACATGCTTGCTCAGGCGCTCAGGAAAAAGAGGATGGACATGGACGCCCTTGATCTGTCTCTTCCGGAGCTTCAGGTCAAATTTGAGGAGGACTCCCTGGCGCTTGAACTGAACGCGCAGGACAGCCCGGCCAGGGTTCTTATAGAAGAATTCATGATCCTTTACAACTGGCTTTGCGCGAGTTTTTGCAGGGACAAGGGTATCCCCGCCCTCTACAGGTCCCAGGCAAAGCCCGGAGCAAGGCTGTCCGTCGGTGAGGAGGGGTATACCTTTTATGTGTTCAAGCAGCTTCGCAAGCTGAGCCCCCTGCAGATCGGAGTAAAGCCGTCCGCGCATACCGGCCTTGGCCTGGATCTCTATACCCAGTGCACATCGCCTATCAGAAGATACCTCGATCTCATAATGCAGAATCAGGTCGTAAACCATCTTACGGGCGGCAACGGCCTGCTCAAGGATAAGGAGCTGGAGGATATAAGACTTCTCATAGAGCCCCTGATGAGGAATCTGGGGATCCTGAAGAGGAGTCGTATCAGGTACTGGACCTTGAAGTTTCTTTCTCAGAATCGTGGAAGACAATACAGCGCTCTTGTGCTGGATGAATTGAAGAGCAGGTACCGGATCTTATTGCTCGATTTTCTGCTCGTTGCCGAGATAAAGAGACAGGGCGGGGTTATCCTGAGCCAGGGTGAAGAGATCGCCGTGAAGGTGAAAAAGGTCGATCCCTGGAGTGATGAGCTTGAACTTTCCTATGCCTGAAGGTTGATAAAATCCCTGAAATGGGCATTTGGAGGCGAGCTCCGAGCGTTGAATTATCCGCCTAGGTATCTATCTTGACCTCGTATCTTTTCTCGAGCATCAGCTTCCCCTGCCTGTCGTATACGAACACCCTTATCGATGTGGGAACGGTTTCGGGAGAGTCGAAGTAATAGGTTCCCGTCATGGTCCTGAATCGGTTGATCGAGAAGCCCTGACCGCTCTTGAAATCTACCGGGGTCCCTTCCCTGATTGCCACCTTGGGGCTTGACCAGAGCTGGTGCGGTTCGACCTTTTCGTCTACCGCCACAATATGAACATAACCTGATACGGGGCCTTTTTCCTGAATCGCATTTACCAGCTTGAAGGCAACCGTTATCTGCGCCCCGTTCCTGGATATGCCGTAATCCCTTATTTCAACATCAGGTACACCCGCAGGTATTGAATGTTCAGTCTCGGATTCATCCTCCGGTTTCCGCTCGTTATCCCCGGCGGGTTCCTTTGAAGACCCTTTTTCGGATGTAAGCATGTCCACGTGCCGGTTTAGAAGGGAGACCCTCTGCCTGGCACGGTAAAGCGCTTTTTCGCCGCTTTTAAGAGAGGCCCTCATTGCCTCTATCCGCAGATCCTGGTATGAGCATTTACTGCGAAGATCAAAATATCCGTTTGCCATGAAAAGGGTGACCACGATATATAGCAGCATAAAGAAACCGGCCGAAAAGAGCATGAAGGCGGAGATCTTGAATTCACTTACTCTTCCGAGACGGCTCATTATCATTATGGTAAGCCTTGAACCTGTTTTTCTCGTTTTTGTCCTGGAGGTGTTACCTGGAAACGTCATTTGTTCCCTCCGTTAATCGGCCTTTTCAGATCCCCCGGTCTTTCAAATAAGGATCGATTCGAAGCAGGATGACTTTTTATGCGTGGCAAAAAGATACTCTCAATGTATAGTATGCGTCCGCGGAAATCATGGGGGATAATAGTTGTTCTCATTTTTTCTCAATCTGTTGTCTGTCATGTCGGATTCGGCCTGGCAGATGAAATTAGCATGGGGCCTGTTTTAAGTCAATAAACGGCGGATCTTGTCTTAGCCCCTGATGCGGTTCCGGTAAAATCGAGGTGACAATTGGATAGCACGCGATCACATGAAGGCGGTGTGAAAGGGCATGGAGGGCCGGACGCTTCACCCTTGAAAGACAGGGAGTCTTTTGCCTCGGTTCTGGGCCCCCTTCTTTTTCTTGCAGGCATCTTTTTCCTGAACTTTCTGGCACGGATAATCCTTGCTCCCCTTATGCCCGCCATCGAGGGGGATCTCAATTTAAGTCATGGTGAGGCGGGCTCCTTTTTTCTGTTCATATCGGCCGGTTATTTTATCACCCTTATATGTTCGGGTTTTTTCTCCAGGCATATCAGGCACAGTGGGGCCATAACCCTTTCCGCTCTTGCGGTCGGTGTCGCCTTATGGGGGATATGCCTCTGCAGTTCTTTAACCGCCATAAGGACGGGTCTGTTTGTCCTGGGCATGGCGGCGGGTATCTATCTTCCCTCGGGAATCGCGGCCATTACCTCCCTTGCCAGTTCAAGACACTGGGGCAAGGCCATAGCCGTGCATGAGCTTGCCCCGAACCTCTCATTTGTGGCTGCCCCGCTAATATGCGAGGGCCTTTTACTTTTCTTTTCCTGGAGGGGCATACTGTCTGTAATCGGTTTCGCATCGGTTGCGACGGCTATAGCCTTTGCCCTTTTCGGGAAAGGAGGGGACGGCAGGGGTGAGGCGCCAAGCTTCAGTGCCTTGAAGGTTTTTTTTTCCAAGCCCTCATTCTGGATCATGGTACTGCTTTTCAGCCTGGGGGTTGCGGGCAGTCTAGGAGTTTACACCATGCTGCCGCTTTACCTTGTAAATGAACAGGGTATAGACCGTAACTGGGCCAACACGCTAATCGCCGTTTCCAGGCTTTCAGGTCTTGGGGTCGCTTTTTTTTCCGGTTGGGTAACCGACCGTTTGGGACCGAAAAGGACATTGGCATGGGTGTTTTTGCTCACAGGCGCAACCACCATGCTGCTGGGCGCCACAAAAGGGACGACCGTGCTTTTCTTCATCTTCCTTCAACCCCTTATGGCGGTCTGTTTTTTTCCTCCGGCGTTTGCGGCCCTCGCCCTCATCGCAACGCCCGATACCAGGAACGTGGTCGTTTCACTGACGGTTCCGATGGGCTTCATGTTGGGAGGCGGAGCGGTTCCCATAGGGATCGGTCTTGCGGGCGATCTGGGTTCATTTGCCTGGGGAATCGCGGTCCTGGGTGGGCTAATAATCTCAGGTACGGCCCTGTCTCTGTGCCTCAGCTTTGACAGGCATAAGGAATAAGCGTGTGACCGAAGGTCCACTTTTTGAGAGGACATTCATCGCAGAGAGGTCTTTTTTTGCAGTAATGTTTTCCTGTTTGAACTATCAGGGCGTGAAATTCATTGAAAAGGCCCGCTTCCGGGGTAATATTATCCATGAAAAGCGCCTGAAGGTCCTCATAGCCTGCCATCGATTCCGCCAGTCCGTGGCGCAGCAGTATCCTCCTGGTATAGGCATCGATTACAAAGACGGGGTGTCTTGCCGCGTAAAGCATAATGCTGTCCGCGGTCTCAGGGCCTATTCCCTTCACCGAGAGAAGTCCTTTCCTGAGAGCGGCGGTGTCGTCGGAAAATGCCTTTGAAAGCCCCGCGTATCGGGTGTTTATGAACACAACGAGGTTTTTTAATCGATCAGCCTTGATATTGTAATAACCGGAAGGCCTGATCCTGTCTGCGAGGTCTTCGGTGGTAACCGCGGCAAGGGCCTCAAGAGTGAGCATGCCTTTTTTCTTTAGATTGCCTATGGCTTTTTCCACGTTTTTCCAGTTGGTATTCTGGGTAAGCACCGCTCCAACGATCACCTCAAAGGGGGTGTCGGCAGGCCACCATTTTTGAGGGCCGAAATGATCCTGCAGAAGCGAAAACATCTCTTTAAGGCTTGCGCCTGAAGGAATTCCCTTATATTCGGAATCTTTTTTGTTCATCTGTTTTTTTCATGATAAAAATCGTTTGCCATGCTCGGCCTATCGTACATATGCCCGGACATGGCTTTTGGGCGCCTTTTATCAAACGTCTTGCCGGTTTCCGGGAATTATACCGGACCGATTTGCCTTCAGACCTATTCCTGAATCAGACGGCCGACCGGGCGGATTGCCTTGACAGGGAAGGTAAGATACCTTAAATTTAGCGGTTGTGTCAATCGTCCGTGAACCGGGTAGTTATCCGTTTCCGGCAAATTCCCTCCCATCTTCCAATTAATAGAGAAGTGAACGTTTACCTGGAAATTCATGGGATAACCGGATAGAAGGCAGGATGTCATGCCACCATCGAATAAGCTTACCAAGACCAGAAATATCGGAATAATCGCCCATATTGACGCGGGCAAGACCACTGTTACCGAGAGGGTCCTTTATTATTCGGGAAGACTTCACAAGATGGGAGAGGTCCATAACGGCGAAGCCACTATGGACTGGATGCTCGAAGAGAAGGAAAGAGGCATTACAATAACCTCGGCGGTCACTTCCTGTGAATGGCGGGGTCATTCCATAAATATTATCGATACCCCGGGGCATGTTGATTTTACCATTGAGGTGGAAAGGTCTCTCAGGGTCCTGGACGGGGCGGTCGGGGTATTCTGCGCGGTAGGAGGAGTAGAGCCTCAGTCTGAGACGGTTTGGCATCAGGCGGACAGGTACAGGGTCCCTAAGATTGCTTTTATAAATAAGCTGGACAGGATAGGCGCCGATTTTTTCAGGGCCACCGATATGATAAGGGAGAGGCTGGGCGCGGTTCCGCTTATACTTCAAATCCCCTGGGGAGTTGAAGACAGCTTCATGGGGGTAATCGATCTTTTAAAAATGAAGGCACTTGTATGGGAAGACGATGCCCTTGGAGCCGAGCTGCGTGAAGAGGATATACCGGCGGATCTTCTGGATGACGCCGAAGGATATCGGGAGTCCCTGATAGAGACCCTGGCTGATACGGATGACATGATAATGGAAAAATTCCTATCCGAGGAAGACATCGATATAGACGAGCTTAAAAAGGCGATCAGGGAGGCCACTGTCGATTTGAAACTGGTGCCGGTCTTTTGCGGCGCGGCTTTAAGGAACAGAGGAATACAGCCGCTTCTTGACGGGATAGTGGATTTTCTACCGTCGCCTCTTGATGTCCCGCCCATTTCGGGACGGGTGCCTTCGACGGAAAAAACAGACACTCGTCTTCCAGATGCAAAGGGGCCCTTTGCCGCCCTGGTATTCAAGGTAATGATGGACCAGGGCAGAAAGACCACATATTTGAGGGTCTATTCAGGTTCTATAAAGGCCGGAGCCACCGTATTCAATCCCGGAAAGGGTGCAAAGGAAAAACTGGCAAGACTCCTGAAGATGCATTCCAACAAGCGGGAACGAATAGATCACGCCTCTGCGGGTGACATAGTAGCCGCCATGGGACTCAAGATTGCCGGCACCGGAGATACTCTCTGTGCCGAGGATAATCCGATATTGCTGGAGGCGATACAGTTTACCGAACCGGTAATAAGTATTGCCGTCGAACCCAAGCGGGTCCAGGACAATGACAAGCTCATGGAGGTGCTGGGGAAGCTGTCTGATGAAGATCCTACCTTCAAATTCAGGGTGGACGAGGAGACCGGGCAGACCCTCGTCTCCGGGATGGGTGAGCTTCACCTGGAAATAGTAATGGGCAGGATCAAGAGGGAGTATTCGGTCGAGACCAATCAGGGGAGGCCTCAGGTAGTTTACCGGGAGACAATAGGTAAGACGGCGGAGCATGAAGAACTTTTTCAAAGGGAACTGGCGGGGCAGGAGCATTTCGCGGCCGTTCATTTGAAGGTGTTGCCTCAGAAAAGGGGTTCCGGAAACAGCTTTGTGAACCAATGCAGCGCGGAACTTACGGAAGAATGCCTTGAGGCAATCAGACAGGGAATAACCGAGGCCTCATCAAGCGGTGTAGTGATGGGGTATCCCATGATAGATATCGAAACGGTCCTGACAGGGGTAAAGATAAAGGAAAATTCGGATCCCATGGCCTTTCGAATAGCAGCCATAATGGCCTATAAGAACGCGTGCAAAGAGGCCGATCCTGTTATGCTGGAACCTATAATGAAAGCGGAGGTGCTGGTGCCCGAGGAGTTTACAGGCGAGGTTATCGGGGATCTGAACACAAGGCAGGGCAAGATAGAACAGATTTCCATAAAGGGGCCTGTTCAGGTCCTTTCCGTGAATGTTCCCCTTTCAAAGATGTTCGGTTATTCAACCTCTCTCAGGTCTCTTTCACAGGGCAGAGGGACCTTCACGATGCAGTTCAGCCACTACGACAAGGCATAAACGGCAGGCCTGTTATGGATAAGCATAAAAAAAGAGATATCCCGGCTTGATTGTCTAATCTGCGGCGATTATGAAGAAAGGGGAGGAAAAATATTTATCTGCAGAAAAACCCCGTTTTTAATCCTGCAAGGGTGAAAGGCTGTATTTCTTGTCAAAGGATACTGCTATCCCCTCGTCATCAATCCTGACTACCGATCCTGAAACCTTGATAAGAACCTTATCCCCCCTCAACTTTTTCAGTTCATCAAGAGGGAGCACCACGTCGACGTCGACTTCAGTGCCGATCGGAAGGGGCTTGTCCGTCCTGAAAAATGCTCCTCCGGCGCATATGTCGCTGGTCTCAAGTTCAATGGTTTCTTCGCTCCCCTGTTGTGACGAACGCGTAAGGTAGGCGGGAAGATTTAAGTCAAATCTTTCCATCGTCCTTTTATTTTCTACGGACATGTCTGTTTTACCTCTTCTATTTTTTTAAAAGGCCGGGCATGAAAATGACTCTTTTTAAAGTAAGTATCGGCTTACTGCTCCTCAACCTTTAATCTTGGAAAAGATAGCCTTTAACGAGTACATTAAAGATGCTGAATATTTCCTAGCAGCAATTACGCGACAAGTCAATCCGTATAACCTACTATTTTTTATGGTTCTCCTCTAAACAGTTTGTAGAAAAGGATTCAAAGATCCAAGGGGCCGATGGTTAGAGGGTCTATCTGTGAAACAGCAATTCTGCCTCCTTTCAGGGGTAAACGCCCGATCCTTGCTGCCGGAATCCTTTACTTGTTAAAAACAGGCTTACGTTTTTCGAGAAATGCGGTGACCCCCTCGCGCCCGTTCGGGTGATCCGCGCAAAGGGATAATGATTCTCTTTCCTTTTCGATCTGTGTTTCAAGGGAGGTGCTGAATGAGTCGGTGAGGAGCCTTTTAACCGCTGCAAAGGAACTGAGTGATCCGTCCGTTATCCGTTTCAGGAGCTCAAGTGCCCTGTCAAGGCAATTCCCCTCTTTTGCCACCTCTGTTACCAGACCCCATTCCAGCGCCCTTTCCGCGTCGATAGGCTGATCAAATGCCGCAATTTCAAGCGCCCTTGCGATTCCCACTATCCTTGGGAGGGTGAATGTCCCTCCACCGTCAATGCTCAGCCCGTTTGATGTGTATGCCTGTATCATTACGGCGGAAGAGTCCATCACCCTGAAATCACATGCAAGCGCCATGGAGAACCCTCCGCCTGCGGCAAATCCGTTTATGGCTGCAAAGACCGGTTTAGGCATCCTTCTGATTTCCAGAACGGCACGGTGATAAATCGCCGCAAGCTTATGAAATGCGGAATAATAGCTGAGCCCGCTTTCCTCAAGCCATCTGAGATCTCCGCCCGCGCAAAATGCCTTGCCTTTGCCTGTTATAACGACCCCGGTAACCTCGTCGTCACTTGACACGGATGTAAGAATGTCCGCCAATGTGCTTACCATTTCACCGCCGAACGCGTTAAATGACTGAGGCCTGTTCAATGTGAGAAGGGCTGTATGGTTTCTTTTTTCAAACAGCACGGATTCCGTCATTGTCTTCTCTCCCTTTTTACTGTACCGTTCCAGTTTTTATTTTTATCAAGGCATCAAAGCCGGAAATTCTGAAATTTGGAGGTGCCTTATCCCTCTTGATCAGGATGCTCCATACGTAGATAATTCCGGGATCAGGGCCTGGTAATCAAGGAATTTTGATTTTTACTTCTTCAGTAATTATGTTTACATTTGACTATGATATGTAAATTATATATGCAACCTTGACGGTGTCGTTAAAAATCCGGATGTCCCTTGAATCTAATTGTCAAAATATCTGCCGGGCATTTACTGTCAGCCTGACTTTGCGGATTGAAATGGAAAAGGCATGAAAAAAGTATCCTCAAAACTTATAGACAAATACGGAAGAAAACTCAACTATCTGCGACTTTCAATTACCGACAGATGTAATTTCAGATGCCTGTACTGCATGCCTAGCGAGGGTATTGACAAGAAGGGCCATGTGGATGTCCTCACCTATGAGGAACTGCTGAGGATTTCTGAAATCGCGGTAAATATGGGTGTGGAGAAGATCAGACTTACCGGCGGAGAACCTTTGATAAGAAAGGGCATATATGACTTCCTTCCGCGGCTTACGGCCCTCTCCGGCCTCAAGGATGTCTCTGTTACGACCAACGGCATGTTCCTCAAGGACAATATCGAAAAGATCAGATCAGCAGGTATAAACAGGTTGAATATCAGTCTGGATTCACTGAAAAGGGAGAAATTCCGACTTATAACAGGAGAAGACGGGCTGAAGAATGTATGGGAGGGGATACTTGCCGCGGAAAAGGCCGGGTTTTCCCCGATAAAGATCAATACGGTTGTGATAAAGGGGGTAAATGAAGATGAGATACCGGATCTGGCAAGACTGTCTTTTGATCATCCCTTTCATATAAGGTTCATAGAATATATGCCTATGGACAGGGAAGACATGCGGATTCCCCTTTCCCATGTGTCAAATGCCCTCATAAAGGAGCGACTTTCCGCACTCGGAACACTTCAAAAGGTAAAGAAGAATTCATCAGACGGTCCTGCCGAAAGATTCAGATTTGAAGGTGCCGAAGGCGAAATAGGTTTTATAAGCGCCCTTTCAAACCATTTCTGCGCCTCCTGCAACAGGTTGCGTCTTACGGCCACAGGCCACTTAAGGCCATGCCTTTTATCCGATATAGAGGTTGATATAAAAGGGCTTGTCAGGCAGGGCGCCTCCGAGGCGGAGCTTGAAGGGATATTTTTAAAGGCGGCCTCTTTGAAACCTCACGCACACAACCTTATATCTGATGGACTTCCGTGCCTTTCAGGTAAGATGTCTTCCATAGGAGGCTGAGCCGGCCCGGTTCACCCAGATTCGAGACCAAAAAACAGCGCGGCATTGGCCCCGGTGATTTTTTCCAGCGCGGCCTTTTCAAGGCCGCATGATTCCATTTCATCAAGGTACCTCTTTGGTCTTATAAGCGGAAAGTCACTTCCAAAGAGGATCTTTTCAGGGCCGATTATTTCCGCAGCCCTCAAGTATATCTCAGGGCTGTAGAGGAATGGTGAGGCGGCAGTATCCAACCACACATTTTTCATTACCTCCGGAACCTCCTTTTTCATGAGACAGTAGAAAAAGATTCCCCCTCCCCAGTGGGCAAGCACTATCCTGTTTTTGGGATAGGCCTTAACGAACCTGTAGATCTGGTAGAGTGTCATGGGGGCCTTTCCAGGGTATGAATGTCCCACCGGTTCATTCGTATGAAGCAAAAGAGGCACGTCCATACACTCGCAAAGCGACATCAGGTCTTTCATCGAATCCAGAAAACGGGAAGAAAGCCCTGATCCGTAGACTGCGAGTTCCCCCACACCTGAAAGACCAGCCTCAAGGCACCGTTGTGCCTCAGTGGCGGGCTTTTGACAAAATGGGGAAAAGCAGGAAAGGCCTGTCAATCGATCAGGATAACGATTGACGGATTCGATTATATAGTCATTATGCCTTTTGTAATTATCCGGATCTTCCCATGGAAAACCGAATACGACCGACCGGTCGACCCCCTGCTCATCCATAGAATATATAAGCGTTTCAGCCTCAACCATCTTTGATCCGGGGGAGCCGTAAATGGATTCAAAGGCCTGTTCACCCTTAAAAAGCCTCTCCCTTTCCTTTACGCAAAAGGGAGGGAAGATGTGTGTATGGAAATCTATAATCGTCACAATATCTTCTCCAGTGATTTTTCAAGCGCACCTGGATTGAATCCTTGATACTGTTCCACTATCTTTCCATCCCTGTCTATTATGAAAAGCGCCGGGATCCCGAATTCCTTTTCCCCGAAATAGTCCTTGACGATTTCCCTGGTATATCTGAGCACGGAGTAATTAACATTCCTGTCTTTCATAAAGGACCTGAGACCTTGGTCGTTCATCCTTTCGGGATGATCCATCGATATCCCCAGTATGACCAGCCCATCCTCTCTTTTTTCCGCCTGAAGTTTTACAAGTTCTTCTATTGACATCCTGCAGGGGGGGCACCATGTAGCCCAGAAATCGAGTACAACCACCCTGCCCCGGTAATCACTAAGTGAAACGGTTTTTCCCGAAAGGTCTTTTATGGAAAAATCAGGGGCCTTATTACGCGCTCCGACCTCATCCTTACAGCCCATGGTAAAAAAGAAGATGGTAACAAGAAAAATGAACATGATCTTTCTGCCCGGTGAGCAATACATATCGACTCCTTTTGCAACTGATTAATATCAAAATAGCAGATCCACCCGGAAAGTGAATCAGATATCGGCTGCTTAGCAAAAGCCCAGCCTGTCAAACCTTGACGGCTTTGTAGAAAGTCCAATCCCGCGACACGCGGGATTACGCTTCATCCTCGCCCTGCTCAATTCTCGCTGCGCGAGACGGGCTAGCCGATTGAACAGGGTGAATCATTGCGACGTACTATAAGTACGTCGCATTCCTCAAGATTGTCCGAGCTTCGCTGGAGTCCCCACGCCGTTGGCGCGGGTCCCCGGTTTCTTTGCAAGGCCCTGTGGGCCCTGCTCAGTCCCACCCCTCAGCAGGCTCGGGGCGGGTTCCCGGAAGTGCAAGCCTTGCATTTGAACTTTCTACTGTGCCGTCTCAGTTTCGACTTTTTATGAATGCGCCAATATCGGGTTCTCAATATGCCGACATTTTATAATAAGCATTCATAGCGAAAATTCTATTCAATTGTATCTTTTTGCCCGATATGGGTAATTATCGGATGGAGACGGAAAGTTTTATTCTTGAAACAGGGGGGCGCCTGATTTCAGGCTGTCAGAGCATCTGATAAGGGTCGATATCGATTACGAGATTCACGCCCATTGAGCGTAGTTGAGACCTTTTCATCGCCTCCACCTGCCCCAGAAAGACTCTCATAAGGGCCGGATTTTTGCTTTTGACAAGTAACTGCCATCGGTATTTGCCCTTTATTTTGGATAAAGGCGCCTCAACCGGACCAAGCACCTGAATCTCTTTCCCCCTCCTGGGCCATTCGGAAAGGACCCACTTCATGTGCCTTCCGAGTTGATCGGCTGATTCGGCTGTACGGGCGCTGTCGTTTCCCTTAAGCCTCAGGCAGGCAAGATATGAAAAGGGGGGATATCCCAACTGGCCCCTAAGCTCTTTTTCTTCCTTGAAAAAGCCGGCATAATCATTTTCAGTAGCGGATCTTATCGCGTAATGCTCCGGATTGTAGGTCTGGATGATTACCCTGCCCCTGTCCCTGCCTCGGCCGGCCCTTCCCGCCACCTGAGATATGAGCTGGAAGGTACGTTCGGCAGCCCTGAAATCGGGAAACCCCAGGGAAAAATCCGCGTTGACGACACCCACAAGCGTAACCCCCGCGAAATCATATCCCTTGGCGATCATCTGGGTGCCTACAAGCAGGTCTATCGCGCCCTCGCCAAAGGCCTTCAGTATGTCCATCGCCACGCCCTTTTTCCTTGTGCTGTCTGTATCCATTCTGGCTATGCGGGCTTCGGGGAATAAGACACCGAGTTCATGTTCCAGTTTCTCCGTTCCAAAGCCGAGGGCCTTAAGCTGACCCTTGCCGCAGGAGGGACACGCTGGAATTTCCCCGGCGTAATACCCGCAATAATGGCACAGCAGTTTGTCTTCCTTCCTGTGATATGTAAGGGCAACGTCGCAATTCGGACAGCAGAGGGTCTTTCCGCAGGATCGACAGAGCATGATAGGATTAAATCCCCTGCGGTTAAGAAAGAGGATGGCCTGTTTCTTGTCATTCAGGTTTTTTTCTATCTCCTGTTTCAGCCTGGGGCTTATGATTTCCGAGTCATGTGGGCCTTGTTCGAGGCCTTTCATGTCGACTATCTCGATATCGGGAAACGGCCTGCTTTCAACACGTTCCGGCATCTTAAGCAGTTGATAGCGACCCGATTCGCAGTTATGAAAAGATTGAACAGAGGGGGTGCCGCCTCCAAGGACAACGACCGCCTTTTCCATTTTCGCCCTTACCACAGCCGCATCCCTGGCCTGATATCTGGGGTTTGAATCCTGTTTATAGGAGTAATCATACTCCTCATCCACGATTATGAGCCGCAGCCTGGAAAGCGGGGCAAAAAGGGCGGAACGGGCACCTATTACAAGATCGACCTCACCCCTCACAATCCGCATCCATTGATCGTATCTCTCACCCTGACTCAGGCCGCTGTGATATATGGCGGTCCGTTTACCAAGACGTTCTCGGAACAGTCCCACCATGTAAAAGGAAAGCGATATCTCAGGCACCATTATTATGGCCTGCCCGCGCAACCTTATAACCTGCTCAACGGCCCGGAAATAGACTTCCGTCTTCCCGCTTCCTGTTACCCCGAAAAGGAGGCAGGAAGAAAAACTCCCTTTTTCAAGGCATGAGGTGAGATGGGCCACAACCTTTTCCTGTTGGCTGAAAAGCCTTTCAGGCACAGGGGGGGGCTTTATGGTCTTCCCGAACGGATCCCTGTAGACCTCGGCCCTGTATCTTGAAAGGAGCCCCTTTTTTACCCATTTTTCTACGAGATATGACCCGTTTGAAAACCTTTTTGTCAGTTCGCAGACAGGCACAGGCGAATCGGAAAGGGTCGCCTTTAAAAATTCCTTTTCCCCTGCAGCCTTTAAGACCTGCAGGTCATCTTTTATAAGCCTTTGAATTTCATTTTCGTCCGCAGCCCTCACAAAGCTTCTCATTAAGGGCCCGGCTTCAGCCCTTTTGACCATGTCATCCACCTTGATGAGCCCGTCTTTAAGAATTCTATTTAGCTGTTCAGATGCAAGGGGGCATCTTTTCCCCTGATTTTCCTCGACAGTTAAGAGGAGGGTTCTTTTGGGGCTGTCATGCGGTAATGACTCCAGGGCCTGCCTGCCTGTCCGCGTCAGTTTCGCGACCTTATAGGTCTTCCTTTTTAATCCCCCGGGAAGCAGGGACTGAATCAGCTTCCCCACCGGGTGCATGTAGTAATCGGACATCCATTTGAAAAAGGGAACCATTGACTCATGGAAAAGAGGCCCCGGTTCAAGGACCTGTTCTATCTCCTTCAGCTCCACGCCCTTTTCAGGCCCTGTGGTTTCAATGATATACCCGGTTACCTTCCTGTTTTTAAAAGGGACCAGCACGGCACATCCGACCTGCGCCGTCCGGGCCAGGTTTTCCGGTACCGAATAGGAAAAACATTCCCTGACAGGCAACGATACCGCTACTGTTACACACCGGCGGTTATGGTTTTCAGACTGGCTCATCTATTGATATTTTTCTTCAAGGAGTTTTATTTTGTCTAAAAAGTGCCTCTCGGTGCCTTCCTCTATTTCAGGTGAAATATCCCGGGGTGGAGCATATTCCTTGAGGTCTATCTCATAAAGGGGTGATCCCACAGGCAGATTTGCCTGAAGATCAAGCACGCGGGCCTTTTCGGTGAATGCCTCTGTCGTGGAATAGATGGTCAGGTACGGGTACCATGCCTTATCAAGCCTTCTGAACTCTTCATATCTGACTGTTATCCAGCCCAGGGTTTCGGAAGGGGATCTATACCTGAGAAGCAGAGGCAGAAAACGCCTTTTTTCCACGAAAAGTACCGGATTCTCAGGTCCTGTTCCGCCGATCCTGTAACAGACCACACCCTGTGTCCTGTCGAGTGAAATTTTGCCTGTGTCTATGCCCAGCCCGTAAAGAAACAGCATAAGATCATGGCTTTTCTGTGATAACAGCAACTTATGTGAAATCATCTCAGCGCTTGGGCGGGTTTCAGTATCCTGAAACCGCTCAATGATCTCAGCCCTGAAAAATCCGGGTGATTTCAGCCTGATTTCTTCCTTCAGGAGGTTCTTTATTTCAAGGGTTTTTGTGTCTTCTCTTTCCACTGACCTGGTAATTACGAGTGTCTTTATTTCAGAGAAATTTTTTGCAGCATACTCCAGGACCTGCGCCGGAGGCATGATATAGGCACAGGCCTGTGCCGGAGACAATATGAAAAAGGTCGCCGCCGTAAACAAATGAATCAAACCGCACTTTAAAAAAGGTAGATAATTTTTCAACATAAATCCCTCCTAACAGCCCTTATTCCATCTGGCTGATCATGGCCTCCCTTACCCTGTCCATCAGAGCGTTCAGGTCCCTCTTATTATAGTCGGCAGTGCTTATCGGTTCACCAAAATGGATATGAAACGTCCCCCTGTTTATCTTAAGGCTTCCTTTGGGTACGATCCTGTAGCTGTCGCTTATGGCAATGGGAACAATTTCACAGCCTGATCTGAAGGCCAGATTGAACCCTCCTTTTTTGAACTCCTGGAGCCTTCCGTCAACGCTCCTTGTCCCCTCAGGGAAGATCAGGACCGAAGCACCATCCCTTATTTTACCGGCTGCCTCGTTCATGCTCTTTAAGGCCTTTTTGGGCTGGCTTCTTTCAATGCCTATGTAGCGGGCCCTTTTAACGACAAAACCGAACAGGGGGATCCTCATAAGCTCCTGTTTCATGATAAACTTGAAGTTTACCGGCAGATGGGCGAGCAGGGCCATTATGTCGAAATAACTCTGATGATTCGACATATATATTCGGGGTCTGGACGGATCTATACGTTCAATTCCCTTTACTATCACCTTTACGCCGCATATCCAGAGGATGATTCTGGCCCATGGAATTCCGGCGTAGCGGTGAATAATATCGCCTTTAGTGTCAAAGGGGGCCAGAAAAACACTCCATATGCAAATAAAAATGGTGTGCAGCACGATAAAGCCGTTTAAAAGGAAAAATCTCAACATGTCGAAGTCCGCCTCTGCTTTCCTAACCGATAAAGTCGGTTTTTCTCCAATTCAGATTGGAGAAAAGAGCCCAAGGGGTTAAGGATTCAACCGTTTGGGGTTTCCGGTTCACATTACCATATTGTCAATAAACTGCCACCCCTGATCCACCATCAAGAGGTAATGTGCGATTTATAGTTCGTAGGTCTCGCTCGTCGCTCCCTGGCGCCTTAAATCTGATAGCCTGCCGGTGGGGCCGGGGATTCGCCCGAATCCATTTGTCTTCCGGTATCCGATTTAGACGGTGGATTTGGGATCACCAAAGGGCTCGGCCTGTTTCTCAATCAATCCGCAGGGACAGGGATGGCCTTTAATACTTTGGGATTCCATGCGGTTATCTCATTATGGAAAATCCGGTCCCGTCAGCCGGGCCAGGGAAAAATGCCGGATTTCATGAAAGCAGGGGCATTTTGGCAATATCCCGGAGGATCTTTTTTTTGCGTTCCAGCACATAGGGCCCGGGTTTTAACGGAGACCACCTGTGAGGGCTCGGAAGTATGGCAGCAAGGGATGCGGCCTGAGAGGGAGTCAGCCATTTTGCCGAACGATTGAAATACCTCCTTGACGCCTCCTCAACTCCCATTATACCTGTGCCCCAGTCGACCGTATTCAGATACAGTTCAAAGATTCTTTCCTTTTTGCAGAAGAGTTCCAAAAGAACCGTATAATATGCCTCAAGAACCTTCCTGGCCAGATTCCTGGAAGGCCATAGAAAAACCGTCCTTGCCGTCTGCATGGAAACGGTGCTCGCCCCTCTCATGGTCCCTTTCCTGAAAATATCCCTTACGGCCTTGTTCATCTCGATAAAGTCAAATCCATGGTGCTCAAGGAATCTCTGATCCTCTGCCGCAAGAACCGCCTTCCTGGCATTGGGTGATATGTCTTTAAGCTTTTTCCAGTTTTTTCTCGGACTTTCGCTTATGAGGGGGGTGCCGTCATTCACCCGTCTCAGTAACATTGAAAAGGTAAAGGGAGGATTTATCAGACTGACCGAAATGACCTGCAAGACGCTTAATATCAAAAGTAATGCCGATATCTTCAGTGCCAGGATCATCAGCCTGGTTGAAAAAGGTCTTTTACTTTTCTTTGCCAATGGTGCTCTACCCTTTCAGGTCCCGGCCTTTTCCCTGAACATTTTTGATTCCGCCTTCGCCACCTTCCTCCGGTCCATTTTTCGCCTCATCCGCCTTGCCACTGCCCATGCCGATCCGGTTGAGAAACGAGGCGGTCTTTTCCCTGAGAAGGTTTTCAGGGTTGAATCCCCACTTTCTGCTCATATTTACGGATGCAAACAGGAGTTCCCCCATCTGTTTTTCAAATCGATCTCCGTCCTGTTCGTCAATCGCGGCGGAAAGTCTTTCAACGGCACCTTTCATGTCCTTGAGATGATTGTCAGGGTCGTCATGGAAAAGCCCCATTTGTGATGATCTTTCCGTTATGCGGTGGGCCCTCTGAAGCGCCGGGAGATTCAGGGGAACAGAGTCAAGAGGGGAAGCCGTCTTTTCCTCCCTCTTTATCCTGTCCCAGTTTATCGTGACCTCTTCGGAGTTTGAAACCTTTTTATCACCAAAAACATGTGGATGCCGTCTTATCATCTTTGTCTCGATCCTTTCAAGTACCTCCACAAGGTCAAATTCCCCACGTTCCTCAGCCAGGTGCGAGAGAAACAGGATCTGGAACAACAGATCCCCCAGCTCTTCGCAGACATCCTGGGGGCATGAGGTTTCGACCGCCTCGACTACCTCATAGGCCTCTTCCAGGAGATAATTTTTTATGGATGAGTCTGTCTGCTCGGCATCCCATGGGCAGCCGCCGGGGCCTCTCAGTTTTGACACAAGCCCCGCGAGTCTTGCTATGGCCTTTGAAAGTTTATCGGAATCCATGTTATTCGGATGACTTAGGGCCTCTGTTTCCAGGGTTTTCATTAAACGGGCTGTTTTTACCCAGGAGTTTCTCTCTCAGTTTCTGGTATGCCCCGGGTGATATGAGATTGACCAGTGACTGGTAGGAACTGATTATTACCGGAGCCATCCTGGACTCGGCGATGAGGGGTGCCTTTGACGGAACAAAGAAGGTGATAAGGATGATAGCGAAATAGGTTATTATAAGACCCTTCAAAACGGCCAGCCCGGCGCCAAGGACCCTGTCCGCCCAGCCGAGAAAGGCCTTTTTGACCAGAAACCTGAGTCCCATTCCGAGGAGGCTGCAGGTAATGAAAACGATTATGAAGATCGCCCCGAAACTTATAAGAGGCAGGAATTTGACTGAAGGCAAATAGGCCTTAAGATATGATGTCAGGTGAGGCTGAAAGAGATTGGCCAGCCATAGACCTGATATAACACCGGCAAGGGAACCTATTTCTCTGAAAAAGCCTCGAAAAATACCACGGACGACAAAAAATATCATCGCTGCGATTATGCTTATGTCAAGGGGATTCATGGTGGATTATTATATTTGCCCCGGCGGATTCGTCAAGGTGAATGTATTTTATCCTGTTATTAAAGGCCTGATTCCATGAGCCGGGCCGGGGTTCTCTACTTTTTCAGCCGGAACAGCCTGATCCCTGCTGTGGGGAGTTTCATGCCGGATCAGTGCCGTTACAAGGTGCTGGATGTTTAACAGAGGGATATGGTAGGAAGACGAGTTAATCGGGTATTGTCTTGTTCAACCGGCTTAGATTATGAAAGATCACAAAATAAAAATCAACGGGGCCAGACAGCATAATCTCAAGAATCTTGATCTGGAGATCCCTATCAACCGGATAACGGCGGTAACGGGTGTAAGCGGTTCCGGGAAATCCTCACTCGCCTTTGACACCCTCTATGCGGAAGGTCAGCGGCGCTACATAGAGACCTTTTCACCCTATGCGCGCCAGTTCATGGACAGGATGGACAGGCCGATGGTGAAAAGCATAGAGGGAATACCTCCCGCACTTGCCATCGACAGAAAAGACCCGGTGAGGACCTCCCGCTCCACAGTAGGAACAATGACCGAGATTACCGACCATGTGAAGCTTCTTTACTTCAGACTGGGGCAGCTTCACTGCAGGAACTGCGGAAGGCCCGTTCGGCCCGACAGCCCCGAATCGGTATGGGAGAAGCTGGAAAAGCTGCAAGATGGCAGGGAGGTGATCGTCGCATTTCCTTATCCGATGGAGGGTGCGGGAAAAAAGGGGTCGGCCTTTCTGCGAAGCCTTGGTTATTCAAGATACATCGAAGACAGGGATATCAAGTCTCTTAATGATCAAACGCCTCGACGCAGCTCGACTCTTCAGGTCGTAGCGGACAGGCTGAGATTCTCAGTCAGTGACCGCAAAAGGATAATCGATTCCCTGGAGCAGGCCTTTCGCTTTGGAAAGGGAGTTGCTGAAATCTGGTCGCCTCCCGACATCCATCTCCGGTTCAGCAACAGTAGGGAATGCGCAGACTGCCGGATATCCTACAGGGAGCCTCTTCAAAATCTTTTTTCCTTTAACAGTCCGATCGGGGCCTGTGAGACCTGCCGGGGGTTCGGCAGAATAATCGACATAGACACGGACCTGATAATTCCCGACCAAAGACTTTCCATAGAAGAGGGCGCCGTAAAGCCGTGGGGAGGGAAATCGGAGGGGCGCAGGGAATATTACGATCTTGTCTCCTTTTGCGGCAATGAGGGTATCCATACGGATGTCGCCTTCAAAGACCTGGGAAAAGAGGAAAAAGAGGCAATTATTGAAGGTACTTCCGAGTATTACGGAATCAGGGGCTTTTTCAGGTGGGTTGAAACCAAGGCCTACAAGATGCATGTACGGGTATTTCTTTCACGTTACAGGGCGTACAAGGTCTGTCCTGAATGCGGAGGTGCCAGATTCAGGGAAGAGGCCCTGCTTTACCGCGTAAACGGGCTTTCCATAGACCAGGTTTACGCGATGAATGTGTCTGACGCGGGACGGTTTTTTGAGGGGGTCAAGATTCCTGCAGGCGACGATGCCTCCAAGCTGGTCCTAGAGCAGATAAAGGGAAGGGTAAGATACCTGAAGGAGGTAGGACTCGATTATCTTACCCTTGATCGTCAGTCGCGGACACTATCGGGCGGAGAGGTCCAGCGTGTAGCCCTGGCATCTTCAATAGGTTCCTCCCTTGTAAATACCCTTTACATCCTTGACGAACCGAGTATCGGTCTCCATCCCCGTGACGGCATGAGGCTTATAAGGATTCTCGAGGGTCTCAGGGACATGATGAACACGGTCGTAATTGTGGAGCATGATCCTGAAATAATCAGGGCCTCCGATTACATGCTGGAGCTTGGCCCGGGTGCCGGGGAAAATGGTGGAAACCTTGTATATCTCGGCCCGACAGCCGCGGCTGAGGGGTCATTGACGGGCGATTATCTGAAGGGAACAAGGAGGGTTCCCCTGCCGGAGAGCCGCAGGACCCCTAAAAGAGGCGAATGGATTACGATCAAGGCCCCTAAAGAGAATAATCTCAAAGGCATGGATGTCTTGATCCCTCTGAATCTGTTTGTCTGTCTGACCGGGGTATCAGGATCAGGGAAATCAACCCTTGCCGAAGAGATCCTCTATAAGGGCGTGAAATGGGCAAAGGGAAGGCCCTCTGGCAGGCCCGGCTCTTACATGGCCATAAAGGGGATCGACCATGTCACGGATGCCGTTCTCGTTGACCAGAGGCCCATAGGCAGAACACCCAGGGCCAATCCCCTCACCTATACAAAGGCCATGGACAGTGTAAGAAAGATAATGGCGGGAACGGACAAGGCCAAAGAGAAGGGATTCACCGCAAGCCATTTTTCTTTTAACACGGAGCCGGGGCGCTGCAGCGCCTGCAGGGGGGAAGGTTTTGAAAAGGTGGAGATGCAGTTTCTTTCCGATGTCTTTGTCCTTTGTCCCGAATGCGGTGGAAAGCGTTTCACCAAGGAGGTCCTTGAGGTTACCTACCGGGGCATGAATATTTACGATATACTGACGATGACCGTGGAGCAGGCCTGCCAATTCTTCGAGGACAGGCCGAAGATCCTGTCCGCGCTCAGACCTCTTCGCGAGGTGGGGCTCGGCTACGTTCGTCTGGGCCAGCCGATAAACACCCTGTCCTGCGGAGAGTCCCAGAGGCTGAAACTGACGCCCTTTCTGAAGGAAAAACCGGAAAAGGGGAATCTCTTTATCTTTGACGAACCGACCACGGGGCTCCACTTCGAGGATATCGAGAAGCTTCTCAGGTCTCTTCAAAGACTCGTGTCCCGGGGAAACACGGTCCTGGTGATTGAACACAATATGGATGTTATCAAAAATGCGGACTGGATAATCGACCTGGGACCCGAAGGAGGAGAAAAGGGGGGAGAGGTAGTTGCAGCCGGTCCCCCGGAGGAGATCTCAGCCTCTGAGGTTTCCCACACGGGAAGGTTTCTGAAACAGAGTCTCAAGGCGCGGTCCATTCCTTACAGAAAGGAGAAAAAAGCCAAGGGCAAGCCGGATCAAGACAGGGAAATTATAAAGGTCAGCGGGGCAAGGGAACATAACCTCAAAGACCTTTCTCTTTCCATACCCCGAAACAAGCTTGTCGTTTTCACCGGTGTTTCAGGTTCGGGAAAATCAACCCTTGCCTTTGACATCCTCTTTGCAGAAGGTCAGCGCAGGTATCTTGACAGCCTTGCCCCGTACGTAAGACAGTACATGAAAATACTTGAGAGGCCCGATGTCGACGCGGTCACGGGGCTGCCGCCGTCTGTGGCCATAGAGCAGCGTATGAGCAGGTCGGGCCGCCGCTCAACAGTTGCGACCCTGACCGAGATCTATCACTTCATGAGGCTGCTTTTCAGCAAGACGGGAAGGCAGCACTGCCCGGGATGCGGAAGGGCCCTTACCACCCGAACAAGAGAGAATATCATCCATATGGTTCAGGACAGATACGGCGGCTCCAAAGCGCTTGTCCTGGCCCCCAAGGTTGCAGGGAAAAAAGGCTATCACAGGGAGGTCCTTTCGAAAGGGCTTTCAGGGGGTTATAAGACAGCTCGGATAGACGGCGTTTTGACAAGCCTCAAGAAGGGGCTTTGTCTTGATCGCTACAGAGAGCACTCAATAGAGTATGTGATCGGGGACATGAGTCGGGACGCCGATTCCATTATCAAAGATGCCCTGGTTGAGGGAGGAGGAAGTCTTATCGTGTCCTCGGGCAGGTCGGGTGAGGAGGTTTTCAGCCTTCAGGGGTTCTGTCCTTCCTGCGGTATAAGTCTGCCTGAGCTTGATCCGAGACTTTTTTCCTTTAACAGTTCACATGGGGCCTGCCGGTTCTGTGACGGCCTTGGTGAACTGGAGGACCCGGACACAGGCAGCAAAAGGACCTGCCCTGAATGCGGTGGAAGCAGGCTCAGGCCTGAGGCCCTGGCGGTAAAGATAGGAGGCCTTTCCATATGGGACCTGGTAAAAGAGCCTTCCCGTAAGATAACAGACATCTTAAGCACCCTTTCCTTTGAAATGAGGGATGAAAAGGTGGCGCGCCCAGTTATCGAGGAGATCCTCCTGCGCCTTTCTCTTTTAAACCGCCTGGGGCTGTCCTATCTCGGGCTCAGCAGAAGCGGGGACACCCTGTCGGGAGGTGAGGCTCAAAGGGTAAGACTTTCGGCGCAGCTTGGCTCAAACCTGACAGGCGTCTGCTATATCCTTGACGAGCCGACGATCGGGCTTCATTCGAGGGACAATATGATGCTTCTCGAAGCGCTCAAGGATCTCAGGCAGAGGGGAAATACGATCCTTGTGGTAGAGCATGACGAAGACACGATCAGGGAAGCGGATCATCTGATCGATCTGGGCCCTGAAGCGGGAAGTGAAGGAGGCAGGCTGGTGGCCCAGGGGACGCTGGAGGATCTCAAGAGGGTCCCCTATTCCCAGACAGGCGCTTGCTTTAACGGTCGTCCGCACAGGATAACATCCCGTTTCAGGGATTACGCGGGGGCTGAAAAACTGACCCTAAAAGGGGCCGGCAAACATAATCTAAAAAGGGTAAATGTGAATTTTCCCCTTGGGACCTTGATATGTATCACCGGTGTTTCAGGTTCCGGGAAGTCGACACTGCTAAAGGAGGTTCTTTATAAAGGGCTTCAGGGGCTTGTCGGAAAAGACGGAGAGTATCCCCAAAATGTCGGAGCAATAGAGGGCTGGCAGCATATCGAACGTGTCCTTGAGGTGGATCACAGTCCCATAGGCAGGACACCCAGATCGGTGCCGGCGTCATATGTCGGATTCCTGACCCATATAAGAAAACTGTTTTCCCTTACGCCCGATTCGAGGACCAGGGGGTATGGCCCGGGCAGGTTCTCTTTTAATGTCGGATCGGGCAGATGCGCTACGTGCCGAGGGCATGGCAGTCTCAAGGTGGAGATGAGTTTTCTGCCGGATGTATACGTTGTCTGTGAGCAGTGCATGGGGAAAAGGTTCAATGAGGAGACCCTTGCCGCCACGTACAAGGGAAAGAACATATCCGAGGTGCTGGATCTTACCTTTGAGGAGGCGGCGTCCTTTTTTTCCGCTGTCCCTTTCATAAAAAGGGCGGTCAGGTTCGTATGCGATATCGGGCTTGGATATCTTCGTCTGGGTCAGCCCAGCCCTACTCTTTCAGGCGGTGAGGCACAGAGGATAAAACTGGCAAGGGAGCTTGCCAAAAAATCAAAGGGGCACACGTTATACATCCTGGATGAACCGACGACAGGGCTTCACCTTTCTGATGTCAGAAGACTTGCAGGCATATTTCAGTCTATCGTGGAAAAAGGAAACACCATCGTGGTAATCGAGCATAACATGGAGATAATCAAGGAGGCCGATTATATAATAGATCTGGGACCTGAGGGAGGGGAGGCAGGTGGAAGGGTAGTTGCAAAGGGTTCTCCTCTGGAGATTATGGACATGGACAAGATTTCTCATACCGGGAGATTTCTGAAAAAATATATAGGTGAGTAGGATCTCAGGATAAGTTGAAGTTGATCAGCCAAGATAGAGCAAAATTGGCTTTTGAGCGAAGGGGTTCGAGTGAACCGCTGAAGAATTACAAGCACCTGAGTCTTTGTTCGCCGCGGGAGGGACCCGGGGATGACCGATAAGACTTAACAGAGGATCATGGAAAGATGGAACAAAAAAGCAGGTCCCGGATAAAAAAAGAGATGCTTGCCCTACAGAAGCTTGGAGAGCGGCTTGTGGAGCTTTCGCCTGAGATGCTTTCGGAAATCGAAGTGCCCGGTCAACTGAGGGATGCCGTTATCGAGGCAAAGGCGATAAAGAAGCATGAGGCCCTTAGAAGACAGATGCAGTTTATAGGCTCACTGATGAGGAAGACCGATGTTACCCCGATAAAAGATGCCCTTGACAATATAGCAAAGGGAAGAAAACAGGAGGCTGCGGCCTTTAAAAGGGTCGAAGATTTGAGAGACCGGCTTGTCGGGCAGGATGAAGAGGCCTTGGATAGGACATTTGAACAATTTCCTGATGCCGACAGGCGGACGTTAACTCAGCTTGTGAGAAACGCCAGGAAGGAAGAGATAAGAGGAGATTCCAGAAAGGCATACAAAAGTCTTTTCAGGTACCTAAGGGGTCTGACCTGGAAAAAATGACGATTTGCGTCTCAAGGGGTCCGGTTCATGAGGCAGGACGTGAACCATTCAAACAGGGTGTCTACGTCATATCAATGGGGTATTCCCTGCTTTCCTGATAGACGACAGATACAGGGTGGTTTCTTTTACCGGCATGTGAGCGCCGATTGCCGGTATCACCAATACGGAAAAAGGATTTCGTGATTAGAAACGAACAATTGAGGATGAAGATTGAAAAAGCAACTCCATAGTTCTTTTGAAAAGGATTATGAGGTCGAAGCAAGACAACAAATCCGAAAGAGCAATCTGGGTCTTAACCAGGCCATGGGCCCGGTGTTTCTGTTGACCTGTATCTTTTTTGTCCTCTTTTTGGCCAGACAGATGGCCGGTCCTTTCCTTCCTGCCATTGAAGAGGAGTTAGGCATAAGCCATGCCTACAGCGGACTTTTTATTCTGTTTATGGGAATAGGCTTTTCCCTCAGCCAGCTTGGAGCGGCCTATATGGCGGGGGCATGGGGGTATAGGCCCTGCATCCTCTATTCCCTTTGGGGTTCCGCCTTTGCAATGGTCCTTGTGGGCCTTCTCATGTCTCCATGGACGCTATGTTTCGGCTTTTTTGTGCTGGGTATCGTGGGGGGAGTTTACGTGCCTACCGGCATTGCATTCATAACGGTGCTGATCAGACCCAGTGATTGGGGCAAGGCCATGGGGATACATGAAATAGCCCCCAATCTCGGATTGATTGCCGCGCCTTTTCTGGCTACCGCTGCTATTTACCTATGCTCCTGGCGTCTTGGATACTTCAGCATAGCTGCTGCCTCGGCCCTGTTGGGGGTGGTCTATGCCGGGAAGGGAATGGATGTGGAGGATAAACCTTCACCGCCCGATCTGAAGCGGATCAGGCAGACCGTTAGTAATCGCAGTTTCTGGGTGGTGGGTGTTTTGTTGAGCCTTGCGGTAGGAGTAGAGACAGGGGTTTATGCCATCCTCCCTCTGTTTCTCGTTAACGAGCGTGGTTTTGATCTGGCAGCGGCCAACCAGCTACTCGGTTGCTCACGACTCCCGGGTCTTTTAATGGTGCTTGTTTCCGGGTGGATAACCGACCGTCTTACCCCGAGGATAACAATTTTGCTTGCCTTGTGCCTGTCAGGTGTCACAATAATCTTTCTGGGGCTCGGTCCGCGGAATATGCTTATTCCTGCTATTTTTCTGCAGGCTGCCGCCTCAGCCTGTCTGTTTCCTCCTATCCTGTCGGCGGCTTCAGGGATATCGACCCCTGAAAATCGTGCCTTGACCATTTCACTGAGTCTGGCCGTTGCACCGGTGGCAGGAGGAGGCCTGCTTCCCGCCGGTATCGCCCTGGCAGGGGACCTGGGTTCCTTTTCCTCAGGTTTGGCTGCGGCAGGGATTTTTGCCTTGTCAGGTATGGTACTGATCCCTTTTCTAAAAAAGAAGGACTCTTAGAGCTTCACCTTTGGACTAAAGAAATTTGGGCACTGCCTGATTCATCCTCCAATTCTCAAGTTGTCGAATGAGCCTGTAGCGGCCTTTTTTGTGAAGGCAAAAGGATGTGTCAGAGAATATCACCCCTGGTGCCTATTACAACCTCTTCTATCGGGATATCTTTTCCGGCCGTATCCATCGCCTTTTTGAGTATCACGGGCATTGCAGAACAGCAGGGCACCTCCATAATCGCCACCTTTATGCCTTTGATCTCAGCCTGTTTGAATATATCAGCAAATTTTCTGATATATTCATCCGTATCATCGAATTTGGGACATCCCATCATTACGACCCTGCCGGCAATAAAGTCTCTGTGAAAGTCGGGATAGGCGATGGGGGTGCAGTCTGCGGCTATGAGAAGCTCGGCACCCTTGAGGAAGGGAGCGTCGGGCGGCACAAGCCTGATCTGAATTGGCCAGTGGGAAAGCCTTGATTCAATACCCTGAGCGGGCTCCTCCTTATTTCCGCCCGGGGCTGAAGGAATAAATGTCTGTATCTGAGTGGATGGACAGCCGCAGGCAAGGGACTCCGACTGAGGTCTTACGCCCTTTTCCTTTGCTTCGAGATAGACCTCCACCTCTTGTTCGTCAAAGTCTTCCGCCTCTCTTTCAATCATGGTGATGGCGCCGTTAGGGCATTCCCCCAGGCAGGCGCCAAGGCCGTCGCAGTAGCTTTCCTTTACCAGTTTAGCCTTGCCGTCGACGATTTCAAGTGCCCCTTCCGCGCAACCCGGCACGCACTCACCGCAGCCGTCACAGAGTTCTTCATCTATATGAATGATTTTTCGCATTGCCTTCATGTCTGCATCCCCTTATTTATCGTTTTCCTGTCTTAAAATACGCCTTGCCAGATCCTGGCCGCTTATGGTCAGAAATGAGGTTTTCAATATCTCGTCAAGTTCCCGGGTGCTCATCGGATTTTCCCCGGCCCTTCTTTCCAGCTTGGCGATCAGGCCTGCGTCGTGGGCGATCCTGATGCTCAGGTCGTCCTCATCTGATGCCTCCGGCAACCTGGAGATGATTTCAACGACCCGGTTTATGAGTTCCTCAGGGGCGTTTAATCCTCTGAGTATTTCTGCAGCAACGTCAGTGCCTTTCAGGATTGCCAGTTCATGGAGATAGGATGCCGGGAGTATGACCGAAAGATCTCCTTTTTCCATTTTGGCTATTTTTTCAGCATGCCTTGCCATTTTCAGGACATTTCCGATCCTTTTAAAGTCCCTCCCCATGCGCCGCTTGGCCTCTATGGCGACCCTGTCTTTAAGAAGATCCTGCCTTCGGGCGATCAGCTCAGGAGGCAGATTCCCAATGCATTGATCAGCATGCTGACAGTAAGCGGCGCATCCGAAATCCATCTCCGGGTTCAAAAACCTGTGACCGCAGTTGCCGCACCTGCGGGTCGTGTCATCCTTGAAAAATTCCACTTTTTTACCGCACACCGGGCATTCGGCCTCAAATATCGCACCCGGTTTCCAGTAACGGCTGTCTTGTCCGGGACATTTCATGGCTTTTCTCCTCAGTTTTTGTCTTGACATTAGGGGAAAGAGGTTGATTATGCCTTGACTTAAGTCAAAAAAAGGTATTTTTTTCGAAGACAGCATCTTTTTTTTTAAAATGATGTTTATAGAAATTAATGTTGGTAATGGTTTTTACAAGGGAATGCGCCTGCGGCACAGGTTAAGAAGAGATAAATGGATATAATAGATCAGCTTTCATCCGGTTCCTTTTTCAAGGGCCTGCCCAGGGAACAGCTCAAATCGCTTTCCGGGATAGTCGTTGACAGAGGGGTGGAAAAGGGACAGCTTATCTTTTCAGAGGGAGAGGAAGGGATAGGCTTTTTTGTAGTGACCTGTGGGAGAATAAAGGTGTTTAAGATCTCTCCTGAGGGAAAGGAGCAGATACTTCATATATTCGGCGTCGGAGAACCTTTCGGTGAGGTCCCCGTATTTGAGGGGAAAAGTTTCCCGGCCAGCGCAGAGGCCCTGGAAAGGGGCCGGGTCCTGTTCTTTCCCAGAGAGGCCTTTATAGATCAGATAAGAAAAAATCCCGATTTTGCCCTGAGCATGCTGGCAATTCTCTCAAAAAGGCTAAGGGTCTTTACTCGTCTTATTGAAGATCTTTCCCTGAAAGAGGTGCCGGCAAGGCTGGCGGCATACCTTCTGCATCTCAGGGATCTCAGAGGGGCCGGAGATAAGCTGGAACTTGATATCTCAAAGGCGCAACTGGCAAGTATCCTTGGAACCATACCTGAAACCCTGTCGAGGATATTGGGGAAACTGAAAAGAAGGGGAATTATCGACATATCGGGTGGGACTATAAGTATCCTGGACACCGGGATGCTGGAGCAGTTGGCTGAAACGGGAGCCCTTTAATTAGTGCACATACAGAAATGGAACATTTCTGTATGTTGCTTTCAGCCGTCAGCTATCTGCAAGTAACCAATAAGTTGATATTTCGAATGTTCCACTGACGGCTGAGAGCTGATTGCTGATAGCATGAGTCGATAAATCTTGATTTATGGATGAATCCAATTAAGGCCTTGAGCATACCTTAAATTGTTGCAACCTGTTTATTGGAAGGGCGGCATTATAGGGGAAAAACGAGTTTTTTATAGAAATTTGAAAAATTGTGCCTATAATATTCAGGGAAGCATTTAGGGTTGCGTTACAACTCTGCCATACCGTAAAAGCGCTTTGGAAAATTCCTATACCAAGGATCGCCAGGGGGAAGAATAAGCGGTAATTCAATCCTTCTGGCGATTTAAATTAATGCATAAGTTACCTGGAGGTTAAACAAATTGAACCCATTTTATAAAAATCTTGCCCTGTGGCTTGTCATCAGTCTTATGATGGTAATGCTCTTCCAGATATTTAAACAACCCAGTACGGGAAGTATTCCTGTAAGTTACAGCGATTTTCTGAACATGGTTCAGGAGGAAAGCGTCAATCAGGTTGTTATCCAGGGCGACACCATAACAGGAATGTCGGCAAGGGGCCCCTTCAAGACCTACGCCCCTAAAGATCCCGAACTGATCAAACTTCTCACCAACAAGGGCGTTGAGATAACAGCCAAGCCTGAAGAGGATTCCTCCTGGTTTCAGGTCTTTTTGTCATGGGTACCGATGCTCCTTTTGATAGGTGTATGGATTTTTTTCATGCGCCAGATGCAGGCGGGCGGAGGAAAGGCCATGTCTTTTGGAAAGAGCAGGGCCAGATTGATGTCCGATTCCCAGGAGAAGGTCACCTTTGATGATGTAGCCGGAATCGACGAGGCAAAGGAAGAACTGCAGGAAATAGTTGAGTTTCTACGGGACCCTAAGAAGTTTACCCGGCTTGGTGGAAGGATTCCAAAGGGTGTCCTTCTGGTCGGTTCGCCCGGAACAGGAAAAACCCTGCTTGCCAGGGCAATCGCGGGTGAGGCGGACGTGCCTTTTTTCAGCATAAGCGGGTCCGATTTTGTCGAGATGTTCGTGGGAGTCGGGGCTTCAAGGGTCAGGGACCTCTTTGTCCAGGGGAAAAAGAGCGCCCCCTGTATCATATTTATAGATGAGATAGACGCTGTAGGAAGACACAGGGGCGCAGGCCTTGGGGGGGGGCATGACGAACGGGAGCAGACCCTGAACCAGTTGCTTGTGGAGATGGACGGCTTTGAATCCAACGAGGGGGTTATACTGATATCGGCTACCAACAGGCCTGATGTCCTTGACCCGGCGCTGTTAAGACCAGGAAGATTCGACCGGCAGGTAATGGTTCCGGTTCCCGACCTAAGGGGAAGGGAGGGCATACTAAAGGTCTATCTCAACAAAAAACTTGCCGCGGACAATGTGGATGCGCATGTGCTTGCAAGGGGCACGCCGGGTTTTACAGGCGCCGACATAGAGAACATGGTAAATGAAGCGGCCCTTATGGCGGCAAGACGCGGCAAGGACCGTGTTGAAATGGAGGACTTCGAGGACGCCAAAGACAAGGTGCTCATGGGCGCCGAGCGGAGGAGCATGATAATTAGCGATGATGAGAAGAAGATAACCGCCTATCATGAATCCGGCCACACCCTGGTTGCCAGGCTTCTTCCCGGTACGGACCCCATACACAAGGTCACGATCATACCGAGGGGAAGGGCACTTGGCCTGACCCAGCAGCTTCCGCTGGATGAAAAACACACATATCCGAAAGAGTATCTCCTGAACAATATCTCGATCCTTATGGGGGGAAGGGCGGCTGAGCAGATTATCCTCAACACGCAGACCACCGGAGCAGGAAATGACATTGAGCGGGCCTCCGACCTTGCCAGGAAAATGGTATGCGAATTTGGAATGAGTGATGAATTGGGACCTCTTACCTTCGGGAAAAAGGATGAGCAGATTTTTCTGGGCCGCGAAATCTCTCAGCACAGGGACTACAGTGAGTCTACAGCCCAGAAGATCGATGCCGAGGTCAGGGGTATCATAACAAGGGCGTATGATGAAACATGCGGGCTGATAAGGGATAATCTGGATACTGTCCACCGGATGGCGCAGGCCCTTCTTGAAAAAGAGACCCTTGACAGCAAGGCCATTGATGAAATAATCGCAGGCGCGGGCAAGAGCGAGGTCAAAGAGTCGGAAAAGGAGACCGAAACGCCTGGTGACGGCTTGGCCTGACAGGAAACGATAAGCAATGTCGAGCATCCTTGAATGGGCAGGTTACAGCCTGAATATCGGCAAACGAACCCATATAATGGGTATCCTGAATGTCACACCTGATTCCTTTTCAGACGGGGGCCGCTATCTTGCGAAGGAAAAGGCGATAGCTCACGGCCTTGAGATGGCAGCCGACGGTGCGGATATTATCGACGTGGGGGGTGAATCAACAAGGCCCTACTCGGAAAAAGTTTCAGCATCGGAGGAGATCGACAGGGTTGTGCCTGTTATTGAGGCCCTGAAAAGGGATGTTTCTATTCCCATCAGCATAGATACTAGGAAATCGGAGGTGGCAAAAGAGGCGCTAAAGGCCGGGGCCTCCATGGTGAATGATGTAAGCGCGCTTACATTTGATCCTTTAATGGCAAGAACGGTATCAGAGGCGGAAGTCCCAGTGGTTCTGATGCATATGAAGGGCAGCCCCGAGACGATGCAGGATAAACCTGTATATGATGACCTTCTCGCGGAAATAATCGAATATCTTGAATCCGCAATCAAAAGGGCCTTGGATGCCGGAATCAGGGAAGATCTCACCATCGTGGATCCTGGAATAGGTTTTGCCAAGACCTTTGAGCACAACCTGAGACTAATAAACAGACTGTCCGAGTTAAGATGCCTTAACAGGCCAATACTGCTCGGTACCTCAAACAAGGCATTCATAGGCCACCTCCTTGACAAGGACGCTGCTGAAAGAGATACGGGCTCAATGGCCACGGTAGCCGCCGGCATAATGAGGGGGGCCGACATAGTCCGCGTACACGACGTTAAAAAGGCCCGGGATACTGTGATCATGATTGATGCCGTCATGAAGGAGAAGGCCTAGAACAATAAATCTCGGCTCTTTTATGAGGAAGTCTTATGCTTTTCTGTGTGGATATAGGCAACACTAACATAGTGCTTGGTGTTTCGGACGATGAAAAGGTGGTTGAGTACTGGAGGATAAGGACCGATAAGAGGACAACCGAAGATGAGCTGGCGATCCTTGTGTCCAGCCTCCTGGATTCGGCGGACATAAAAACAGATGATATCAGTGATGTGATAATATCCTGCGTGGTCCCTCCCCTTTTGAACACATTTGAAAAGTATTGCCGCAGGTATCTGGGCCTGGTTCCGATGATAGTGGGACCTGAACTTGATGTTGGTATGCCGATCAGATATGAAAACCGTAAGGAAGTGGGGGCGGACCGCATCGTAAATTCGGTGGCGGCCTACGAAAAATATGGGTCAGCCCTGATCGTCGTTGATTTCGGCACCGCTACAACCTTTGATTTTGTCTCCGGCAGGGGAGAATATATGGGAGGAGCGATCGCGCCCGGGATATCGATATCGTGCGAAGCTCTTTTCCAAAGCGCCTCCAAACTACCCAGGGTGGATTTTTCAACCCCCCCCAAGGAGGTCATAGCAAAGGAGACCTCCAGAAGTATGGCTGCGGGTATCGTCTTCGGTTATGCCGGTCTGGTCGACGGAATAGTGGAGCGCATGAAAAAGGAGTCCGGGGACAGCCCCAGGGTCATAGCCACAGGCGGGCTGGCCTCTGTCATCTGCGGAGTTTCGAACACGATAGAACTCGTTGAGGAGAATCTGACCCTCAACGGCCTGATGATTATCTTCAACCGGAACAAGTAACGGCCCTTCCCAGCGGTGTCTGTCTTTATCTGAAAAGTCTCAAAGCCGGTCATTCATAAGCGTGGACAAACGGGTCACAATATTATGGAAAGATTACCTCTTATGATACCTCGGATGCTTGAAAAGGGTGACAGGGTTGGAGTAATCTCCCCTTCCGGACCTGTCCATGAGTCTGAACTTGAGCAGGGGCTCGATATGCTGAAGTCTTCAGGCTATGAAGTTGTCCTTGGATCAGGTGTCTATCTGCGGCATGGATACATGGCAGGAGAAGACGGCCTCAGGTTGGCCGATTTTCACGACATGTTTGCAGACCCTGAAATAAAAGCCGTTTTCTGCAGTCGCGGCGGATATGGGGCGATGCGGCTGCTGAGGAATATCGATTATGAACTGGTCAGGAATAATCCCAAGTTATTTATAGGGTACAGTGACATTACCGCCCTTCACATGGCACTGCATCTGCGTACCGGTCTTGTATCTTTTCACGGGCCCGTTGTAAGGGGATTTCATGAAAATAAGGGGGCCAATTTTAAAAAAATGATTGAGGTTGTCTCCAACCCTCAGCCTCAGCCGCTGTCACTTAAAATGGGATCCGTCCTTGCCGCAGGCAAGGCGAAGGGACCCTTGATGGGAGGAAATCTCAGCGTGATCTGCAGCCTTCTCGGAACCCCGTATCTTCCCTCTTTCAAGGGGAGTGTTTTTTTTATGGAAGACAGGGGAGAGCAGCCTTACCGCGTGGACAGGATGTTGACCCAGCTTCTGATGAGCGGGAAGATCGATGATATAAGCTGCCTTTTATTGGGCGAATTCAGGGAATGCGGCGAAGATGAAGCGATTGCAGATCTGATGAAAGAAAGGCTGGCAGGGCTGGGGATTCCTGTAATCAAAGGTCTTCCCGTGGGTCATGGGGCAAATAACCTTGCACTGCCTATAGGCGTCAACGTTGAAATCGACAGCAGCAGCATGGCCCTTTCGTTTATACAGAAACCTGTTTCAAACAGGCCGGATTAACGTGGAAGGGCTGATTCTTAAATACAACCTTGATCCCCCGGGTCCCTGGACCCTCTTCTGCAATCAAGTTGGAGAAGAACCAAATATTTAAGAAAGAGTGTGATCTTGTTTTTATGACTCATCCTTTAGATAACCATATCGCCACCCTTGAAAACAGAATAAAAAAAGGCGACAGGAGTGTAAAAGTTGCAGGTATTTCAGGCGCGGCCCTTTCCTATTTTTTTTCAAGATTTTTAAAGCAACTTGAAAATCCCTGTGTAGTGGTTCTTCCGAAAAGAAAGGATGCCGAGTTGTTACTCAGAGAACTCGGTTTTTTTTCCGCCATTAACGGACAAGGACACCGTAACGGCTGTCAGGGTATGTACGAGTATCCGCCATATGACATGACCCCCCTTACAGGGCTAAGCCCGCATATGGAGGTGATTTCAAGGCGACTTGAAGCGCTTTATGCCCTGATGACCGAAAAACGGCCTGTAATTGTTACCTCGGTCGAGGCCGTTTCATTTAAGACTCTTCCCAAATCGTCGCTTGCCGCATCTCTTGAATATCTTGAGGTAGGAGAAGATGTGGAAAGGGATGATTTATTGAAAAGGCTTGAAGACATGGGGTATCAGCGCAGCTCACTTGTCGAGGCAAGAGGGGATTATTCGGTCAGAGGAGGAGTAATAGACCTTTTCCCTCCGCTTTATGATCTGCCGTTGCGCATAGAGTTCTGGGGTGACCATGTCGAATCCATACGTGCCTTTGATGCCCTGAGCCAGAGATCACAGGAAGATGTGAAAGAGATCTCGATTCTGCCTTCTTCAGAGATAATTCGGGGAGAAGAAAATATAAAGAGGGCAAGGTCCATGGGAAGGCTTCCGGTTGAAGGTGAATTCGGCAGGGGTTTTCCAGGGCAGGAAGCGTGGATGAATCATTTTTATCCCTGCCTTGATTCCCTTTTTGACTATATCCCGGATAACGGAGTATTAGCCCTTTTTGAACCGCATCGATTTGAAGCTGTCTCAAAAGGGATTGAAAAGAAATTCGATGAAGACCTGGAAAGATTTCGAAAAGAATCGAGCACAAAGGGAAAACCCTTTCCTGTTGCTGAAGGGTGCCTGATCGGTTCAGCGGAAATGTCAGCATACCTGCAGGGAATTCAGCGGCTCGAGTTCTCGCAGCTGGGTTTGACGCCCGAATCAGAAGATATTCCCGGGATTTCGATAAAGGGCAACTTTTCATCCTTTGAGACCCTCGATATCGCTATCGCAGGCAAGGGCAGAATCTCTCTTGCTCCGCTTGCCGAAAAAGTTTCAACCTGGGTCGGTTCAGGTGCCAGGGTAGTGATTGTCAGCAGGACGATGCAGCAGGCAAATCGTATAGGAGAAATACTTGAAAACTATGATGTGAGAGTGGATGAGACGGTGCAAAACTGGTCCCGGGTATCAGGTGGAGCAGGAATAACTGTTTGCCTGGGAAGACTTTCAAAGGGATTCACCTGGCCCGATATAGGGCTCTATATAATTAGTGAAGATGAGATCTTCGGTCCGAAGAGCAGTTCGAGACCCAGAAAAAGGAGGGCGAGTGAGAATGTCGTTTCCTGGTCCTCTTTCAGTCAGCTCAGGAATGGTGATTTTGTGGTTCACGAGGATCATGGAATCGGCCGGTACGGCGGACTGATCAAGATGGAGGTGGAAAACAAGGCGAATGATTTTGTGATTATCGAGTATGCAGACAGAGACAGACTATATGTCCCTGCGGATCGATTGAGCATCCTTCAAAAATATGCAGGCGCAGACGAAGGCGATCCCAGGGTTGATCTTCTGGGAGGGCGTTCATGGAAAGTCGCCAAACAGAAGGCCAGAAAATCCGTCAAGAGGATTGCAAAGCAGCTTGTTGAGATATACGCGCTCAGGAAATATAGGAGCGGGTTCTCTTTTTCTCCCCCCGACGGCTATTTCAGGGAGTTTGAGGCGACTTTCGCTTATGAGGAAACAAACGACCAGCTAAAGGCGATTGATGACGTGCTTGAGGATATGTCTTCCGAGCGCCCCATGGATCGTCTGATATGCGGGGATGTGGGATTCGGAAAGACGGAGGTGGCGCTAAGGGCGGCATTTAAGGCCGTGTCCGACGGAAAGCAGGTGGCCATCCTTGTCCCCACAACCGTGCTGGCGGAACAGCACTATGAGACTTTCAGGAGTAGGATGGCCCCGTTTTCCGTTCGTGTCGGCCTGATGAGTCGATTCAGGGCGAGAAAGGATCAGTCTGAAGTCGCTGGAAAGGTCAGGGCTGGAAAGATAGATGTCCTGGTCGGAACACACAGGATACTTCAAAAAGATGTCGGCTTCAGGGACCTTGGGCTTCTGATAATAGATGAAGAGCAGAGATTCGGGGTAAAGCAAAAGGAGTTGCTCAAAAAGTACCGGTCCCTTGTTGATGTCCTTGCAATAACCGCTACTCCTGTGCCCAGGACGCTTCATTTGTCCATGATGGGGGTTCGTGACATCAGCATTATAGAGACCCCTCCTGAAGACAGGCAGGCAGTAGAAACCTATCTGTCTCCTTATGACGATGCCCTTGTAATCCGTTCAATACAGACGGAGCTTGAAAGAAATGGCCAGGTGTTTTTTGTTCACAACAGGGTCAAGGACATAGGGGCGGTTGCGGATCATTTGAGGGAATTGATGCCGGATGTCAGATTTGCCGTAGCCCACGGGCAGATGAAGGAAAAGGATCTCGAGAAGACGATGATGCATTTTCTCGAAAAACAGATCGATGTGCTCGTATGCACCACCATAATAGAGTCAGGGCTGGATATCCCCTCAGCCAATACCATAATAATCGACCGGGTTGAACGCCTGGGTCTTGCCCAGATATACCAGTTAAGAGGAAGGGTTGGCAGGTCAAAGGAAAAGGCATATGCCTATCTGCTGCTGTCTGTCGGTTCCACCCTGACAAAGGACGCTGAAAAAAGGCTGAGGGCGCTCATGGATTTTTCACATCTTGGCGCCGGTCTTCATCTTGCCATGCATGACCTCAAAATCAGGGGAGGAGGAAATATCCTGGGATTTGCTCAATCTGGTCACATCTCAGCCGTAGGGTATGAAATGTATCTTAAATTTATTGAACGTGCCGTTTCCGAATTAAAGGGAGAGGAGCGGTATGAGCATATTGATCCTGAAATAAATGCTGATATAGCGGCCTTTTTGCCTGAGGATTATATAATTGATACTGATGTCAGGCTCAATATCTACAGGCGGCTTTCAACGCTAAGAGAAAAAATCGAACTTGAAACCATCTCCAGGGAGATCAGGGACCGTTTCGGGATCCTGCCTGAGGAGGCGGAGAACCTCCTGGCCCTTATGGCCCTCAGATTGATGTTGAGGGACCTTGGTATAAGAAGGCTGGATATAGGCAGGAATTCTTTTGTGCTGACTTTTTCGGAAGATGGAAGGGTCAAACCTGATAAGCTGGTTGAGGCAGTGGCCGGTAAACCTAACGGATATAGATTCATATCTCAGAACAGATTAAAGATCTCCATGGTCCGTTTATCTCTTCCCGGTGACCTTCGGAGAATAGAAGAATCGATTAATTCCCTTAATCTTCAATAGATTTTTGAGATCAGTCAAAAAGGCTCCCTGAAAAAATCTGCTTGCAATTTCCATCATTACTGGTAGTTTTATCAATTTAGGATTTTCTTGTTTTTAATTGAAATATTCCAGATATATTGAAAAATGTACCTTCATGCGCCTCATAACGTGTCTTTTCTCTTGATCTCGAAGATCTTTGCGGGTGCACTATGTTTGCTTTTGATGACAGGCACAGGTTGCAGTCCGCAGGAGGGCGCGGAAGGCAGTGTGGCCCTTGAAGTGGGATCGAGAAGGATCCATCTGGGGGAGCTTAAAAAGGATATCTTATTCATAAGCGCCGGCGCCTGTTCGACAACAGGCATGGACGGTAAAATCCGGGAAAGGATCCTGAACCTGATAATTGAACATTATCTGGTGCTTGAATATGGAGACAGGAAGGGAATCCGCATAGATGAAAGGGAAATGCGGGACCTGTTGGATACCATTATGCTCGGCTATACAGCGGAATCCTTTAAAGAGGTGATGCTCAGAAATTGCGTTGACCGCGAAGAGTGGGAAGACAAGATAAGGGAAAAACTCCTCGTAGAAAAGGTCATTGAAGGGGTAACCGGAAATATCACCCCCCCCAGTTATAACGAAATCAAGCGATATTTTGATGCTAATTGTGAGGAATTCAGATATCCGAGCATGGTCAGATTAAGACAGATATTAACGTCCACGGAAAAAGAGGCTGAAAAACTCCTGGATAGGATCAAAAACGGCGAAGGACTGGGAGAGCTTGCCAGATCGCATTCCATCGCACCTGAAGCGGAACGTGGGGGTGAAGTCGGATGGATCGAAAGGGGCACACTGCCTGAAAAGATCGAGAATATGGTTTTTTCCATGAAGATCGGTGAAGTAAGCCGTGTGTTCAAAAGTGAATACGGTTATCACCTGTTTGAGGTGACCGGCTTTAAAGAGGCCGGCAGCAGGACGCTTTACGAGGTGATAGATGAAATAGAGAGGAGGCTTACGTCTGAGAGGCGTATCCAATTCTGCAGGGAATGGATCAAGGAACTGAGAGACAGTTATAGGGTGAAGGTTAACGGAGAGACCTTGAAAAGACTGGAGTTTTCATAAAATGAAGCCATCAAGATCGTTTTTGCATCTGTTATGCATATTGTTTATCCCCTTTTTCACTATGCCTTCTGTATCGGCCGAGGTGTGCAACAGGGTCGTCGCATTCGTAAACGGTGATGTCGTAACGCTATACGAACTTAACCGCAGGATTAAACTGGCAACCGGAATCGAACCTTTTCAGATGAAGACGGAGGATAACGACGCCTATATCGAGACACGCCGGAATGCCCTCGATCAGCTTATAGACGAAAAGATTGCCAAAGAGAAGACAAAAGAGCTGGGCATAGAGATATCGGAGAAGGAACTTGATGAAACAATAGAAAGGATCAAAAAACAAAATTCTCTTACCCATGAGGACCTTCTTGAAGATCTCAGGAAAGAGGGCCTTACCATCAAAAAATACAGGCAAAACCTCAGGTCTGAAATCGAAAGGATGCGGCTTATAAACCGGGAGGTCAAGTCAAAGATAATTATCAGGGAGGAAAACGTATCCGACTACTATGACAGGCATAAATCCGATTTTTCAAAGGCCGAGAGGTTGCGCCTGGCTGCAATCTTCCTGAAGGCCAAGGGTCCATCCAGTGCAAATGGACCGGAAAACATGGAAGATAAGGTACGGGAAATCTTAAGGCTGCTTGAACAGGGAATGGACTTCACGGCCTTAGCAATAAGGTTTTCCCAGGGTCCTGGTGCTGAAGAGGGAGGGGATCTCGGATATTTCAAGTCTTCGCAACTCGATGGGCCGCTTACGGAAGTATTAGGCCGGATGAAGCCTGGAGAGGTGAGTGAACCAATAATGAGACCTTATGGAGTCCAGATAATAAAATTATTGGAGAGGGAGTCGGGAACGGTCAAGCCTTTTAAAGAGGTGCGGGATGCCATCTACAGTATCCTTTACAAAGAAGAGGTCAACAAGAGATATCTGGCATGGATAAAGGAGCTGAGGGAAAAGGCCTATATAAAAATAATTTTCTGATGGAAAATTCGCCTAATGACCGAAAGAGATAGCCAAGCGGACAATGAAAACGGGGAAAAGGAATTCCCCTCAGACAGCGGTATCGGGCTTCTTTTTAAAAAAAGGAGAGAAGAGCTGGGGCTGAGCCATGACCAGATCTCAGAGATGACCAGACTGAGGCCCCGTTTCCTTGCATGTATTGAAAAGGAGGAATGGGAGGGCCTTCCTTCGCCGGCTTTTGTGCCGGGTTTTATAAGGACTTATGCTAGGGCCATAGGAATAGACGAGGATAGGGCTGTGGGACTCTATCAGGAGACCCCCACAGTGGAACTCAATCCTCTTAAACCACTTATAATGCCCGGAAGGAAAAGAAAAGGAAAATATCTTTTCGTCCTTTTATTAGCGGGGATAATAGCCTTTTCCTATTACTTCTGGAAAGAATACGATCACTCTTCCAAAAATGTATCGAAACTGCCCGAAAAAGCGGTGGACCTGTCTTCAGAGATGAAAAGGGAGATTGGGATAACTGAAAATGAGGAAAGTCAGGTTAAGGGTGAATTGGTTGAAGAGAAAAAGCCTCCGGTTGTTAAAGAAATTAGTGATGAATCCGTACCAAAACCGCCGGAAGATATAATAGGGGCGGAAGCGGTCTCAGGACCTGATGAACCCGCTCAGACTGAAAAGGACGTCATACCCCCTGAAGATACTGCAAAAGAGAAAGAGGGACAAAAATTCCTTCTCAAGGCAGATGTCAAGGAAAGGACATGGGTTAAAATAAGGATAGATGGCCGTGAGCCGAAGGAGTATGTCTTTTCACCCGGGAGCCAGCCCGAATGGGAGGCAAAAGAAGGTTTTGAGCTGTTGATAGGCAATGCGGGGGGGCTTGATTTCATGCTCAACGGGGAGGAGATGAAAGATCTGGGGAATCCCGGTCAGGTGATAAGGTTGAAGTTCCCGGAAGATTTTGAAAGGAGGGGTACAGATAATTAAAGTGGAAAATGCTATTAACATCCTTGAGCATAGAGGTTTTGTAGAACAGGTTACCGACAGAAAACTGGTCTCGGAACTGCTTGATTCACCCTGCTCCTGCTATATCGGATTTGATTCTACCGCAAAGAGCCTTCATGTGGGTCATCTTTTGCCGATCATGTCTCTTGTGCACATGCAGAGCTGCGGACACAGGCCGATTATAGTCATAGGCGGGGGCACGACCCTTATCGGTGATCCGAGCGGCAAGACGGAGTCTCGTCCACTTCTGTCAAGGGAAGAGATCGACGAGAATGCGGAGGCCCTGAAAAAGCAGCTTTCAAATTTCATAGATTTCAGCGACGGCAAGGCCCTTATGGTCAATAACGCCGACTGGCTTGTCGATCTTCGGTACATAGAGTTCCTTCGCGACATCGGCAGGCATTTCAGCGTTAACAGGATGCTGGCTGCCGAATCCTACAAGGCGCGGCTTGAAACGGGGCTTAATTTCCTGGAGTTCAATTATATGCTTCTGCAGGCCTATGATTTTTGGTTCCTGTTCAAAAATTACGGCTGTCGCCTCCAGATGGGGGGTAATGACCAGTGGGGGAATATCCTTGCAGGTGCGGATCTGACCAGGAGGCTTGAGGGGGAGGATATTTACGGCCTTACATTTCCATTACTTACGACCTCCTCCGGAATTAAGATGGGAAAGACTCATAAGGGTGCCGTATGGTTCGATCCGGAACTTACCTCGCCCTATGAATATTACCAGTTCTGGATAAACCAGGACGATAGAGACATCCCTTTTTTTCTATCGATCTTTACGCTTCTGCCGATGGAGGAGATCAACAGGCTAGGCAAATTAAAAGATGAAAAAATAAGGGAGGCAAAAGAAATCCTTGCCTATGAGGCCACAAGCCTCTGCCATGGAAAGGAAAATGCCGACAGGGCGCGTGAGGCTTCAAAACGGCTCTTCGGGAAAAACAGTGAAGATTTCGCAGATGGCGCTCCCAACTATGAGCTGGATGGAGGGGAGCTTGAGCAGGGCATCCCAGCCTATATCCTTTTTGAGAAGACCGGTCTCAGAAAGACCAGAAGTGAGGCCAGGAGGCTTATTTCTCAGGGAGGGGGTTATCTTAACGGAACGAAGATAGAGTCCTATGATCAGATTATAGGAGTTGACAATCTGGTAGACGGCTCAATGCTCTTAAGGGCGGGGAAAAAGAAATATATGCGTATTATGCGGAGCAGTTAGATTCCGTCCGAGACGGGACGGTCCGACTTTTACCAGGTTGTTATTAACCGGACGTGGAAATCGGGAAAAAGTGAATCTGAGATGCGGGTGAAGACCTTATTATGAAAAAGGCTAAAGATATGGAAAAGACGGATCTGAGCGGAAAAGAGAAAAAATCCGGAAGGCTTTATCCCACAACCTCCGCAGATGCGAAAGAAAAATCTCTTGTTCCTTATGATCCTCTCCAGATGTATCTGATGGAGATAAAACAGTACAATCTTCTTACAAGGGAAGAAGAAACGGAACTTGCCACCCGTGTCAGGGAAAACAATGATGAAAAGGCCGCTTACAGGCTCGTTACATCCAACCTCAGGCTGGTTGTCAAGATTGCAATGGATTTTCATCGGTATTGGACCAAAAATCTGCTGGATCTTATTCAGGAAGGCAATCTGGGATTGCTGCAGGCTGTAAAAAAATTCGATCCCTACAGGGGAATAAAGTTTTCCTATTATGCCTCATTCTGGATCAAGGCATATATGCTCAAGTTTATCATGGATAATTGGAAGCTGGTAAAGATCGGAACAACCCAGAGCCAGAGAAAACTATTCTTCAATCTGGCAAAGGAAAGGGACAAGCTTATTGCCCAGGGTTTTGAACCGGAACCGAGGCTTCTGGCTGAACGGCTTGATGTCAAGGAGGAAGAGGTAGTTGAGATGAGCCAGCGACTGGGAGGCTGGGAGATATCTCTTAGTGCGCCCGTTGGAGATGAATCGAGGGAATCCTATGAGGCCCTTCTGCCCGATCCGGGGATCGGCGTTGACGAGCTGCTCTCCGACCATCAGAGCTCCAAGATACTCAAAGACAGCCTTAAGGAATTCAGGAAAACCCTTTCAGGAAAAGAGGCGGAGATATTCGACAAAAGGATTATGGCAGAAAAACCGGTTACGCTTCAGGATCTTGGAGATAAGTATAGTATCTCAAGGGAAAGGGTCAGACAAATTCAGGAAAAGACCGTGAAAAACATCAAAAAATATCTGAAAGAGCAGATCCCCAATTTTGAAGAGGAGTATTACAAGTTTCTAAAGTGACAGGGATAGGAAAGGCTGTCTGCTGTTTTTTGTTGATGTGCTCATCTTCCAAGACCGTTCAGACTGCCAAGCAGAGATATCCATGCGATGCTGGTACTTTTGTGTATCGGCATTTTTTTCAACGAGAAAAAAGGGTTAAGGGGTAAATCAATACCCGGTCCTTTGGGCCGGTCTTAATCCGAAGAGCCTATACAAAACAGGAACTATCCCGGTTTATAAAATGTATGCATACTATCTGAAAAAGAGATGGAAATATCGAAAGACCTTTGAGGGCCTTGGGACGAAATTGTCCATTTTTATTGCCCTTTTGGGCATGGTGTCGTGCTCTCATTATGAGGCCCGATTTCCGGAGGCCCACGAAACCGTCTTTTCAGCGGAGAAGGAAGTCGCGGAAGATCAGGAAAAGGACTCGGTTCAGGAAGCCTACCGCTATTTCGCACTTTCCTCATTCGCGATAAGCCATGGCGATTATGAGCAGGCCAAGAAGTTTCTTGAGGGTGCGCTTGAACAGGATCCCGATTCCCTTTTCCTCTGCAAGAGGATGGCCCTTATTTTGAAGAGACTCAAAAAATATGAAAAGGCTCTGGACTATGCCCTTCGCTCCGCGGCAATCAATCCCAGTGATGAGAAAAGCCTTGTATTAGTGGCGGATCTGTACGCGTTGAAGGGGGAGGAGGGCCTTGCCATGGATTATTATGAGAAGGCCCTGGTTCTTGAGCCGGATGACCAGAGGGTGCGGCTGCAGCTGAGCACCATTCTTATGAAAAACGATCGGTATCCCGAGGCGCTGCAGCAACTTGAAAAGGTTGCCGATGCGGGGCCTCAGCAGATCCTGGCGCATTATTACCGCGGAAGAATCTTTCTTTCCACAAAGAGATTCGAAGAGGCGGAGAAGGCGTTTCTTGAATCTCTCGAGCTTGACAGGGCTTTTGAGCCGGCACTCTTTGATCTTGGAACCCTCTACCAGATTATCGCCAGAGACGATGATGCCGTAAAGGTGTATGAAAGGCTTCTGGGATACCATCCTGATAATATACCTGCAAGAGAGAGGCTGATAGATCTCTATTTCAAGCTGGCTAGGATGGAAAAGGCCTTAAGGCATATGGAGCTCTTGAAAAAACAATCCGAGCCCGGGGACCCTGAAAGAAAAGCCTTGGGCCTTATCTACCTGAGACATGGTAAAATAGATGAATCGATCGAAGAGCTGGGCCTTGCGGTTGCAGTGAATCCGAAGGATTTTAAATCAAGGCATTTTCTCGCGACGGCCTATGAGACCGGAGGAAACAATAACAAGGCCCTGGAGCACTTCAGGCTTATAGAACAGGAATCTGAATACTATATCGAGGCCCAGCTTCACATAGCCTATATCCTGGATGAAGAGGATAAGACCCGGGAGGCCATAGAGATCCTTGACAAGGCCCTTGCGCTTGAAAGAGAGAGGATCGAGATCTACCGGATGCTGTCCGCTCTGTACGAGTCCGAAAAAAATTATGACAAGGCCATGGAGATTATCGGAAAGGGGCTGAAGATTGATGGTGAAAATATCGCCCTTATTTTCAGGCTTGGCGTGGTGTTGGACAAAAGGGGCGATAAGGAAAAGGCATTGGATCAGATGAAGAGAATCCTTGAGATCAATCCGGATCACGCGGAATCACTTAATTACATAGGCTATACGTATGCGGATCAGGGCATAAGGCTTGATGAGGCCAAGGTGCTTATTGAAAAGGCACTAAGGATAAAACCTGACAGCGGTTATATCCTGGACAGCCTCGGGTGGGTCTATTTTAAGAAAGGCCAATATGGTGAAGCGGTAAGATACCTTGAGAAGGCTATAGGCATTAATCCCGAAGACCCCACAATAAATGAGCATCTGGGAGATGCCTACCTGGAGATGAAAAGTTATGCCAGGGCCCTTGAACGATACAGGAAGGCCTTTTCTCTGAATAAAGAGGGAAAGGGGAATATAAAGGCAAAAATATTAAGGGTGGAAAGGTTTTTAAACGTTACAAATTGAAAATTCCCTCCAAAGATCGTCCGGCTCCGGTTATCCTTCTGGGGATCCTTCTTTTGGCAGCTCAATATTGTGCGCCCATGCCTCATAGGATTTCTGAATCCTTTGATAAAAGGGATGTCGCTGGCATTGTTTCAGCCTTTAAAGATCAGGAAACAATGGTGGATTCATTCGTTTCGACAGGCAGACTGGAGGTGGAAGATGAAACATCCAGATGGGGTTTTGACGCCCTCATAATAGGGGAAAGAAACCCGCTCAGGATAAAAATCGAGGTTACCCACGCCTGGGGCAGGCCTGTGGTTCATTGCCTTATAAGCGAGGATAAGATGCTCGTCCTTTATTTCCCGGATAAGACAATCTATTCCGGAAGGCCCGGTCGGCCTTCATCAAGCCCCTTTTTCTTTGACCGCATGGAGTTGTCTCAGCTATGGGGCCTTTTGCGAGGGTTTCCGGTGCTTCCGAAGGGTGCCTTGTCCTTTATTTCGGAAGGGCCAGGGATCATACCTCTGGATAAAGAGGGGAGGGCGCTCCAGCGTATAAAAATCGATGCTGAGACTCTGGTTCCCCGATCGGTCAATGATGAAGCCTTGGGACTTGAGACCGTCTATCCCGGATTTGAAGATCGCAAGGGCATCCTGTATGCGGGAAAAAGATGGTTAAAGGATCTCAAAAACAACAATAAAATCAGATTGAGTTCAAAAAAAATATCTTTCAATCAACCTCTGCCTGAAGCTGTTTTTGATCTGAAAATCCCTCACGATTTTAGAGAGATGCCGCTTGACAGGCTTGACAGGTTTTCTCCTTTCAAATAGAACTCCTAAATGTTATTAAAAAGGGGCTGTTTCCCGATCAGTTGAAGCTGATCAGGTAAGTTAAGTGAGCATCTGCAACTGAGTAGATGTGCCCTTTGAGGATCTAATACTTGGAATTTTTTCCTGTTAGATCGGGAAAAACCTTAAGCAAATGAATTTGACCAAATCGGCCTTTTACGCATCCTGATTATGAAATTATCCACCATAGTAATGAAATCCAGGTATTTTTATTAGATGATAGATCGAATCCTCGGCAAGGGTATTGCCACCTATGTAAAACGGCACCGTGGGCTGGTGGTGTGCGCACTTTTTCTGACCGCTGTGGCCTCACTTTTTGTCGTCATTCCTGCCTATCTTCTCCAGCCCTTTGTCGACGCCGGAATGAAGAGCGGTACCGATCCGGTCTCCTGGAAGGTCCCCTGGATAACCTTTGAGTCGGGTTCCTGGCTTTCCTGGCAGAAAACCGAAAAGGTTATAGTTGACAACATATCGCCAAACCGGCTCCTTGTAATTTTGACCGGAGTGGCCTTCGTGTCCGTCTTCATAAAATCGATTGCCGTCTATTTGAGCGGCCTTGCGGCCGCCGCGCTATCCAACAGGGCGGTTCTTTCTTTGAGGGTTGATCTTTACAGAAAATTTATTTCCCTGCCTCTCAGTTTTCATAACAGGGAAAAATCAGGGGAACTGCTTGCCAGGGCCACGGCCGACCTGACGGTAATGCAGGGCCTCATTGCCAATGTGATAATCGGCCTTATCGAACACCCGCTCACGGCAGTGGTCTTTCTCTGTTTCCTGCTGATCATGAACTACAAATTGACTCTTCTCGTGGTTTTTGTGGTTCCCGTTATTATCGGCCTGGTAAGGCTTTTCGGTCGAAAGGTCAAAAAGCATGCGATAATATTGCAGGATGATACGGCAAGGGTCACCGGCGCTTATGAAGAGACCCTTGTCTGCCTTAAGATCATTCAGGGTTTCTTCACGGGGAAACAGGAAGTGGAAAGATTTGAGCTCCTCACCAAACAGCTCTACAAGACCGTTATGAGATGGAACAGATGGTTCCTAGGCCTCGGGCCGATGATGGATTCCACTGTATTTCTTGTCCTGCCCGCCGTATTGATTGCAGGAAAAATATATTTCAACCATTCCCTTGGAGAACTTATGGCCATGATTTATGCCTTTTCCAAGGTGTATAGCCCCATAAAGAAACTGGCCCTTGTCAATAACAATCTGAAGACTCTTCAGGGCGCGACAAACAGGGTGTTCGGGATAATGGGTACCGTGCCGGCGATTCAGGATCCTCCCTCTGCGGTTGAGCTTCCCAGACATAATAAATCCATTGAATTCAAGGAGGTGTCTTTCGGATACTCCCCTGATGATATGATTCTTGAAAATATTTCCTTCAGGGCGAAAGCCGGCGAGATGGTGGCATTTGTGGGGGCTACCGGTGCCGGCAAGAGCACTCTTCTGGATCTCGTGCCCCGTTTCTATGATGTCACGGACGGCAGCATAGAAATCGACGGTGTGGATATCCGAAACGGTACGATTGAGTCTTTGAGGACCCAGATAGGCATAGTAAATCAGGAGGTGCTGCTCTTTAACGACACAATCGCGAACAATATTTCATATGGGGCCAGAGGGAAAGGCTTTGAAGAGATAGTCTCCGCTGCAAAGGCCGCGCATGCTCATGGATTCATAACCGCCCAGCCGAAGGGGTATGAGACGGTCGTGGGGGACAGGGGTTCCCTGCTTTCAGGGGGCCAGAGGCAGAGGATTGCGATCGCTAGGGCGATCCTTGTTGATCCTTCCATCCTGATCCTTGACGAGGCGGCCTCAGCCCTTGATACGAAAAGCGAAAGGCTTGTTCAGGAGGCACTTGAAAAGCTTAAAGGAGGACCCACCATACTTACCGTGGCCCACAGGCTTAGTACAATCGCCAAGGCGAACAGGATATATGTGCTGGAAAAGGGGAGGATCGTTGAATCCGGATCAAGGGAAGAACTGCTGGCTCTGGGCGGGCGGTTCAAGATGCTGTATGACATGCAGTTCAGCTGATTTCCCGCCGGGACCGGGCACGTTCCCGGAGGGTTCAAGATTCAAGGCCCGTCCTGTCGCGACACGGTGATTGATTGATAAACAGGCGGAGCTTCATGGTGATGATAGTCTATTGAGAATATGGCAATGTTTATCGGTCCGGGCCATGGGTTAGGGCGAAATGCAAAAGATTACAAAGATTTTAAGTTATGGCGGAAGTAACAGGGCCTCTGCGTGGAGATATGGAATAACGGTAAAATCATCAAAGAAAGATAAGAAACAATAATGGAAGTTGAGATTTCACTTGTAATAGTAAACTGGAACACAAAAGATCTTTTGATGGAGTGCCTCACTTCTGTTTTTGAAACCATCAGGGGAATCCCCTTTGAGGTGTGGGTGGTGGACAATGGCTCGGTTGATGGCAGTGTCTCTGCCGTGCGGAAAAAATTCCCCCAGGTATCCATTTTAGAAAACGGCAGAAATCTCGGTTTTGCGGTTGCGAACAACCGGGCATTTGAAAAGATGAACGGCCGGTATGCGGTTCTTCTGAATACGGATGCGGTTCTTACCGAAGGTGCTGTGGAAAAACTGCATGGTTTCATGGAAAAAACCCCTGAGGCTGCGATGGCATGCGGCCAACTCCTAAACAGAGACGGCTCCAAGCAGAATTCCTTTGCCAATTTCCCTGCCCTTACCGCCCTGCTTGCCAATGAGACCCTTCTGAGGATTTTTTTCCCTGAAAAATTTCCCAGCAAGAGAAGAGATTACAAGGAACCGATTGAAGTGGATTCCTGTGTTGGCGCCTGCATGATGGTGAGAAAAGAGGCGATGGACAAGGTGGGTCTGTTTGACGAGGATTATTTTTTCTTTTTTGAGGAGACAGACTGGGCCTACCGGATGAAGCAGGCGGACTGGAAGGTCTTTTTCGTGCCGTCTTCCTTTATATATCATCTGCAGGGGAAAAGTGCCGGGGTAAAGGCCTCGGCAAGGATCATGTTTTACCGCTCAAGGTATATATATTTTTCAAAGTGGCGGCCGAAGGATTTTATCACCGTTCATATTATCCTTTTTTTCAGACTTCTTGTTAATTTCATTTTAAACTTGGCAGGTTTAGCGGTAACCCTCGGCTTTAGCAGGCGGATAAAAACAAGGCTGTCCGTCTACACGCAATTGCTCCTCTGGCATCTGTCCGGCTGTCCGGACAACAGATAGGTATTTTTTTAAATGATTATAAAGGGTAAAGCCTCATTATTCGTTAAACCTAAAGCGATTCTGCTTATACAGCTGGGTGATATCGGGGATGTAATAGTATCCGTTCCATGCATAAGGGCCCTTAAGGAATGTTTCCCCAACGCGGTAATCGTTGTTGCCGTAAGGGATAAGGCGGCTGGATTGATCCGGGACCTGCCCTGGGTGGACGAGGCGATCAGTGTAGAGAAAAAGGGCCGTCACCTTATAGAAGCGATAATATATCAGATCCGGTTTTTTACCCATCTGAGGAATCTGCATCTTGATCTTGCAATAGACCTTCGGATGGGTACACGGGGCGGCATAATGGTGTTTCTGTCAGGGGCTTCTGAGAGAATAGGGGTCTACGATTCAAGGGGTAAGTTTCGAAACAGGTTTTTCACCCATCTCTGCCTTCCGGAGGTAATGCCTGGCCGGCATATGGCCAAACATTGTCTGGGCCTTCTGGAACAATACGGCATTTCAACCGAGGATGAACGGCCCGAACTGGTCGTGAGCGATGAATGTGCCGGAAGGGTTCGCCAATTGCTTGCCGGTGAGGGAGTCTCGGAAGATGAAACTTTAATCGCGGTTCAGCCCTTTTCTCTGTGGGCCTACAAGGACTGGGGGATTTCAAAGTATGCGGGGCTTATCGAATGGATCAGATCAAGGTATGGGGTTCCGGTCCTGATTACCGGGTCTGAATCGGAAAGAGAGCAGTCGGATGTGATTTGCGCTAAAACCGGAGGCCGTGTGTATAATATGGCGGGGAAAACCTCTATCGGGGAGTTGGCCGGCCTTTTGAAGTGCTGTGGCCTTTTCATAGGAGGTGACAGCGCGGGTCTTCATATCGCGGCTGCAGTAGGGACCCCCACAGTGGGGATATACGGGCCCTCTTCTTCCGAGGCGTGGGCGCCCAGGGGTGAAAAACATTGTGTTGTCAGCAAGGATATGCCGTGCATGCCCTGCAGCCGGAAAGGTTGCAGTGACAGCGGAATCAGCCGATGCATGGAGGAGCTTTCCCTGGAAGAGGTCATCGCGGACATTGATGGCCATATTGAGAAACTTCTAGAAGTAAAGAAACGTGAGATAAGTCTATGAAAAGTTTTTTCAAAAATATCGCAAGCGCCCTCCTGTATCTTCTGCCATCCGAGATGAGATATGAGATCTGCCGTCACCATGCGAACAAGGAATTTGCGGAAAACAGGAGTGATTTCAGGAGCAACGGCGAACTATGGTTAATGGAGAAGATCATCCCCGGGGTTTCCACTGTTTTCGATGTGGGGGCCCATAGGGGCGAATGGGCGTCAGAGGCGTTGAGAATAAACAAAGATATCGAGCTTCATTGTTTTGAGCCGTGCAGCCGTTCCTATTCGGAACTTGAAAAGGGTGAATTCGGAGAAAAGATCTTTCTCAATAATTTCGGCCTGGGTTCGCAGCAATGTGAAAAGACGATGTATATCTTTGATGGCTCAGGTGAAGGAAATTCTCTTTTTATCCGTTCCGGGCTTGAATTAAGGAAGGATTATTCTCCGCAGGACAGATCCGAGACCGTGCGGATTGAAACCCTGGACGACTATTGTACGGATAAAGGGATAGGTAATATCGATTTTCTGAAAATCGATGTCGAGGGTAATGAACTGGCAGTGATTGAAGGGGCAAAGGGGCTTTTCGGTCATGAGGCTATAGGGGTTGCTGTCTTTGAATATGGCGGCGCCTATATAGATTCAAGGATACTTCTGAAAGATTTTTTTCAGTTTTTTTCTGAAACCGATTACGACATTTTTCTCCTGTATCCCGACAAGGTGGCTCCCATACCGATATATGACTGCAGGCTGGAAAATTTTCAGTACAAAAATTTTCTTATCGTCAACAGGGCCATAACAGAGAAAATAGGCATTTTCAGCTGATTCAAATGAAAGACCCTCTGAAAATATACAGAAAAAGATTCAGGTCCTGGAAAAACAATGTCCGGCTTGAAAGGGAGAAGATTTACTATTCTTCAATGTTTAAGGAAAAAAATCTCAGCCTTATCGGACAAGGGGATATAAAGGAAGAAATAGCAACAGGGCGACCCGGAATTAAACCAACGCCCAAAGGGTTTTTAAATATCGCCGCCATATATCACCATTATAACTGGGAGGATTATTCACTCAAACCGTCACTTGAAAAATTCGGGGCTGTTCGCCGTTATGATTGGTTTGAGAAATTCAATCATCAAATGCCGAATTGGCACAAATCGGAAAAGGCAAAGATGAACAATGACATGGTTGACCGGATCAAGCAGTGGAATAAAGAGTCAAAAATCGATGTCATATTTTCATATTTATCAGGAGCGCTTGTATCTCCGGAATCCTTGAAGGAATTGTCTTTCCTCTGCATCCCCATGGTAAATCTTTCGTTGAACGATAAGGAGTATTTCGTGGGTAAGTTGAGGAAGGGGATAGCGATGGGGCAGAGGGACATATGCCGGTATTTCGATCTGTGCTGGACGAGCACTGAAGATTCTCTTGTAAAATACCGCGTTGAAGGGGCCACCCCTGTTTACCTTCCCGAGGGCGCCAATCCCGCGGTTCACAAACCTTATGATGAGGCAAAAACAATTGATGTCTCCTTTGTGGGGCAGTGCTACGGTGAACGGCCAAGAATTATTGCAGGACTGAGGGAAAAGGGAATCAAAGTCGAGGCATTCGGCTACGGCTGGCCCAACGGGCCTTTGAGCGTGGATGAAATGGTTCGATTGTATTCCAGAAGCAGGATCAATCTCGGCTTCGGCGGTGTTGCGGACCTGAAAGACACCTATTGCCTCAAAGGAAGGGATTTCGAGGTGCCTATGAGCGGAGGGCTGTACCTGACGGAATATCATGCCGAGCTGGAAAGGTTTTTTGAATTAGGCAAAGAGATTGCTGTTTACAGTAATTTTGATGATCTGGCGGAAAAAATCAGGTATTACCTGAGTCATACTGAAGAAGCCGATGCGATAAGGAAAAGAGGGCTTGCCAGGGCACGTGATGAACACACATGGGAAAGACGCTTTGAGAGAATTTTTCGGCTTTTGAACCTCCTCAATTAAATGCCGGGCACTTTAACCTTCAGCAAGAGAAAGAGCGGAAAACTGTTTCATGGATATAAAAAATAAGAGCAATGAATCAATCGCTTCTGGAAATAACTGGCTTAAGGAATGTTCCAATAATATTTTTTCGCAGTTTGGAGAGGATGGGATAATAGAAAAGATCTTTTCCATGCTTCCCGATTCAAACAGATGGTGTGTGGAATTCGGGGCGTGGGATGGGAAGCACCTTAGCAATACCCATCTGCTGCTCAGCCAAAAAGGATGGTCCGGTGTATTGTTCGAGGCAAGCCGGGAAAGATTCGGAGATCTCCTTCGAACATATGATGGTAATGAAAAAATAATCTGTATTAACAAGATGGTAGCCTTTGAAGGCAAAAATACCCTTGACCGGCTCCTTGCTATAACCCCGGTCCCTGAAGATTTCGACCTTCTTTCCATTGATGTAGACGGGAACGATTATCATATATGGCGGTCGCTGGAAAAATACAGGCCCCGTGTCGTGATTATAGAGTTCAATAACACTATCCCGAATTCCGTGGAGTTTATCCAGCCGGCTGATCCGTCGGTCAATCAGGGCTCTTCTCTTCTTGCCATGTGCAACCTGGGCAAAGAAAAGGGATACGAACTTATCGCGGTAACGGATTCTAACGCTTTCTTTGCAGACGCCAAGTACTTCGAATTTTTCCAGATAGGAGAAAATTCACCTGAGGCTATGAACGGGGACCAGAAATATCTGACCCATATCTTTCAGCTTTATGACGGTACCCTGGTTGCTGAAGGAAATCTGAAACTTTTGTGGCATGGAATACCTATTGACCAGAAAAAGATTCAGGTCCTTCCCAGCTCATTCAGGTATTTTCCGGAGAAAAAAGTGAACCCTTTAATTAAGTTTGCTTTTTCCATATACAGGAAGCTGTTTTTAAAGTGAATAAAATGGATTTGTCTATATTGCTTCTAGCCTAGGGAAAGAGGCTCTAATTGAAAATTGATATTATGCGACCTGTAAAACGAGTTACCTTTTACAAGGATTACTCGACCTTTAAGGGGCAGGCAAAAAGATCGAAAGAGCTGTTTCCTTTGGGAAAACCATATCCCTGCCTGGATGAAAAAAATGAGCAAAGCGGAACTGCTGCGGGGCACTACTTTCATCAGGATCTTCTTGTGGCCCAGAAGATATTCCATAATAGACCTGAAAGACATGCCGATGTAGGTTCAAGAATAGATGGATTTGTGGCCCATGTGGCGTCTTTCAGGGAAATCGAAGTCTTTGATGTCCGTCCCCTGGAGATTGATATTCCGAATATAAAATTCAGACAGGCAAATTTCATGGAAAAAGATTTTGATCTCTTAGACTGCTTCCCTTCCATTTCATGCCTTCACGCGATAGAGCATTTCGGCCTTGGAAGATATGGGGATAAAATCGATTTCGAAGGTCACCTGAAGGGGTTGGATAACATATACGGGATGCTTCAAAAGGGAGGGAAATTTTACTTCTCAGTGCCTATCGGTCCCCAGCGGATAGAATTTAATGCGCACAGGATTTTTTCGATGAGATATCTTATCGATCTTATTGAACCGAAGTACAAAATCGATTCTTTTTCATATGTAAATGATGACGGCAATTTGGTAAAAGATGCGGCTCTTCATGAAAAAGATATCAGAAACAACTATTTTTGTAATTATGGTTGCGGTATTTTCGAACTTACAAAGAAATAGAAACAAATTTATCCTGTTATTCCTGTAATCATAGCACTTTGTTTAAAATAACATTTGAGAGGTTGATTTATCAAGCCTATGTTTGACTACATGCAAAAGCTCAGATACCGATGGAACTATAAGAAATGGAGTTCAAAGGGAAAACCTGAACCTGTTCCACACTTTGTAAAGCAGATGGTGGTACTTGAATATGCCGCCAAATCGGGTATCGATATCTTTATCGAGACCGGGACATATCTGGGTGATATGCTTAAAGCGGTAAAAAGAAGGTTCGACATGATCTATTCCATAGAACTCAGTGAAGAGTATTTCAACCGGGCCAAAAGGAAATTTCAAAGACATAGGCACATAGAAATATTTCAGGGTGACAGCACCGATGTCCTTCCTATGTTAGTGAGTAAGATTGAAAGGCCTGCTTTATTCTGGCTGGATGCGCATTATTCCTCGGGGAAAACCGCAAGGGGAAAAAAGGACACCCCGATAATTGAAGAGTTAAAGACAATCTTTGACTCTAAAATAAGCGGGCATGTTATTCTGATAGATGATGCCAGATGTTTCACCGGGGAAAACGACTATCCCGAAATAGAGGATCTGAAGGCTTTTACAGTCGAAAAATATCCCAAAAGCTCATTTGAGCTGCAAGATGATATAATAAGAATAAGCACCTAGAAATGCTACCTTGCCAGGAACAATGCGTTTTCAGACCCCTGTGGGCTGAGGCATAAAGGTGGTTGAATAAAAACGGCGCAAATATAGACCTTGATGGTAAATTAAAACGGCCTCTCAGGCATTGACCGCAATAATGAGTTTCCCGAGGCCGGTCGCTGAGGCGTAGGCAGCTTGATAAAGGTGAAAGGAGAAAGATCAGGCGTGGCGGAAAAGAAAGTTGCTATTATCCAGTCAAATTATATCCCTTGGAAGGGCTATTTTGACATGATCAATATGGTGGATCTTTTTATTTTTCACGATGATCTTCAATACACCAAACAGGATTGGAGAAATCGAAATCGGATCAAGACGCAGCGTGGGACCGAGTGGTTGAGTATCCCCTGCGGATCGGATGAATCTAGGCTTATATGTGAGGTTGAACTGCTGGACAAAAACTGGCAGGAAAAGCATTGGCGCAAGATTTCTCAATATTATGCACATGCCCCCTACTTCGAATTATATAAAAACTTTTTTGCAGATTTTTACCTGCATCATAATTGGAATAATCTGTCAGAACTAAATCAGTATCTAATCAAAAAAATCAGTCGACTTTTTTTAGGAATCAATACTAAATTTGATGATTCGCGAAGATATAATCTTAAAGAGAAAAAAGACACAAGGGTAATTGAATTGCTCAAAAAAGCTGGTGCCAGCGAATACCTGTCAGGGCCGGCTGCCAAAGATTATCTCAGTGAAAAACAATTTGAGGATGCCGGAATAAAACTTCTGTGGATGGACTATGACGGCTATCCTGAATACGAACAGTTATATCCTCCGTTTGCGCATAATGTCAGCATAATTGACTTATTGTTTAATGTCGGTGAAAAGGTATGTGGATACTTGAAAAGTTTTGATGGCAGGAGTTGATATGGGGATTCAATGGGAAAAGTTGGGCAGAATATTTAAATCACAAAAGAACTACCCGTGGCTTTCATCGAGCGCAAGTGCTTCTTTTGCATTGCCATCTCATGAAAGTGGAGATGTATATAATATTTATATAAACGGAAGAGATTTGCAAAAAAGGTCCCTGATAGGAATAGTTAAATTTGATATTTCAAGGTTCAAAGTCCTGGAAATTTCAAAAGCCCCTGTTATGGAGCTTGGTGAAAAGGGGGCATTCGATGAAAACGGGACTTCGTATCCTTATGTGGTAAAGGTCAATGATAAATTCTTTCTCTATTATGTGGGTTGGGTGCAGGCTGTTCAAGTACCATGGATTAATGGAGTGGGCTTGGCTATCAGCGATGATGGCTTGAATTTTAGTAGATATTCCAGGGCCCCTATCCTCCACCGGGATAATGATGACTTCATAGGCATGGGGTCATGTTGTGTTTTGGTTGATCATGACAAATTTAAGATGTGGTATTCAAGATTTGAAAGGTGGGGGCAAAATCCTCATGACCACAGGCATTATTACAATATCAAATATGCTGAATCTGGAGACGGGATTCACTGGGTAAAAGACAAAAAGGTCTGCGTCGATTTCAAAGATGAATCGGAATATGCCGTTGCAAAGCCATGTGTTATGAAATGGAAAGATAAGTATCTGATGTGGTACTCATACCGCGGAAAGTCTTACAGGATTGGTTTTGCCACCTCCGAAAACGGAATTGACTGGATACGCAAGGATGAAATGGCAGGGATTGATGTGTCGGAAGAAGGATGGGATTCGGAAATGATATGCTATGGTTGTGTGTTCAAGCACAAGAGGCATTTGTATATGCTCTATAACGGAAACGGTTATGGAGCGTCGGGACTTGGTATGGCAAGGCTGAATACAAAGGATTTGGAGGCTTACCTGTGAAGCGCGAATTAAATATCCTCGTAATGGCTGCTGGCAGCCCTCTTGGCCAGAGTATATACAAGGCATTGGACAGAAGTGGACTTTCTCTTAATTTACACCTTGCCGATATAAGTGAAATGGCTGCGGGGTTTTACCTGAACAGCAACGTAACAAATGTAATCCTGCCACTTGTAAAGAGTGATAACTACTTTGATGAACTGAAACAGGTTGTAAACAAATTCAATATCGATGTGATTTTTCCGGTTATCTCTTTGGAGCATGATTTTTTTGCAAAACATATAGATTATTTTGATACAAAAGGCATAAAGGTAATCTCACCCGAGAAAGATCTATATGATCTTTGCAATGATAAATATTTGTCTATGGATTATTTGAGAAGCAAAGGCATTAATGCTCCTGACAGCGTATTGTGTGGAG
>Ga0272442_10000259_pt1 | contig 89306 bp, 88 predicted proteins | sample SSMForm2O_FD_200262 | JGI IMG/M metagenome (GOLD analysis project Ga0272442, IMG submission 200262) | Marine sediment archaeal communities from Little Sippewissett salt marsh, Falmouth, MA, United States - SSM-Form-2O | ecosystem: Environmental > Aquatic > Marine > Wetlands > Sediment ...
GAGTGATCTGGGTGAATGCGTCCGGGGATTATGAATTCATTGTTGGAGCCATCGAGTATCTTTCTTCCCGTCACAATATACGGTTTTTTATTTCCAGCGGGGATTTTGATCTACTTTACGGCTGGTGGGAAAAGAAAATTCCCCGAGATGTCATCAAAAACGCCATGGACAAGGTTGTCTCTCGCCGTCGGAAACGTAGCCTGCCCATCGATTCCTTTTCCAGGTTTCGCTACGAGGTGGGACGTCAGCATGCCGCCTGGCTGGAACGGGGCGTCGGTGGTCACGGTGCGGATATCTCTACTGCTGGAAATAGAGACCCCGTGGAAGCTTTCATGGAGAGGTTTCCGGGAGAGCTTGAACCTCTGCGTAACCAATTCGAATCCGCGGTGGAGTCGTTCCGCAACCGGAAGGAAGTGGAGGTCGAGGATTTGAGAAATCGGCTTGTGGAGTTATTCCGAAATGACGCGGAACTGGATATGAAGGTTCTGGCGTTCATGCAGAACCTGGCACCGGAGCTGCGCAGCCAATCGGTGGAACGGGTTTATCGGGCCAATTTTCTCTGGAACCGATTCGGGATCCCGGATTTCGCCATGCTGCAAGCGGGGAGTATATGAAGCGCGATCCCCGACGATTGGATGCAGCCATGGCGGCCAGGGGATTGGCTCCTTCCCGGGAAAAGGCGCAGGCCCTGATCATGGCCGGTGAAGTGATGGTTAACGGCCAGAGATGCGACAAAGCGCATTATCGGGTGGAGGATGCGGACCGGATCGAAGTCCGGGAAAGATACCCTTATGTATCCCGGGGAGCATTCAAGCTGCAGCGGGCTCTTGATGATTTCGGAGTGGATCCCCGGGGAAAAGTCGTATTGGACGTTGGGGTGTCGAATGGTGGATTCACGGACCTCATGTTGCAGCTGGGAGCACGACATGTCGTTGGTGTGGATGTAAACATCGCTCAAGTGGATTGCAAATTGCGTAATGATCCCCGGGTGACCCTGGTGAAGTGCAATGCCCGTTACCTGGAAAGCCGGAGCATTGATCCGCCTCCGGACATCATTACCATGGATCTGTCTTTTATTTCCATCACAAAAGTGGTGGAGCGCTTTTCCATCTGGCCGCGGGTTCTGATCATAAGCCTGATCAAACCTCAGTTCGAGGCGGAGCGCCACCGGGTTCACAAAGGCGGCGTCATCCGTTCCGCCGAGGAGAGGCTGGCGGTTTTACGGAATGTCAGAGAACGGCTGGAAAGATTAAACTGGTGGGTCACCGCGGCCTGTCCCGCTGGAGTCAAAGGCAGACGTGGCAATCAGGAATACTTTTTCCGCCTGGAGTATGGAAATCCTCCCGGAATGGATGCTAAAATACTGGCAAATGTCGTTTCTACCTGAACGTGTGGGTATTATTTCGAAGCCCCATAAAGCCGCTTTGCCCTTTATCCGGGCCGCCGTGGATGTCTGCTCCGAAATGGGAGTACCGGTTGTACTTGGTCTGGAGTGCGCCAATCTTCTGAATAATCCGAACGGTCTGGAGAGGGAAGAAGTCGTCGCCGGAAGTGATCTTATCGTTGTGATCGGCGGGGATGGGACCTTTTTGTCGATTGCCTCCGCGGCGGTACGGCACCAGGTGCCTATCGCCGGCTTCAATATGGGTACCCTGGGTTTCCTGACGGAGCTGGTGACCGAATCCATCACGATCACCATGGAAAAATTGTTAAAGGGAGAGATGCCGGTTTCGGAACGCAAAGTGCTGCGGGTGGAATTGGAAGACCAGTACTTTCTGGCTCTCAATGACGTGGTTGCTTCCAAGGGAAATATCGCCCGGGTGATTTCCCTGGAGTTAAAGGTAAACCGCGAACCCATCGCCCGGATCCGCGCCGACGGGCTCATCATCTCGACACCAACCGGTTCAACGGCCTATTCCCTTTCGGCCGGAGGGCCGATCGTGAACCCGGAAGTAAATGCTCTTGTGGTTACGCCTATTTGCGCTCATTCACTCACCTTGCGTCCCCTCGTGGTTCCGGACGGTTTAACTCTGAGTGTAGCCAGAGGGGAGGGGGATAATCCGGTCTTCGTAACCATTGACGGACAGCATATGCAGCCCCTGGACGCGGGCAGGGAATTTAACGTACGGGTAGACGAAAGACGTCTGAAAATAGTCGAATCGCCGGAAATGAACTACTTCAACTTGCTGGCGGAAAAGCTGAATTGGGGATATCACAAAAGTTATTGATCTCCATGAAAAATGCCACGCCATTGGGGAGAAAGCCCCCGGATAATTGATATATTTTGTTTGGAGAACAGCTTTCGGGGCGTAAATTTCCAGGTTTTGGTATACTGTATACAATATATCCCAATATAAAGAGGAGAGAGTCAGCCATGAGGCGATGGTGCATTATTTGCCTACTATTGTTTTGGATGCCCATTCAGATGTCGGCCGCCCAAGAGGACGACCTGCTGCGGGGTATGGTGTATTTCCTGGAGGACGACGTGGCCCTGGCCCGCCATTTCCTGGACAGACATTTCCGGGCCTACCCCAACCCCCAGGTTCGCCAGGGCTATATGTTGCTCTTGAGTGGAAATTCCTGGGAAGCCACCCGGCGTTTCAGTTCATACCTGGAGATCAATCACCGCTCCGCCAAGGCTCTGGTGGGAATCGCTCTGGCTACACGAAACACAAAAAACAGCAATTCCCTGGAGAATCTGGAAAGGGCCGTACGCCTGCATCCCCGTTTTTATACGGGACATGTTTGTCGCGGATGGCATTTTCAGCAGAAAGGCAATCATGAGCAGGCATTGACCAACTACCGGAATGCTCTTTCCGGGTCCGGAGTGGCGGATGTGAAAATCCTGCTTGCCGGGCTTTACCTGAATATGGGGCGCCCGGATCTGGCTGAAGCGCTTATCCGCGGAGAAGCAGACGCCCACCCGGACAATTTTCATTTCAACTTCAAAACCGCCCTGGCCATGGTCAATGCGGGACATATCGATCAAGCGGGGGGGTATATGACCACCGCCCTGGAGATCAACCCCGGGCACCAGGAGCTGACGATTCTGCGGGCCAGATATCTATACAACCGCAAAAAACTGGTTGAGGCCAGATCCCTCTTGTCAGCGCTGAAAATAACGGATTTTCACGAAGAATACCTGAAAATCCATGCAAGGGTTCTGATCGCCCTCAAGGATGAGCACCGGGCCCGTCCAATGCTGTACCAACTGTTCCACAAGCTGCCGTGGAGTCCGGAAATAAACCTGTTAATGAGGAGTTTTCAACGCACGTTTCATCCCAAGGAAACCGTCAGGGCTGGACATTGGTTGCAGCGCGCCCTGATCAGTGGAGCCAGTCCCGGTGACCTGGGAGTCACCGGCGAAGATGCGGCCGGACTAAAGCCACCCCCGGCGATTCCCTTTTTCGAGATCCGAGATATGATATGGCTCTCTTCCGATTACCTGCTGGTCGTGGGTCGACGTACTCCCCGGGAAGGTGAACGATTGCATGTGTTGTCTTCCCGGGACCTGAGGGTGCGGGCTTCACTCAATTACCGCGGAAAATATAGCAAATTCCACATTCCCGTTCGGGGAGGCAGATGGTATATGAGTGCGGCGGAAGTCGGGGGAGATATGACATACCTGTATCAAATCGAGAATAGAAATCCTGGCGCCGGTTTGATTACTCTCACCCCAAGGCCCTTGCCCCTGCAGGAAATTCTGGTTGGCAGCAATGCCGCCGGAAGCCTGATTTATGTGACCGATGCCCGGCTGGACCGTCTTGCCCTGGAGTCACCATTTTCGGTGACTTCCCAATTGGGTCGAAAAACTCCGCTTTATCCGCAATGTCCTTTTCCGGTTTTCATGCTCAACCGGCATACCGGTCGATGGACGCAACTGAAGTCCGAGCAAATGCTGGAAACCATCCCCATTCCCGGTTGGAAACGGTACAGACTTGTCCAGAAAGCCATGCGGGACAGCCCCGCGGTCGAGAAATTAATCAAACGCGGACTTGAGTTCGATCTTTCTTCGGCGGAGATGGTCAAGATCATTGTCTCACCAGACGACCGACACATGCTGGTCTACCTGGCGGATCTGGAGAACGCTTTCCAGGCGGTAATCTACGATGCTATAGGCGGTGGGACCCGGCGCATTGATCAGAGCATGTTTCTGGGAAAAAAAACCTTTGCTGACGTAGATGTCATGGGAATTTCTCCCAAAAACAAAAGGATTCTGCTGGTTACCCGGGACCGGGACCGGGAAGCAATTTTGTTTAATTATCAATCGCGTCTGTACCTGAGATTGGGTATGGGGATCAAGGATACGCTCATTGCTCCGGACTGGGGTTGTCTTTACCTGCTGCGTGAAGTGGGAAGCCGCATGCAGGCGGTGGAAACCCGTTTGGACGCCGTGTTCTTATCGCCTTTTGTCCGCCGCCACATGACTTCACGTACGAACCTGACGCGGCTGGTCACCGTGAACTGCGCGGGTGAGGTGGTAGCCGAAACCTATGATGGAGAACTGGTTCGTGTCGACGCGGAAGGCCAGGTGGAATACCGGGGTGTCTGCCTGGAAGGTGCCCTTTTCACCGGATCACCCGATGCCTCAACCCGGGCGGCTTTTATCAACCGGAGGCTGGTGGTGATTCGGGATAGTCGTCCCTGATCCATGAGTACCCTGCAGCCTTTTCCCCGGGTGGAGCCCTTTTGCGGCATAATCTTTGCGCGGGAGAAAGCGCGTGACCTGGCGGTGGAAGCCATGGTGGAGCGCATGTCTGAGGTGGATCATGAATCAAAGATTATGCCTTTTGATTATACCGACTACTATTGTTCCGAAATGGGCTCTCCGCTTTACCGCTGTTTTGTCGCCTTTCGAGAACTGGTGAATCCGGAATTTCTCCCGGAGTTCAAGCTCATGACCCTGGCCCTGGAGAAAGACCTTTCTCTGGATGGGTGCAGGCAAGTCAATCTGGATCCCGGATATCTATCCACCGCTGCGGTGGTAATCGCCACGGCCAAGAACCACGCCCACCGTATCCCCCTGAGAAACGGAGTATACGCCCACCTGGAATACGTAGTAAGGGGGGGCGGTGTACAGCCCCTTGACTGGACCTACCCGGACTTCCGAACTTCCCTATACTTGGAGTATTTCAATGATCTGCGGCTCCATATGCGCGGAAGGTTGCGGGAGCTTTCCGGGGAGGGGAAATCGGATTGACAGGTTTCCACCCCCATGATAAGGTGAGGCTAATCATAACCACAAGTAAGGAGTCCTTATGGAGGAAAAAATCAAGGCCAAGATTATGGATTCCAGGAAAATGGAACGTGCCCTGGCGCGCATGTCCATGGAGATCCTGGAGCGCAACCGCGATGCCGGCAGCCTGGCGCTGATCGGGATCCAGACCAAAGGCGTATATGTGGCGCGCCGCATACGCGATCATATCCAGGATATGGAAGAAGTTGAGCTGCCTCTGGGCATTCTGGATATCACTTTGTTCCGGGACGACCTGCACCTGCAGGAGCACCATCCCAAGGTTGAGAAAACGGAGATCGATTTTTCAGTTGAAGATCGTCATATCGTTCTGATTGACGATGTGGTTTTTACCGGCCGTACCATCCGCGCGGCCATGGATTCGATCTTTGAACTGGGCCGGCCGGCCAGCATCCAACTGGCGGCATTTATTGACAGGGGACACAGGGAACTCCCTATCTGCCCGGATTTCAAAGGCAAATACCTGCCTACCGCGCGCAGGGAAAGGGTTAATGTAATGTTGAAAGAATTGGAAGGCAGTGACCAGGTCTTGATCATGGAACCCACGAGGTTTTAAATGTCTACTCCGGGATTCAATCAACGTCACTTGTTGGGGATCGAGCACCTAAGTGCCGGAGATATCGACACGATTCTGGATACCGCGGACTCTTTCGTCGAGGTTTCAACGCGAAATATAAAGAAAGTACCGGCCTTGAAAGGACGCACCGTTGTAAATCTTTTCTTCGAGAATTCCACCAGGACCCGCAGTTCCTTCGAGATCGCCGCCAAACGTCTCAGTGCGGACCTGATCAATTTCAACTCCTCGGTCTCCAGTCTGAAAAAAGGGGAATCCCTTAAGGATACTGTTTTAACCCTGGAGGCGATGAATCCCCATATTATTGTCATCCGGCACAGGGCGGCGGGGGCCCCGAAGTATTTAACCACCTTTGCCCGCTCGTCCATTATCAACGCCGGCGACGGATTTCACGAGCATCCCACCCAGGCGTTACTGGACGCCCAGACCATGCGGCAACGTTTCGGGAAACTCCGGGGATTGAAAATAGCGATAGTCGGCGATATACTGCATTCCCGGGTAGCCCGTTCCAATCTTATTCTCCACCATAAGATGGGCAATACCGTCCACCTGGTTGGTCCGCCCAGCCTGGTTCCAAAGGAATTCGAGAGTATGGGTGCCAAGGTCTATCATGATCTCAAGGCCGGAGTCGAGGGCACGGATGTCGTCATGATGCTGCGGGTTCAGGAAGAAAGGGGCGCGGGAAACTATTTTCCTTCCATCCGCGAATACCGGCGCCTTTTCGAGATCAATGCCGCGGTGTTCGCCACGGCTGCTCCCGATGCCATTGTCATGCATCCGGGACCTCTGAACCGGGATGTTGAAATCGAGACGTCCCTGGCTGATTCAGAGCGTTCAGTCATCCTGCAACAGGTGAACAACGGAATCGCCGTACGCATGGCGGTGCTGTATCTGCTCAAGGGAGAACCCAATGAAGTTCTTAATTAAAAACGGAAGGCTGGTGGACCCCAGCTCCGGCATTGATAATACAGTGGATATCATGGTTGCTGACGGCAGAATCGAGGATATCCACCCCCGTCTTGAGCCCGGGAACGCCGAGCGGGTAATTGACGCCGCCGGGTTGGTTGTGTGTCCCGGATTCATCGATATGCACGTGCACCTGCGGGAACCGGGAGACGAGAATAAAGAGACGATCCGGTCCGGAGTGGAAGCCGCGGTGCATGGAGGTTTTACATCTGTTGCCTGCATGCCAAACACCAATCCGGTAAACGACAACCGTTCGGTGACCGAGTATATTATCGCCCGGGCGAAAAAGTGCAGATTGGCCCATGTATTTCCCGTGGCCGCCATTTCCCGGGGATTGCAAGGTGAAAACATTACTGAAATGGCGGACCTGGCGGCGGGTGGCGCCGTGGGCTTTTCCGACGACGGACGCTGCGTGATGAGCGCCGATCTGATACGTAAGGCCCTTGAATACTGTCGGATGCTGGATCTGCCGATCATTGAGCACCCGGAAGATCATTCCATTTCCGGCGAAGGCCTGGTCAACGAGGGATTGATCTCATACAAGTACGGTATGCGGGGCATTCTGAACGCCGCCGAGGAAGTAATCGTGGCCAGGGATATTATCCTGCAGGATCGCATCCGTTCCCGCCTCCACCTTACGCACCTCTCGACGGCCCGTTCGGTCGCGAATATAAAAGATGCCAAGGCCAGGGGGATCCCGGTAACCGCGGATGCCACGCCCCATCACCTGCTTTTGAATGAAGAGAAAATTACCACCTATAACACGGTATTCAAAGTGAAACCTCCCCTGCGAACGGAATCCGATCGTCAGGCGCTGGTTGAGGGCCTGGCTGACGGCACAATTGACTGCATAGCTTCGGATCACGCACCTCACACCCGCGATGAAAAGGACAAGGAATTTGAATACGCGCCATTCGGGGTAATCGGTCTGGAATCCACGGTTTCGGTTGTCTATGACCGGCTGGTGCGGACCAAAATGATCTCTTTGATGCGCATGGTTGAACTTTTGAGCACCAATCCGGCGGTCATTCTGAATCTCAAGGACCGGGGAAAAGTGAAGAAGGGCCTTCCCGCTGACTTGACCATCCTGGATTTGAATCAGAGATTCACTATTGATACCGGGAAGTTCCGTTCGAAAGCCAACAACTGCCCGTTCCGAAATTGGGAAGGCATGGGCCGGGTGGCGTTTACCATAGTCGACGGACGGGTGGTCTACGAATCCGGTGCATAAAGGGTAGGCAGAGGCCATAACCCTTCCACTTCGATAAGCAGCCCGGGCTTGCCCCGCAATCCCGCGGCATGTTGGGCCGGGGGATTTCCGGGGAGCCAGAACGGCTTTTGTGAACCATCACAAAAAAGGGGACGAAGTGATCGGAGCGGAGCGGGTAGTCCTCCGGCACGAATCATCTCGTACACTTTCTGAGAAAAGTCATTGCCCGGCTTGCGGTAGCGGTCACCCGCGACGGCTACCCGAATACCCAGGGGCTTCGATAAAATTCCGGGATTCACCAGGGCCCTGAAGCATCCACTTTCTGAATCTTCATATGGATCAATCCATTGCTTCACTGGAGTCAGGCGGATCCGGGCGTTGATTTCCGGAACCGGGAACTCACCCCTCGCCGGAAGAATATACTTGTAGCCCGGAGACTTGAAATCCGCGGGGAAGAGAAAACCTTTCCGGCGTGACAGGGTAATGCCCGGCAGGCTGAGGTGACGTTTATCACAGATTCCGGGCATGAGGGATTCCACGTGAAAAAGGGAGATCGCCATCAGATCCCCTCTCAAACGCCTCAGGTACTCCCGGATCACATGGCGTTGCTCCGCGGGTTGCAGTGATTCCAGGGTGTCCGGAGGAAGGATCTTGCCAAGAACCAACCGCCGGCTAAGAATACGGGATGCATGCGCGCGGAACCAGTCGCTTTCTTCGCCAAGAATGCGGGCGGTATCGGCAATGTGTTCAGCCATGTGAGGGAATCGCCGGTACAGCGGCGGAAGGATGTCGTGGCGCAACTGGTTACGTAATATGTTCCGGTCCCGGTTGGACGGATCCGAATAATGGGGAAGTCCGAGGCGTTGCAGGTAATCCCGGATATCCCTTTCGGTAAAGCCCAGCAGGGGACGGAGAATGCGCAGAGCGCGGCGGGAGCGTATGGATGCCAGGCCGGCTGCTCCACTGCCACGGAACAGCCGCATAAAAAATGTCTCCACCTGGTCCGAAAGAGTATGACCGGTTGCCGCCCAGGTCAAAGGGGAGTCATTGGTCAGGCGGTTGAGAAAATCATATCGAAGATAGGATGCGGCGGCTTCCAGGTTCAATCCGCGGTTCGCGGCGAAACCGGGAACATCGGCTCCTTCGATGATTAGGGGAATATCTCTGCGTTCGCAGAAGTTCGCTACCCAGCGAGACTCTTCAGCGGTATCGGAGCGGATTCCATGGTTCAGGTAAGCGGCTTTGAGGGTAAAGCCAAGTTCCTGTTCAAGGGCGGCCAGGAGAGTAAGCAGGGTGACTGAATCCTTGCCTCCGGAAAAGGCCGAGAAAATCGTCTTTCCGTGAATGTGTGGGAGAAGGTGGGTTAGGCGTTCCCGGAAACGGGGGAGCAGGATGTCCATTTGTTGCTGGTTGAAATAGCGGTGGAGGGACTTGAACCCCCGACATATCGGATATGAGCCGACTGCTCTACCGGCTGAGCTACACCGCCATTCAACCCAATTCTACCTCAAAACCGCCGCCGAATCAATAGCTCGGCGGCGGTTTGCAGCCAAAAGCGAGGCGGGGGGAGAGTATTACCGTGCCCCCAATTCCCGGTCAAGCATGAAGATGGCCTGGCCTCGATCACCGATCAGATTCAACTTCTCGACTATATCCGATACACTGGCTTCCTCTTCAACCTGTTCGTCAACAAACCACTGCAGCATGTTCATGGTGGCGTAATCCTTTTCCCCAGTGGCGAGATCCACCAGGTTGTGAATGCAACCGGTAATATGTTGCTCATGGGCGAGGGAATCGGCCATCATCTTCGCCGCCGAATCCCACTCGATCTGAGGTCCGTTTATGGGTTTGAGTTCCACGCGTCCGCCCCGCTCATTAATGAAGCGATAAAACTTCATGGCGTGTTCCATCTCTTCCTGAGCCTGTTTCTCCATCCAGTGAGAGAAACCGCCGAGGTTCATGGCATCAAACTGAGCAGCCATGGCAAGGTAGAGATATGCCGAGTACATTTCTTCATTGATCTGCTGGTTGAGAGCCTCTTGAATCTTTTTTTTAATCATACCAATCTCCTTATTCAATGTGGGCCATTCGGGACGATCCCGGGTCAGTCATCCATGGGTTCGAAATCGTCTTTACCGACTCCGCAGAGGGGGCATACCCAGTCTTCGGGGATATCCGCGAACGCGGTGCCCGGAGCGATTCCCGAATCGGGATCGCCGGCTTCGGGATCATACACGTAACCGCAAACTGTACATACATACTTTTTCATGTTTTTCTCCTCGGTTATGCTTGAGAATGTCTATTATAAGAATCATTATCACCCAAATCAAGATCCAAGGGCGGAGCGTATTTTCTGCACAAGAGTTTCTTCCGGCGCAGCCCCTTCCTGAAAAGCATTTTCATTGATTACCGTACGAGGAACCCCCATTACGTTGTATTTCTGCGACAAATGGGGAAATTCGGTGGCCTCTACCATGTCCGCTGTAACCCGGGAGCTGTAGTGGGCCATACGGTGAGCGAGAGTGACGGCCCCGGGGCAATAGGGACAGGTGGGGGTGACGAAAACCTGAAGATGAAGATTCTCTTCAAGACCATCCAGGAAAGCGCGGGTGTCCGCGCTGAGTCCACTGTCCGAAGTGGAGGCTACGCGAATGGCTTCCAGCAGGGAAGTGAATTCGTAACCGCTGGGGATACCGAAAAAGCGCATACCCCGGTAATCCGGGGAAAGAACCACGGTAGCCGGAATTTTGTCCACACCGTACTCTTCAGCCTTTTTGGCATCACGCTGGAAATCGAGTACTTCCAGAGCGAGCTTGGGAGAAAGACTGGTGATCTCTTCCAATAATTCCCGGGTTTCCTTGCAGAATCGGCACTCGGTTTTCTGGGTAAAGAAAACCAGGGTAACCGTTTCTTTTAATTCATTCAGAATCGGTCCAATTTCATTGCGTATGTCGTCATTCAGAAAAGCCATTGTAACCTCCTATGCACAATGAAAATATAGCATAACTTGAATGTAATTTCAACAAGTTTGTAATAATTACATTTTAACTGACCCGGGTTGATCGCGACGTACCACCATGATAGAATATTTTTCTTTTTTTCCACGGAGATGAACCGGAAAATATCATGATCATAGAGCAATTTCTGCCGGCTTTTCATCATGGCGACGCCATTGGCAACTCCACGTTAAGGCTGCACAATTTTCTCAGTTCCCGGGGAGTCGAATCCAGGATCGTCGCACTCTCCGTGGACGAGGGACTCGAGCATCTGGCGGTTGATTTCAGAGATTACAAGGAAAAAGCGAATACGGTTAAGATTTTGCATTTCGCGGTTCCTTCTCAACTTACGGATTTCTTTATCTCCGCCAAAGGGCGGAAAATAATGATTTACCACAATATTACTCCTCCGGAATTCTTTGCTTCTTTTTCTCCGGAATTGGCTCGCTTTACCGCGGCCGGTCGGGAACATCTGGCCCGGCTCAACCAGTCCTTCGACCTCTGCGTGGCGGACTCCGCTTACAATGCCGCGGAACTCACCGCTCTGAAATATGGTTGTGAAATCCGGGTTTTTCCCATAATGATCGATACATCGGAATATGATCTTCCCCACTCATCCGCTTATGAGCGGCTGATCTCGGATGGTCGTAAAAATATCATTTTCGTGGGTCGAATCTCTCCCAATAAAAAAATTGAAGACCTGGTCAAAGTACTCTTCTATTATAAGAAGTATATCTCGCCTTCCATCCGGTTGATAGTCGCGGGGAAGACCAACTCATTGCCCCGCTATTTTTATGCCGTTCGGGATCTGGCCGGCCGCTTTTACCTGAATTCCGAAGATATTCTGTTTACCGGTCATATTCCTTTTGATGAGTTACTGGCGGTCTATCGCAGGGGGGATATCTTTCTGTCAATGAGCGAACACGAGGGCTTTTGTCTGCCCCTGATCGAGAGTTGCCATTTCAGGGTACCTGTTATGGCGTACAATGCCGGTGCCGTGGCGGAGACTCTGAATGGAGCCGGAGTTCTTTTCAATCACAAGTCGGTTGAGATGGTGGCCGGAATGGCGGAACGCGTGATCAATGATCGGGTTGTGCGCGCCGGACTGCGTAATGCCGCGGCGGATCGCATGGAAAGTTATCGAAAACAGGCTGATCCCGGCATACTGCTGGAGTGGCTGAAAGCATTATGATTCGGATCGGTGTTGTGGTTCAGCGCTACGGCTCCGGTGTGGTCGGCGGCGCGGAGACCCTGGCCCGGGACGTGAGTGAGCGTCTGAACGCCGCAGGCTGCGATGTGACGGTATTCACGACCACAGCCCGGGATTACATTACCTGGAGGAATGAGTTCTCCCCGGGTGAAACGATCCTCAAGGGGGTGCGCATACTGCGCTTCCCGGTGGACAGGGAACGGAACATCGAGAACTTCAACGATTTTTCCCGTGATTTCTTTTCTGCTCCCGTGCGGGAGAGGGACGAGCTGCGCTGGATCCATGAGCAGGGACCGGATAGTTCGCAATTGGTGCGGGCGCTGGAGACGGAATATTCCAAATTTGATGTTTTCCTGTTTTTTACTTACCTGTACGCGCCTACGGTGCTGGGCATGGAAAAAGTCGACCGTCCGGTGGCTTTGTTTCCAACCGCGCACGATGAACCGCCCATCCACCTGGAAGTCATGAAAAAGGTTTTTTCCCGGCCGGAGCGGTTGCTTTTCCTGACCGCCGCCGAAAGAGCAATGGTGCAACGGGTCTTCCGTCGTGAGCGTGGGATGGAACTGGTGCGCACGGGATTGGATATCCCCGGAAAAGTGGACGCCGACCTGTTTCGTCGCAGTCAGTTGATTTTCGGTGACTATATGCTCTATGCCGGACGTATCGAGCGGGGAAAGGGTCTGGAAGAGGTCTTTCACGCTTACGCGTCTCTACGCCGCCATCACTTGGTCGACCTGGTACTGCTGGGACGCCGCCTCATGGATATTCCCGACACCGAAGGCATTCGGTATGCCGGATTCGTTTCGGAAGAAGAGAAACTATCCGCATTCCAGGGAGCCGTATTTTCTCTGCAACCGTCTCCGCTGGAAAGCCTTTCCATCACAACCCTGGAATCGTTCGGCCAGGGGACCCCGGTTCTTGCCAACGGCCGAAGCCCGGTTTTGACCGAACACGTGGATCTCTCCGCCGCCGGCCTGCTCTATCATGATTCCGGAGAGTGGGAAGCCGCTGCGATACGGCTTCTGGGTTCCCGGAAGGATCGTGGGCGCATGGGACAAAACGGACGGGAATATGTCGGGAAATACTTTCATTGGGATACGGTGATATCCCGTATCCGTGAAATCCTTACCGATCTGGTTCCCGGTTGACCACCGCTGTTTCCGGGAGCATAACGTCCAAAAGTATCCTTGTAGCGGTGAAAGTATGGTATAATCCTACGTACATATTCCCGCATCACCATACGGCAATCCCCACAGTGGTTTTCACGAGGAATTAATGAAAAATATCAGGAATATAGCAATTATTGCACATGTTGATCACGGCAAAACGACTCTGATCGACGCCATTCTGCATCAGACCGGAGTTTTTCGGGAGAATCAAAAAGTTGCCGAACGAATTATGGACAGCGATGATCTGGAGAGAGAAAAGGGGATCACCATCTTTTCGAAAAACGCGGCGTTTGCATATCGGGGATGCAAAGTGAATGTGGTGGACACGCCGGGTCACGCGGATTTCGGCGGTGAAGTCCAGCGCATCATGCGCATGGTCGACTCGGTTCTGCTGTTGGTGGATGCATTTGAAGGTCCCATGCCGCAAACCAAGTACGTACTGAAAAAATCCTTGGAGCAAGGTCTTTCTCCCATCGTGGTAATTAACAAAATCGACCGCCCCAACGCCAGGCCGGATCAGGTCCTGGAAGCGGTATTCGATCTGTTTATCGAACTGGAAGCCACCGAGGATCAACTGGATTTCCCGGTGGTGTATACATCGGCCCGTGACGGAGTGGCCAAATACGATCTATCCAAAAGCAATACCGATCTGACGCCTCTTTTGGACACAATCCTGGAGCATGTACCTGAGCCCGGAGGTAGAACGGACCAACCTATGCAATTATTCGTGTCGGCTATTGATTACAGTCCCTATCTGGGCAAGATCGGTACCGGCAGGCTTCACCGCGGCCGTATTCACAAAGGGGATGATGTTATCCGGATCCGCCGGGACGGCACCACGGACATCTCCAGAATCACCAGGCTTTTTGCCTACTCAGGTCTGAACCGGATTGAAGTGGAATCAGCCGAAGCGGGGGAGATCGTCGCCCTGGCCGGTATCGATGACCTGGATGTGGGCGAAACCGTATGCGATCAGGGGCATCCCGATGCCCTGCCGGTGTTGACGATTGACGAGCCCACCATGGCCATGACGTTCATGGTCAATGATTCCCCTTTTGCCGGCAATGAAGGCAAGTTCGTGACTTCACGCCATCTCCTGGCGCGATTGGAGAGAGAACAACGCAACAACGTCAATCTGAGAGTAGAGCAAACGGACACCCAGAACGCCTTTCTTTTAAAGGGCAGGGGCGCCCTGCAATTCTCCATTCTCATGGAGAATATGCGTCGCGAAGGGTATGAATTCCAGGTATCACGCCCGCAGGTGATTTTTAAAGACAGTACTGACGGACTCCAGGAGCCGGTGGAGAGCGCATCCGTTGATGTCGCCGATGAGTATGCCGGAGTCGTAATCGAGATGTTCGGACAGCGCAAGGGTGAATTGGTCAACATGAGCGCTGGCAGCGGCGGGTATACCCGGCTGGAGTTCCGGATCCCCGCCCGCGGGCTTATCGGCTTGAACGGAGAATTCCTGACGGCGACCCGGGGGACGGGAATTCTGCACCACGTTTTTTCCGGATATGAGCCATTCAAAGGTCAGATCCGCCGCAAGACAAAGGGCGTACTGATCGCCCTTGAATCCGGCAATTCGGTGGCCTTCGCCCTGTTCAATCTTCAGGAGCGGGGAACTCTGTTCGTGAATCCCGGAAATCCGGTATATCCCGGTATGATCGTTGGTGAACACAGCCGGGATAACGACTTGGTGGTCAACGTGTGCAAAACCAAGAAACTGACCAATATGCGGGCCGCAGGTTCCGATGACGCGGTCCGGCTGATTCCGCCGCGTCGATTTTCGCTTGAACAGGCCATTGAGTATATAAACGACGATGAACTGCTGGAGATAACTCCCGGAAGCGTACGCATGCGCAAGCGACTGCTGGATATCCACCAGCGCAAACGGGCTGAAAAGCTGCGTTCCGCTTGATCATCCCGCGGAGCTTCACGAAGAATCCATTGGTTTTTCAATCCCGGTCGGTTATTATTAGTCGTGTACTCCCGCATCCGGCGGGGATCATTCAGGGTGTGGGGGACATCGGGAATTCATATGAACGGTTTCTTGGGTGGAAAGGAAAACCTGTTTGACTTCGGTACTCTGGCGCCGGATTATGACCAATGGTACGACGAGAAAATGGGGGGGCGGTTCGATCGCCTGGAAAAAAGGGCGATGCGAAGTTTGTTCAGAGGTATCGTAAAAAAGGGTACCCTGCTTGAAATCGGCTCGGGAACCGGGTGGTGGAGTGAATGGTTCAGCCGCATGGGATTCCGGGTCACCGGGGTGGATATCTCGTGGGAAATGGTCGCGGTGGCCAAGAAAAAGAAAATCGCCAATGCCGCTTTCGTCTGTGAGGATGGGCAGCGGTTGTCTTTCCTGGATAACAGTTTCGATGTCGCCTGCGCCGTCACCTCCCTGGAGTTCGCCCGGGAACCCGAAACCGTGATCGGTGAAATGGTTCGCTGTACCCGCCCCGGCGGTCATCTGATCCTGGGGATTCTGAACGCCGACTCACCCCTGAACATTGCCCGGCGCAAAGTCCCCGGAAGCCCTTACGAATGGGCGCGTTTTTTTTCGGTCACCGATCTGACGCCCCGACTGGCGCCCTTTGGCAGAGTCAAAATACTCCACTGCGCGTATGCTCCGTCGCTGAAGCTTCCTCCGCCCCTGTGTGGGGTCGTCGACGATGTCATGGCATTTTGCGGAATCGGAATCGGCGCTTTCCTGGCCGTGAAGGTAGCCCTGCGGGGATGATTCGATCCGAAGGGGCTGCATGAAACTGGATATTTGCTATTTTACCGGTACCGGGAATTCCTGGTGGGCGGCGCGCCGCCTGGCGGATATGGCGGGGAAAGACGGCCTGACCGCCCGGGTTCGGCCCGTCACTGCCAGTTGGGAGCCAAAGGAATTTTCTCCGGCACATCATGATCTGCTCGGCTTTGCCTATCCGACCCACGGCTTCTGCCTGCCCTGGCGGATGTTGAAGTTTTTCCTGGCCCTGCCCCGATGCCGGGCCCGATTTTTTTTAATCAACAACCGAGCCGGCATGAAGTTCGGCCGGGTGTTTACTCCGGGAATCAGCGGTCTGGCGGTGTTGCTGCCCCTGCTGATCCTCATTCTCAAGGGATACCGGCCGGTTGGAGCCTTGCCGCTTGACACGCCATCCAACTGGGTGGCGGTGCATCCCGGCCTGTCACCCGGGGCCGTAACCGCCATCATGGAGCGTAGGGAAAGGGATCTGGAAAAATTATGGAAGAAAATGTCCGGCGGGCACGGAAGTTTTCCTTTTAAATTCTGGGTGATGCTGCCCCTGGATATCCTGGTCAGCCCGGTCAGTGTGGGCTATATGGCTTTCGGCCGCTTCCTGTTGACCGCCACCTATTTCGCCGATGCCGGATGCGACGGGTGCGGCCTGTGCGCTTCCCAATGCCCTGTCGGGGCCATTCGCATAATCCGCGGCCGGCCGTTATGGACCATTCGTTGTGAGTCATGCATGCGCTGCCTGAATGTATGCCCGCACCGTTCCGCGCATTGCTCCTTGCTCCTGGCCGGATTGTATTCCTGGGGACTGTTCTGGCTGACCGGATTTTCCGGCCCTCTGGGTTTCGCCTGGAAGGCGATGAGCCGTTTGGCCGGTGATCTGTCGGACCTTTTGCTTTATCCCGCCTGGTGGCTGCTGACCGTGGCCCTGGCCTGGTTGCTGGGGCGCCTGGTGTTTTTTCTCAACCGCTTCAAGGCTCTTTCATGGCTATGGGCCGTGACCACGCCCATGCATTTCTGGCGCCGCTACCTGGCCCCGGGATTTTTACAAAGGCGGTCTGTTCACGATTCGGCGGGGATGGATTCCAAAGGCTCCCTATAGAGAAGATTTCCGGGCGCGGCGGCGGAGGATCAAGAGGAAGACACCCGCCGCGACCATGACTCCGGAAATAATAAACATCCACTTGTTGCGGTCGTCCAGCAGGTTGTAGGTGACGGCGGCGAACCCGCCCATGATAAAGAGGAAGCCCACTACGAGCTGGATCCGGGGAAGGATGCGCTCTTGTTGTTCGGCCTTGGCAAGGAACTGGATGGTGCCGATGACCAGGTAGATGGCCCCGATAAAGAAAAGGAAATAGGGGATGCGGGCGCCTTTTTCCAGCAAAATGGCCCCCACTAGGGTCAGGGCGATGCCTTCGGCGATGTGGAAGAGGGCCGTGAAGTTGGGGATGCGCCTGGAAAGGGGGTGGTGGAAGAATGTACCCAGCATGATGAACGCCCCGGCGGCGAATACGGCGATAATGGACAGGGGATGGTGATGGAAGTGGTCCAGCTTGGATATACCCTTCATGACCAATGTGAAACCGATCAGGTAGTGGGAAACCATTTCCGCGGCGGCGCTGCGCTTTCTTGGATTCAACATCATGGGTGGTTCCTCCTGTCCCCGGAAATTATTGCGTACAGATTATACGGTCGGCCCCGGCACCTGTCAAAACCGTTTGCATATGCCAATGTCCGCAGTCGGTAACAACTTCACATACAATCCTTTGCCAATGTGCAATAGAGTCCCCAGCGTAAATACCGCTCAAAGCAGTTTCAAATTTCTCCTGTGAAATGGACGCTGCGCATCTCTTCAATGTCGACTTCTTTGTAGCGTGGCGTGGATATGGATTTGCGAATGCAATCAATGATTTTACCCCGACGTTCCGTCTCCTCCTCCAAGTTTTCCACCCGGGATTCCAGGGTCATGCGGACATCGTGGGAAACGTCAGTTTCAAGCGTATTAAAATCTCCTCTCTGAGTCAGAACAGCCACGGCAGCCTCTTCGATACTCCACTTACGCAGATTCAATCTGGCTTCAGCCAGTTCGATCTGTTGTTGCACAAGCTGATCCGTCATTTCTTGGACCATTTTCAACGCCAGGTAGTCGCGTTCTTCCTTTTCATTCACAGGCTCAAGATAGTTGAAACGTCCCTCTTCAATAGCGCACTCCAGCCAGGTAACCTCCTGTGCACGATCAGATTGTTTGAAACGATGTAGAACTTCCTGAGCCTCTCGGATATCCATATGAGCCAGGGTCATGCAGATTTCCTCCAGACGTTTTCGTGGGGTGGCCGGATCAAGGAGTTCTTGTTCCATTTTCCGGCAGTTTGCGGCATCACGGCCGGGCTCATTCTTAATCATTTTGTTTGTTTTTGACATTATCCCCCCTTAAAAACACAAGCAAAAACCATACCCGAAACTGTTTCGAATAAAGCGCTGCATATCCTTTACAAATATTTTAAGGTTTTTTACCATAACATATATAGTTCCCGTCACCGATACCGCGATAGAAGACGAATATTTTCGGAAGGAGTTTAACGGGAAGTCCAATGGCAGAACATTCTTATCAGGTGAAGTTCAAGGGTGAAATACGCCCCGGCGCGGAACCGGGGGAAGTGAGAAAAGGGCTGGCCCGTCTGTACGGGGTAGAGCCGAAACGGGTGGAGTCCCTGTTTTCCGGCAAGGTTTACGTGATCAAGGAGTTTCCCTCCCGGGAGCAGGCCGAACGCTTCCGGGAGATCCTGGAGACGAAGACCGGCGCCGTGGGATTCGTGGAAGCCAGGGGCGGGGACACTGAGCCCGCGGAGGCTTCCCGGAAAACCCCAGAGGAGTCCCTTGTTGAAAACTGGGAGACCCGGTTCCGGGTGGTTTTCGCGGGGGAACTGGAATACGACCGGCGGCAGGAAGATGTTGTGAAGGACCTGAGCGCCATGTATCGGGTCGGGCCGGAGCGGCTGAGCCACCTGTTCTCCGGTCAAACCGTTACCATCAGGGACAACCTGGATTTCATGTCCGCCACCCGATTGGTGGCCCGCTTCCGCTCTTTGGGCGCACGCTGCCGGTTGGAGCCCGTAGCCGGTACCATGCAGACTGTTTCCCCCGGAATTCCCCGGGAAGAGCCGGTTGCAACGGTTGAACGGATGCCCGCGCGGGAGGACGTGAAAAGACCCCCGGAATCTGGAGGAGCAAGGGCAGGTCAATGCATGATGGAACGATCCGTCGGCCTGGAAAAAATCCTCGGCGAGACCTTCGATGCGATAAAAAAGGAATTCCGTATAGAAAGCCGCAACCAGGCCATGGACAAAAGCGAACAGGTTCTGGGCTGTTTTTTCCTCCTGGTGATGGCCGGGCTGGTGGCCCTGGTGATCGCCACGCCGTTGAAGTGGTACATGGGACTGTTGATATTGTTCGCCATGATCATGATCGTGGTGCCTTTCTCGACAAAATGGGATACCCGCTACGCCGACGTTTTCCTGGACCGTTTCGGGGATTGGAAGCGGCGGGATTTCCCCGTTTTCGCGGCAACCATGAAAAAGTGGGTGAAGACGCTGCCGGAAAATGACCGTGCCAAGGCGCATCTCCAATTAAAGATCGAAGAGATCATCAACGCGGACCAGGACCGCCGGAACGAGGTGGAAGATCTCTTCGCCGCTATTACCGGTAGTCAACCACAGCCCCGGAGGAACGTTCCGGACGGGGATAGCCCGGAGACGGTTCAGCCGCCGGGAATCAATTGTCCCCGCTGCGGTTCACGGTGGGTCATCGAGGGGGTACGCAAGTTCAGCTGGAAACGGGGGATTGCGACATCAATCTTCCTGGGTCCCCTGGGCGGCGCCATAGCCGGCAGCGTCGGCGAGGGCAATGCGGAATACACCTGCCAGCAATGCGGAAAGAAGTGGTTGAAACCGAAATAATAAGGAATAGACATGAATAATTCTGAAAGAGGAAATCATGCCGAACGCTACAAGGTGGTATTCTGGGGCGGATTGCGCCCGGGATATGACCGCTACTCCGTGAAAGCAAAACTCGCTTCTCATTTTCAGATTCTGGAAAAGGAAGCGGAGATGTTATTTTCCGGGGCTCCCGTCCTGATCCTTGAAGAGGCCGACCGCTACCGGGCATTGGAGGTAAGCCGGGAGTTCGAAGGGGCCGGTGCGGTATGCGAAATACTGGAAGCGGGCACACGTCCGGTACAACCCGCCGGCAACGTGCCGGTCCGGAAACCCGCGCCGCCGGTTCCGCCCTCCTCCCAACCCCAACCCGCGACCCGGGTCCACCTTGGCGGAATGCAGCCGAAAACTTCGCATCCCCGCACAAGCGCGGGCAAAGTCTTCGCGGTGATCCTGGGCGCATCGCTTCTGGCGGTCGTCACTTTCCGCCTACTGACCCCGGGAACTCCGGCTCCACGTGTCGGAAGCCCCCCCGCCGCGACGGTGGCCGCCTCCGGGGGAGACAATCCCCTCACCCTTTATGCCGATCCCAAAGGCAACTACAGCATCAGGATCCCCCGGGGATATCGATTGCGGGACACCTCGTCGGGAAACCGCAGCAAGCGTTCGTTCGTTTACCATGGAGGCAAGGTTTCCCTGACCCTGCTGGCCTCTCCCATGAATAAGCAATGGCTGCCCGAAGCCGAGATGATGAACCGGGTCGGGGCGATTGAAAACGGACGGGCCGGAGCTTTCTCAGCGTATCGGATTGAACATTATGGGCTGGTGGAATTCAACGACCTGGACGGATACGAAATTCTCATGACCAAGGGTGCCCAGACCGCTCACGCCTACGCGCTGGTCAGCCCCGGGAACACGGCATTTTCCGTGGCCATTGTTGACATGGGAGGTGGCAGCGTAGATCATGATCGCCTGGATGAATCGGTCCGGCAATACCTCATCCCCGTTAAGTAAATCACCCGGGTTTTGACTTTCCATGCCGGTTTGGGCATATTGGCTCCGGCGGCTGTTCGCCCCGGGAGGGAAATGGATACACAGGTTCTGACCGTCCTGGTCATATTGCTGGGTGTGATGGTGTTGCTGGCCACCGAATGGGTCCGCATCGATGTGACGGCGATTCTCTGCCTGCTGGCTTTGGGTTGGACCGGAGTGCTGACTCCCTCTGAGGCCCTGGGTGGATTCTCCAGCCACGCGGTAATCGCCATGATGGCGGTGATGATCATGGGGAGGGGGATCGCCGTTACGGGAATAATGGACCGTTTCGCCCGGGTTGTCAGCAAGCATGCCGGCGGTCGGGAACATCGCGTAACAGCCACTTTATCCGCCGCGGTGGGGCTATTGTCGGGATTTATTCAGAATATCGGCGCGGCGGCGTTGTTTCTGCCGGGAGCCATGGGCGTCGCCCGGCGCACCCGTATCTCCCCGTCCCGAATCATTATGCCCATGGGGTTCGCCGCCATCCTGGGGGGCACCTTGAGCATGGTGGGTTCCGGACCTTTGATCCTTGTCAACGATCTTTTGCAGGGCGCGGGATTGAAACCCTATGCATTGCTCAGCGTTACCCCGGTTGGAATCGTGTTGCTGGTCGCGGGAATTCTCTATTTTCTGATTCTGGGAAAGTTCGTGCTGCCCAAAAGCCGATCCCGAAAGGATGCCGGCTCCATTCAGCAGCAGTTGATCGAAGCCCTGCATATTCCAAGTCATATTCGGCATTATGTTGTGCCATCACAAAGCCCGCTGGTGGGCCGGACTTCCGAGCAATCAAAAGCCTGGCAGGAATACCGGGTGAATTTTCTGGGAGTTTCCCGCCGACGGGGAATCCAGTATGCGCCCTGCCGCAATACCCGTTTCTCCGCGGGACAGGTGGTGGTCATCCTGGGTGAAAGTGATGATATTCACCGTTTTGCCGGGGATTACGGCTTGCAGCCCCGGAGAGCGCCCGCGGGTTTCGCCGGGTTGGGAGACCCGGTTAAAGCGGGATTCGCGGAAGTCATCATCCCTCCGCGGTCGGAAATGGTAGGGCATTCTATCCGGGAGTACTCGCTGCGCCGTCGCTTCGCCGTGGAACCGGTGATGCTTTCCAGCCGGGGAAAAGAAATTCGGGGAGACTTTTCGGACCACCGCATCATGTCCGGTGACACCCTGGTGGTGTATGGATTATGGGAGAAAATCGCCGGCATGCAGGTCGGGTCGGATTTTGTCGTGGCCACGCCATTCCAGGTGGAGCGGACCGATCGGGAAAAATCCCTGGCCGCGGCGGGATGCTTCCTTGCCGCGGTAGCCCTGGCCATGGCGGGCTTTCCCATTTCCCTGTCCTTCCTGACCGGGGCGGTTGCCATGGTATTGACCCGGGTTCTGAAAATTCAGGAAGCCTACCAGGCCATAGAGTGGAAAGTGGTTTTTTTACTGGCCGGATTGATTCCCCTGGGCCAGGCCATGCAGGCGACCGGCACCGCGGCATTCCTGGCCGATTCCGTTATGAAAGGCATTCAGGATATGCCCCTGGTGATCCTGGTGGCGGTGGTGGCGCTCATGGCCACTTTGTTCTCTCTGTTCATGTCAAATGTCGGATCCATTGTGGTCCTGGCTCCCCTGGTGATCGCCATGGCTGAGATGGGAGGTATCGACCCGCGGCCCATGGTACTTTTGGCCGCCGTGAGCGCCGCCAATTCATTCATGCTGCCGACTCATCAGGTGAACGCCATGCTCATTTCCGCCGGAGGATATCGCAATGCCGACTACTTGAAGGCCGGCGGGGGGATGACCGTGCTGTTCCTCTTGGTGGTGGTGCCTCTGTTCGCCCTGTTCTATTTATAGGTATTCAGCCAGCCGTTGAGCAGCTGATCCAACTGGCCGGGAGAAAGGGCTCCGCTGTGTCGCTGAACCGGTCGGCCCTTCTGAAAAAGGATCAGGGTGGGAATGGCGGAAATGGAAAATCGGGAGGCAAGGTCAGGATATTGCTGGGTATCCACCTTGGCTACGGCAACATCAACCCTGGTGTCGGCAATCTTGTCCAGGCCGGGGGCCATCATGCGGCATGGTGCGCACCAGGGTGCCCAGAAATCGACCAGAATGGGACGATCCCCGCGGGATATAAATGCATCGAAAGTATCGGTGTCCAGGACGGCAACGGCACCTGCGGGCAGAAACGCGCGGCAGCGGCCGCAAAGGGGGGGCGTGGCGCGGAGAGGATCTACCCGGTTGCGGGTTCCGCAGGACGGGCAGGATACCACTGGACTCACGAGCCGTTTCCTTCGGGAATACGCCAGATGCCGCCGTGAACCTCCAGGCGCTTTCCGCCAAGGATCAACTCCAGGCCGCAGCCGCCGGGGCGAAAGTCCGTGACGATATCCACGTGTTGCGCCGAGCGGTTGAGAATCCCTTGCTGATAGAGGGCATCCAGCCTGGGAGCGTTTTCCGGGGAATTCGGCTCCCTAACGTAGCACTCGGGGTAGCTGGCCCCGATGGCGATATGCAGAGTGCCGCCGACTTTTTCGACGAAGAGGGGGTGTTTCAGCGCCCGGGTGAGTCCGGCGTTCATGCCCAGGGCCACTTCACCAAGACGGCGGGAACCTTTGTCGGTTTCAACAATGATACGCAGGGTTTCCTCTTCCCGCATGGCGGAAAAATCAACGATATTACCGGCTTCCAATTTCAGGTAAATTCCCTGAAGGGTTACGCCGTCGTAGTATACTGGAAGATCGACGAAAATCTCTCCCTCCGGTGTGCGGGCGTCGGGAGAAGTAAATACCTCACCATCGGGGAAATTGCGTTTCCCCGTACATTTCACGGCATACCTGCCGGAAATATCCATTGATAATTCCAGGGTTCTACCGTCCCGGGGATCTCTGGTGCGGATCACTATATCTCCGGCTTCTTCCAGTAGCCTGAAAATGGGATCTTCCAGCTGATCCAATTCCGCCGGATCCTTGGTGGAAGCGCTGACCACCAGGCTGGTGTATTCATCCAGAGTCATTTCTTCCATTTCTGCGAAAGCCGGGGTGGGGTAGAGGGTTAGGACCCAGTTTTTGGCCATGCGGATGTTTTTGAAGGGCTCATCCGCCCGGGCAATGGCGGCGGCGTTTTCCGCAGGCCAGCCGGAAAAGGCGGCGGGATCTTCGGAGCCGAGTATTTCGATATAACCGGTCATCGACTCGTAGCGCTGCCGATGCCAGTCAGGAACCGCGGCAATCTGGCCGAAAGTGCCGAATCGGGCCATTGCGGCTCCCCAGACCCGTCCCCGGTTGTTGTCAGGCGGCACCAGGTAGATGTCGGGCACTCCGCCGCGTTGAATGATCCCCTGCTGCAACTCGTTTATCAATGGCCATGCGATGGGCTCTCCCTTCACCATAATGCGGTCGGAAGGGGAAACTCCGTCTAGGGAATGGTCCAGCAGATAGTTGGACCAGATGGAAAGGGCCGTGGGATTGATTCGGGATTCCATGATGACCTCCTGCCGTCGAAAGCGGTTCAATTGCCATTATATCAGAAGCGCAACACCGGCAAAACGCTTTTGCCAGTCATGGGATATGGTGCTATAATCGCCACTCATTACCATGCCGAAAAAAAGAGAAAGAAAATTGCAGGTGCCATCGCGCAGCCGCGTTGTTTTCGGTATGGTGCGCCGGTTCGGGATCTGGGGATTCCGCATGAAATGCCGGCCTCACCTGGAGTTGGCTCCCGGCTTGCAGCCCGAGGCTGAAAAGGGTGGCGTTTTCCTATACGCGGCTCTCCACAAAAGCCTGTGGGAAACTACGGGCATCCAGGTGGCCCTGACTCTATCCGGACTGGATGTGCCCTGGGTGGGTATGGGAGACAACCTGATTCACGGCAGGTTTTTTCAGGGCCTGGTGGAAAGAGCGGGAGGATTCCTGATCCGGCGGCCCCGCAGCCGGCGGGATCTTATCGCTTCCGCCAGGCAATTGCGGGACTCCGTGATCGCTCTGCTGGAAACGAAACGATCGGTTCTGGTATTCCCCGAAGGTACCCGTCGCGGTATTCCCGACAACCACCGGCATGGTCCTTTTTTTCCGGCGGTATTTGAAGCCGTTCTGCAGTACGCCCGGGATCGCGAGAACGCCGGTGACGGGAAATTTCCTCCGGTGTTCATCGTACCGGTGAACGTCGATTACGCCAGGGTACGGGAAGACAGGGAAATGATCCACCGCCGGGGAGGCCCCCTGACCCTGCATGTCCTGGACTCCCTTAAGATGATCAGTCATGTGGGCGATGTTTTCCTCTCCTTCGGTTCTCCCATGAATGTTTCCGAGATGTTGGATCTTGACCGGCGCGCCCTGGCGGAAAAAACCAGAGATGCCTGCCTCGGCATGGTCAAGGTGTTGCCGGTCAATGTCGTTGCCCAGGGAATTATACGGGCAACCCACGGCGGACGGATTGATCATGCCGGAATCAATACGGGCATCCAATCGGTTCTGGAAGACTTGGTCCCCTACACCGAAAGAATGCGGGGAGTTTGTGTAGACGACGACCCTGCAGAACTCATGGCCAGAGCAGCGCGGTGGAATCACCTTTTTCGGGAACCGTCGGAGCGCATGCTGCCGGTGATTCGCCTGTACGCGGACTACATCGGACATCTTATCCGTTAGCCTATTTCATGGGCAAACCCTCCGGCCTGTGTTATACTGGCAGCCAGTATGAAATCCATGAAAATCGTCTTTACCGGCGGCGGAACCGGCGGCCATGTATATCCCAACATTGCCATATATGAAACCTTGAAGACCGCGCATCCCGAAGCTTCCTTCAAGTATATAGGCACCCGCCGGGGAGCGGAAGCCCGCATCGTACCCCGCATGCCCCAACCAATGGATTTCGTGACCGTACCCTCCCGGGGGCTTCCCCAGAAAACCCGCAGTCTTAAAACAGTCTGGTCCCTGGCCGTCATCCTGGCGGGAACAGTCAAGAGCCTGTTCATTTTGCGGCGTTTCCAGCCGGATCTGGTTGTGGGCAGCGGCGGATATGTGGCCGCTCCGGTGTTGGCGGCGGCGGCTCTGTTGAAGCGGAAGGTTTTTGTCCATGAACAAAATGCCGTTCCCGGGCGGCTCAACCGAGCCATATCCCGATTTGCCACCCGTATTGGTGTGTCATTCGCCTCATCCGCCAGGTTTTTCCCCAGTGACAAGGTAACGGTAACCGGATATCCGTTGCGGCGGTCCATAACCGACCCGGGAGCCGCAAATATCCGGCGCAAACTGGGGATCCCCGAAACCAACCGGGTGCTTTTCGTTTTCGGCGGAAGCGGCGGCGCCCGGACCATCAACAAAGCCATGATCGAAATCCTGCCCATGCTCATGGCCCGGAAGGATTTGACGGTCATCCTTTCAACCGGACGGGGATACTCCCGGGAATATAAGGCTTACGATGATACGATCCGGGAATTGGAACGAATCGGCTGTCCGATTGATATTCCCGGAAGGTTGATCATCCGGGAGTACTTTGACGAAATTGATGAGATATACGCCATTGCCGATCTCGTCGTGTGTCGGGCGGGGGCCGGAACCATTAAGGAGATTACAACGGTGGGGTTGCCGTCTGTGGTTGTCCCCAAAACCGATTTACCTGGGGATCACCAGATATTGAATGCCATAGAAGTAGAGAAATCCGGCGGCTGCCAGGTGGTATATGAAGTGGTTAATCCCTCAGGGGGAAGACGGGAGTTGCAGGTTCCCGAAGTGGAATTGTACAAGCGTATCATGGATCTCATCCATGATGAATCGTCGTTACAGGCGATGCGTGATGTCCTGAGCGCCTCGGATCCCCGGGAGAGCAACCGTCGAATCCTGGCTGAGATCGAAAACCTTGTCGCCGGAACCCCGAAGGATGAAGAAAAGGAAGTCCGGGTATTTTATCTTCAGGAAAACGAAGGCGAGCTTACCCACGAACTGGTTTTTGAATCAACCACCGTGGGCAATACCCTGTGGAGCGATATTACCCTGGATATGAGCGGAGCAGACAGGATGGCGGAGATCCGCCAGCTGGGTAGCGGGGAACGCCTGGTGATCAAACCTCTGCGGGGAACCATCAAGGTGAACGACGCGGAAGTCAACCAATGGGCTGAAATCTCCCCGGGCGATACCATAGAAATGGGCGGGCATTCACTGCTTCTCAAGAGCTATCATGAAAAAATCCGCAGCGTACGGTCGGTGAAATCAACCTCTTCAAAAATGGTTGGGTCATCACTGGGAATCGTTGTGTCACGAATCAGCGGTTTTATCCGGGAGATGGTGTCAGCGGCGGTTTTCGGAGCCGGCAGGGCCATGGATGTATTCGCGGTGGGCCTTACCATATCCAATTTCATGCGCCGCATCGTAGCGGAGAACGCTCTGGACAATGCGTTTTTACCGATATTCCTGCGCCTTTTTCATCGCAGCCCCCGTAAAAAAACCTGGGAGGCTTCTTCCTCGCTGATCAATTTTACCCTGCTGGCATCCCTGGGTTTCACCATCCTGGGAATCCTGGCGGCACCGGTTCTGATCCGCTGGTTGTATCCGGGGTTCGCCGCCAAGGGCATTGTCTCTCTGACCGTGAACATGACGCGCTTGATGTTCCCTTACCTTTTCATGGTTACCATCGCCGCGGTTCTGGCGGTATGGTTGAAAGCTTTCAACCGCTTCGGACTGGCGGAATCCTCGGCAGCCCTGTTCTCGTTCGGAACGATCGCGGGAATCCTGATGGGGCATGCCTGGCTGGGCACTTACTCCCTGGCCCTGGGTGTTCTCCTGGGCGGATTGTTACAGATCGTTTTCCTGCTGCCCTTCACCATGCGAATGCTGCGCCAGCCGGCTTTGGGTTACTTTCATCGCTTCCGAATCAACCCGGGCAGTACGGAAAACAAGAAGTATTATCGCCAATTGGGTCCTATATCCATCGATGTTTTTCTTTCCAACACTTCGGAAATCGTAAACCAGTCCCTGGCTTCGCTGCTCCCCAGCGGATCGATATCCTTTCTTTACTTTTCCCGACGCATTTTCAGCCTGCCGTTTGCCGTGATTTCCCAGGCCATAAACAGCGTAATCCTGCGTGAGTTCTCCGCCAAGATCGCATTGTTCGACAGGGAAAGAGCCCGGCGGCTATTCGTTGACGGTATCCGTATCAATCTTTTCCTGCTGGTTCCGGTTTCCATTCTAATGATTTACTTGGCGAATCCCCTTGTTTCCCTGTTGTTGCAAAGAAACAGTTTCGATTCCCTGGCGGTTACCCGCACGGCTTATGCTTTGCAATTCTATGCCATCGGGCTGGTGGGGTGGGGCTTGCATTCCCTGACCGTCCGGGTTTTTTCCGCGCGTATGGATATCAAGACTTCAATGAAATTGAATGTCTTCATGCTGGGTGTCAATGTTCTGCTGGCAGTATTGTTGGTGCGCACCAGTCTGGGATATGCGGGACTGGCCCTGGCCGCATCCATTTCCTACCTGGTATTTGCGGTGATCCGCATCGCTGTTCTGCGTAAACGCCTGCTGGCGGAAGAAATTTCCATTGGGATCAGGCCTCTGTTGGTCACCCTGTCAAAAACGGCCGTAGCCGCCCTGATGATGCTGATCGTTCTGGCTGAATCACGTCAGTTGTTCTCACGTATCGCTTTTGAATCAAGGGTTTTGGAGCATACGGTAACCCTGCTTTCCCTGTCTTTTGTGGGGATGTCGGTATATTTCCTGGTATCACTCCTGCTGAAGAATACAGAAATTTTGTTTTTCCGTCGCCGCTGGCTGAAACCGGCGTCTCAGCCGCCCATCTCCTTGCTTTCTCCATTTCGTTTCCTGGAGAGGGTGTCAAAGGATCCCGCGGCGTATCGCCGGGATTTTCACTACAAGGTCAACCTCTATTGTTCAAGCTCCAATTGGGAGGTTCGCAATGTGGGCGTCAAATTGATCGGCGTATTCGAGGAAACTTCCAAGATTCCATTTCTTATCGATCTGCTAAGGAATCCCCGGGAGAAGGGATTCATTCAACGGAACGCATTGACCGCTCTTTCACGCATGAAGAGCTGGGATCCCGAGTGGCGACTCCTTTTCAAAGACCTGCTGCAGGATTCTTACTATGAAGTCCGGGTGGCGGCTCTGAGGCATCTGGCTCTAACGTTGTCGGATGAGGATTACCTGGAATTCGCGGATCAAGTGCATACACGATTGCGTATGGGCGGGGTGGAAGAGTGTATGGCCGGCTTGGACCTGATCGCCAAGCTGGGCGGCCTTGGTGATCTGGAAAGGCTGGAAACGTTTTACCTTCATTCCAATTCGCGCCTTCGGGAAGGATTGATCGAATTGTTCGAGGCCTTCCATCGCCGGGATCTGCTGTCGGCGGAAGAAGTGAAAGAGCATATCGGGCGGGTGCTGATCACATCCAACAACATGCAGCCCGAATTCCGGCTCAAGGCATTGATTCGCAAGGTTTACGAGGAGATTGAGTAGGATGGTTCACTGGCTGATTGAGTGGATGGGCTCATTACCGGGGCAGCGGCTTTTCGGATATATCAGCTTCCGAGCCCTGCTGGCCATGCTGACGGCATTCATTATCGGCGTGGTATTCGGGAGACGGTTGATCAACATCATTTTCCAATTGCGATTCCGTGACCTGATTCGGGATTACGGAGATATATCCACCCGTGATAAAGAGGGCACTCCCACGATGGGGGGACTGATCATTTTCCTCGCGTTCCTTGTGGCGGTTCTGCTATGGTGCCGGCTGGACAACGTGTTCGTGGGGATTCTGGTGTTTGCGTCTTTCTGGTTCGTATCCCTGGGCTTTTTTGATGACTATTTAAAGAATTTGCGGGGCAGCAGTGACGCGGGTATGAGCCGTTCCGCGAAACTGTTTTTCCAATCTGTTTTCGGATTGATACTGGCGTTGCTGGTGCTGGCTCCGGAAAGTACTCCGTTTCCCGCCGAGATCGCCCGCAGCCTGTTTATACCCTTTTTCAAGAATCCGGTCCTGGATCTGGGATTTTTTTATTATCCATTCATTATTCTCGCGGTTATCGCCATATCCAATTCCATAAACTTCGCGGATGGGCTTGATGGCCTGGCCACTGTTCCGGTTGCTCTGCTCGCACTGGTGTATGGGGTTTTCGCCTACATCATAGGCAATGCGGTTACAGCCGAGTATCTTTTGTACCCCCATGTGCCGGGTTCGGGAGAAATCGTCATAGTAATGGCCGCCCTGGTGGGAGCACTTGCGGCTTTTCTGTGGTTCAACGCCTACCCCGCCCAGGTATTCATGGGGGATACCGGCGCCATGTTCCTGGGTGGAGTCATCGGTACAACGGCAATACTATTGAAAAAAGAGATTTTATTTATCATTGCCGGAGGCGTTTTCGTGCTGGAGTTCCTTTCGGTGTTTATCCAGGATTACCTGGGCATCAAGTGGTTGAAGCGCAGGATTCTCTACCGGGCGCCGATTCACCATACTTTCCAGTTTCTCGGGATAGCCGAGCCCAAGATCGTCGTCCGCTTCTGGATCGTATCCATACTATTCGCGCTGATCAGCCTGATCAGCATAAAATTGCGCTGATCGGAGTCCATTGATGAGTCCTTTCATGGTTAACCTGAAACCTGTTCTGCTTTTTCTAAACCGCCATATCGTTGAGCTGCTTGCATACATCGGCATCCGCGCCTTCCTGACCTTTGCCGTGCTTTCTATTGTTTCCCTGGTGCTTTTAATCGCACCCGGAGGATTGTTCCCTCTGATGGTGTTGATCCCCCCGGTGGCTTTCATGCTCTTCAGGCCGTTACTCAGACGCCGTGAGTGGCGAATGATGTCAACCTATCTTGATGGATCAATCCGTCCTTTCCCGCCTGCCGGTATGCCCTGGCGGTCATGGTGGATCCGCGCCATGGAGACATTGCGTTTGCATTGTGATCAGTCCCGGGAGTCTCCAGGCCTGCGCCGGCGGATTCTGGCCTGGAGATTGAAAAGAATCGGAGTGGAAACTCTGGTTTTGCTGCCGTTCCTGGCCGTGGGCGTTGTTGTCGCATGGGGGACCGCGTGGCCGGTTTTCCTATATGCCGTATTGACTGCCCTGATCGTGGGCTGGGGCTTCGCCGCCGGAGGCATGGCTCCGGTTTTCGCCCTGCTCCTGGTGGATCAAGTGTGTCCGCAAAGAGATAGGACATCAGTCATCAAACAATCGTTGTGATCGGTATTGCAGCGCTTCCTGAATATGCGCGTCTTCGATCCTGGGCGCGCCCGCCAGATCGGCAATGGTACGTCCGGTCTTAAGCACCCTGAAGTAGCCCCGGGCGCTTAGTCCGAAGCGTTCCATCGCGGATTGGAGAAAACGTTCCGCTCCGGAGGAGAGAGGGCAGAAGCGGCGAATGCTGGGATTATCCATCTGACCGTTGGCGAAAATACCACTCACACCATTGTTTTGGAACCGCAGTAATTGGATTTCCCTGGCCCGGCGGACCCTTTCCCGGATCGTTCGGGATGGTTCGGAGGTCCGATGGGAGGCAATGTGTTGCAGGGGAACCCGGGGAACCTCAACCTGGAGATCGATCCGGTCAAGCAGGGGTTTGCTGATGCGGGAGTAGTATTGCCTGCGCCTCCCTCCGGAAACGTGTCCGTTCTGGCCGGGGAATGATTCGGACCAGGGATTCATGGCGGCTACGAGCATGAATCGGGCCGGGAAAGTCGCCGAAGTCAGTGCCCGGGAAATGGTGATCTGGCCGTCCTCCATGGGCTGACGCAATACCTCCAGGGCGGATCTGCGGAAATGGGGCAACTCGTCGAGAAATAAGACCCCGTTATGGGCCAGGGATATCTCTCCGGGAACCGGGTGTTTGCCGCCACCGCTGATGCCGACATCGGAGATCGTGTGGTGAGGTGAGCGGAACGGCCGGTCATTCTTGATACCGATACCCCGCTCCAGCAGGCCCGCCACGCTGTAGATCAAGGATGTTTCCAGAACTTCCTCTCCGGTCATTTCCGGCAATATGGATGGCAGGGCCTTGGCGAGCAGGGATTTTCCGGAACCCGGAGGTCCAACCATCAATATATTATGAAAACCCGCGGCGGCAATTTCCATAACCCTCTTGGCCGTATACTGCCCCCGGATATGTTTGAAATCCGTGGCTTCGCGGCGTCTCGGGCGTATGCGGCGCGGTTTTTCGGGAAGAAATTCCCCCCGGTCGAGGAGAAAAGCCATTACGGAACGAAGATCCTCGCAACCGTATACTTCGATGCCTTTTACATGGGCGGCTTCTCCGGCGTTGGCCTTGGGCAGAACAATTCCGCGCAGACCTTTGTTTCTGGCGAACAAGGCCAGGTTGAGGGCACCCCGGATCGATTTTAATCCGCCGTCAAGATCAAGCTCACCGGCGTATAGAAAACCGGTCAATCTGGATCCATCGGGAATGCGATATTGCTGGGCGAGAACCGCGGCGGCCATGGGCAAATCGAAAGCGGAACCCTCTTTGCGAAGATCCGCCGGGCTGAGGTTAATGACTATTTTGGTTCCGCCGGGGAAATCGTATCCGGCGTTGCGTACGGCGAAACGTATCCTCTCCCGGCTTTCGCGTACCGCATTGTCCGGGAGTCCTACAATGGTCATCCCCGGTATACCTCGTGAGAATCCGGCCTCCACGTCTACGGGTACGACATCGAGACCGCTTATCGACGCACTGAGGATGCGGCTGATCATTGTTCCTCCCCCCGATCGAACGGCGTGCGTCCAGAATATTTTGACGTATTGCATATCCTGTGTCAAGGAACGGAAAACCATATAGATGAAATGAGCGTCTTATGTATACAGAGTCTCGAGAATAAGGAGTTCGTATGTTTCAAAAAGCAGGCAATATTGCGGGAATCATATTGTTGATGGGGATAGCCTCCGGAGTTTTCGCTTCCGTTCCGCCGGTATCCGATCCGGATCGGGGCGAATGGGATTTCAAATTGCGGGAAATCTGGGCGAAGGAGGAAGTGGGGGGTGAACTCCTCACCAGGATCTCCGGGATAAAGATGGCGGCTGACGGAACCATCTACGCGGTGGAGCCGAAACGTTTCCGATTCCTTATTCTGAACCCTGAGGGTGACCTTTTAAAGGCGGTTGGTCAAAAGGGGGAAGGCCCCGGGGAATTTCGCATGATCTGGGATGTCCAGCTTGCGCCCAACCGGGTGGTGGTGCCGGGAATGAGCCGGGTACATATGTTCGACCGGTCGGGGAAATTTCTGGAATCCCCGGCGTTGCCTTCGGGAATATTTCCGGTCTCCTGGGTGGATGAATCCAGTTTCCTGGCAGTGGGTTCCCTGGAAGAAGAAGAGGATAAATTCGAAATCCTGAAGCTTTACTCCTTGAAAACACATTCGTCAAGAGATCTGACCAAGGTCAGGGCTGGAAAGGTAATGAAGGCTTCCTCGGGAGGTATGCGCCTCAGGATAAGGGATGTACGCACCAATCCCTCGGTAATCGTCGGCTACTCGGGAAAGATGATTTATTATGGTTTCTCCGGCGCCTACAAGATCCACTCCATGAACCTTGACGGACAACCCGGTGTGACCCTGTCCCTCGAAGGGAGACGGCGACATTCGATTTCCATGGCCGCCAAGCGGCGCCGTTTCGAAAAAGTCATTTTGAACGGCGCCCCCATGCCCAAGGAAATGGTTGATCAGATGGTCAAGCAGATTCCCGATCACTGCACGTTCTTCTATCGGATTCAATGTGATGAGGCCGGCAGGGTATGGGTATTCGTTACCGATATGGAAAATCAATCCGGCAGGGAGGTGGACATTTTTTCGGCCCAGGGCCGATATGTATGGCATGGCGAAATACGCCTGCCCGACGGGATGCGTTTCGCCGCGGAACCGGAAATCCAAGGAGGCAACATGGTTGCCTGGGTGGAAGATGACGAAGGCGACCGCAGGCTTGTAAAATACGCAGTGAGCCTTCCGGGGCGATAATGGGACTGATGGACACGATATGGGTCAGCGTTTCAGATCGAAAACCAGAGTAACCTTGCGGGTTTCCGGATCCAGATCGAGGTCTATGCTCTGGATGATGCTGTCTTCTGAGTTGCGGATGTCCACGGTGAGTTGTGAGCCGTTTACCGGCAGCTTCTGAATCAAGGTGAGCCTGGATCGGTCTTCGCCGGCATTGAGGAATTGGGCGGCCATTTCCCGGATGGAACGCAGGGCGGCGTCGTCTCCCTTGCCGTTGGCGGGTTCCGGAGCCTTGGCACCGGCGGGCGAGGGTTGTTCATGAATATCCTTCACTTCCGGCAGGGGACGGGTCTTCAGCTCATCCATACTGTCCATCGCGAATTTGCGCATGGGCAGTTCGTCTTTCTCGATGATCTCCTGGCTGGTATTGGTGTCGAATTGAACCGGTGAAGAAACCGAAGCCGCCATATCCTTTTGCGAGTAAATGGCTGCCTTGATCAGGCCCAGGGTCTTTCCGGAAATCTCACGCAGAGTTTCAATTACCCCGGTGCCCTTCGTGGCCACGGCTTCAAAATAGGGGGCGTTGGTTTCGTTGAGAGTCTGATTTAAAACGTTAATGGGGATGATACTGCCCAGGTCCCGTTTGTTATACTGAAATACCAGGGGGATTTCTTCGATATTTTTGCCGCAGCCGGCAAGGTTGACTTTCAGGTTCTCCAGACTCTGGGTATTGGCCTGACCCATGAGTTCCTGGGAGTCCGCAACGAAGACAACGCCGTCGGCGCCCTTGAGCACCAGTTTGCGGGTGGCGTCATAAAAGATCTGGCCGGGAACGGTATAGAGCTGAAATTTGGCTTGATAACCCTTGATCAGGCCGACGTTGATCGGCAACAAGTCAAAAAAGAGGGTACGCTCGATATCGGTCTCGATGCTGACCAGTTCGCCGCGGCTTTTGGGATTGGTGATTGAGAAAATATATTGAAGGTTTGATGTTTTTCCGGAAAGACCGGGGCCGTAGTAAACAATCTTGGCGGTAACCTGTTTTGCGGCGTGGTTGATGAACATGAACGACTCGCCCTGATTCTGCCACGAAGATTCAGCCGTGTCAAGGTGATAACCGGCGTGAATTCAGTGATAAAGGGCATAAACGCCGGGATGTGTTTCCCGGAGCCATTCCAGGTAAGACTTGGCATCCCTGTATCCGGTACGCCATTGGCGGGTGATCAGACCGTCATGATCAAGGAGCTCCAGCAGCCGGATTTGAGCGTCCGCGTGGAAAGTGGGCAGACGATTTTCAAGGGGCGTTCCCGGCAGAGGAAAGAAATGGTGCACCTGAACATGAACCCGGTGTTGCCGGTGCATACGGCGTACGAAACGAATCGTGGCGGCCAGTTCATCACAGGATTCGTCTGGAAATCCAACGATAACGTCAAGGTTGACCGTAAATCCTCCGGAGTTGGCGGTCTCAACGGCTTGCTCAACAACCGGGATGTCGTGGCCCCGGCGCAGCTTGCGCAAGCGGCAGGATGAACCGCTCTGAGCTCCCAGAGTAACCCGACGGTTGGAAACGAATGCGCGTAGAATGCGCACCCACTCGGAATCCAGGCTGTCCGGGCGGATTTCACTCGGGAAAATGCCGTATTCAATGTGTTTGAAGCCGGCTGAGCGTGCCGCCGTCAGCAGGCGTGTCACCGTTTCCTTCGGGGAGATATTCAGGGAAGGATCCCGGTATTCCAGTGCCGAAGGGCAAAGGAAATTCACCCTCTTCGCGTTGCGTCTCTTCAGTTCCATTAAGTATTCCTGAACCGATTCAGAGGAGCGAAAACGTGGCCTGCCCGCCAGGGAGGTTGCGCAGTATGCGCATCGGAAGCGACAGCCCCGCATCAACTCCAGGGGGGGAAGGGTCGGGAGGCGGGATGAAAAAGGCATCCAGGCACTGAAATCGCTTTCCCTGCCCCCGTCATAACGCTTGCTCAGGCAATTCCCCGCAATAATATCTTGGGCAAGCAATGGGAGCGCCTTTTCACCGTCTCCAGTGACGCAGGCGTGGAAGCCCGTCTCCAATGTCAATGCCGGGTTCCCATCGGCATGGGGACCTCCGGCTACCAGCAGGATTCCCCGCTCTAAAAGAGATTTGATTTCCGGGTGGAGATCCGGCAATTGCGGGGTCAGGAAGGAGTAAAGCACCACGTCGCCCTTTTTTGCCTGCTCAGGTGCCCGGTTGACGACTTGAATGTCCGGGGCGCCTGGGACGGAGTCCCAGGCGTTCAGGAGGACCGGCAAGCTCAGCCGCGTCAGGGGCGTGGATCGAAAGAACACACGGGGGGCGGACATTGACATCTATTCTAGCACAAGTTTTCAACTGATTATGGAGAGGATGTTTTTCATTGACAGAGGGAAAAGGGTGGGGTAGGATGAAAAGCCGGACCGGCCCGGTTCGGAGGCTGTTCCGCTTCCGGTAAGGAACCGATCATGGACGTAACCATAGTTATTCCTGTGCGTAACGAATCCGCCCGTATATCCGCCTGCCTGAAGGCGGTATACGCCCAGATCACTTCCATGCGTTTCGAAGTAATGGTGATCGACTCCGGATCCACCGACGATACGGTGGAAAAGGTGAAATGCTTTCCCAATGTCCGCTTGATCCACCAGACGGAAATGGATTTCGGACATGGCAGGACCCGCAACCTCGGAGCCCGGGAGGCCCGGGGAAGCTGGGTGGTTTTCCTGAACGGGGACGCTGAACCCGAGGGAACGTACTGGCTGGAAAACCTGGTGCGACCGTTGCGCAGGGACCGGACCCTGGCCGGGGTGTTCAGCCGTCACCTGCCATACCCTGGTTGCCCTCTGTATATGCAACGTGATCTGAAGCGGGCCTTTCCTCCCGATGATTCGATAGTGATTCGAACCTGGCTTCCCCGGAGGCCGACCCACTTTTCAACGGTAAGCGCCGCGGTTCCCAGGTCTCTCTGGAAAGAGCATTCATTTCGTGACACCATTGCCATCGCGGAAGATCAGGAGTGGGAGCGCAGGGTATTGGCGGCCGGGTTCCCCATCCTGTATGAGCCCCGCTCGAGGGTTTTTCATTCCCATCACTACCCCCCGTCAAGAATGTTTCGCCAGAAGCGGGATGTATCCCGATCCACACCGAGGTTTTCCAATGCCTGGGCGGCATGGTTGCTGGGACTTCCGTTATGCCTGGGCGGCGGAATCGTCAGGATCTGCGGCGACCTGCCGTACGTTATCGGGAACCTGGAGGGATCCGCTGGATTCATCATCGAATTCGGGCGTGCCGTCGCGGCCCGGGTCTCGTCATTCTGCGGACGTTTCGTGGGCTGGCTGCAAGCCGCACGTGGCGGTGCAAAGCGCATATGAACCGCATGCAATTGATTCGAAGTCTGGCGCCGGGCTTCATGCCTCTCATCGTTTTTATTCTGGCCGATTCCATATGGGGCACTCAGGTCGGTTTGCTGGTGGCGGTAGTATTCGGCGGAATCGAACTGGCGGTGTCATGGTACCGGGAACGGGTGGTTGACCGCTTCCTGCTTCTGGATATCGGATTGATCATTTTGTTGGGACTGGCTTCGCTCTGGCAGGGCAATGATCTTTTCTTCAAGCTGAAGCCGGCGGTGATCGAAGTGTTTTTCGCCTTTATCCTGGGAATTTCAGCCTGGACTTCGCGAAACATTGTGTGGATGATGTCGCGGCGGTATATGAAGGGTCTGAGCCTGGATTCCGCCGCCATGGAAAAAATGCGGCACGCCCTGAGGCCGCTTTTCTGGATCTTCATGGCCCACGCGGGTTTGACTGTGTATGCCGCCGTGGCCATGAGCCGGCAGGCTTGGGCGTTTATCAGCGGCGGTTTGTTCTATCTGGTTTTTTTGGGACTGGCCCTGGCGGGGATAGTGAGGAAACGGCTGGTCCGGATAAGCTGGAAAAAGAGCTTTGCCGATGATGAGTGGTTCGACCTGGTCGATGAGTCGGGACGCGTGACCGGCAGAGCGCCCAGGAAAATTTGTCATTCAGCTCCCGGGATGCTGCATCCCGTGGTTCACCTGCACATCCTGGACGACAAGGACAGGGTTTTTCTGCAGAAAAGGCCTTTGTCCAAGTTGATTCAGCCCGGCAAGTGGGATACCGCGGTCGGGGGGCATGTGCATGCCGGGGAAAAAATCGAAGACGCTCTCAAGCGGGAAGCCCTGGAGGAACTGGGCCTTCAGAAATTCCGTGCGGTGTTGCTGGGAGTATACCGCTGGGATTCGGACGTGGAGTCTGAACTGGTTTACCTGTTTGTCGCGCGTTACTCCGGCCCATTCACATTGAATCCCCATGAAGTGGACGATGGTAAATTCTGGCGGATCCGCCAGGTCCGCGAACGAATGGGAACCGGAGTATTCACTCAAAACTTCGAATATGAATTTCCTCTGGTTGCGGATAATCACCAGAAAGCGCTGGCCTGAATTTTCCGGGGTATTCTTTCCCCGGGCTCAAGGAGTTACCGGGTCGTTTTATTCCACGTCGATGATGCACTCACCGATGAACTCCTCGGAGAGGTTAAGATTGAGGGCGGAGGCAACGATTCGGTTCAAATGTTTCTCAACTTTTCCGTCGTTGAGGACGATACTGAAGAGAGCGCCGAGCAGAGTGTCTTTGTCCCGGTTGCTGACTACCGGAATACTTGCGGGTGCGAGTTTGTCGATTATGAATTTGACGTCCTTGACGTTCAGATTGGAATCATCGGTCATGACTACGACTACCACGTTCTTAAGGCGGCGGACGGTGAAAACCGCATCGGCAATCTCGGTCATTCGGGATACACCATAGATGGATATGTTTTTCCGGGTGACAAGTTTCGCGGTCTTGGCTTCGGTAAGATACTTGGATTTCATGTGCTTGGGGTAGAGGATGGCAATGTTCTCCACTTCAGGGATGGCTTTCTTGATAATAAAGCCGATCTGGGTCACGGTCTGGGGTTGAACCATCGTCGCCATCAGTACCAAGGCCATCAAGATGAATGTCGTTTTCTTCATAGTTTCCTCGATATCCTCCGAATTCTATGTGAGAGGTTATAGCAGTACCAAAAAAAAGTCAACAATATGACCTGGGAAATCTGGTGATTCTTGTTGAAAAGCCTATTTATTAAAGCGAAAATGGACGATTTCGCCGTCCAGTACTGGATATTCCTTGCCTTCCAGCCGCAGCTTGCCCTGATCCTTGGCCTGAGGGAAACTCCCGCAATCGAGGAAATCATCCCAAGATATGACTTCCGCGCGAATGAATCCCTGCTGAATATCACTGTGAATTTTTCCGGCCGCCACCAACGCCGAATCTCCACCGCGGATCGTCCAGGCCCGGGTTTCATCATGCCCGACGGTAAAAAAGGATGCCAGGTTCATTAATTCGTAACTGGTCTGGATAAAAGAATCGTGGATAAAACTGTAGTCTCCGAGGCCGTATTCCTTTTGGAACTCGATTCGATCAGGGGGTTCCAATTCCAGCAGTTCGGTTTCAAGGCGTCCGCAAAACACCTGGACGGTCCGGTGGTCCCGCGGCGGGCTGGCCAGCTCAAGATGGTCGCGGTAATGGTCTTCATCAGTGTTTACAAGGTGGATCAGGGGTTTTTGTGACAAAAAGGAAAATCCGCGAACCCGGTTCTCCTGGGCTTCGGTGAAGGCGAATTCCCGTAACGGGTGCCCGGACTCCAAATGATCCTGCAGTCGTATCATAAGGTCTTGTTCATCCTTCAAGTCCCGGGAACCGCTGCGGCGGATATCCGCCTCCAGGCGCTCCAGACGCTTGTCGATGGAAATGAAATCCACTGTGATCAGCTCGGACTCCATGTTCTCCATATCCCTGCGGGGATCTACGGATCCCGCCGGATGGGGGATCTCCGGATCGTCGAAGCCCCGCACGATATGCACAAGGCCATCGCCCCTGCGGAGGATGTCGACAAAAGTGCTGTTTTTTATCTCTCCATATCCCATGGAACCCGTGTCCAGATATTCAATTTTGGCGAATATGGGAGGCGTTTCAAATAGATCCGCCAGGCGTTCCAGCCTGGAGTCGGGAACGTCAACCACGGCCTTGTGTACTTCGTTGGTGGTGGAAGCGAATTTGGAAACGGTTTCCCGTTTATCGGTCAACAGGTTGAACAACAGGGTTTTGCCTGTTTTCGGGTATCCGAATATGGTCAGTATCATCGTTCAGTATAAACGAAATCCCTTGTTTCGGCAAGACATGAACGCTTAGCTGGCAAGGGATTCAATATGAAAACTGGTGCCGTTGAAAAAGAAGAGTTGAATGGCGTGATAGAAAAAATAGAGTGAAAAAGCCAGTAACAGGTAGCCCAGAAAGCGAATGATTTTGCGGGTGCGGTTGGGAGTCAACAATGTCTGCATTCGGCCGGCGACAAATATCATGAGAGAAAAGTATGCCAGGGCTCCGACGGTGACCACGATAAAAAAAAGGATTTCGTAGCGAAGCTCCATGGGGATGAAGATTTTCATGCGACGCAGGAATGAAAGACTGACCATCCAGGAGACGATTCCCAGGGGGTTGACTAGGACCATGGTGAGGCCCTTGAGAACCGCCCAGCGTTTCCGGCGGATCTTGGCTACGATTTCCTCTTCGCATTTCTCCACCTTGTTCGCGCCCTTGAGGGCGATAAAGCCCAGTAAGGCGGTGATGATCGTAGTGAACAGGAAGAAGGATGCTTCCATGTAGCGGGAAGACATGAAAGGGGAGATACCGAAAAAAGCACAGGTCGCCCAGATGGCGTCCCCCGCGGAAGCTCCGGCGGCGATACTGAAAGCCTGTACCTTATGTTTCTTGAGGGCGGTGTGAAGGACTTCGATATTTACGGGTCCAATGGGAATGCAGAGAAAAAATGAAATAAAAAAGCAGGCGACGTAGAAAAGGGTTATGGAAATCATGAAGGGTGATTTTAGCAGAAGAAGGAAAAAAGTCAACTTGGATACGCGCCAAATGCGCGTGTCGGAGGAAGGAAAATGCCGGGAGCGGGAATCGAACCCGCACAGGGTTGAACCCCGAGGGATTTTAAGTCCCTTGCGTCTGCCAGTTCCGCCATCCCGGCTTACGGTGACTTTAGCATAGACCGGGTATGGGATTCAAGCGGATCATCCCGTCTTGCACGGATTTTCAGGGGATTGGGATGACTTGGTACACCCTTGATTTGCCTTGGTAAATAGGCTAAACTGAAAAACGAGATGACCATGACACAATTGAAACAGGCACGCGATTTGAATGTTACCCCACAGATGCGTAGAGTAGCTGAAAGGGAAGGAATGGATGTGGAAGTGATCCGCCGCGGAGTGGCCGGGGGGTATATTGTAATCCCGGCCAACAAAAGGCATGTGAGTCTTGATCCCATCGGAATCGGGCGGGGATTGCGCACCAAAGTGAATGCCAACATCGGTACTTCAGGAGATTTCGCCGGAGTTGACGCGGAAATTGAAAAGATGGAAGCGGTCATTCGTTATCAGGCGGATACGGTAATGGATCTATCCACCGGCGGCGATATAACCATGATCCGCCGGGAGCTCCTGGCCCGCTGCCCCATTCCTTTCGGAAACGTTCCGGTATATGAAATGGTGGTTGACGCCAATCAAAGACAGGTCCCCTTCGTGGATATGACACCTGCTGAAATGCTGGCATTCGTGAAACGCCAGGCGGAGGACGGGGTCGACTACATGACAATCCACGCGGGTTTGACCCGCCGCGCCGTGGATTGCCTCATGAAGCAGGGTCGAACGGCGGACATCGTGTCTCGAGGCGGATCGCTGATGACGGGATGGATGCTTCACAATGACCGGGAAAATCCTTTTTACGAGGGATTTGACGATTTGCTCGCAATTGCCCGGGAGTTCGATGTAACCCTGTCGCTGGGCGACGGTTTGCGTCCCGGCTGCCTGGACGACGGTACTGACCGGGCCCAGATCGAAGAGTTGATTACTCTGGGAGACCTGGTCCGCCGTTGTCATGAGGCGGAGGTTCAGGTAATGGTCGAGGGACCGGGGCATCTTCCGCTGGATCAGATCGAAACCAACATCCGCATACAGAAGTCTCTTTGCGAAGGTGCTCCATTTTATGTTCTCGGTCCCCTGGTTACCGATGTGGCTCCGGGATACGATCATATAACCGGGGCCATCGGCGGCGCTCTGGCAGCGGCGGCGGGAGCCGATTTCCTCTGCTACGTGACGCCGTCGGAACATCTTGGCCTACCCAATACCCAAGATGTACGATCGGGCATCATGGCGTCCCGTATCGCCGCCCATGCAGGTGATATAGCCAAGGGTTTGCCCGGTGCCGCAGAATGGGACCAGCGTATGGGTCAGGCCAGACGAGATCTTGACTGGAAACGGCAGGAAGAATTATCCATGGATCCGCACCGGTTCCGTGAAGTGCGGGGCAGCCGCGCGACTACCACTGAAGCCTGTTCCATGTGTGGGGAGTTCTGCGTGTACAAAATTCTGGAAAATCGGCTCTGATGAACAGTGCTTCGTTGACCTTCCACGGAGTACGCGGCAGTTACCCTGTGGCGGGACACGAATTTCAGAAATATGGTGGAAACACGGCTTGCCTGGAATATAACCTTCCCGGAATTACTCTCGTCCTGGATGCGGGCACGGGGATTATCAACCTGGGCGAGAAACTGGCCGATACGGATACGTCCCGGGATATCCATGTATTCATTTCGCATTACCACCTGGATCATATTCAGGGCTTGCCGTTTTTCAAACCCCTGTATCAGACGGGACGCAGGATTATCATCCATATGCCCCGCAGCTCTCACGGTGACGGGGAGTCACTGGTTATGGCGCTTCTATCGCCTCCCTATTCTCCCATCGGACGGGATTCCATTAAAGCCGAAGTCGAATTCCGCGATCTGGAAGCGGGTTCGGAAATACAACCCGCCGACGGAATCCGGATTGAGCCGGTGCCTTCAACCACCCATCCGCGGGAAGGAGTATGGGTTTTCCGAATCAACAACGATAGGCACAGCCTTGTATACGCGTCCGATGTGGAATTCCCCAACGGAATCGATGCGCCGCTGCGGAATATCTGCCGTCGGGCTGACATATTGGTACATGACGCCCAATACCTGGATGAAGAGTATTTCGACGCCTCACATCCCAGGAAGGACTTCGGGCACAGTACCGTGTCCATGGCCGCGAAAAACGCCGCCAGCCTGGATGTGGGACGTTTGTTCCTGTTTCATTACGATCCCGGTCATACCGACGGGATTCTTGAGGTTTCCCTGGATCGGGCTCGCCGGGTGTTTCCCCGTTCTTTCCTGGCCAGGGAAAAATTATGCATTGAAATCGACTAAGGAGCGAAAGCATGTCGGGTCATTCCAAGTGGCATTCCATTAAACACAAAAAAGCGGCAACCGATGCCAAGCGGGGCAAGATCTTTACCCGCTTCATCAAGGAGATCACTGTAGCCGCCCGCCTGGGCGGAGGAGATCCGGAGAGTAATCCCCGGCTTCGCCACGCCATTGACGGCGCCCGCGGAGTCAACATGCCCAATGACAACATTAAGAAAGCCGTTATGCGGGGAACCGGAGAATTGGAAGGAGTGAACTACGAGGAGATCAACTACGAGGGATATGGCCCCGGCGGCGCAGCTATTCTCGTGGAAACCCTCACCGACAACAAAAACCGTACGGTGGCTGAAGTCCGGCACACCTTCGACAAGTACGGGGGAAAATTCGGTGAATCCGGATGCGTGGCATGGATGTTTTCCCGGGCGGGACTGATCGTGGTGAACCATGGTGACGTAGAGGAAGATACTCTCATGGAAGTGGCCCTGGAAAACGGCGCTGAAGACCTGCGCGGCGATGAGGGTGTGTTTGAAGTGGTTACCGGAGTCAAGGAATTCGATGCCGTTAAGGAAGCCATAAACGTGGCTGGAATTCCCGTTGTCAGCGCGGAAATATCCATGATGCCTTCCACAACGGTGAAATTGGAAGGCAAGAGCGCCCAGCAGATGTTGCGTCTGACTGAGAAGCTGGAAGACCTGGACGATGTCCAGAATGTTTGGTCCAATTTCGATATCGATGACAGCGAGATCGAAGCCTATCAATCCGGTTCATGATCGTTGCTGGATTTGATCCCGGATCACGAAGGTTCGGCCTGGCCGTGCTTCAGGATCGGAACGGTTCCATTCAACTGCTTCACAGTGAAACCGTAAACCTCAAGCCCAAAGATTTCGGGGAACGTATGTCCATCCTTTGGATGCATCTTCAGAAAATCGCGGGGGATTTCGACCTGGATGAATCCGCCATGGAGGAAGGATTCCTGGGACCGAACGCCCGGTCCCAGAACGTTCTGGCCCAGGTAAGAGGAGTGGTACTGGCCTCCATGATCCACAACTCGTTACCCCTGAGCGCCTACTCTCCCCGTACCGTCAAACAGGCGGTAACCGGGAACGGCAATGCCGCCAAAGAGCAGGTACAGAACATGATACGACGTCTGTTGCGACTTGACCGGCGGGAAATCGGAGATGATGAAACCGACGCCATGGCCGTGGCCTATTGCCACCTGTTAAGTCGACCGGGATTGAAAGCGGTGGGGAGAGCCGGCTTGCGCAAGGGAGTCAGGGAATGATCGGCGCCGTGCGGGGACGAATCGTCTCATCCGAACCCGGCAAGATATGCGTGGAGACGCCATCAGGTTTGTCTCTGTTGATCATGGTGCCGGTATCCAGCTTTTCTGATCTTAAATCCGGAAGTGAAACGCACCTGCATACCACTTTACGCCTGCGGGACGATGCTTTTCAATTGTATGGATTTACCTCACTGGAGCAGCGAAGCTGGTTCGAAGAGTTGATCGTCATCTCCGGAATCGGAGGAAAAACCGCCATGGCCATGATTTCAGCGTTTTCCTCCTTTGAACTCGCCGACATGATCGAATCAGGAGATTTCATGCGGTTGAGCAGTGTCCCCGGTATCGGGCGTAAGACCGCTCAGCGGGTGGTTCTGGAAATGAGCGGACGTTTGGCCAGGATCCAAGCGGAGCCCGGAGAGAAAGAAGAATCCCAAGTGGAAGATGATCTGGTATCCGGCCTGGTAAACCTGGGATTCACTCCGAAATCGGCCAGGCAAGCGGTCAAGGAAGTCCTCCAATCTTCGGAGGAATCGGGAAGGCCTTTCAATGAACTCTTGAAAACGGCCCTGAAACGCATCAGCAGATCATGAACGTTCGCAGGGAAGCAGAGGAAGTAAACCTGGACGGAACTTTGCGCCCCGGGCAGGTGAGTGAATTCATCGGCCAGAAACGCAAGATATCCAATCTTACCACCTATATCCGCAGCGCCCGGGAACGGGGCGAATCACTTGATCATGTGTTGCTTTACGGGCCGCCGGGATTGGGGAAGACGACCTTGGCTCATATCATAGCCAATGAAATGCAGGTAGGTATTCGAAAGACCTCCGGTCCGGTTCTTGAGCGTAAGGGAGACCTGACCGCGATTCTGACCGATCTTGAACCGCATGACGTGCTTTTCATAGATGAAATTCATCGCCTGCGTACGGCCATGGAAGAGATTCTTTACCGGGCCATGGAAGATTTCCAGGTGGATGTAATTATCGGACAGGGGGTGGGAGCCAGGAACATCGCTCTGGACCTGAATCCTTTCACCCTGGTGGGGGCTACGACCCGGGCCGGTTTGTTGTCTTCTCCCCTGCGGGACCGTTTCGGAATCACCATGCACCTGGACTTTTATTCCATACCCGACATGGAGAAGGTGATCCGGCGCAGCGCGGCCATCATGGGGGTGGAAATCAGTGAAGATGCCGTGCAGGGTATCGCGGAGCGTTCCCGGGGAACTCCGCGGGTGGCCAATAAGCTTCTGCGCAGGGTCAGAGATTTCGCCCAGGTTAAGGCGGGAGGGCGCATTGACGGGATGGTGGCGAAAACCGCTTTCGAAGCTCTGGGAGTAGACGGGGAAGGATTTGACGAAATCGATCGCCGGATCATGCACACGATTATCGACAAGTTTTCCGGAGGGCCGGTAGGTCTTTCCACCTTGTCAACGGCGATAATGGAGGAAAAAGACACCCTGGAGGATGTATACGAACCTTTTCTCATCCGCCAGGGATTTTTGAAAATCACTTCCCGGGGTCGGGTGGCCACCGAGAAGGCCCGCGGGCATTTCGGCGGGCGCACCGGGGGGATTCCGGGAAAATTGTTTCCCGATTCGGAAAGGGGAAAATCCTGATATGATTCCAGTCCGCGGAGCCGGGAAAACAATCTGGCTGGTATTGCGGTCCATGCGCCCACTCCAATGGATCAAAAACCTCTTCGTGTTCGCTCCCATCCTTTTCTCCATGAACATTTTTCATGTGGGTCAGGTACTGCGGGCATTCGAGGCATTTATCCTGTTCTGCATGATCACGGGAGCCGTGTATCTGTTTAACGACGTAGCCGACCGGCGGGAAGATCGCGAGCATCCGTTGAAGAGAAATCGGCCGGTGGCTTCGGGGCAATTGACTGCTGGAATGGCGGTATTCTGGGCTCTCGCACTGATGGGCCTGACTCTCAGGGCGGCATGGACGATTGACGCGGGATTTTTCTGGTCCATAACGGTTTACGCGTTTATCAATATGGCCTATTCCCTGTGGCTGAAAAAAGTGGTGATCCTGGATGTCATGATCATTGCCTTTGGCTTCGTGCTGCGGGTAATGGCCGGAGGCGTAATCAACGATATTCCCCTTTCCCCATGGATCCTGTTGATCACGTTTCTCATGTCCATATTCCTCGCCCTGGTGAAGCGCCGCCAGGAAATGGTGAGAATTCAACGTTCAGCGGTATCCGGCAGCACAAGAGCAACACTGAACCAATACAACCTGCCCCTGCTCGATCAGTTGATCTCCCTTTCGACGGCCACAACGTTGATTTCCTATTTCATGTACGTACTGGATCCCGATATAAAGACCAAATTCAATGCCGACCGGCTGATACTGACCATCCCCTTTGTCGTGTTCGGATTCTTCCGCTATCTCTATCTGGCATATGTGGATGATCGCGGCGAAAATCCGGAAGAGGTCGTGATCATGGATCTTCCATTCGTGATCAATATAATCCTCTGGCTCGGCGTGTTCGTTTGGATTATCTATGCATGAAAAGGGACCGGATGATTTGTCGGTTTTGCGTCGCATCAACAGCGGGGTGGTGACGGTTCAGGAACTGGAACGACTCAGTGATGAGTTTTCTCATCGCCGGCGGATCCAGGTGGCGTTGCTCCAGCATCCACGGTTTCCGCAGAAGAGGGCTTTGAATATCATCTCTTCATTGTTTCCCGGTGACCTGTTGAAGGTATTGAGAAACAAGCGCACAAATCCGTTGATCCGCCGTCGCGGTGAAGTGGAATTCCTTAATAAATTTCAACGGCTGCCCAGGGGAGAAAAAATCACCTGTTTGAAAACGGCTCCGGTGGAATTGTTGGTGAAATTCAATCGATTGAGTGATCCACGGCTATTGCATGCCCTTTTGGAGAATCCAAGTTGCACCGAGTCGGTTGTCATCGGTATGATATTGGCCGCCGGAGACCATCAGGGGCTGTACAACGCCCTGGATGGAACCGCCTGGTTGAAGCGCCCCGGAGTGGTTTCCGCGATCAGTCGTGACCCCATGGCACCCGTTAAGGCGCTGTTGGCGATTGCTCCCTACTTGAACCAAAAGGATCGTTCCCGGCTCCTGAGCAGGGCGGGAACCCATGAATCCGTAAGAATCCGGCTGAAATCCCGGGTGCGGAAAGGTTGATCCTCCAGGTTGCCTAATTATTGTTGTTGGAGTAAACTGGGTTATCATGAAACACACCGTGCTATTTGCCGTAATGATTGGAATATCCAGTCTATGTCTCCCGGGGATGATTCCCGGTTTTTATGGCGCCCGTTCGCTTGCACTCGGTCAAAGTATTTTCGCCGGGGGCTGGGATGTGAATGCCATTTACCTAAATCCCGCCGCCCTGGCTGAAGCACAGGTAGGGTTGACCGCCTATCAATACCAGCAGGCATACAGGGATTACCAGGGATTCGAGGACTCTCTCCTGGAAGCCATGTCCACGGACCTGGGTTCCTTTTCACAATTATCCCCGGCCCAGCGGGGAGAGGCGGTAGGGGCATTGGAGGAACTCTGGAGTTCACGCCACGGCATCAGCGGATCCACCGCCAGCCTGCCGGCGGTGGTGAGCCGGAATTTCGGTTTCAGTATATCCTGGGTACGTTCCGGTCGCATGCATCCCGTGGATACCGATGCATTTGATATTCCGGCGGAGTCCTGGGACAGCAACGAGATAGATTCCCTGCGCATGCGGTTTACCGGTCTCAACTATCGCCAATATTCGCTGGCCTATGCTCTTGACCTGACCAGATCCATGCGGCTTGGAGTCGGGTTGCACTACCTGACGGGGAAGGGTACTCGTTTTGATGCACCCCTCACCGGTGCCCCATTCAGTCAGGAAGCGGGCATCCGGGATCTTACAAGCTATGCCTGGGAGCAGGCCGGGAACAAGTTCAATCGCATCCTTGCCGACCTTTCCCTGGTCGTGAGCCTGGGTACGAACTTTCAGGGTGTCCTGGTGGCCAAGAACATCGGCAAGGCAAAGATCAGCCTTGATTCCGCGAGCCTGGAGTTGCCGCAACGCTTGATCGCCGGACTGGCATTCCGTCCCTCCGGGCGCATGGCGATATACCTGAACATGGACCTGAAAGCCACCGACCTCTGGCAGGACGGTACGGATGTGCAACCGATTTCCCTGGCGGTTGAGTTTGCATTATACCAGCAGAGAATTTTTCTGCGGGCCGGAATCTGGAACGATATCGAGGAAAAATACTTTCTGGGCAGCCGTTCCAACGTTCAATATGGACTTGGCCTGGGTTTTCGTATGAGCCGGGTGATCCTCGACGTGGGTATGGCTTTGGATTCATCGGGTTCAGTGGCCGGACTGGCCGTAGGCGCGGCGATCTTGGTCCAGTGAAAGTGAGGGTAAAAAATTATGGCCATTCGGGCTATAACGTCCATAGATAGAGGAGAATTTGACTTTCCCCATGACATCACCTAAAATGAGGCTAAAATGAGCATGAAAATCGGGGAGTATCTGCTCAAGGACAATCGAGTCACCCAGGAACAACTCCAGCACGCCTTGGAAGTACAGAAAAAGGAGTCCGGCAAACTGGGGAGTGTCCTGATACGGCTTGGCTACATATCTGAAGAAGATATCGCCCAGGCCCTCAGCAAGCAGTTCGGATATCCGTCGATCAACCTGTCGAAGTTTGATATCGAAGAGAAAGTAATCAACCTGATCAAGCCCGATATCGCCCGCAAGCATATCGTTATTCCCGTCCACCGCATCGGATCAATCCTCACCCTGGCCATGGCGGATCCATCCAACCTTTTCGTCCAGGAGGAGATCCGTTTCTCCACCAACCTGCGTATTCAGGCGGTGATCGCTCCGGAAAGCTCCATAATGGAAGCGATTGATCGTTATTACGGCACTTCCCAGGGAATTGAAGCACAGAAATTTCTCGATGAAATCGAGATGAATGATGACGCCTCCATTGAGTTGCTGGATGAAACCGACGAGGAAGCCCTGGAAGCGGACATGGACGAGGACGCACCGGCCATCAAGCTGGTGAATCTGATTTTCCAGGATGCCATATCCAAAGGGGTTTCGGATATCCACTTCGAACCCTATGAAAAGCAGTTTCGGGTGCGATTCCGTATTGACGGAGTCCTGCATGAATACATGACCCCGCCGATGAACCTGAAAAACAAGGTGCTGGCCCGGGTCAAACTGATCGCCGGCATCGACATCGCGGAACGCAGGCTTCCCCAGGATGGACGGATCAAAACCAAGCTCAAAGTCAATGACCAGGTTAAAATGGTGGACATGCGCGTCAGTTCGCTGCCGACCATCCACGGCGAAAAGATCGTTATCCGTATCCTGGACAAAGACAACCTCATGCTGGACCTGACCAAGCTCGGATTCGAATCTCTTTCACTTAAGCGATTCGACAGCAGTATTTCCGAGCCATGGGGCATTATTCTGGTCACCGGCCCGACCGGGTCGGGAAAGACGAATACCCTGTATTCAGCCATTTCCAAGCTGAATGACGAGGGAGTCAATATACTGACGGCGGAAAACCCGGTTGAATTCAACATATTCGGCATCAATCAGGTCAATATCCGGGAGCAGATCGGACTTACCTTTCCCGCGGCTCTGCGATCCTTTCTGCGCCAGGATCCCAACATCATCCTGGTCGGCGAGATTCGGGATTTCGAAACCGCTGATATCGCGATCAAAGCGGCCTTGACCGGACATCTTGTGCTTTCGACTCTGCATACCAACGACGCGCCCTCCACCATCGCCCGCATGATCAACATGGGAATCGAGCCCTTCCTGGTTTCCAGCGCGGTGCGACTGGTGGCCGCGCAACGATTGGTGCGGCGCCTGTGTTCAAAGTGCCGTAAGCCCGCCAAGGTCCCGGTACAGACTCTGATCGATATCGGTTTCCCGCCGGAGGACGCCAAGAAAGTTGAGGTATATGAACCAGCCGGCTGCGAAAAATGTAACAATACCGGATATAAAGGTAGGGTGGGACTGTTTGAGGTGATGGAAATAGATGAGGAGTTACGGGAACTCATCATGGTGGGCGCGTCCACCTCGGAATTGCGTCAAAAAGCCAAGGAAAAGGGTATGCTGACTTTGCGGCGCAGCGGGATTGAAAAGATAACGAACGGAGTCACTTCCATTGAAGAAGTCCTCCGTGAAACCACCAGAATGTAGGAGAATGTCATGGCATTGCCTTTGCCCCAATTGCTGAAACTGATGGTGGACGAGGGTGGAACGGACCTGCACATTACGACCAACGCTCCGCCGATTATCCGTGTTCACGGCCGCATCCGTCGCATTGAGCATCCACCTTTGACTCCGGGTGAAACCAAACAGATCATTTATAGTATTCTGAACGACAACCAGAAGCATAAATTCGAGGATGCCTGGGAGCTCGACTTTTCCTTTGGAATCAAGGGAATCGCAAGGTTCCGGGCCAATGTTTTCATGCAGCGAGGCGCTGTTGCCGGTGCATTCCGGAGAATTCCCTATGAAATATGGGGATTTGACCGTCTGGGAGTTGCGCCGGTGGTCGCGACCCTGGCGGACAAACCCCGGGGACTGGTTTTGGTGACGGGACCCACCGGGTCCGGAAAAACAACCACTCTGGCGGCCTTGATCGATAAAGTCAACCAGGAGCGTCTGGTTCATATCATAACCATTGAAGATCCCATTGAATACCTGCACAGCCACCGCAAAGCACTGGTGAACCAGCGGGAATTGCACGCGGATACCAAGAGTTTCTCCATGGCCCTGAAATCCGCGCTTCGAGAAGATCCCGACGTGGTACTCATCGGCGAAATGCGGGACCTTGAAACCATCCAGTCCGCATTGACCATAGCCGAAACCGGTCATCTTACATTCGCGACTCTGCATACGAACTCGGCGGCTCAGACTATCAACCGGATCATCGACGTATTTCCACCACACCAGCAGGACCAGGTGCGAACCCAATTGTCGATGAACCTTGAGGGAATCGTCACCCAGACTCTTCTGCCCAAGGCGGACGGCCGAGGGCGGGTACTGGCGAACGAAGTGCTGATTCCGAATCCGGCCATTCGGCACCTGATTCGGGACAATAAAATCCACCAGATTTATTCCTCCATGCAGACCGGGCAGGAAAAATACGGCATGGTCACTTTCAACCAGTCCCTGGCCCGGCTATACTTCAAGAAGGATATTTCGATGGACATGGCGCTGTCGGCTTCCCACAACCCGGAGGAGTTGAGTGAGTTGATCCGCCGGGGCCCATCGGCCTTGGCGGGGCATTTGCGGCAGGGATACGCCGGAGGTGCTTCCGGCGGCATGCAGCAGGGAAGGTTCTAAGGGGGATTAAATGCCGGTATTCAAGTACAAAGGCAAGAACCGGGTAGGAAACATCATTACCGGAGAGCGGGTGGCACGGTCACCCCAGGAGCTTTCCGCAGCGCTGGAAAGGGAACAGATCCAGGTACTGAACATCGAGCGCAAGAAAGCCAAGATAAGCATACCCTTCCTGGGGAAAGGCGGCCGCCAGAAGGTCAGCATGCGGGAGTTGTCGGTATTCAACCGACAACTTTCGGTTATGTTCAACGCCGGATTGCCCATCACCCAGGGACTGGGAATTCTGGCGGAACAGCAGAAGAACAAATACTTCAAGGAAGTGCTTATGGATGTCCGACGGGACGTGGAGTCGGGGTCCAATTTCTCCAACGCCCTGCAGAAACACCCGAAAGTCTTTAACGACCTGTATACAAGTATGATTCAGGCCGGCGAAGCTTCGGGCAATCTGGACACCATCCTGCTCCGGCTTTCCGAGTACATCGAGAATATAACCAAACTGGTGGGCCGGGTGAAATCGGCCATGGCTTATCCCATCGCGGTTCTGATTATCGCGGTTGTGCTGACCTCGGTAATCCTTTGGAAAGTCGTGCCGGTGTTTCAAGGCTTGTTTGAACAATTGGGGGCGGAACTCCCCGTTCCCACCCAGATTATCATCAGTTTGTCGGATTTCCTGCAGAACAACTTTATCTTTATCGCTATCGCCCTGGTGGGCCTGTTTTTCGCTTTCCGTTCCTACAATGCCACCTATAAGGGGCGCCGGGTGGTTGATCGTTTCAAGCTTCGCCTGCCGGTATTCGGAGATCTGCTGCTCAAGGTCGGCGTGGCCCGGATTACCCGTACCCTTTCCACTCTGCTGAACTCCGGTGTCGAGATTATCGAGGCCATTACCATTACCGCGAAAACGGCCGGGAACTCCATTATTGAAGACACGGTCATGCGCAGCCGTTCATCGGTGCAGGAAGGAAAGCCGGTCTACGAATCATGGGAAGAAACCAAGTTGTTTCCCTTTATGGTCACCCAGATGGTGGCTGTCGGAGAACAGACCGGATCCCTTTCCAACATGCTGGAAAAGATCGCCGATTTCTACGACGATGAAGTCGACCAGGCGGTATCCGCCCTGATATCATTGATGGAGCCTTTGATGATCCTTTTCCTGGGCGGATTGGTGGGCTCGATAATCGTAGCCATGTACCTGCCCATGTTCGACCTTATCGGTAAATTCTAATCGGACGACACATTGATTCTGCTGGAGGACAAGCAGCTCAAACGTAAGTTTGTGCTTACCAACTCCGTACGGCTGGCCATTCTTTCCGGGCTGCTGCTGCTTTCCCTTTTTGTGGGACTTTTTTTTAAAACACCTTTCCCGACGGTGCCGATCCTGCTTTCTCTTTCCATTGCCGTGGCTTTCAGCCTGACGAGTTTTTTCCTGATTCGGATTGTGTCTTATCGAACCGCCATCTATATGCAGCTGGGCATGGACCTGATGGTGGTCACCCTGCTGGTATATTTTTCCGGGGGCATCACGAGTCCCTTTTATTTTCTGTACATCCTGCCGATTATCGTATCCGCGTTGTTCCTGAAGCGCATGGAAACAATCTACGTCGCTACTTTCGCGTTTATTATTTTCGGCCTCCTGGCGGACATGATGTTTCTGGAAATTTTACCGGTCTATCCGGGATTGTCCCAGGAAAAGGTTCCCCTGGCTACGTTTATATACAACCTTTTGATGAGCTTTATCGCTTTCTCCGCGGTGGCCATGATCTCTTCTTTTTATTTCGAAAAGATACGTACCGCCGACGAAAAGTTGAGAAACGTCAGGGAGAACCTGGAAGACCTCATGCAGTTGAACAACACGGTCCTGGAAAAAATGCAAAACGGATTCGTGACCTGCTCCAGGGACGGTTCGGTAATTTCCTATAACGAGATCGCCCGGAGGATGCTGAGGCTGGATAAGCATGGAAATGTGATCGAGATGTTGCTGACCCCACAGGAACAGGGAGAGTTGCGCGAAAGCAAGGACCGGCCCGGAATGTATCTGGAGAAAGAGATCAACCGCCGGATTCTGGGTATCACCGTAACGCGCCTGTCGGGTCTGTATGCCCTGGCGGAAGTTTTCGTAGTGATCATGACCGATCTGACCGAGAAGAAACGCATTGAATATGAATTAAAGGAACGGGAACACCTGGCTCTTATCGGTGAAATGGCGGCCGGATTGGCGCATGAGATACGCAACCCCCTGGCATCGATCTCAGGGTCTGTACAATTCCTGAGCCGGGAAATGAGGGTGGAAGCTGAATATGAAAATCTAATGCAGATTATTGTCAGGGAGTCTTCCCGGTTGTCAAGATCAATAGAGAACTTTCTGAATTTCACGCGTACTCCCGAAATAAATATGGAAACCGTTTCTCTGGCGGGACTGGTGGACGATGTGGTTGAGTTGCTGCAGACATCCAATCCGGGGATTCGTTTCGAACTGCGCTGTGATCGAACCCTGGAAGTTGAGGCGGATCCCCGCCAGATGTCGCAGGTGATATGGAATCTCTTGAACAATGCCGTTAAAGCGGTGGGGGATTCGGGCCAGGTGGAAGTGGCGGTCTTCCGGGACGGTCGGGAAGTCAGGATGAGCGTCAAGGACAACGGTATCGGGATGTCGCCGGAGGAAAAGCGCAAGATGTTCTCGCCGTTTTTCTCTAAATTCAGTTCCGGAATCGGCCTGGGCATGGCGCTGGTGAAACGCATCCTGGATTCCCATGAATTCACGGTTCAAGTCCATTCCGAAAAAAATGAAGGCACCGAGGTAACCATATGTATTCCCGGAAAAATGTAGACATTCTTGTTGTTGACGACGATCCCAGTTTGCGGGATATGTTGAGTATTATATTGAAAAAGGAAGGTTACAGAGTTCAATGCGCCGATGCCGCCCGCTCAGCACTGGATATCCTGAAGGCGGCAAAGGCCGATCTGGTCATTTCCGATATCAAAATGCCGGATCTGAGCGGCATTGAACTGCTGAAAAAAATAAAGGGCATCGATCCGTCCATCCCGGTAATCATGATTACCGCTTACGCATCCACGGCGGACGCGGTGGAGGCCATGAAGCTCGGCGCGGAAAACTATGTAACCAAGCCTTTTAATATCGAGGAGTTGAAAGTCGTCGTGAATCGGGCTCTGAACCGACGCAAAGTCGAAGAGGAAAACACCCAGCTGCGAAAAGAGTTGTCCGACCGGCGGCAATTTGGAAACATTGTCGGCGGCAACCGTCGCATGCTCCAGATCTACGATCTGATCGACACGGTTTCCCAGACCGATTCAACGGTGCTGGTCAGTGGAGAAAGCGGCACCGGAAAAGAATTGATCGCCCGGGCCGTTCACGAACGCAGTCCCAGGTCTACCAAACGGTTTGTTTCCATTAACTGCGGGGCCTTGCCGGAAAATCTTCTGGAGAGCGAATTGTTCGGCCATATCAAGGGCGCTTTCACCGACGCTTATCGGGACAAACCCGGTTTGTTCGAACAGGCTCACAGGGGTACGCTTTTTCTGGATGAAATCGCCGAGATGTCTCAAAAAATGCAGGTCAAATTATTGCGGGCGATCCAGGAGCGTTCCATTCGTCGAGTCGGCGGTGAACAGGAAATCCCGGTTGACGTGCGTATCATCTCCGCCACCAACCGGGATCTTTCCTATGAAATGAAAGCCGGAGGTTTCCGATCCGATCTGTTTTACCGGTTGAATGTCATTTCCATAAATGTCCCGTCCCTGCGGGAGCGGCGGGATGATATCCTGCCGTTGATGCACTATTTCCTGTCCTTCTACAATCGACGCTTCGACAAAGAGATCAAGGGATTTGATGATGAAGTGATTTCTCAATTCATGGAGTATGATTGGCCGGGGAATGTCCGTGAATTGGAAAATTTCGTGGAACGATCGGTGGCGCTGGAAAAAAGCGAGTACATAACCACCCGTTCCCTGCCCTCGGAATTGTTGTATCATGTGTCCGACGGCCCGGTGGACCAGAGGGATATCCGGGAAATACTCCAACAGGATGATTTCTCATTTTCGGAATATATAGATGATATCAGCCGGACAATTATAGTGGAGGCATTGGAGATGAACGGCGGAAGCATCAAACGCACCGCTGAACAATTGAAACTGAGTTATCGGTCCCTGCGCTATCTGATCGAAAAATACCAGTTGAAGGAAACGAAATAATGGGCAGGTCATGGATAAACGAAAACTAGTATTGGCATCCAGCTCACCGCGAAGACTTGAATTGCTGCGTATGATCGGATTGGAACCGGAAGTATTGTTTCCTCAAGTCGATGAGATTCCCCGGAAAAAAGAATCTCCCGAGGAGTTTATCCGCAGGATTACCCTGGAAAAGGGGGCCGCGGTGATGAAAGGCATGAGCACTGAGGCGGTGGTTGTCAGCGCGGACACTGCGGTGATCCTGGAGGGAGATATAATCGGAAAACCCCGTTCCAGGGAGCATGCAGGTACGATTCTTAAATCCCTGTCCGGAAGAATGCATGAAGTATGGACGGCTCTGGCGTTGTTTCACGACGGCCGCCGATGGCTGGAAATGGAGAGAACCCGGGTATGGTTCGCCGGGCTCAGCGACGTGGAGATCGAAACATACCTGGATGTGGAACATTACACCGACAAAGCAGGCGCATACGCTATTCAGGGAAGAGCGGCTCTATTTGTGCAACGGATCCAGGGTTGTTACTTTAATGTGATGGGTTTTCCCCTGCGACGGTTCTATACCATGTGTGTACGAGCGGAAATACCGATTTTTGGGGACGCTGTACCCGCTATCAGTGACGGAAGTGGCGGATTCCGGTAAACAGCAGGGTGACATCCAGCCTCTGCGCCGCGTTGATTACTTCCTGATCCCGAATCGATCCACCGGGCTCAACCATAACGGTAACACCTGTCTGTGCCGCCAGTTCAATGGAATCGGGAAAGGGGAAATAGGCGTCCGATAAAAGTACGGCGCCTACGGCGCGATCGCCGCATTTCTCCAGGGCTATACGGACTGAATCCACACGGCTCATCTGGCCGGCGCCCACGCCGACGAGAGTCCCATCACGGACAATGATGATTCCGTTCGACTTGACGAATTTGATCAGTCGCCAGCCAATTTCCGCGTCGCGCAACTCCCGGGCGTCCGGGCGGCGTTCGCTTTGATTCTCAAAAGCGGAAGCGGCTGTAACCGCATGATCGGCATCCTGCCAGATGAAACCTCCCGGAACTGTACGAATATCAAGGGGTTCCCGGTAATCCAGGGGCATTTCCAGAAGTCTGAGCTTCTTTTTCTTCGCGAGAATGCGGCGGGCTTCGGCGGAAAACTCAGGCGCCACGATAACCTCCAGGAAAATCGGTTTGAGCCGTTCCGCGGTCGCGACATCCACGATGGCATTGAATCCGACGATACCGCCGAAAGCGGAAACCGGGTCACCGGCAAGGGCGGCGGAGAAAGCTTCCGCCTGGGTGGTTCGCATGGCGGCTCCGCAGGGGTTCTGGTGCTTTACCACAACGCAGAACGGGTCATCTTCCGAGAAGCGGGTGAGGACATCCCATACCATTGAAGCGTCGAGGATGTTGTTGAATGAAAGGGTCCTGCCCTGGATCTGACGCATACGTTTCAGAGGTGAGTGCGGAGATGAAAGGTATAACCCCGCTGATTGATGGGGGTTCTCGCCATATCTGAGATCCAGATGTCTGCGTCCGGTGATTGTCATGGTGTCGGGGACTTCTGAGTTTTCCGATAAAAAGTAATTGGCGATCAAGGCATCGTAATGCGCGGTCGCGGCGAATGCCTTGCGGGCGAGATCGCGCCTTTCGGATGGGTCAAGATTTCCCGATTCCGCCAGTCGGCGGCAAACCGGTAAGTAATCATCGGGGTCGACGATTATGGTCACCCGGGAATGGTTTTTTGCCGCGGCTCTCACCATGGACGGCCCGCCAATGTCTATTCGCTCCACCATTTCGGCTTCTGAAAGTTCGGGATCACCGAGGGCAGCTTCGAAAGGGTAGAAGTTGACGATAACCAGATCGATCGCCGGAGCGTTCATTTCTTCTAGTTGTCGTTGATGGTCGATATCCCGGCGGGCCAGTATGGGTCCGAAAACCAGGGGATGCAGGGTCTTCACCCTGCCGTCCAGAATGTGGGGGAAGCCCGTCAGGTCGGAAACCCGGGTGACCGGAATCTGATGGGCGCGGAGGTGGTCGGCGGTACCTCCGGTTGAAATAATTTCCCAGCCGTTATCGTGAAGGATACGGGCGGCTGATTCTATATCCTGTTTGTCATATACGCTGATCAGAGCGCGTTTCGATGAATGCGGCATGATTGCTCCTCTTTATATTCAGACCGGCTGGTATTTGCCCCGGTTGCAATGATTCTATCACATTGAAAGGGAGGTATGCAGGTGGAACGGATGGTACTTGAAAAATGTGGCGTTCCGTGGTATAGTTGTGTTCCCGTTAGCCGAGGCTCTTCGGCGAAACTCCTAAAAAATTGACACATATAGTGTTTTCTGATAGGATTGACACTATATTTATTGTATTGGGAGAGAGGGAAGCGAGGTTTTCATGAGGAAAAGAAAATTTCTTTATACCATCGTGCCGTTGGTCATCGCCATTGTCGTATTGTTTACGGCCCTGATTGACGTGTCACGGGATAATGAGTCAAATCAGCTCCGGGCGCAAGCACTCCAGTCCCGGGTGGAAAAAGCGGAAAAGGAAGTCGCAACCCTGCGCACAGCTGTCGCGGAAACGGGTTTGATCCGTTACAGGGACAGTGTTTTTCGTAAACGTGAACCGAAGTTCTCCAATATCGTAGAAGTTGTGTACCACAAGAGCCGTCAGTATGGGGTGGATCCCGATCTGGTGATCAGTATGATCCAGGTGGAAAGCGATTTTCGCGCCGACGCCGTTTCAACAGCCGGAGCGTATGGACTCATGCAGATCAATTACGCGGTGTGGAAAGACGAATTGTCCATAAACTCCGAACGCCTCTTTGATATCACCTACAATATCGACTTGGGCGTACGCATCCTCAAGCATTATCTACAGGTATCCCGGGGGGATGTCATGCGGGCTCTCCATCTGTATAACAACGGATACCTTTTCAATAACCAGGCGTACAAGCACAAGGTTACCCGGTCTATTTATTATTGATATCCCGACAAACCTGATTGATTGGCTCCGGAGTGGAAGCTGTTGCCGGATCTCGTTTAAATCGCTGATACGCTTTAATGTCCGCTTTTTACCCGGGGAGAACGGGTGAAGGTTCCGTTGGAAAAGACAATATCGTAGTTGAAATGCCACAATTGACTGACCGGATAGAAATCCGACGGCGGCGCGGGGCCTTCGGCGCCGTCCCGTCCGAGTGAACTGATTGAATAGGTCAGCGCGCCTCCGGCGTAGCGGAAAGGATAGCCCCAGGAATCCCTGTGGGGGAAGGTTTTCAAATACATGTTGCTGAACCAGGGCTGATCCAGCTGGGATACGTTACCGTTGACATTGGGTACGCTTGCATGATCCACCACATAAGAGGACACGGCCATGCCGATGGTGCGGATATCGTTCATGGTCGCGGTCTGTCTGGAACGTTGCAACGCCACCAGCAGATTGGGAATGGCCAGGGCGGCGACGATCCCGATCACCGCTACGACTATGAGCAATTCGATTAAAGTGAAGCCCCGATTCTCTATATTCACTCTCGGCCTCCTCTGCCCCTTGATACGGAATAGATAGTTAGCATTATCGATGCCAGAATGAATTCACCTTTGTTTTTTACTGATTTCGAGGTGTTTTTCGTGGAAGTAGGCGCCATGCTTGACAATTTATGTCAATTCCCGGAGCCTGCGCTTATGCTATAATGACAAAATCATGTATAAGGTCGGAATAGTGGTTCAGCGGTACGGCCTGGAGATCAACGGTGGAGCGGAATACCATGCCCGCCTGATCGCCGAGAAGATCAGGCAAGAGGTTGATGTGGAGGTTTTTACCACCACCGCATTGAACTATGTCAACTGGGCGCATCATTATCCCCGTGGCAGTTGCAGCGTAAACGGTATACCGGTTCACCGCTTCGCCGTTGAAAGAGAAAGGGACCCCGCGCGCTTTGGAAAAATTCAGGCCAGAATTTTTGAGAACGAACACTCCCGGGAGGATGAAACCGCCTGGCTTGAAGAAGAAGGTCCTCTGGTGCCGGATTTGCTGAGAGCACTGGATTCCCGGGCGGATGAATTCGACTGGTTCATATTCTTTTCCTACAGATATTATCATTCCTGGCATGGCGTAAACCGGTTTCGGGAAAAGGCGATTCTGGTGCCCACGGCGGAACATGATCCGGTATTGTACCTAAGACTGTTCCGGGAAACTTTCCGGCTCCCTGGAGCGATTATCTACAACTCTCATGAAGAAAAAGCCCTGATAAACAAGGTGTCCGCCAATAGTCATGTGCCGGGACTGATTGTTGGGGTGGGTTCCGAAATCCCGGACGCATTCGATCCGGAAGGTTTCCGGAAACGTCACTCCATCCGTGCGCCCTATGCCGTATACATCGGCAGGTTGGATGAGAACAAGGGAGTTCCGGAGTTACTGGAATTTTTTATCCGCAAACAGAAGGATGCCCGCCGGGAAGTTCATCTCGTGATGATCGGCAAGGCTTGGATCCCCGTTCCGGAACATCCGCGCATTCACTATCTGGGATTCATGCCCGACAAAGAGAAATTCGACGCATTAAAGGGAGCTGAGTTCCTGATTATTCCTTCGCAGTTTGAATCTTTATCCATGGTCGCTCTTGAAGCATGGGCCCTGGGAAAACCGGTTATGGCGAACGGGCGTACCGAAGTATTGAAAGGGCAATGTGTTCGCAGTAACGGCGGATTGTGGTACACCGATTACCCTGAATTCGCGGCGGTGTGGGAACGTCTTGCCGGAGACCGGAAATTAAGACTGGAACTGGGGCGTAACGGGGCTGAGTTTTTCAGGAATTCCTATGCGTGGCCCGTGATCCGACGCAAATACAATCAGATATTCTCCATGCTGGCCGGAGAGGTGGAGTAGCGCCTTCAAGAAGGATCGGTAGTTCCGGAGACATACCTGGATATAACCCGGGATGACAATCCTCCCCGGGGCGTGAAGCTTGCCTCTACCTGGATTTCAATGGGATCGAGAAGATCCTTGAGGTGGTCTCGGATCATCCTTGTCAGGCGTTCATAGAAGATTCCCGCCCCGCGGTATTGCAGGAAATAATACTTGAGGGATTTCAATTCAACGATTTTTTCACGGGGGGTATAGCGGATATGGATGGTTCCATAATCGGGAAGTCCGGTTTTCGGGCACAGGGAAGTGAATTCCGGGTTGGTGATTTCAATACGGGTGTGTGGATCAAGAGGAAGGAATGGCAGTGCTTCCAATACATCCGTGCGAATATCGGTTTCCGGCATGCGATTTGCAATTAATTTCTCGGCGATTCTGTCCATTGTCATTGCTGCCCTCCAACGGAATTTCAGGGGAAAATCATATTTTCGAGTGTACGTGATTTGGCGTCCGCGCGCAAGCGTGCGACCCTCCCGGTAGGGTCGAAATCATCGATGGTAAGGGTGAATTATCTTGACTCCATGGCGATTTTCTGATATTCTCAACAACCTGTGAATAATGTGTGGATGAAGAAAAACCCGCGTAAAAACAGGAGACTAGGGAGTGATCAGAATCCTATTGGCCGGAGAACTCAATACCCGCATGGCCGAGTATCTAAAAGCGATTCCGGAGTTCGAAATCAAAGAAGTGATGGATGATCCCGCGGGTTTGCCCGTGACGGAGCTTCGACTTTTTGATGCCGCGGTCGTAGATGCCCGGATTCTCGCGGACCGTGAAGTTCTTTCCCGTTTGGAAAACCTCAAACTGCTGGTCAGGCCCGCCTGTGATCCGGGTAATACCGATATGGATTATGCCCGTTCCCGCGGTATTGATGTACGATGTACCCCTTTCGCGACCGCGGGTACCGTGGCGGATTATACGCTCGCCCTTATCCTCGCCGGCCTTTTTCGCGTCGGACCGGATTATATGGGGTTGCGTGACGGGAACGTTCCCCGGGAAGAGATCCACCGGCAACTGCTCCTGGGACGCAAATTGATTTTGGGTGTAGCGGGATTCGGACGCATCGGAAGTGAGGTCGGAAGGCGGGCCTTCGATATGAGGATGGAAGTCCTGTACGCGGATATTGAAGAGGTACAGGCTGATTTTCCCGCCAGGAGAGTGCCATTTGAGCACTTGATGGCAACGGCTGATGTCGTTTCTCTTCATCTCCCCCTGACCACGGAAACACGCAATATGGTTTGCTCGGAAACATTATCGCGGATGAAGTCCGGAAGTGTTCTGGTGGATCTGTCCGCACCGGGAATTGTCGACTCCCCCGAAGTGATTCGGGCAGTGAAATCCGGGCGCTTGTCGGCGGCTGCTCTGGATGTAAGAAATTTGTCGGCTCGGATGAGAAAGGAATCTTCCCGTATCGCCGGAGTGTATCCGGTTTCGGGCGAAACGTTTCTTTCCGGGGAAAAAGCCGAAAGGTCCGGCAATGACGTGGTATCCATTTTGAAAGAGTTCTTTAATGTGTAAGGAACGGGCACAATGATCACCATCATCGGAAACTCATTGAATTCTGGTAACAAGAAGGTTCTGGACAAGATGAACAAGATGGATGTAGAGTACATCCGCAGAGAGACTCAAAACCAATTGGAAAACGGTGCGCAATACGTTGAGCTCAATGCCATGCCTCTGCTGAACAATGAAAAGGTCTTCCTCCGAAAAGTAATACCCATAGTCGAGGAGCTTGGCGCCAAGGTGTTTGTCCGCAGTGAAAACGTGGAAACTCTGGTGGAAGCCATCGAGATCTCAAAAGAAGAGATCATTGTCGGAGACGTGGAATTCAACCGCCCGAAAATTGATACTTTATGTCGGGCCATCCAGGACTCGAAACGGACGGTGCACATGGTGGCGCTTACCCGGGACGATCCCAGGGATAACGAGATATATCCCGAAAAATCCCTGCTGATCGCTCAAAAATATGTCGATACATTGCTGGATAAGGGAATCAGCCGCAAGAACATCCTGCTTGATCCGGTTACCATGTCCCTGGAAGAGAATTTTTCCAATGGGAAAACTTTTCTCAGCACTCTGGAGTTGTTCAAGTTGGATTTCCCCCAGGTCAAGACCATTGGAAATCTCAACAACCTTTCATTCGGATTGCCCCGGCGCTTCATGCTGACCGCGTATTTCCTCTCCCTGGCGATTTCCAGGGGATTGGATTATATTGTACTGAACGTGATGGACAAATCGGTTCAGGAGGCAACCGTTTCGACGCTTTCCATAATCGGTCGGGATCGTAACCTGCAGAATTACCTGAAATTCTGCCGCAATAAAAAAGAGGCCCGGCAGAGGCGCGCATAATCATGGAAGACCAACGGATACGGGAAATATTAATCGAAAAAGACGGTGAATTCCGGCGTTTGTTTATCAAGCACCAGGAGTTCCAGCAGCAATTGGATGATCTGTTCATGGCTAGAGAAAATGGTGACTCCGAGCAGATTCAAGTCCGGGAATTGAAAAAGCGCAAGCTCCAGGCCAAGGATGCCATGCAACGACTGATAGACGCATATCGCACTCGCATCGAACCTTACGGAAACAGGCAATCATGACTTCCAGAAAGCAGCGGACGGAATCGTTGAGGAGGGGGAAGGGAAAACCTGTATCCGAAGGTCATCGCCGCCTGGGGATATCTTTTCTGCCTTCTGTTTTCACTACTTTCAACCTCCTGTTGGGATACCTGGCATTGCTGCAGATCCTTAAGCGCAACTATGCCCAAGCGGTTTATTACGTGATCATCGCGGTGGTTATGGATGGATTTGACGGTACCATCGCCCGGTTGACCAAAACGGAATCCAATTTTGGCACTCAACTGGACACCCTCGTTGACGGAGTCACTTTCGGACTGGTCACTTCGGTAATGATATACGTATGGGGATTCCATGATACGTATCCCCAGATCGGCAAAATCGTGGGCTTTCTTTTTCTCAGCGCCGGCATCATGCGTCTGGCGCGTTTCAATATGCTCCGGGAATCCAAATCCGGTAAGGCGCATATGTTCGTGGGTATTCCCATCCCTCTGGGTGCCGCCTGCGTACTTTCCGTCGTCCTGATTTTTGATCAATCACCGGTAAAGCCGCTTCAGGCGGCTTTTTTCGCGATTTACATTCTGGTCGTGGCTTTTCTTATGATTTCCAATATCCGCTACCGCACAATGAAGCGGATACAGCCCAGGCATAGTTTGATTTTTCTTTTTATTCTGGCCGGCATGGTCGCTTTCGGCAGCATGTATCCCCGCCAAACAATCCCGGTACTTACCGTGGTATACATGTTTTCCCCCGTGCTGGTGCGGATTTATCACCGCTATGAGAAAGGTGATCACGATGGATCAACGGCCGGAAGTGATTCCGGAGCATCCGCCTTGGACTCCGCTGAGAAATGAGCGCCGGACCACAGATTACCGCCTACGTCCGCCCATACTTTAAACGTTTGGGACTTGCGCTTTTCTTTATGACCCTGGTGGCCGCGTTTACCGCCCTGTTTGCCTTTATTATCCAACCCCTCATGGATGAGCTTTTTATCCAGGGAGCCGGGGGTGCCGGCGCCATTGCCGATAAGGGAAAGCTGGTGCGTAACTGGATTCAGGATGTTTTCAATGTGGATCGCCGGGGCATGACATTGATCCTTCCTCAGCTGCTTTTTGTTTCTTTTCTGGGGCAGGCGGTGTTTCAGTTTTTTTCCCTTTACCTGATGAAAACCCTGGGCTTGAAAGTGGTACGAAATATTCGGGATGAGTTGTATCGCAACCTGATGTACCAATCCATCGATTTTTTGTCAAAATCCCGAACCGGAGACCTGGTATCCAGGCTTACCAATGATATTGAGAAGATTAAATTCGCCGTGTCGGAAACCCTGGCGGTTTATGTTCGGGAAAGCTTGACTCTGTTCGCGCTGCTGTTCGTGATATTTTTTCACGACTGGTTCCTGTCACTGATATCCCTTTTAATTCTTCCGGTAGCCGCATTTTTCCTGACTCTGTTTGGCAGGCGTGTAAAGAAAAGGGGGATCCAATCCCAGGAAGCGGTGGCGAAGATATCAAACGCTTTTACAGAAACCATGACCGGGAATAAAGTGGTCAAGGCGTACAATATGGAAGAGGGTGAAATCAAGCGTTTTTCGGTCCTGAACCATGAGCATTATCATATAAACTCACGCATCGCCCTGGTGTATTCCATGGCTTCTCCGGTCATGCATACCATGGGTGGCCTTGTTGCGGCGATTATATTCACCCTGGGCATGCAGCGGATCGCAGAAGGCATTATGACTCCCGGACAGTTCTCGTCCTTCCTGGCTGCGCTTTTTTTGATGTACAACCCCATCAAACGCCTTTCCCAGGCAAACAACGATTTTCAACAGGGTAAAGCCGGATTTGAACGAGTTCAGGAGATAATGGGGAATGAGTCCGTGGTTCAGGACCCACCTGACGCCGGGATACTCGAGAAAGTAGAAGGGAAAGTGGAATTTCGGGATGTTTGCTTCTCCTATACCCATGAGACTCAGGTTATCAAGAACATAAGCTTTCAGGTAAAACCCAACGAAATGGTTGCCCTTGTCGGCTCAAGCGGCTCCGGGAAAACCACATTGATGAACCTGTTGATGCGATTTTATGATCCGGACAGCGGAGATATATTGATCGACGATGTAAATACCGGTTCGGTAACCCGGGAGTCTTTGCGTCGCCATATCGGGCTGGTCACTCAGGATGTTTTTCTTTTCAACGACACCATTGTGAACAACATCGCCTATGGGTCGGGAGCACCTCGCATGAAGGATGTCCGCCGGGCCGCCACGATCGCCAGAGCGTCGGGATTCATTGAGGAGCTTCCGGAGGCATACCAAACCCGGGTGGGGGAGAGGGGCATATTTCTCTCCACCGGCCAGAGACAACGTATTCTCATCGCCCGCGCAATCTATCGTCAACCTCAGATCATGGTTTTCGATGAAGCGACTTCCGCTCTGGACACGGAATCTGAAAAAGCCATCCAGGAAGCCATGCTTGAAGTCCTGGAAGGGCGAACTTCATTCGTCATCGCCCACCGGCTGTCAACCATAATTGAGGCTGACCTGATCCTGGTGATTGAAAACGGCCGTATCCAGGAATCCGGGAATCACCGGGATCTACTGAAGCGGCGTGGACTCTACTATTCCCTTTATAACTTGCAATTCCCCGAGATGGACATTATAATGTGATCCATGAAAAGTATGACCGGATTCGCCCAGGGGCGGTTCGATTTTAACGATTTTTCTTTTGGTTTCTCGATCAAATCACTAAACCACAAGTTCCTTGATCTCCATTTCAAGGGCACCGGAATCTCACCCAATTCCGAGAAGCTGATCAAGGAAATCATCAAGGATCGTGTGTTCCGCGGAAAAGTCGAGATCGCCTTCAACCTGGTTGAAAGGGACCCTTTGAAATGGAATATTCAATTCAACGAATACCTGTTGGATGAGATTCTGGAGAAGATGAATCGATTTAACCGCAGGCATCGCTTCCCCATAAACTTATCGCTGGATTCATTAATGAAAATTCCCATGATATTTCATCTGGATTATGAATTCGATAAAATGTCGCCCGCCAGCCTTAACCTGATTCGTGAGTCCATCAGCGGGGTGGTTGACAAATTCGTGGAAAGCCGCGCGGAAGAAGGAGACTACATCCGGCGCAGTATCGGTGCCTCTCTGCAACGGATTGAGACGTATCTGACCGAAATCGAGGCAGCAGCGGATATAGTCGAAAAACAGGTGTTCGCTTCCCTTCAGGAGAAGATCAGGCGTTTCGTGAAAGAATATGAGCTGGACGAGCGCCGCATTGCCCAGGAAGCCGCTCAGGCGGCGGAGAAAAGCTGTATCCGTGAGGAAATTCAGCGATTGGAAACCCACACCCGGAGAATGGGCGACCTGTTGGACAATGATGATGTCAACGTGAAAGGCCGGGAAGCCGACTTCCTGAGCCAGGAGATGCTCCGGGAAACACACACCATCGCATCAAAGACCGGTTCCCTCGATATTCATCAACAGGTTCTCATGGTGCGGCGGGAGATCGACAAGATACGTCAGCAGGTTCAGAATGTCGAATAGGATTCTTCTGAACATCGGGTTCGGTAACACCGTCACTCTAAGTCGGGTTCTGGCCATAATCCAACCCGGCTCCGCTCCTGTAAAGCGTTTCATTCGTGAAAAAAGAGATAACGGGGATCTGATAGACGCCACCATGGGCAAGAAGATGCGTTCCGTGGTGGTCAGCCGTGATGGGCCGGTTATTCTCTCCGCCATATCAGTGGCTTCTCTGACCGCTCGCATGGAAGAGGCTTACGGAGTCTCCACCGTATTGGAGAGGGATTCCAGAGAGAATCCGGAGGAATGAGTGGTTTTGAAAAGTGCCGAAAAAAATCAGGCCGGTTACGGAATGCTGGTTTTATCGGGTCCGTCGGGTTCCGGTAAAACGACCCTGGTAAAACGTTTGTTGATGACGGTCCCGGACCTGCGTTTCGCCATATCCCATACCACGAGGAAGCGCAGACCCGGAGAAACCTCCGGCGTTGATTACCACTTTGTCGATAAGCATGAATTCAAATCCATGATCGATACACGTGCGTTCCTGGAGTGGGCGAGAGTACATGGCCAGTATTATGGCACGTCCTGGGCCGCGCTGAAACCTCCCGGAGAAGAAGACGGTACCCTGATTCTGGATTTGGATGTTCAGGGCGCGGAATCGGTAAGAGAACGATTGCCCGGGAGTATGTCGGTGTTCATTATGCCTCCATCCCTGCGGGAGTTGCGGCGTCGTTTAATGGATCGGGAACCGGAATGGACCGATGCCATGGAGAAGAGGCTGGTCGCGGCCAAAAAGGAAATGAGTGTTCATGGAGCGTTCGATTTCGTTGTGGTCAACGATGTGCTGGAGAACGCCCTGACCGCGCTTATCCACATTGCATGCGCCGTACGCCAACTGACCCCGTTGCAGTCTGAACGGGTAAAGGCAATTCTGGGGAAAAAACCATGAACGTGTTGCTGGGAATTTCGGGATCCATAGCCGCCTACAAGGCCATTGATATACTGCGGGTGTTTCAGCGAAAGGGACACAAAGTAAGTGTTGTCCTCACCCGGAATGCTTGCCGCTTCGTGCAACCCTTGACCCTGGACGCGTTGTCCCCCGGGAATGTGCATACATCCTGGTTCGAGGATGCATCCGATCCGCTCCTGCACATTAACCTTGGACGCAGCCACGACATGCTGCTGGTGGCTCCGGCCAGTGCCGGAATCATCGCCCGAATGGCCGCGGGTATGGCTGATGACCTGCTGTCCGCGATTTATCTTGCTTTTCCCGGCAAAGTGGCGGTGGCTCCCGCCATGAACGATGGCATGTACGCACATCCCGCGATACAGCATAATCTGAAAATTCTGGCTGAACGCGGCGTGGATGTCATACGGCCTGACAGTGGGGAACTGGCTTGCGGTACAAGCGGAGCCGGGCGTCTTCCCGAACCGGACCGTATTGTGGAACACTGCCTGGGAGAAATGCGTGTTTGACCGGATTCTCATCGCTTCCGGGCCAACCCGGGAGCCCGTGGACCCTGTGCGATATCTGGGAAACCGGTCATCGGGATTAACGGGGCTGCACCTGGCGGAAACCTTCGCGGCGCAATATGACGCCGAAGTGGTTTTTGTCTCCGGGCCGGTATGCCGATATCCCGAAGGCGTGAATGTAATTCCGGTGGAAACCGCGATGCAGATGCGCGAAGCTGTGTTCAGCCACTTCGACAATGCCCAGGTCATTATCATGGCCGCTGCGGTAAGTGATTTCCGGCCCGCCCATCCCAGTACGCGCAAGATCAAAAAGAGAAAAAGCCGCCTGGTTTTGGAGTTGGAGCCGAATCCCGATATTCTGGAAGAGGCCGGGCGGATCCGCTCCGCCAAACAGATATTGGTGGGATTCGCCGCTGAAACAGACAACGCCATTGCGAACGCAAGGAAAAAGTTCAAGAGCAAGAACCTGGATCTACTGGTATTGAACGAAGTATCCCCGGAGAATCCCGCCTTTGGTGAAGTGGAAAACCGGGTTGTCCTGATGACGGCGGAAGGGGAAATCCCCATGCCGGGAATGCCCAAGCAGAGGCTGGCCGAAAAAATCTCATCTGAAATCGCCCGGCTTTACACTATTAAAAGTCTGGCGGGGGATCAGAATGGCTAGCCCTGCATTGGTTGAATGGCTCCGTTATTACAAAGATCTTGGAGTCGACTGCCTGGCGGTTCCCAAAGTAGGTGCTTCCACCCCAACGCAAGTGAACCTGGAAGAACTCCACCGGCAAATCATGAAATGTAAGCGATGCCCCCTGCATCGCACCAGGCAAAACGCCGTGCCCGGTGAGGGCGCGAAACGGCCGGCCATATTATTCATTGGTGAGGGGCCGGGTGAGCAGGAAGATCGGGTGGGCAGGCCATTTGTAGGCAAGGCCGGTCAGCTGCTTGACCGTATGATTGAACGCATGGGGCATTCTCGGGAATCCGTATTTATCGGCAATATCGTAAAATGTCGCCCTCCCGGGAATCGGGATCCCAATACCGAAGAGGTCAGTGCCTGTCTTCCGTATCTCAAGACTCAGATCGCCCTGCTACGCCCCCGCATTATCGTTTGCCTCGGCAAAGTGGCGGTGAATCGCCTTCTGGATATGGATACACCGATTTCCCGAATGCGGGGTCGGGTTTTTTCTTTTGAGGGCATTCCGGTGATTCCCACCTACCATCCGTCCTATATCCTGCATCAACGCGGACGGGAGGCGGTATCCAGAGCCAAATGGGAAGTGTGGGCGGATATGCAGGAAGTATTGAAACGCATCGAGTCCTGATCCGTGCAAGTCCAGGTAGCCCTTTCCCTGAATATCAATGAAGCACTGACCTATTCCATTCCAGCGGATCTAGTGGAAAAAGTGGGAATCGGAAGCCGTGTGGTCGTCCCCCTGGGGAACCGATACCAGACGGGGTGGATCATTGCCGGGCATTCAGATTATTCGGGACGGACACGTATGCTCACGGGCTGGATAAATGATTCATTCAGGCTTTCTCCGGGGTTCATTGAATTCGCAATTCACGCCGCCGGGCGTTTCTTAATGGCGCCGGGGGTCCTGATGGATGGAGCCCTTTCTCCCCGTCGCAGGAATCGTCGGCAGATCCGCATGGTGATCGGCGGCAAGCCCGGGCCGGCCCTGCAGGCATCCGGGCCGTCAGCCATCAAATCAGCGGGAAACGGGAAGCCCCTGGAATTTGTTATATCTTCGCGCACGCTGGGCAAATCCGGACCGGAACCCGATCCGGCCAAAGGCGAGGGCTTCAATGAAAAATTGATTCTGGATTATGAACGTGAACCCCATTATCGCGGGATCGTCGAGTCATACCTGAAAAACGGGAAGAGCGTCCTGATCCTGACGGCGGAAACGAGAATCGCCGACCGATTATCCGAAACCATATCCGGTGTAAATCCCTATCATTCATCACTGAACATGGCCCTAAGGGAATCCCTGTGGGAAACCGCTGTCTCCGGGAAGCCCGTGGCCGTTGCGGGCGGTCAGTCCGCATTGCTTCTGCCTTTCTTTGACCTGGGAGCGATAATCGTCGATCAGCCGGGAGCGTGGCGATTCAGGCCCGGGGAACGTGAAAACGCTTTGGAACCTGAACTGGCGCGTCTACTGGCAGCGGTCAAACGCATCCCTTTGATTATCGGCGATCATACTTATCCACTTGATGTATTCCGTCGCAGATCTTTTGTGGTCGTAGAGGATCAACTGCAAGCAAGGCGGGTGGAAACCGAGGTAATTCCATTGAAGCCCGGAGTGCCGGGGATCCCACACGTCCTTCTGGAAGGGATTTCCCGGCATGTAGAACAGGAACAAAGAGTGTTGATCTTGGTCAATCGGGTTCAGGGCGGTGATTTTCTATTTTGTCCCCAATGCCGGCAAATGGCCCGATGCCCCCATTGTCGTGAAACCTTTCTGCCGGTTGCTGACAATGAGTTGCCGGCGAGTTGCCCGAGTTGTGGAGGTCCTTGGAAATCCGATTCACGCTGTCCCCGATGCGGCGGAGAATGGGTTAAGGTCCCCAAGATCAATCTGGAATCTTTGGGCAGAGAAATTGAAAGCAAGCTTCTGGGCTCCGTCCCCCCGGTGATCACCGCCGAAAGCAGCGCCCGGGAAATTGAGGAGGCGGCACGGGACGGCTTGGTTGTGCTGGGAACCCGCGCGGTTGTGCGCCCTGAATTTCGTCACCGTTTCCAGGCTATTTTGTATATACGCCCGGAAGCGGATTTCCATTTTACCGATTACGATGCGGCGGAGCAGATCCAAAGCATGGTCGGCAGATTGCGCGACCTTGTCGCTCCGGGGGGGAAGGTCGGCGTGTATTCAACTTTTCATTTCCACTCGGGCTTGAAACTACTGGATTCCCGGACTGCCTTCCTGGAAAGAGAAGCCAAGTACCGGCGCTGGTTCGGCTTTCCCCCGTACGCCGATGAGTTTCATCTGGTTTTCCGTGATTCTACGGCTCGGAAGGTTGCGTCACGTATGCGCAGTGCCCGCGAGATGATCGGGAATCACATGGTTTTCCGTGAAGCCAGGCTTGAATCCAGGATTCTTCGACGGGGAAAAATCACCGGCCGGATGATTGTGTGCGGCAACCTTTCCGCCCTGAGAATCACGGGAATCCTGGAACATAGAGAAATAAAAGTCACCAGGAAAACCTGAGCCGTAGAGGATTTCCCGATGTTGAATACTACTTGCCCGGATTGTCGGCTTCCGGTTTAACCGGAGAGATTTTGGCGGGCTCCGGCTTGGACGGCGGTGCAGTGGCGGGGCTGTTCATGCTGACCTGCCCTTGAAAACGGGCTCCTTCCTGAATAACCAGTTTCTCTACCGCAATATCGCCGGTGAAGTTTCCGGATGAACTGATGACAAGTTTTTCGGCTGAAACGACTTTTCCCTTTACCGTGCCGCGAATCGTAATTTCCCGGCCGTTCAAATCGCCGTTCACATTGCCGGATTCCTCAACCACAAGCTGCCGGCTTATCTGGATGTTGCCTTTGACTTTTCCCTTGACGATAAGGGGTTCCTCGGAATGGATCTCTCCTTCAACTACAAGTGATTCCCCGATCAGGGATTCCGAATCAGTCGAAGAAGACTGATTCTGATACTGACTGAAGTCGCCGTTCTGGTCTTTCCTGCCCGTGTTGAATGCCATAATTATCTCCTCTGCTGGAATCGGAGGATTCCCGGGCTGATTCGAAGCTGAGTATCAGCCGGTGCACAAACTCCATTTGATATTATGATATCGGTTTATCAATATGTCAATAGCCGTTTCACCAACTTCGCCGCAAAAATACCGCGCCGATTATTTGGGAACCGCGATAAAGCCGGATATCATGTGGTCGGGGAGGTATGAGCGTTTGGCTCTGCGAAGCCCGGGAATACCCAGATCCTGTTCGCGGTTGATCCATACGGCCCATGATGACAGAAACCGGGCGGACTCCCGATTGATCATCTGTGAAACCCCTTTTATTCCGGGATCGAATTTTTCGAAGTGGATTGTTGCCGTATCGTCTCTCTGCCGAGACCAGATGACGAATGCCGTGAGCTGTCGGTCGATAAAAAGGCCGTAACCGCGGAGGGACAATTGCCTGCAGTGTATCATGGCGAGTCGTAGAGCTTGAGATTCCGGAGATTCTTTTAAGGGCAGCTTCAATTGCCTTCGGCTCCAGATTGAAGCCAGTTCATTGCATCTGGGCCACTCTTCGGCTTCGAGTTCACGGCATGAGTAATCCGGGTGGATTTCGACGAATCGGTTGATGTGGTTGCGCTTGCCCGCCAGCTTGCGGCCCTCTAATAGCGCCAGTCTGGATGAAGCGTATATGTAATCGGAATTGGCATCGTCTCGAATGAAATTGAAATGGTCGCCAAGTTGCGGGAAGAGCGAAGGAAATTGTGGAGGCACCAGGCCGATACATCCGGAATATCCCTGCTCCCGCATGGAACGGGATAGAGAGATCAGGTCCTTCGCGCTGAGCTGTGGGCCCAGGGGCATCAACAACAGATCGGTCAGGCCGTTATGAATATACAGGTGCTTACCGGCGATTTGCCAGGTGGTATGATACTCCTCCTGCCAGCAGTACAAAGCCGCGAAATTATAGTGGGAACACTGGGTGGGGTATGCGTTCAACATGGCGTCAAAGCGTGGGCGGTCCGCCAGGTCGAGGGATCTGAAAAAAGGTTTTTTCGGATTCATGACGTCAGGAAACGGTCAATCGCATGGGAATGTGGCCGGGCATGGTGGAGAAGCCCAAGCGCCTGTAAAAAGCTGCGCTGCCCGGGGTGGAGATCAGGCCTATCCATTTGATGCGTCGTGCTTGCAATTCATTCAGGATGGCCTTTACGATTCCCGTTCCCAGGCCGGAATTTCTGAAGGATTCATGCACGGCCACATCCTGGATATAGGCGTCGGATACTCCGTCGGATATGGATCTGCCGAAACCAACCAGGCGGCCCTCGTGGAATGCGCCAAAGCAGCACAGGCTCCCGGAAAGAAGATCGGCAACCCATTTCGTTCCGGTTTCCTCGTCGCTCTCCAGCCATCCGAGGTGTTTGTACAGGGCGATCAATCCCTTTGCTTCATGGCGAAGGACAGGGCGGATCTCCGGTTTTTTCGTATGGGTTGAACGCTTTAATGCCATGATCCAAAGGTAATGGATCAGGGCAAACGTGTCAACCTTCCGTTTCTTCCGAGGATGAAGGCGGCGCTATCTTTGTGTCCCCCTGGTTGCGGGATTCCCGGAATTGCAGAAGAAAGGGGATACCCGCCACCATGAGTACGACTCCCATGAACCATGTATTGCGTGCGAATTCCACATAGAATATAGCCGCCAGGCCAATCAGGATGAACGCGGGAATCAAGAGCCCGGAACGACGCCGCACAAAATAAAGAGCCAGAAAAGCCAACCCCGGCCCGACCAGGAAATTGGGCCAGGTTGTGTCCGCGTGCCACCAGCCCACATGGTTCAGCCAAAGGAAGTAACCGGAGAAAAACAAGAGCAGGGTGATGGGAAAGACCAGAGGCGCCGCGCTTTTCCCCCGGCGGATCCATATCAGGACCAGAACCGCGGCTGGAAGCAAAAGGAAGAAAGGCCAGGTGTAATCAAGCCGCAGCCAGGGAACCAGGCTGTCAAGCAGGAAAAGGATGCCTATACAGATGAGAATCACGCCCATTGCCAGGCGCTGGAAACTCTGATCGATACTTTGATTTTGGTTCATTTCGACCTCCATGGTCACTTCTCTCTGTCAACGCATGGCAAGGGCCGGCGGTTCCCGATAAAGCAGAGAACCGGACGAACTGGTCTATTATTCCGCGATTTTTTTGCGGAGAAGGGCGGTCAACTTGCTCATTTCGCTGCGCAGTATTTCCGAGAGTACCACCGGGAGCAGGCGGGAATCCCGTCGGGAAAGTCGATCCATCCGGTTGAAACTGTGAGTCACCAGCGTTCGTTTGGAACGGGTTTCGATCACCTTGATCTTCATGGCCAGGTGGGCGAACCAGGCCTTGGGTTGATCGAATTCCTCCATGGCGGTGACCTCGCTTTCGATTATCCAATCCGGATCCTCGTCCCCCTTCTTCTCGAATACCCGGGAAAAAACACCGCGCTCTCTCAAGTAGGCGGCGATGTTTTCGCTGATCATGCGTCCGGGTTTCTTTATCCAGAATTCGTAGTTGTAATAGTCCATTTGATAAGGGGAGTAGCGATAGATCAGCCGGTAACCCTCGTAAATCTTATCCACCCGGGCTTCCGGGATATAGACTTTCCCGGGCAGGGGAGAGGTCACGGACGGAGATGAAGGGGGAGGAATGTGGAGTTGAAAGTATCGTTTGTCCGTTGCGGTTGTGCAACCATACCAGAGTAAAAGTACGGGAACAACCAGGGGTAGAAGTCTTTTCATTGCCTCGACCTCCGACGTTTGCTTTTTCGGACCAGAATGTTGGGATCCTCGTCAAGTCTGCGGGTAAAGCGACTGAGGTTTTTTAGGGTTTCCTGTAGGGCATTCAGGGTAGTGCTCATCTCCTGTTTCAACTCCTGGATTGAGGCAGTGATCCGCTGCATGCCGCTGTCCGTATTCCGGATCAGCAAACCGAGTTCATTGTCGGATGAACGTTTGCGCAGGTTTTCCATGGTCTCGTCAATGGCTTTCCCCAGGCGTTCCATCCGCTCAGCGGGAAGAGACCGGTTCAGGTTGACCGCGAATTGATTCAACTCCCTGGTGGATTTCTCCAGGTTGGCTGACGCCTGGTCCAATTGCACCAGCAATTCCTCGAGATTTACCCGTCGGAAGTTGAAAACCTCGCTCAGTACACGGGCGGTTTCATTGAGGTTTTTTACGAATTCCTCCAGGTTCTCTTGATTGCGGGTACCCAGCACCTTGTTGATTCCTTTAACGGCTTTGTCAATGTTGGATACAATATTCTCGGCCTTTTCTCCCAGGCCGGGGGCGGTGGGGATATTGCCTTCCGGGGCGATTACCGGAGATTCGTTGGTGCCGCCGAAGAGTTCAATATATTGAAGACCGGTGATCCCCGTGATCCGCAGGGTGGCTTTCATGTCGGTCTTTACCTTGAAATCATTTTGAATACGAATCGTGACCAGGATCGATTTCAAGTCCAGGGGATTTACCTGGATTTTTTCAGTGGAACCGATCCGGACTCCCTGGTATTTTACCACGGCACCTTTTTCCAGTCCGCCGACTGAGACGCTCTCGAAATTGATGGTGTACAAGGTTCCCCGTTCCCGCAATATGGGTATGATGAATATAGCCAGGGAAATGATCAACAACACCGCTGAAACGGTCAGGAATACGTGCAGCCGGTATTTCTGTTCCTTGGTTATCATGACAGATTTTCCTCGCGCTTTTTGGCTTCGTCCCGGAGAAAGAAAGCCTTAACAAAAGAATCGGTGGTGATTTCCAATTGATGGTAAGGTCCATTGAAGCGGATCTTGCCGTCGTGGATGACCACAACGTCATCGGCGATACGTTTTATGGAACGTAACTCATGGGTTACCACCACGAATGTTACACCCAGAAGCTCCTTTAAATCGATCATCAACTCGTCCAATCCCGTAGCGGTGATGGGATCCAGCCCGGCGGAAGGTTCGTCGCAGAGGATGACTTCGGGATCCAGGATCATGGCCCGGGCAAGGGCTGCGCGCTTGCGCATGCCTCCGCTGAGTTCCGAGGGATATCGCTCCACATCTTCCGAAAGGCCCACTTGACGCAGGCGGTTGACAACCATTTCCAGGACGATTTCCCGGGAGATACCGGGATAATGCATGGTAATGGGGAGGGCGACGTTTTCAAAAAGATTCAGGGAATTCAGGAGCGCACCGTTCTGATAGAGGACGCCGATGCGGCTGTAGAGACGTCGCAACGAATCCTCGGACAGGAAATCCACGGGTCGGTCGTCAAAATCGAGTTGTCCATGGATGGGGGGGATAAGGCCTATGAGGGTTTTTAGCAAAGTCGATTTTCCGCAACCGCTTTGTCCCAGTACGACCGTGATGCGACCTCTTGTCACCCGGAGATTGATACCGGAAGCGACGATATTTTCATCGTATCCGATGGCCATGTCCCGGGTATGAATAATTGTTCTGGATGTCATGTCAATATGCCAGTAGAGCGAAAAAGCTGTCCAGTACGATGATCAGGGAGATTGACAATACCACGGACTCGGTTGTGGCTATGCCGACTCCCAGGGCGCCCCGGGTAACTGAGAATCCCTTGAAACCACTGCTGATGACGATTACCCAGCCGAATACCATGGTTTTGCCCAGTCCGAAAAGGAAATCACTCAAGTCAATTATGGTCAGCATCTCCTGGTAAAATGCGCTGAAAGTAATGCCCGAAAAGAACTTCCCCACCAGCATGCCTCCGAATATGCCGATGATGTTGGCAAGAGTAAACAAAAGCGGAACCGCCAGGCTTATGGCGATGAGCCTTGGAACCATGAGGAATTTTTCGGGATTCAGCCCCATGGTCTGCAGGGCGTCCACCTCTTCCAGCACTTTCATGGAGGAAATTTCCGCTGTAATGGAAGCCCCGACCTTTCCCGCCAGAATGATTCCAGCCATCAGTGGCACCAGTTCACGCACCATGCCGAATCCCACCAGATCGGCAAGATAGATGTTGGCTCCGAAATTGTTTAACTGCTCGGCTGAAGTCAATGCGATGGTTACGCCCACCAGGAAGGTAATGACTGATACAATGAAAACGGAACCGTAGCCGATCAGGTAGAGTTGCTGACGAATTTCTCCCGGATAGATTCCCCGGCGATGCCAGACATAGCCTCCCACATTGGCCAGTTCATCCGCCAAAAGGACCAGGAAGAGTTTCAGGTTTTCCCAACGGCTTCTTGCCGGAATGGATGTCGAACCTTCCCGGGCATGGGCAGCGGATGAGCCCTTGTCGGAAAAAACGTCAATCAGCCGCCGGTGGTGCTCGGAAAGACCGACAACCCGTAGAGCGGATTGGTTTTTTCGCAACAAACCAATCATGGCGATACCCGTGGAATCGATCTGGTCAACTCCGGAGAAATCCAGGGTTACCGGCCGGTCGGGATCAATCCCGTCCAGGAGCTTTTGGATTTCCGCGTGATTCCCCAGGATCAGGCGGTCGGGCAAACGGATATGCTGGATTTCGCTTTCCATGAACGTGCCAACGGGAATTGTAGCCCATTTGCCTGCTAACGTCCAATTTTTTCTTTCGCGGCGCCGGGTTTTTCGGTTGACAAGAAGAGATGAATCAGACACATATTTTATGAGACAGTTCTTACGATATGTATTGGGAGAAAAGCACGAATGAGTCGTTTATGGAAAAAACGTTGGCTTTTGGGTACGGCCGTGGCCCTTCCGGGTTTGCTGAGGTTGGCCGCAACCGGATTGCCTGAATCTTTTTCAGTCGATCTGTCCGCCGCAGTAGCCGTTGTCGTAGCGGGAGTGGCGGTTTCGGCCCTTGCCGTTTATATGGCCGCTTCCGCTATGGACGCATAAGGGATAGGGCCGGGGGTAAGAGTTAACCCGTTTTAACGGCGGTTCCGCTGACCGACACCATCAGCATGCCGTTGTTCTGCCCCAGCACTTCGTAGTCAATATCCACGCCTACGACGGAATCCGCCCCCAGGGCGGCGGCACGTTCTTTTAATTCCATGAACGCGACATCCCGCGCTCGTCCGAGCTCTCTTTCATATGTAGCGGAACGTCCGCCGACCAGATCCCTGATTCCCGCGAACAGGTCCTTGAAAAGGTTGGCTCCCATGATCGCCTCACCGGTTACGACTCCCAGATAGGCCCGAATTGATTTTCCCTCGATGGAGGGGGTGGTGGTAATCACCATGTGGTTGTCTCCTCGAAAGGCTTTTTTTCCGGCCGCGGCCTTTCCGTTTAATGGGTACGCAGCTTGCCGGGGATTGGTTCTTTAAATCCGCGGAAAACGAAGTCTTCGGGTATCTCCATGTATTGCCAATGGTTCCCGGTTTTTTTAGAATGATACTGACGGGATCCTGTCGATCCGGATTCCGGGGGAAGTGAACATGAAAATAGGGAAACTGAGTTTTTTCCTGATTATGGCGCTATGCTGCATGACGTTCACACCGACTCTCGCGTCTCAGACATCTCCAGGACGTTTCTTGGGACATGAAGTCGGAGCGGATGGTAAACTCGCGGATTACCGTCAGATTCTGGAATATTTCCGAATTCTCGAAAAGGAAACGCCATGCATGAAACTGCTTGATATCGGTAAATCCGTTCGGGGCAAGCCAATGGTAATGGCGGTGATTTCCACGCCCGCGAATCTAAAGGAAATGGATCGGTTCAAAGCCATCTCCCGACGTTTGCGTGATGATCGCGATCTGGATGAAAAAGAGGCTCGAAAACTGGTGGCCGATGGAAAAACCATTGTGTTGATTACGTGCAGCCTGCATGCCACGGAAATCGGTGCTTCCCAGATGAGCATGGAGTTGGCCTGGCGTCTGGCCACGGGCCATACTCCCTTCAACGCCCGGGAAATTCTTGACAAAGTGATCCTTCTGCTGGTGCCGACAATAAACCCCGACGGTGTCCAGATGGTTGTGGAATGGTACAAGCGCAATCGGAATACTCCATATGAAGGCGGGCGCATGCCCTGGCTGTATCATGACTACGCCGGCCATGACAACAACCGGGACTGGTTCATGGGGAACCTTCCCGAAACCCGCGCGGTAATGCGGGTTCTTTACCATGACTGGATCCCTCAGATTCATATTGATGAGCATCAGATGGGTTCAACCGGAGCCAGGTTGTTCGTTCCGCCATTCATGGACCCTCCCACCGAGCCGGTACATCCGCTGGTATGGAGAGGTGTCGCTTTGTGCGGAAGTCACATGGCCTACCGCATGCAGGAAAAGAACCTGCCCGGAGTGGTGCATGGCCGCAGCTTCACCGGGTGGTGGATCGGCGCCTGTGACGATACATCCTGGTTACACAATGCCGTGGGAATCCTGAGCGAAATGGCTTCGGTACGGATAGCCACGCCGGTTTTCGTGGATCCCGGAGAAATCAGTGACGATTATTCCACCAGAAGCATGCAGTTCCCGCAACCATGGAAGGGGGGCTGGTGGCGTCTGCGGGACATCGTTGACTATGAATTGTCCCTGTCCATGGGGTTGGTCGAAGCCGCGGCCATGTACAGGGATTCGTTCCTGTATAATTTCTACCGTATGTGCCGGGACGAAGTGAAGGGCAGAGAGAAAGGGCTGCCCCAGGCGTTCCTGATTCCTGATCCCCAGCATGATGCGCCAACGGCCCGTCGTATGTTGCGAATACTACGGATGGGCGGAGTGGAAGTGCACAAAACCCTGGAAGAATCCAGGAATGGAGACCGCGTGGTGCCGGGAGGAACCTGGGTGGTTCGCATGGACCAGCCGTATCGTCCCTACGCCCAGGCTCTTCTTGAAAAGCAAAACTATCCCGACATGCGGCAATACCCAGGCGGGCCTCCAATCCCTCCGTATGACAATGCCGGCTGGACATTGCCCCTGCAGATGGGAGTGAAATGCATCGCCGTAACCAAGCCACTCACGGCGACGACCAAACCGGTTGTCCGGATATCGGATCCGGAGATCGAGATTCCTTTGAAGGGGAAGATAGCGGTGTTGAACGGCGCGGAGAACGCATCCCACATGGCGGCTTACAAACTGGTGGAGAAAGGTCTGCCGGTTTGGAAGTTCATGAGTGGCAACGGAGATTTCCTGGTAGATATTTCCGGGGAAGGCGGGGCGTTTCTGCAAACACTCCAACGCGATCTCGGCTTTTCCTGTAATTTTCCGGAAACCATTCCCCAGGCGGAAAAGGTGGAGCTCAGGTACCCCCGTATCGGGATCTACCGTTCGTGGAACTCCTGCATGGATGAAGGCTGGACCCGCTATATGCTCAATGACGCGGGTATTCAATTCAAAACCCTGCGCAACAAGGATTTTACCAGTGGTAAGAAACTTCACCGCGAATTCAATGTGATAGTCTTTGCTTCCGAGGATAGACATCTGATCGTGACCGGCGAACCCGCGCCGGACTCTCCCTGGAAAAGGTACTATTCCCCGTTGCCGCCAAAATACCGGGGAGGCATAGGAAAGTCGGGAGTAAAGGCTCTAAAGGAATTTGTCAGTCTCGGCGGACACCTGGTATGCCTGAACCGTTCAACCGACCTGGTTTTTAACGAATTTTCCCCGCCGGCGCGCAATGTGTTGCAAGGTGTGAAGCGCAAGAGCTTTTTTTGCCCCAGGTCCATCCTCGCCGTGGATGTGGACAACACCCATCCTATCGGACTGGGGATGCCGGCAAGGGCTTCCGTGGTATTTGCCGACAGCCCGGCTTTTTCCACCTGGATTCCCCGGGGGGAATGGGAGAGACGGGTGGTTGCCCGCTATCCCCGCAAGGATATTCTGGAAAGCGGCTGGCTGTTGGGCCAGTCTCACCTGTCTCGAAGAGCCGCACTTGTGGATCTGGAGTACGGGCAAGGTAGTATCGTTCTCGTGGGATTCCGCGCCCAGAGCCGGGCCCAGAGTCACGGGACCTATAAATTCCTTTTCAATGCATTCCTGCGCTCGGCCTGGATCCACGGCGAATAAGGAGTTTTATCGGCAATGACAGAAAGTAAACCGCAACATACGGTAGGTGTTATCGGACTCGGTTATGTCGGACTTCCCTTGATCCGGGAATTCATGCGCCGGGAATTCCGGGTGATCGGTTTTGACATCGATGGCGAGAAGGTCGACCTTCTGCGCAAGGGGAAAAGCTACTTGAAACATTTCCCCGCGGAAACCGTTGGGGAATGGGGCGCCTCCGGGCGGTTCCATCCCACAACGGATTTCACGCGTTTGACCGACTGCAGGGACATATTGATCTGCGTTCCCACCCCCCTGGACAACACCATGCAACCCGACCTCTCCTATGTGGAGAACACCGCCCGGGTTGTGGCGGAACATTTACAGCCAGGACAATTGGTGGTGCTGGAGAGTACCACCTATCCGGGAACCACGGAAGAAGTGGTATTGCCGATTCTTGAAAATCGGGATTTAAAATGCGGCCGGGACTTTTTTCTGGCCTACTCTCCGGAAAGAGAAGATCCGGGGAATCCCGACTATACAACCGCTTCGATTCCGAAGGTTGTGGGCGGGTATAGCGATGCCTGTCGCGAGCGGGCCATGGAGTTGTACGGTCATATCGTGCGTACGGTACCGGTTTCTTCACTGAAAGTGGCGGAAGCATCGAAGATACTGGAAAATACCTACAGAGCCGTGAATATCGCATTGGTGAATGAACTCAAGATGCTCTTTCACCGCATGGAAATCGATATATGGGAAGTGATCGCGGCGGCCAGCACGAAACCATTCGGATTCCAGCCGTTTTACCCTGGGCCGGGATTGGGCGGCCATTGTATTCCGATTGATCCGTTTTATCTGACCTGGAAAGCCAAGGAGGTGGATTTTCGTACCCGCTTTATTGAATTGGCCGGGGAGATCAATACCAACCAGCCCTATTACGTGGTCCAAAGGGTCGCGGAAACCCTGAATCGCATGGGGAAAGCCGTCAAGGGGAGTCGTATCCTCATCCTTGGCATGGCGTACAAGAGAGATGTAGACGACATGCGGGAAAGCCCATCCCTGAAAATCCATGACCTGCTGGGCCGTCAGGGCGCCTCTGTCGATTATTATGATCCCCTGGTTCCGGAAACCGGTCCCCACCGCCATTTTCCCCAAATTCGACTCAGTTCCATTGATTATTCGGCGCAGGCGATAGCACTTTATGACTTGGTTCTGCTTTTGACGGATCATTCGGTTTTGCCCTATGTAGAGATTCATAAACATGCCCGGTTGATCCTTGATACCCGCAACCGTTTCCCCATTGAATCTGAAAAGGTCTTCCAAGCTTGATTGCGAGAAACCGAGGAGAAGGCGATGCGAAAAAAAATATTGGTTACCCTGGTAATGGCGGTGGGTATGGTACTTTTTCAGGGTTGCGGCCACAGGGGAGAAGACGCTGTGTCTCTCATGGAACAGGGGGTACGATGCTTTCAGGCCGGTGATTACGCCGGGGCAGCGGCGGCTTATCAACGGGCGATCGATTTGGAACCCGGAAATCCCGTGGCGTACAATCTACTGGGAATGGCCCGGCGTTTTCAATACAACGCAACCGGTGACCCGTCCATGCGCGCTCGGGAGACCGCCGCGTTCCGCCGGGCGGTAGACCTGGATCCCAATTTCCTGGCGGCGGTGAAAAACCTGGCGGCCACGTTGCACCGGGACGGCGACCTGGCGGGTGCCGCCGGACTGGCCCGGCGGGCGTTGGAAATCAACCCGGATGACCCGGAAAAAGAGATATTGAAAACATGGATCCGCGATATCAGGAGCAAAGTGAAATAAAATGGAATGGAAAGCAAGTCATATTTTGGTGAAGGATCGGGCCCTGGCGGAAAAGATCCGCAAGCAATTGCAATCCGGCGCGCCCTTTGCCGAGCTTGCCCGCCGGTATTCAACCTGCCCCAGCAAATCCAAAGGCGGAGACCTGGGGTGGTTCGGTCCGGGCAAAATGGTGGCGGAGTTTGAACGGGCGGTGCAGAGAATGTCCAGTGGTGGAACAAGCCCGGTCGTGCGGACTCAGTTCGGGTATCACCTGATCCGCAAGACCGGACAAAGAGAGTGATGCCTTCAGCGGCCGTGACCCGCGCAGGCCGCGTCGGGAGTAAGGGCCTCGAGTTCTCCCGCCCGCCACGCTTTGATGGCGTCGGCTACGGTCCCACCACTGAAAAGGTAAGCCTGGGTGCCTGATTCCGCCAGCCGGGCAATGGCGCGACGGCCCATGCCGGCGACGATAATCACATCAACCGAATGGCCTTCGAGACCGGCCAGGGGTTTGCAGGCTCCCTGTCCATGCTCGATGCGGGCGTTTTCGATCCCTTTGGTTTCCTGGGTTTCACTGTTGACCAGAGTAAAATAGGGAGCAATGCCGAAGTGGGGACTGACATTGGATTCGAGTCCATTGTTGTCTTGCGTAGGGATGCAGATATTCATGTGGTTTTCTCCTTTGATGCGGATGGCATGACGGTTCAACAAACCCGCAACCATTTTTCGGCGGGCCCCGGTGAGCAGCCGTTGAACCGTTGCTCTGGAAACGTTCATAACGTTTGCCGCTGATGACTGGTCATGGTTTTCCAGGTCACAGAGACGCAAGGCTTCGAATTCATCCGCCTCCAGCAGGGTAACCCCGAGAACGCTTTCGGATGATCGCGCCGGACCGAGTACGTGGTCGGCCCGCAGCAGCCGGCAGGCCCGGTGCTTTTTCTTACGCCCCACACGCCACCTTTATGAGCATATGCTCATTATATAGTGCCTGTTGGCAGATGTCAATGCGGACTTTCTTGATATTGCATAGGGAAGTACGCTATTTTTTTGGTCTCAATCCGGATAAGAAATCCGCGGGTACCCAATAGATGTCGCTATTGCCGTTTTCCGGGCTGTGACGCCGGATTTCCATGTTTTTCCGGGTTCGGGACGCTTTTTTCCATTTTGGAGCCACCCGCCGGGTGGCGAAAAAGAAAAATTTTCCATCCGGAGAAAAGGAAGCGGCGATAGCCGGGCATTCCGCGAAAGCCTTACTATCGGACAACCGGATCCCTGGAGACCAGGAATTTCCCTCTATCCTGAAAAACGCCTGATACGAAGCGGGGGTGCCCCGGGGGGATTCCCGGGGGATGACGCAGGCGATCAATACGCTCTCATCGGGGCTCACGCAGGCGTTGTAAATTGTCGCACCCTGGTTGACCGGCGCGGGGAGCTTTTCGGGTTCACCGAAGCCGTTGCCCCGGGGCCGGGCGCGGTAGATCGCGGTTTTTCCGTCTTTGGCGGATTGACGGGTAAAATAGAGGCTGCCCGATTCCGTAAACGAGGGGAAGTATTCGGCATCCAGGGAATTTACGGGTGGGCCGGGATCGATGGGGGGGCTCCAGGAACCGTCGCTCCGGCGCTCGCTGTAGAAGATGTTCTGGTTTCGCCATCCCGGGCGATCCTCTTCGCCCTTGGTGGGCCGGGTGGTGAGGAAATAGATACGCTGTCCGTCGGGAGCAAGGGCGGGTTCAAAATGAAAATAGTGAAAATCCCTGGCGAAATCGGCGACAACCGGGGGAGACCAGTCCCCGGTTTCATTCATGCGCGTGACCATAATGGTGGAGATATCCCCCATGGTCACGCCGAAGAAAAATTCCCGGCCATCCGTGGAAACCGCCATATCTCTTTCGTTCCAGCCGGTGGATACGAACCCCGGCAACAACAGAAGGGGCGAAACGCCCGGCGGATAGGCCCAGGGAAAAGCGCCCTTCGGGTTTCCGGGAAGCTCCGGTGGCGACGCCGCCGCGGGCAAAATCAGGCTGCAAAACATGCAAATGAGCAAGGCGAAGAAAGTTATGGTCCGAATCATTTGGATACCTCCCGGTTGGATGCATTGAGAGGATTGGATTGGGCGGATAACCGCAGGGAAGAGATGAACTCCGCCGATATCCAGTAAATATCGCTGCCCCCGTTTTCAATACCATCGGCGTAGGCTTCCAGGTCCGCTCGACTTACGGGTTGTCCCGGTCTGACTTCCCGACTTCGTCCCCGGCTGGACATAAAGAAGAATACCTTCACGTCCGGAGACAGGAAGGGAGACCATTCCCGGGGAGAAGCACTGTTGATGACGGCGGGGAATGGCACCAGGGTAGACCATTCGCCCCGGGATTCCCGGAAGCTGATATAGTAGTCGCTGCCTCCTCTGCTGTCTTCGCGGCCGGCGACGGACAGGATCATCATGGATTCATCCGGAGATACGTAGGTGTTGAACTGGTTGGGCGAGTCGTTGGGCGGTCCGGGAACCTTGACGGGCGGGGCGAAACCGTCGCTGGTCCTGGCGGAACGAAAAATATAATTGCGGCGGGTTTCGGGATCCGCGCGACAGAAGTAGACGTGACCCTCGCCGGTTACAGCGGGAAAAAATTCTCCTTCTTCCGTGTTCAAAGGGGAGCCGGGATTCGTGGGAGGGCCCCATTGGGAATCTTGTCTCTCCACGTACCAGATATCCCAGTTGCCGCCTTTATCGCCGGAGTCCGTGGGACGATCCGATACGAAGTAGAGGCGGGAGCCATCAGGAGAAACGAAAGGTTCTATGTCGTTCACTCCCGGCGCGGTTGAAAAGGGCGCGACTTCCGGCGCGGACCACTTGCCATCAACACGACGGCAGGTCATGATCATCCACTCACCCCGGACAACGGAACGGGAAAAAAAGATTTCGTCACCTGCGGGAGTAACCGCCAGGTCCCGTTCCTCCGCCCCGGTGGAAACGATTCCCGGTGCGAATACGGCCGATGTTTTTCCCGGTGGGGAAGGATCCGGCCAGGGAGCCGGGGGCTCGTTGCGGGAACAGGCGACCAGCCATGCCGTCATGATGATGAGTATTGCGGTACATCTTGAAAAACGCGAATCCCTCATGTTTTCCTCCGGGATGAATACGGGTTCACCTAGGATATGAGGAATACGATCGGGAAGGGAATTGGGTTGACTGGAAAGAAAAAGCCGGGGAAGAGGGCTGCTCTTCCCCGGCGTAAATGTGATCAGAGTTCGGGAATACGCAGGACCTGGCCGGGATATATCCTGTCCGGATCCTTGAGCATCGGCTGATTGGCTTTGAAAATAACCATGTACTTCATGGCATCGCCGTACACTTTCTTGGAGATTCCGGATAGGGTGTCACCCCGTTCGACCGTGTGAAACATGGCCTGGGGGGCTTCCCGTTCAACCGTGAGGTTGTCGTCAACCTTTTCCACTCCGGCGATGTTCCCGGCGGTCAGAATGATCTTTTCGCGATTTTCCTGGGTATCCACTTTGCCGGAAACTCTGGCCAGACCGCCGGCGAAATTGACCTCCAGATCTTCGACGGGAATTTCAAGGCTGCGTATTTCGCTTTTCAAACGGTCGGCGGCGCCTTCGTCGTCAACCAGGCCCACGGCCCTGCCGGTGTCCTTGATGAATTCAAACAATCCCATGATTCTCCTCCTGAGTGTTTTTTTGATTCAGCGCCGGAAAAGTCGTCCGAGCAAACCGGTTCCTATTTTGATCACTTCCCCGGTGACATCGCCGTCCCCATCCTGATCAAGGAATTGCATCAGGGGGGAAAGGCGTTTGCGTTTGCGGGAGCTGGTGCGCGAGTCTTCCCGGCCCAGAAGGTCACTGAGAGCTCCGGAGTCGAGTTTCCGCTGTCCTTTCATTTTGCCCAGCAATCCCAGAACGATCGGCGCCAGGGTGATCAGGAGGCGGGTGATCTGACCTGAATTAAGTCCGGAAGCCCGGCCGATGCTTGATTCGACTCCCCGGGTTTTGCCGCCGAACAGGTGGCCCAAGATACCCATGCCGGCGCTCTCGTTGGGGCTTGCAATGGCATCCCCCAGGCGTTCCAGGATGCTGCCGTCGTGATCTCTTTCCAGGGCGCCCAACAGGGAAGCGGCGCCTTCACGGCTGTTGGTGTTGCGGTTCATGGCATGGATCATGGATGGCAATACCATCTCCAGGGCGGATTTGGTCGCCCGTTTGGATCCGCCGATGGAACGGCTGAGTTGTGACAATCCATCTCCCTTGCCAAGCATATTCATCAGCTGGGTTACAATCTGGTCCATTCTTCCTCCTGATAGAATTGAAACAGCATATTGCAGAATAAATGTATATTTCTCTGGAACTATTCCGAGTCGCCGGGGTTTTTGCGGGAGACTCCTCCCCGGGGATTGTCCAGCCAGATGTTTACCAGGGTTGCATCCAATGGATCCTCTGCGCTCCAGAAACGGCGGAAGTCACTGGTTTCCGCTCCGGCGTCTCTAAACTCCAGGTAGAAGCGCCGGCAGGCTTCCAGGAAAGCGGCGTCTCCCATGCGCTCGCGAAAGCGGTGCAGCATCAAAGCGCCCTGGCGATAGCGGATAATCCAGTTGTGACCGGTGTTGTCCATGGGCACCCGGGACATGGGCGGCGCATCATCGGGAAGATTCATAACCTGGGACCGGAATTTGCGTAAACGAACCGCCGTGTCCAACGGATCTCCCGCCAGCTCCATGGAGAGGATGGCGAAGTATTCGGCGAATGTTTCGTTGATCCAGTCGCCTTGGCCCCGGCCGAAATTCCACCAGAAGTGCGCCAGTTCGTGGGAGTTGCCGAATTGAAAGGATAAGCCGGGTTTTTCTTTCAGCGCGGATCGGATCCGGCCCTCGGAGGTGACGATCAGGCCCGGTCGCGAATAGGCCCCCTGTCCGAGCTCACGGGGAGAGTATGCATGGCGAAGCGTGGAGGCGGTCCGTCCCGGGAGACCCAGCCATTTTTTAAAACGCCGCAAGGTACTCACCATTTCAAGGGCCTCCCGGTGGATGAAATCTTGCGGAAGCCCGGTATGGAAAAGGGAAACGGTACCGAAATCCTTTCCCGCCGGCACCTGGAGCTCTCTGAAATCCGGGGAAGCCAGGACAACGATGTCGGAGTCACTTTTGGAGACCCATCTAGAGTAAAGGCTGTTTGTCTGGATCCGGGAAGACTCGTGATTTCCCGATGCGACCAATTTCCAGTCCGCCGGCAGAATGACTTCCAGATCCAAGCTGAACCCGCGGGCTGAAGGCCATTGGGGATACCAGGCGGAGTAGATTGCCAGTTCCACGCGTTTGGGGCCGATCGCGTCATCCATGGATGGTTTGCCGCGTTTCTGTTTTCCCCATTGGGGGAGGGATTTGAGTGCGCCGCCGTACCGCACGTACAATTCCAGCCGCGGCGAATTTCTCTGGACTTCGGGGATTTGAATATCCAACCTTTGACAGGCGGGACGCATGGGGTCGCTGGGTATTCGGGTGGATGAATAAGGGATTTCAAGGCCGTTCAGCGAAAGGGACTCGACGGCGAAGGTTTCATGCAAAAGAAAAGAAAGGGTGGGGCCGGGATCGCCGGACTTTTTCAACCGGACCCCCGCGTTGGCTTCAAGATATCCAATCCGGGGTTTGATGATCACCTGAACCTTGTAATCCATCGGTTGATAACCGGCAAGTGAATCGGGCATTGCCTGGATGGAAACGGTGAGGAGCAGTGCTCCCATGAAAAAAACACATCCTCTTTTCATCTCTTTTCCTATTGGATGGAGAAGGATCCGTTGGAAAAGCCGGTCACACTTTCTCCGATTTCCTTTATTTTGATGACATAGCCGCTTCCGGCTTCGGCGGTTCCGCCGTCATACTGACCAACGGTCCAGGAATACGACCCGGTCTCCGGAGAGACGCCGTCGGCAATGACGCCGATCTTCACTCCGTTGCGCAGCAATACGATATTGAGCCCGTTGGACACCCCGTTGCAATCCCAGGTAATCTGCCGGGTGGTTCCCGATTCCCATTCCGCGTTGTTCAGGGGAGCCGTAACCGTGATGGATGGAGGGCCGATGGCAAAGTTCGCCGGAGAAAAGGCGGTAACGGCTTCTCCATTCACCTTGATCTTGATTTTGTAATCCGTTCCGGGAACGGCGGTTCCGCCGTCATAACTACCCACGGTCCAGGAATAGGTTCCCGAGCCGGCGGACACATTTGTGGCAAT
>Ga0272442_10000260_pt1 | contig 89232 bp, 73 predicted proteins | sample SSMForm2O_FD_200262 | JGI IMG/M metagenome (GOLD analysis project Ga0272442, IMG submission 200262) | Marine sediment archaeal communities from Little Sippewissett salt marsh, Falmouth, MA, United States - SSM-Form-2O | ecosystem: Environmental > Aquatic > Marine > Wetlands > Sediment ...
ACCATCCTGAGCTTGGGCTTTGTTAGGGCTCAATACCAATAGAGCAACAAGCGCGATCGCCATAGGGATTGTCCACCGTTTTTTTGGATTTAATGCTCCTGCCATATTTCTTTCCTCTGCCCCCATGCCCTACTGAGGTAATTAAGATGACACCTTATGTCACGACTATGCCAACAAAGCCAGATCAATAAATTCCACAGGTACTCTTACATAAGGATATCATATCGGAGCAACGTTATCAATAGCGGTAGGCGTGTATTCTGAACGTTGTGAGGACAAATTGTGAAAAAAGTTGTAGATTGTTAGACAAAACGACGGCTTTGGGTGGTCTTTATGGGTGAATAGACACAAGGGCAACATCTTGGATGAGCATTCGGCTGAAAATGTATTACAAGCGGCTTTGAACGGGAACGATCCGGCGGCGGTGACATTACTTTGGGATCGTTACGCCAACGACCTGCTGGCATATCTGGTTGGATTGCTCTGCTCGCTGCACGATGCCGAAGATGTGCTTCAGACGGTCTTCGTTAAGATCGTTCGCAAGCGTCACCGGATAGCCGAGGCACGGTGCCTCGATGCCTATGTGTATCGGATCGCCCGAAATGAAGCGGCCAGGCTGATCGGTCACCGCAAAAGACGTCGAACGGCGAAGCCTATGAAGGAATCGTGGCTCGTCGAAACTGAAAATAGCCAGGAACTCAATGACTGGACCGAACAGTTGAAGGCGGCCCTGGGGCATCTACCGCAGCCGCAAAGAGAAGTGATTGTGATGAAGATATACCGGCACAAAACGTTTATGGAAATCTCACGGCTTTTAGGTCTGTCCCAAAACACAGTCGCAAGCCGGTACCGCTACGGCATGGAGAAGCTGCGAAACCTGCTGGAGAATGTAATATGAACGATGGGAACCAGTCTCAAAACGAAAAGCTCGAAAGACTTCTCAGAAAGGCGCGCTTGCCCGAATCCTCGCCCAAGCTTAAAGATCAGATCACTGCCGAGGCAATACGGGCCTGGAGCCAAACATCAGTGGAATTATCATGGAAGATTCCCGTCATACGTCTGATCGCCTCAACTGCGGCGGCGGTGCTTATGATCTGGTTGGCCAATGTCTCGAGTGACTACTCCATGGCTCGATGGCAAACTAGCGGACCTTCAGCGACGTACCAACAGCCTTCCGAACTCAAAGTGTTGCCGGAAATGTCCTATGTCAAACACTTGACGTCAATCAACCGTGGATTACCCACGACCAACGGTTCGGGATTGCACCACTATATTGAGACGATTCGTAAGCTTCTCGATGAAGCACCGCAAAACGAGGTTTCGAATCCGCCCGACCCGGCTAAGGGAAGGAGCCGTCTGCTGCCGGACCGATTCAATCTGAGTTCATACTCTTAAAAGAGAGAAAGGATATTTCCGATGCGTAAAAAAAACGTAAAAAGACTCACACGTCTCGCTGTGATCATTATTGCTCTTGGATTGGCCTACGCCGTCGCTGTCGTTCTCTCATCTGCGAAGCTTCGTCGGGCCTATGAAGACCTCAGTCGGGCCGGCCGGCCGATGGATCGAGCGGACGTCATCCCGGCGAAAATCCCCGATTCGGAAAACGCCGCTCCATTGTACGAAAGCGCGATTTTACTACTCAAAGCCCAGCCCGTTAACACGGAACGTCACCGAAGCAGGCTGGCTCCGGAGAAAAATTTGTTGGTGTATCTGGGCGATCTTTCCGAGAAATTCATGGCCGGAGAACTTCCGTCGGGCAAACGTGATGAATTGCAGCAATTGACCGGGCAGGATTCCGTATCGCTTGCCATGTCGATTGTCGAGCAGGGAACGCAGCGACCTTCATGCCGCTTCGATCATGATTACGACGCCGGTATGTATATGCTCCTGACGCACCTGGGAGAAATGAGGGATTTGACACGAATTCTCGCCGCCACAATATGCCTCGAAGCCCGAGCCGGTTCTCCCGATAAGGCTTGGGACGAGGTGCAGACTCAATTGAGGTTAGCCGATGCACTGCTTGATGAGCCCGTCCTGATCAGCCAATTAGTACGCTTCAGGATGATCGAACGTGCCTGCCAAACGATCCGGAAGCTTTGTGAGATCGCCCCGCCGGCTGAACAGCAATCCAACGAGGTCGCGAGCCTGCTTGAGAGCTTCGATAGTATTCGCCCGATGATTCGTGCGATTGACAGTGAGCGCCTGCTCGTTGGCGAATGGGCATTCAATCTTCCGAAAAGTGAACTCTTGCGGGAACCTGACCTATTGGACTGGCCGGATGATATCCTGGGTGTTGTTAAAACCTATTTCAAGCCGACATTTCTGGCGGATCGTGCTTTCTATCTGAGAATGATGTTGAAATACACAGAGCGGTTTGAGCATCCGGACTCACACAAAGGAATGCGGGTTTTAGACGAAACGGTAGAGACTGTCGCTGAGCTTTACCCACTGTCACGTAGATTAATACCCGCGATGAACCGGGTCAAACAGATCCACAATGAGATGCTCGCAGAGCTGCGTATCGTGCGGACCGGCTTGGCTCTGCTGCAATACAAACAGACAAAAGATGCCTTTCCCGCCTCGCTCGAAGCGCTTGGGCTCAGAGATGTCAAGGATCCGTTTTCCGACGGTCCGCTCCTCTATCGATCCGAAGGGAACGGCTTTGTCCTTTACAGCATTGGCATAGATAAGAAGGACAACGGCGGCAGTCCTCAGCAAAAAGAACAAAAGGAAGACTGGGACATCGTCTGGCAGTTTCTTAGGAATTGAGACGTAGGGACAATCCCATGTGGTTGCCCAGGGTAGCACCGTAAGGCGTCCCTCACGGGAGCACATGGGCCTGCCCCTACTGAATCTTGACGAGCGGTGGCAGTTGTCCGGCCAGACCTACCCGGGCGTCTTTGACAATCATCACGCCGTCAATGTCTTCAATAGCAGCGATCTGCTCCAGTGCCGTATCTACGTCCTCCGCTGTCTTAACAAGGTTTGCCGCGCGGGTTGCGGCAGCGTCGGCTAATGCGGCATCTTTCGAGACGACCGTGGCTAAATCGCACCGTCCCAAACTGGTGGAGTGTCCCATCCGTCCCGACGACGAACAAATCGCCAGAGGCGTATCATCGGCTTGAAGTGAAAATGCAAGTCGATCGGCGAGCTCGGCGCTGCCGCTGTCGAGACCGATGATAAGCGGTTCCGTGGCGCGGAGATAGATGTCCCCTCCGTTATCGACGATCACTTCCTTCGCCCCAGCTAATAGGCCCGCCTCGGCGGCGCTTTGCGCTATGGTTCCCGCGACGGCGGCCATCGGCCCGACACCCGCCAGCCGGGCCGCGCGCGCCATGCGCTGAGCGATCAGAGGTGCGTTGTCGCTGAGTTCGAGCGGCTCAAAAGAACGTCCAAAATCGGGATGGAGAACGATGTAGTCCTCCAGATCCCGCCGTTGGCGAACGATTTCGGCCGTGACCGTGCTAAAAGCTTCGCAACAGATGCGATAGGCGGCATCTTTGTGAGTGAACGTTCGATAGGTTCGTTTGAATGCCATGAGCGCACACCGAAGGAAGTCGGGATGGCCGTTAAAACGCCGACGCGCAGGCGCCGAAGGGACAGACGCGGATACAGGCCAGGCACTCGATGCACTCGGCCTCGTTGAAGCCCACCTCTCGCGTGGCCTCGTCGGCGATATGCAAGGCCCCGGTGGGACAGTGGGTAATGCAGTGGCCGCAGTGCGTGCAACGGTCCTCGTCTCGTATGACGCCCTTGCCGGTGGTGTTGATGGTGACGTCGAAGGTACTCACGAAGTCCATGCCCTGCTCGATATCTTCTTCCGACCCGGTCACGTCCAGCACGAGATAGCCTTCCTCCTCCGGCGTGACTTTCGCACGATAGATGTTGACCACGAGATTGTGGTCCTTCACTAAGTGGTAGATAATCGGCTTTTCACACTCGCATCGCGGAAAGAACAACATCAGTTTTTTGGTCACGGTGTCACTCATGACGGCTTCTCCCTTGTCACAAGCGGTTTCATTTTTACCTCTTTAGGCAGATAGGCAATCGGCTCGGCAAGCCGGAAGTCGCCGCGTTTGATTTCGTCGGCCAACAGATGCGCGATCTCCAGCGCCTTATGATAGGAAGATAGCGAGCCCACCGTTACCTTCCGGCCCTCGACCTCGATTTGCCCGCTTCGTAATCGCTCGTAGCTCACATAGGTGATCACTTTGCCCGTATTCTGCGGATAGTCGCTGCTGTAGTCGATCACCGGTGCGAAAATGTCGCGGTCGCGCACACAAGTCCGTTTCAATACGTCCTCGTTCAATATCGGAATGGGGATTCCGATCCCGAGCGCCAAAGACACGCCGTACCCGCGAAAGCTCACGCCCCGCACGAATTCCGGACGCATCTGTTTCATATCGGCGGTCAAACCCAGCGTGCCCGCCCCTTCTTTGGGGACGCCATCGGGCGTCCTCTCGCAGATACTGGTATGTTGCGTTCCCTCGGCGTAAACGTGCCCGTGAGCGCCGGCCAGCCAGACTTTGGTACCCACGCCGATCACGTCATAATGCGGATCGTTCAACAGCGGCGACAGTTGTCCCGCCGAGCAATAGCTTGCATTCTTCCGGTTAGGCTCCAGCATGCCCAGGTAGGTATAGATCGTTCGATCCGAATCATTGATGGCGACGTTATAGTTCTGGTAGCAGTTTCGGGGATTGACCATGATCGCCTGGTTCAGGTCGTTAATGGTGAAGTACGTCCGAAGCTCGCGTAACGGGTAGCAATCGGTGCCGTATGAGAGGGCAAAAAGCTGAAGCGTTTTGCCTGCGACGAGATCCTCGATGACGTGGCCGCCACCGTAACGGAACTCGCCCGGAGGATACATATTAGCCGGATCGCCGTGACGCAATTGTGTCGCGCCGAGGTAAACATCGACCGCGGCGATCCCCGTATAGACCAGAACGTCCTCGATCCAGGCCTCGGACATGCGAATCTTGGGCTTGGAATGTCCGAAGTTCAAAAAGCATCCTGACGAGCACATCGGGCCGAACGTTGCCGTGGTGACGACGTCCACTTCCTCGGCGGCCGCCGTCAGTCCCTTCTTGTCAACGTAGTCGATGATCTCATCGGCTGTCAGGACGACTGCCTTGCCCGATTCGATCCGGTCGTTGATTTGGTCATACGTCTTCATATTTGGTTCCTGTCCAGATTTTTTGCGACAAACGTGAAGTGACTACTTTACCGATTGAGAACGGCTTTGTCAATTCGCCCGCGTGTATTCGTGGGTGGTTTTGCAAGCCAAAACGTCCTAAAAAGCCCGAAAACAGCAATTTTTGAAAATTACTTGCCTTTAACAAATAAGCTTGATATCATTAAAAGTTTAAGATTTAGGCCCAGGTTCGTTGGGAAACCGGCGTGACGGGGGCACACGAACCGACGATATGATAGGAGATAAATCAGTGAAAACTGAAATGTTAGATGCCGTTGAGAGCAAGAGTCTGAAGGATAAAATTCCGCATTTCGAGGTGGGCGACGTGGTGGATGTTCACTGTCGCATTAGAGAAGGCGATAAGGAGCGCACGCAAATCTTTACCGGCACGGTCATCAGCCGTAAAGGCCGGGGCATTAACGAGAACTTTACCGTCCGGCGCATCGTCAACAACGAAGGCGTGGAGCGCATCTTCCCGTTGCATTCGCCGAACGTCCTGGATATCAAGGCGATCCGCAGCGGCAAGAAGCGCCGCGCCAAGCTCTATTTCCTCCGGCAGCGGACCGGCAAGGCCGTCAAACTGGCCCAGCGGTACAGCGATCACACGATCTCCAGATAGCGAGATAAGAAGCACGAAATTCGATATACGAAATTTGTTGTCGAATAAGCATAAGCTGTTGGCGGACAGAAGACTGCTCGGCCGATGGGGTGAGAAACGGTGCGAGAGATTTCTCAAGCGCAAGGGCTTCAAAACGCTCGCGCGCAATTTCCGCTGCAAGACCGGCGAGATCGACCGGGTGATGGTCGATGCCGATGGGACGCTCGTCTTCGTCGAGGTCAAGACGAGAGCCAACGAGGATTTCGGCCCGTCCGAGTCGGCCATCACTTCAACCAAGAGAACACGAATGTTCCGCGCCGCACGCTACTTCCTCGCAACCCACCAAATCGAGGACCGCCCCCTCCGCTTTGACGTTGTTACCATTGTCATTGGTAAAAAAGGCCGGCCGCAAATCAGACACTATGAGAACGCCTTCGTGCCACAGGCCTGATTGTCCAGCAGCATTTGGTTGGACACCAACGCTATGAAACGATAGTATGATTTGAAGGGAATAGGACAATTTGACGGGCACGAGTTTTTTTGACAATATCGAAGGAATACGGTAACGTTTCCATTGTATTGTATTCTCAGGAGCACAAGATGGAACTGATTGATACGCATTGTCATTTGACGTTTGAGCCGCTGGCCGACGATATCGAAGGTGTTTTGGAACGAAGCCGAGCCGCTGGAGTGACCGCATGGATTACCATCGGCACGGACGCTCAGCACAACCGAAAGGCCGTCGAATTGGCCGACAGGTTCGAGCACATGTACGCCGCGGTCGGCGTCCATCCGCACGACGCCAAGGACGTGACGGGCCAGACCATCGCCGAGCTCAAGGAGCTTGCCCAAAGCGAGAAGGTCGTGGCGCTCGGCGAAACGGGACTGGATTTTCATTACAATCTCTCCGAACACGCCGACCAACGGCGGACGTTCGCCGCCCAATTGGAGATTGCGCGGGAACTGAACCTGCCGGTCATCGTGCATTGCCGGGAGGCGTTCGATGAAACGCTGGAAATTTTGGAGCAGTTCATCCGGCTACAAGGCCGGCTCAAAGGCGTCGTCTTTCACTGTTTCAGCGGATCGGCCGAGCAGGCCCGGATGGTGCTCGATCATGGTTTCTACATCTCGCTGACCGGCGTCGTCACATTTAAGAATGCGTCCAAGGCCCGGCAGGTCGCCAAACATGTACCTGTGGATCGATTGATGCTGGAGACGGATTGTCCGTACATGTCGCCGGAGCCAATGCGTAAGCAGAAAATCAACGAACCGGCCCTAATGATTCACACGGCCCGTTTTGTAGCCGAACTGAAAGAGATGCCCCCAACTGATTTTGCCCGGGCTGTCACCGCCACGAGCAAAAACTTTTTCGGTTTGCCATAGCACAACTTACAGAATCCACCGTACAGACTGTAGTCATTCGAGGCAATTTTACGTTATTGGGTGGAATTAAAGAGTAGAAGGATGTTTAGACAGGGTGATAAACTCCGAATTAGGTAAGATTTTATAAAGGGCCTTTCGTCGGCGGCTGCCCCCCGAAAGAAGTTAGATCACATGAGTAGTGCTTATAGCATTCCGCAACAGACAGAGACGGACCAGATGAAAAAGTTTCGTCATGTGCTCTGTGTGTACCCCTATCGGCGCGACCTGGGAAAAATGAGCTTCTTTCCACCGTTGGGTCTCGAATACATCGCCGCAACAGTTGAACCCTATGCACAGACACTGGATATTGTGGATATGCGACAGGAGGCTGGACGCACAAAAGATTTCCTGCGTCCGGAAACCGATCTGGTCTGTTTCTCGGTCAATTGGGACAGAGATCCTGAATTCCTGCGGGAGGAGATACGTTCCGTTGGATCGGAGATTACGATCATCCTCGGCGGACGGCACGCTACGGAAGATCCTGAACGATGGCTGGTAGAATTCCCGAACGTGAACATGGTGGTCCGCGGAGATGGTGAAGAGGCGATGGAAGAAATGTGTAGCGGCCGGCCTCTCGAGACGATCACCGGTGTCAGTTTCCGCAGGAATGGCGGGATCGTCCACAATCCGAACCGCACGCCGGGTTCTATTAAGGATCATCTCTACCCGAATCGCCACCGGCGCCGATACCGCTATGAAATCAACTTTGATGGTGTCGCTACTGGAGTGACCATCGACACCCTGTCCTCCTCACGCGGCTGTCCTTATAATTGCACCTTTTGCTCTTTCAGCCGGAATCCCTGGGGCGAGAAACGCGGCTGGTCGGCGCGTTCGCCGGAGTCCGTCGTGGAGGAGCTCGCACAGATCAAAGCCCCGATTGTCGGATTTACCGACGACTTGTTCACCCTTAAAATGGACCGCGTGGAGCGGATTTGCGATCTGATTATAGCCCGGAAGATCCGAAAGAAATTCCTCATCAATGCACGGTTGGAAATTGCCAAGTATCCGGAGGTCTTGCGCAAGATGGAGCAAGCGGGCTTTGTCTTGCTGATGTTGGGCATCGAATCAACGTGCGACAGGACACTGCGTTCCATGGGTAAGGGCTTCGACACTCAACGCATTCGCGAATATTGTAAAGTGCTCAGGCACAGCTCGATGATCCTCCACGGCTACTTTATACTCGGCAACATCGGCGAAAGTGTCGAGGAGATGCTCCAGATTTCTGCGTTCGCACATGAGCTGGGTTTGGATACGATTGCCATTTCGACGCTGCGCGCCAGTCCCCATTCGGGCCTGGAAGAGCTTGTGGCGAACCATCCCGGCTACAAAATCGCCGCTGATGGAAAGGTCTATTCGGATCAATGTCACGGCAAAGAGCTTAGACAACTGCGCCGACAGATTCATAAGGAATTCTATTCCACCCGCCAGGTCCTTCAGCTCCTTCACAAGGGAATCGCCAACGGCGCGCTTCGCCTGCTTCCCGGCGTCCTCCTGCGCTCACCGAAAATTGTCCGGACACTGCTCAAACGCAGGGGCAAGCACTCCGGCAAACTGCCCAAGAAAGCGAAGTCATCCTGAGTCGTTCTCTTTAATGAAGGGAAAAGGGCCTTGCTTTTTTGCCCCGGGCCGATAGACTCGTCAGCCGTATGTCTCTCGCTATCGAAACCAATGGACTAACGCGTTGCTTTGGCGACCTGCGTGCGGTGGATGACCTCGATTTGCGCGTGGAAGCCGGAACGTTCTACGGTTTTCTCGGCCCCAATGGCGCCGGCAAATCCACCACCATCAAAATGCTGACGGGTTTGCTAGCGCCCACGCGCGGCGCGATGCGCATTCTGGGCGAAGATACGACCGACACCGAGAAAGCCCGGCAGGTCAAGCAGCGCGTTGGCGTCGTGCCGGAGGAGCTGGCCCTGTTCGACAATCTGACGGCGCATGAATACCTGACCTTCATCGGGCGCATGTACCGGCTGCCCATGGCGACGGTGCGCGAGCGCTGCCGGGAGCTGCTGGCGATGATGAACCTGGACGGCGAGCAGAAGAAACTGACCCTCGAATATTCACACGGGATGAAGAAGAAGCTCACCTTAGCGGCGGCGCTGATTCCGAATCCGGACCTGTTGTTCCTCGACGAACCTTTTGAAGGCGTCGATGCCGTCTCCTCTCGCGTGCTGCGCGACGTGTTGAAGCGCTGCGTTCAGCGCGGCGCCACAGTGTTCCTGACCTCGCACGTCCTGGAGATTGTCGAGAGGCTCTGCACGGACGTTGGGATCATTGCCGAGGGCAAGCTCGTGCATCAGGGCACGATGGAGGACATTCGCCGGAGCGGCTCGCTGGAGGAGCGATTCCTGGAGGCCGTCGGTAGTGATCACATCGAACGGCAGACGCTAAGCTGGCTGGAGGATTAGATGGACGCAAGCCAACTCCGCACAATCCTCTGGCTGCGGTGGCGCCTGAGCCGAAATCAATGGTCGCGCGGCGGGCTCCTGAATGCCGTGCTGACCATGATTGTCGCCGTGGCTTTTCTTGTCCTGGGGATTGTATGCGGTATTGCCGGCGTGCTGATTGGCTTCTTCTTGTTGTCTGAAGCGTCGCCTGTGAAATTGCTTGTCGCGTGGGATGCGTTCGCCGGTTTGTTTCTTTTTGTCTGGATGATCGGTCTGGTTTCGGAAATCCAGCGTTCGGAAACCATCGACATCAGCCGGATGATGCATCTGCCGATCTCGCTGAAAGATATTTTCTTTGTGAACTACCTCGCATCGCATCTGACCTTAAGCATCATTCTGTCTCTGCCCTTAATGCTGGGCCTTTGCGTGGGATTGAGCCTGTTCCGGGGCGGAGTTATGATCGGACTGGTGCCACTGGTGCTCGGATTTGTCTTCATGATCAGCGCATGGACATATTGCTTGCGCGGGTGGCTGGTGACGCTGATGATGAACAAGCGCCGCCGCCGTGCTATTATCGCCGGGATCACCTTTGGATTCATCTTGCTGAGCCAGGTCCCGTATATGATTAGCCATCTCCAGCACGATCGCAGACGGCGGAGTACCGAAACAACACAAACAGCGCCGATAGAAGAACGGACAACGGCCCGTCCCGAAAGCCCGGACGGAAAGACTTTGTCCCGAATGGTCTTATTGGCGCATTATTTCGTGCCCTTTTTATGGGTGGGCAACGGGGCGATGTCACTGGCTGAGGGAAATCTCTGGCCCGCGGTTTTAGGTGCAGCGGGGGGATTCGGCATTGGTGCATTGGGTTTGCGGCGGGCCTATCGCTCAACCCTTCGCTTCTATCAGGGACAGGCAGCCGGAAAGAAGACCGCAAAAAAAGTGAAAGTCGAAAAACCCGTCGCCGGAAGAAATTTTCTGGAAAAGCAACTGCCCGGTGTCCCGGAGGAAGCCGGGGCTTCAACGTTAGCTTTTTTCCGCGTCCTTTCGCGGGCGCCCGAAGTGAAGATGGGGCTGGCGACCAATTTCATCATGCTGCTGATCATTGGGGGGATGATCTTAGTACGGCGGTCAGCTACGATCGGCGATGACTTTAGGCCGTTCATCACCCCCGGCGCTATCGTCTTTATGTTTCTTGGCATGAGTCAGCTTGCGTGTAACCAGTTCGGCTTCGACCGGAGCGGATTTCGCTCGCTCGTTCTGCTGCCGACGCCGCGAAAGCACATATTATTGGGAAAGAATCTTGCTTTTTTGCCGATTGCAATCGGAATCGGAATCATCCTGCTTGTGCTTCTTAAGATTTTCCTGAATATCTCATCCATTGTCCTTTTTGCCGCCGTGTTGCAATTGCTTGCGGCCTTCCTGCTCTTGAGTATGATGGGAAATCTTTTCTCGATACTGGTTCCTTACCGCGTGGCTTCCGGATCGCTTAAGCCGACCAAAACTTCCACTAAAACGAGTCTGCTGATCTTCGTATCGCGATTATTGTTTCCGACAATTATGACGCCGATCTTCCTGCCGGTGACGATGGGCCTGTTGTGGTCCCGTGTGGATTGGCTTCCAGCGGCGCCGACAAACCTCTTCTTTTCGGTAGCGCTGCTGGGATTGCTGGTCTTTCTCTACTGGCTTAGTTTAAAGCCACTCGGCAACCTGCTGCAAAAACGGGAGAAAGACATCCTCCAGGTTGTCACCCGAGAAGTGGAATAAACCCAATATTCACCTTTGACAGCCCGTGTGGAATCGAATATAAGTCGTTGAAGTTGACCGAACCAGAGTGCCTTGCGAGGGATGGGGAGTAGGCCGGCAAGAGAGGATGAGATCACGCTCGCCGACCGCGAATTCAACTTGACGCTGTCCCGGCCACTGCATGATGGTGAGCTGGACCAGGTCAACTCTATCCAAGGCGTTCGAAGCATAAAAGTTCTGTCGCAACCCAGCGCCGACCCGGGTAGAGAATCAGCGGAATATTTAATAATCCTTGATTTGTCTTCCGATGATGTCGATCAGGATTCGGTCCTCTCCCGTCTCCTGCGCGGCGTTTTAGATATGGGGATCGCGCCGCGCAAACTCGCGGAAGGTCGCAGCCTGGAATCGCAGTTCCTCGAAGTCACCGGAGGCCAAGCCGACGAAGTGTAGAGCCAGAACCGCTCTTATCTTCCAAGACGCCTGATATATACCGCTAATTCGCTTCCGATACTTTCGGGTTTGTCCCAGCGTTGATCGCCGCCGGCTACGGTGACATTCTCCTGTGTCACTGTCCTTCCGGTTGCACAGTCATACCACACAAATCGATACCGTCCCGGCCGGATGCTTTTTAAGCCGATTTTGCCCTGCAGGCTGGGAGTATAAGCGATATAGCTTCGCCCCGGCCGGGCCAGCACGTATTTCGTCCCGTCATATCCCAGCTCATCATGAGGTGACATCTCGTTAAAGCCGGTGGACTCGAAAAAACGCACGAGCCGGCCGCAGTCTTCAAGGTCGCTTCTCGGCGTCGTCGCAATGTCCATCCTCAGAATCATGACGTACGCACCGCCCATCGCGCACGCCCAGCTCTTTTTTCTGGCTTCAGCACCGGTTCCCCATTCCGCCGCCTCGGACATATTCAGATTATACCGGCCCTTCGCGTCCTTCCACGCCCTCACCATTCCGGCATGCAGCTCTTCGGCGGTCTGGACGTTGTATTGAATTGCGAACTGGTCGATGTTCGGCTCGTCGGCGAACTCTGAGAAATCCAACCCGTTAAGCTTGTGCACGGCGATGGCGTGGTTATAATCGTCGGCGGCGCGAATCTCAGCCGCAATTGTCTTCACTCGCTCGACGTTGAGTCCTTCCTGATATTCCTCCGCGATGCACCATATCAGATGCTTATGATGCTCGAAGCGATTGACGAGTGTGTGGATGAATTCTTTTTCGTCCTCACAAACATCGTCGCCTATCCTCCAGATTCGCACGTTATCATCATAGAAAAAGAAATAGATGACGATACCGTTTTGATCCATGGCTGTGAATCACCGCTCCCATTGTGCGAACACCTTCGGATTAAAACCTTTGCGGGGATCGTTCTCCATGAACGGATTGTGCGTCTTGTCCCCGTCGCCGCCATGAGATCGCACGGCCATCAGATAAATGCAATTCGCGCCGGTCCCGCTTAACTTCTCGATCAACTGCATCTGGTCGCCGTCGCGGATTCCATCCGATTCCAACGTACCCCGATAGAGAAAATCCTCCGGATCGCCCGGTCCGCACATAAAGAACGGCCCGCCGCCGTCGCGTTTGAGCCATTGCGGATGCTCGGGATCAACAACAATTCGACCGATGGAATTGTCGGATCGATTTGAGGCTGAGATGTCTTCGCTGAAATCCCCCACGGCTACCGCCCAATCGGAGCGGTAGGGCGCCTTCCAGACATGCTCTGTGGTGCTGAGCGTCCCAATCTCGATTTCGTGGTATTCTTTTTTGGTATCGACTGCGACGGCGGGTTGTGGATCGCTCATGCCGGACAAATCCATGCTGATTGACGAAGTATTTTCACCGTAGAAAACGTAGTGAGACCTTGATGGAACCGCTAATAAAAGCTCCTTGCCACTGCTGTTTGCCCTCTGCATATCCAGCCTGAATCGATGGTTTGTATGCCAGAACGTGTAATGCGTTCTAAGTTGTTCCGGATTCGGATAGGGATAAGGGCTGTCGGGGTAAAAACCGAAAAAGCCGCCCATACCCCCCGCCATGGATTCCCACCAGAGTAACCGTCGCGTGCCGTCCATGTCGAGATTGAAGCCCTCGCGCTTGTAGCTGTGTCTTTCCTCGTAGAAATGAGGTCGAGTCAAATCCCCGTCCATGTCTTCGGCTATTTCCTGGTAATCAACTGGCCCGTGCGCTGTTGTCTTCAGTTCTACGTTGCGCCCGAATCCATCGTATGAGTTGAGATTGTCGGGCCCCTTGAGCAAGTGTCCTCTTGCACACAACAGATGTTGCCAGCCGCCGAGGTAATGGTGCAAATACGCTGCCCAGGAATTCAACTGCTCCGTGTCGGTCCATTCGTGCAAATCGAATCCGTATCCCATCGTCCAGCCCGGCAAAGGGCCGAGCCGTGCGGCAATGTAGCGCTGCAAGCGTCGATCGGTCCTTCCATTGATGCCGCCGGGAACACCTCGCGGTGTCCATTTGCGCGACTCATCACCCCAAGCCCAGATATGAACGCGGCCGCCCGCTTGATGGACCGTTCTGATGATCGTCTCTAACACGGTGAATGATACCGGATCGGGATTTTTGCTGTCATGCTGGTTGTGCTGACGAACGCCGAATTTGAACCAGTTATTGTTGACGTGGATGAAAATGATCTCGAAGCCGTTCTTTCGCGCTTCGGCTAAGCAGGCCAAAGCTTTTTTTTTCACCTGTCCCAGGTCCGGGCCAAAATCGTCCAGATAAGCCAGCTGCTTCACCCGGCCCATATAGACATTAAAGAGATAACCTTTCAGGTCCGTCTCTTCCCTGACCTGGATAGCATACTTATTGCCTGCATGCGTCAAAAAACCTTTGACGTTCTTATCGGGATTCTCAGTGACAGTCACCGAACCGGTATAGCCATCGAGCGTGGGAACATCACTTGCCGTCCTAAAGGTCCACTTACCTCCTCTTGTAGGAGTGAAGCGGAAGCGCCATGCACCCTTACCGTTGTAGAACATTTCGGTTGAATGTTTACGACCACTGTTTGTATGGGTAAACGCTGCAGTCGCCAAAACGTCGAACGGATTGCCGGGACTCGAATCACATTTGATGCTCCATTCCAGAGTATTCCACATGACGGCGGCTTTGTTGCCAAGGTCTCTGCCGATATGGTTGGTGGACGCGGCCTTGGCCAATAGCCCCAGCGCGTGGTTCTCCATTTCGGCGCCGCGAATCTTCGTATCGTTCCAGCTTATGATCGAATCCAGGCTCGGCAAGACCACCATCGCCCTCAATCCGCCATGTCCGAAGCAGCCATATGTATCGACCGGCACGTCCGGCCAGTGTCGAGCTCCGTGACGATCCACACCGTTCATCCACCAGAGCCAGCTATAGCTGCCGACGTGGTCGCATTGATTGTCCGGGATGCGCTTCGAGCCGATGGTCCGCTGGCCCGGGATCATGTCGGCTGCTTTGTTGCCCGCGCGAGGAATCGAATTCGGCAACGGACTCGTCACCGCCATTGTTGCAAGCTCGCGGCTGATCAGTTGCTTGTCTTTCCATCGGCCTTTTCGAAGGTACAGCAAGCCGAAGCGTGCAAAATCGCGCGGCGAAATCCCCACCCGGCCCGGCCGGTCTTTGACGCCGAAGGCCATAAAGGTCGGGTTGTCCTGGCATTGAAGCGGATCGGTGAGCATCGGATGGAGGACTTCGGCGTTCACCGTCTCGAAGCTGGTGCCGTAAACCTTCAGAAACAGCGCGTCCCAAAACAGTGCCATTTGCCAGTCGTTATAGGCAAAAGCTTTGCCGGGCGTTTCGGCGAGTCCGTAGCACGATATCTGGTTCGCGCAGTGCCGCCATGTGATACCGCGGTCCTTGTAATTAAGATCCTTGTTGATCCGGTTCAGTCCCGGCTGCCATTTATTGATACGTTCATCGAGGCTTGAGATTTTGCCGTCTTCGAGAGTCTTGAATAAAAAGTGGGTGTAAAACGGCTTGGCCGCGGATGCGATGTCCCTTCGCCGGCTCGCATCGCCCCAGGTATAGACCATGACGCCGTGCCGCACGATGCAGCCGGACCCGCCGGCATAGTCGCTCAGCTCTTTGAGCTTCTTTGCATCCAAGCCGACCTCTTCGGGCTTTTGTATCGCCCAAACCTTGCCCGGATAAACCGGCGATGTTTCATTTGCCTGCACCTCAACGGCGGATATGCAGACACCGACCAGAAGACCCGCCAACAGCAGCTTTTTCAACTTCATTCTTCGCCCCCTTTTTATTCGTCGCTCAGATTGTCTCTGACCATCGAGTCCTCCAATTTCTTGTAGTCGCTCGGCGTATCGATGAACACATTATCCCCGAACAGGACGTACTTGCTCGGATTGCCTTTGACGGTCATGGCCCTGGGCCGCAATCCTGAGAACAGATTGCCCGAGACGGCGATGCCGGACGTGCCGTTCAAAACCATGCCCGCCGCCTTTTGGTCGTTGGCCGTCCGCTTAAGCTTGTCGCCGCCGATGTAGCTGTTGGAGAAGTTGTTGCCGGTTACGGTGATGCGCCCGCTTTTCGGCCCGATATTCAGCGCGTCCTTGCCCATAATCGTGAAGGTGTTGGCGCTGACGGCGCAGCCGTGCGCGTCGCGCAGCGCGATCCCGCCGGTCTCCTCGTGGGCGATCACGTTGGCGCTCAGGGCAATGCCGTAGCAATCCCGGTCGAGCACGATGGCGATGCCCTTGCACTCCTCGATCATATTGCCCGCGACGACCGAGCCGTAGGTGTTCTCGATCACCACGCCATCGCCGAGATGGTCGTCGAGGCAGTTACCCGTCATGCAGAGGTTGAAGCCGTCGATGAACCGCAGGGCATCCTGATTTTCCTCGAACTGGTTCGCCGCGACGACGACGTCGTGACAGCCGATGGCGTTCAGGCCCGTTTTCTTGTTGTAGGTGATCAGCGAGTTGCAGATGCGCGGGTCCTCGTAGCAGAAGTACAGGCGGATGCCGTCGCCGCCGTGATAGCTCGTGGTCACGCCGTCGATAAAGATTTCGTTGATTCGCCGGGCGTCGATGCCGTGGCCGCTCTTTTCGTTACCGGTGATGCGAAAGTTAGCCAGTTGAATCCGCCATAGCTCCGCCTTTCGATTATCGCCGGCGCTGGCGTGCTGGAGGATCAGCGCGCTCTGGGCCTCCGTGTTGACGTTTTTAATATGCGTCGCCGTCCCTGCCCCTTCGATCATAACATCACCTTTCGTCACTCTTAGAGGCTCGGCAATCTCAAACGTCCCCGGCGGCAAATGCACGACGCCGCCCTCGTCCGGCAGCGCATCAATCGCCGCCTGAAGGCTCGCATACCGGCTCGCGTCGATCACCGCCCGCGCTCCCGGCAACCGCACCCCGGCGGAAACGCTCCCCCGAACCTGACCCTCCGCGATGCAAAAATAGCTGACCAAAATCATTGCCGCAACAATCACAACCGGCATCCAATACATCCGTTTCATAGTGTTTCTCCTAAATAGGGTTACCAAAAGCGCAAAAAGAAAGCGGCGGTCTGACTTGGGTAAGCAATCCGCCGCTTTGCACGAATCATTAGGCATTGTCAAGCTCAGAAGGCCATGCTAAGTGTTAGAATTCGCTATCGATTTTTTGGCGGCTTCGATGACGTTTTCCGTGGTGATGCCGAATTTCTCGAAGCAGACTTTGGCCGGGGCGGAGGCGCCGAAGGTTGAGAGGCCAACGAAAACGCCTTTGTCGCCGAGGTATTTGTGCCAGCCTTGTTCGACGCCGGCTTCGATGGCGACTCTGGCCGCAACATTGGGCGGGATGACGGAATCTTTGTACTGCTGAGACTGTTTCTCGAACAACTCCCAGCAGGGCATGCTCACGACCTGGGCGGTGATGTCTTCCTTTGCTAAACCTTCGGCGGCGCACAGGGCAACGGAGATTTCCGAGCCGCTGGCTAAAAGTAATACATCCGGCTTATCGGCGGCGACGAGGATGTAAGCGCCCTTGCTCAGATTGGCCGCCGAGGCGTATGTGCTTTGGTCCAGGACGGGCAATCCCTGCCGGGTCAAGAGCAGCGCCGCCGGGCCGTCGCGATGCTCCAGGACGTACTTCCATGCCTGGGCGGTTTCGTTGGCGTCGGCGGGACGGAAGACGAGCAGGTTCGGTATCGCCCGAAGGGCCGCCATGTGTTCGACCGGCTGATGGGTCGGGCCATCCTCGCCCAGGCCGATACTATCGTGTGTGAAGACGAAGATCGTCGGATATTTCGATAGGGCCGCCACGCGGATCGCGCCCCGCATGTAATCGGAGAAAACCAGGAACGTCCCGCCGTAGGCGCGGGCCAGGCCGCTAACGGAAATCCCGTTCATAATCGCGCCCATGCCGTGCTCGCGAATCCCGAAACGCAGATACCGGCCATCCCGCGCGTCCTTCTGGAAGTCTTTGGCATCGGGCCATCGCGTGTTGTTCGACGGCGTCAGGTCCGCCGAGCCACCCATCACAAGCGGTAGCTTCGGCATGAGCGTTTCCAGGACCTTGCCCGAAGCCTTACGGGTTGCAACGGAACTTCCCGCCTCGAACGCCGGCAGGATATCGTCAAGGTCCACAGACAGCTTGCCCGCCGCGGTGTCTTCGAATTGCGCCGCAAGCTCGGGATGGGCCTCGGCGTATTTTCTGAGCAGCTTATTCCATGAAGCCTCCGCCCTCTTTCCTTTCTTGCGGATTGTCTCCATGTGGGCCCGAACTTCCTCAGGAACGTGGAAGCTCTTTTCCGGGTTCCAGCCGAACCGTTCCTTAATGAGCCTGATCTCGTCGTCACCCAGAGGAGCACCGTGCGCGGCCGCGGTATCCTGCATGTTCGGGCTGCCGTAGGCGATATGGGTACGGAGCTTGATGAGCGTCGGGCGCTGCTTTTCTCTTCGGGCGTTCTTTAATGCCTTCTCGAGCGCTTCCATGTCGTTGCCGTCCCCATCTACGACGCGGACGTTCCAGCCGTAAGCCTTGAAGCGCATGGCCCTGTCTTCGGTGAATGAGAGGTCGGTATCGCCGTCGATGCTGATGTGGTTGTCGTCATAAACAACGATGAGATTATCGAGACCCAGATGCCCCGCGAGGGAACAGGCCTCCGAGGCGACGCCTTCCTGGAGGTCGCCGTCGCTGGCGATCACGTAGATATTGTAGTCGATGATGGGAATGCCGTCACGATTGAAGAAACTTGCTAAGTACTTCTGGGCGATGGCCATTCCGACGGCGTTGGAAATACCCTGGCCCAGCGGCCCGGTCGTCACTTCGACGCCGCAGTCCGGGTCGTATTCGGGGTGTCCCGGCGTCTTGCTGCCCCATTGGCGGAAGTTCTTCAGATCGTCCAGACTGATGCCGTAACCAGTCAGATGCAGAATGGAATACAACAGCGTGCTACCGTGGCCCGCCGAGAGTACGAAACGGTCTCGATTATGCCATTTCGGATTGGCGGGATTATGCCTCATATATTTGGTCCAGAGCACGTAGGCCGCCGGGGCCATGCCCATGGGCATCCCCGGATGGCCGGACTTGGCCTTTTGCACGCCTTCCATGGATAAAAAACGGATCGTTTGGATACAAAGCTCGTCGAGTTCCGACAGGCCCGGATTCTTTGTCGATACACTCATCACACATTTCCCATCATCAAAGGTTCTCAATGCGGTACAATACACTTGAAGACAACTAAACTACGCCGATAGACTAACGGCTATCCCTTGTTTTGGCAAGTCTTTTGTTGCTCAGGTTGCCAGAGAGGATCGTTTTCAGCTTTTTTAGGGGTGGCAGCCTCAAGCACAGCTTGGGGATAGCTTCTTGCGTATTAACCATCCCCAAAGCCTTCGGCTTTGAGGCTGCCACCCAATTACAGTACACATTGATACTTGATTAACTGCTCTGTACGATGCAAACGGGGAAAATCCGGAATCTCTTGAACTTAAGGGCCGCCGGCGCATCTTTATAGGCTAAGGATATCGCATGAACTCACGTGAGCAACTGATCGAACAAATGCTGATCCTTCGTTGTCAGATGGGCGACAGAAGCGCCATGGCCGGACTGATCGAAAAATATCAGAGGCCGCTGCGCTACTTCATCAGCCGCTTGCTGGATGATGCCCAGACGTCTGAGGATATTTTACAGGATACCTGGCTGACCGTGATCGGGCAGATACATGGCCTGAAAAAACCTGAAGCCTTCTCAGTTTGGCTATATCGTATCGCGCGGAACAAGGTGTATCACCAGCTTAGAAAAAAGAAGGTCTGGTCCGAGCTGAATGAAAATATCCGGGCTTCAAATGAGAACCAAGATGACATTGTATCTCTCGAAGATGTGGCAAAGATCCACAGGTGTCTCAACAAATTGCGGCCCGAACATAAAGAAGTGCTGATGTTGCGTTTCTTAGAGCAGATGTCTTATCAGCAAATAGCCGAGGTTCTGGACTGCAACCTGGGCACGGTCAAATCACGCGTATATTATGCAAAACTTGCACTTAAAAAAGAAATGGAGAAATAAAAATGGCAAAGGAAAAAGATATAAGAGAAGAGCTACTCAAACAAATGGATGGTTATTCTGTCCAGAAGACGGATGTAATCTCGACATCGGCACGCAGCATCATCGAGAAACACAAGACTCGGCTTAGACGGCAGAAGTGGATAGCAGCAATAAGCTGGCTGATCACATTTTTATATGCCATCGGTATGCATAACTTGAAGGTTTGTTTGTTGCATTACAACGATGTAGGTGTTGTAACCAGAGAAGAATTCTGGCTTATTCGTTTCTCCGACTGGGGATTGATAGTAGCGATCATAATCCCTATTCTTCTTACGTACCTGGTGTACGCCAAGTCGAAAACATTGACCATGCTGCAGATTTGTGCTCGGTTGAACAGCATCGAGGAACAACTGAAAAGAATGTCCCATGACGAAAGACCTGCTGGTGAAGCTTGACGAGGCACCCGAATTTCATTAGACTCAGGCATGGATTTTCAATTAGCCTTTAGGTGAAGGCGAATCCGCGATTATAAAAAAGAAAGCATAAAGGAGATCAAACGAATGAATCCAACATCGGGTTTGATGAAGCGACGGGACTTTTTGCGACTGACCGCCGCCGGGGCGGCGACGCTTTCGATGCCTCTGGCGCTCTCGGCGAGGTCGGCGCAGGACAGGCCGAACGTACTCTTTATGGCGATTGATGATCTAAACGACTGGATTGGCTGTCTGGGCGGCCATCCCGACGTCAAGACGCCCAACCTCGACAAGCTCGCCGGTCGGGGCGTGCTCTTTACCAACGCCCACTGCTCGGCCCCGGCGTGCAATCCCTCACGGGCCAGCCTGATGACGGGGATTTTGCCCTCGACGTCCGGCGTTTATCGCAATCCCGATCCCTGGCGAAAGTCGCCGGTCCTTGAAAACGCCGTCACCATCCCGCAGCACTTCATGGCCCACGGCTACAGCGCTGTCGGCGGCGGCAAGATTTACCACGGCGGCTTCCCCGATCCGCCCTCGTGGCAAAGCTATTTCCCGTCCCAGAAGCAGAACAAGCCCGACGACCCGATGCCCCCGAACCGGCCAATCAACGGCATCCCGAACACGGCCCACTTCGACTGGGGCCCCGTGGACAATCCGGACGAGGACATGGGGGATCGTAAAGTGGCCGCCTGGGCGACCAAGCAATTGCAAAAGAAACACGATAAGCCATTCTTCATCGGCTGTGGTTTTTTCCGTCCGCACCTGCCCTGGTACGTGCCGACCAAGTACTTCGATACGTATCCGCCGGACAAGATCACGCTGCCCAACGTCAACGAGAACGATCTTGACGATGTCCCGCTGATCGGCAGGCAAATGGCCAAGCCCCAGGGCGACCACGCCAAAGTCCTCAAACATAATCAATGGCGAAAGGCCGTCCAGGGTTACCTCGCCTCCATCAGCTTCGTGGATACCTGCGTGGGGCGCGTCATCGAGGCGCTGGACAAAAGCGACTATGCGGACAATACCATCATCGTCCTCTGGAGTGACCACGGCTGGCACCTCGGCGAGAAACTCCATTGGCGCAAGTTCGCCCTCTGGGAAGAAGCCACGCACAACGTTTTGATGGCCGTGGTGCCCGGCGTGACCCGGCCCGGCCAACGCTGCTCCCGGCCCGTCACGATGCTGGATATTTACCCGACGCTCATCGAGCTGTGCCACTTGAAGGCCAAGAATGAACTGGAAGGCCGGAGCCTTGTTCCTCTCCTGAAGAATCCAAAGGCCAAATGGGAGCGTCCGGCCCTGACGACGCACGGCCGGAACAATCATTCGCTGCGCAGCGAGCGATACCGTTATATCCGTTACAGCGACGGCAGCGAGGAGCTCTACGACCACGACATAGATGCCCTGGAATGGAACAATCTCGCCGGCGATCCGAAATGCGCCGAGGTCAAAAAGCAACTCGCGCAATGGCTGCCCACGACCAACGTGCCCCAGGTGCTAAAACCCAAGACCGGAAAGAAACGCTAAGTCATCGCCTTATCTTCATGTTGTAGGTGCCATCCTGTGTGGCTACCCTCATTCTTTCTTGAGACGAGGGCGACCACATAGGATCGCCCTTCCGGTGTTGCACCGCATAGTCATTGGTCTGTCATGAGGTAAGCAGGCTTTCGTCTCAAGAACAAATTCCGATACATTTCAATTATTCTCTTGATTTACCCAAACCGGATGGGTATGATCGTCGTACCCTATCGGAGAGGGCAGATGAAAAGGGATGTGACGGGTGTGAAGGAACGATAAATCTCGTTGGATTTCCTCCCCCCAAAGACAATCTGTTCATGATTGCAACGAGTGCATCAGGGAATTGAAATGCCCGTTTTTACGGAGAAGAACGGTGTGATCGAAGGAGCGAATCCATTGTGCGGTCCGGCTGGAGTTCGTTGTGCTCCAGCCGGTCCCGCGCTTACGAGCCGCTCCGCCACAGTCGGAAAAACACGTCTTGAAACACACCCCAGTCAATATCCTACAAGACCCATTCTTTATTCACATTTACCCGGCCCGTGCGACTCTCTTCGGCCCGATCTGACGGCCGAGGGCATCGCTACCCATAAGCTGACATACGAGGAAAGGAGGTGGCAACGAGAAAAACATTGAACGCTGAGATTTCAACGTAGAAAGGAGAATACCATGAAAAGGATTTCAATCTTCACCCTCGTCTTGTTCGTCGCGGTGCCCAGTCTGACGAGGGGTCACAGCCCCTATTATTTCAGGCACCGCCGGGTTCACTGGTCTTTCCACGCCCACGGCCTGGTTCCCGGCGATCTTCGCTACAATCCCCATGCCCACGGATATGGTCGCACCGGCCTGGTTCCCTACTGGGTTCGTTACTCCCCGTATGCTCATGGAGTCAAGCATCCCTCCGGTTTGGTGGATGATTATGCCGGTTGGACCGGCTCGATTTATTATTGTCCCGGAGATACGAACATTTACCGAGGCTCCTGTTCGGTGGATTCCACTCGCAGCCAGACGGTCGAGGATTCCTTACAACAAATCGCCGACACAAAACACAAGCGAGAAAATCTTCTGGCCAAGATCAAGACCCGCAGAGAAGAACTTGGCCAGTTGTCGCAGGCGAGAAGAAAAGAGTACCTGGCCAACAGGAGCGTGGGTAAGGATACCATTGTCGCTTATCTCAAGGGCAGGAATATTGATTACAGGATGAATCGACTGCTGAGCATGGAAGGCAAGGTCCTTAGTGCCGATTTTATGCTCGGCGACGGCCAAACGGTCATTTCCTACTGGGACCCGGTGGAAATAGAGGCTTTAGACCAGCAAGCTGAACATAAAATGCTTCGCTATCAAAACTACGTCGATTCATGGAAGAGTTTCTGCACCGAATATCAACGGGCGGGAGGGAATATCTTTCAGATCGTCTCAACGGACAGAGAGGAAATACTGGCCAGGCTGACCTTCTGTGATGAGCTAAGTGAAACACAAACAATGTACGCAACGGCTCAAACCAAGCCGATACCGTAAGAAAACAAAGAGAAGCCTGTAGGTCGATGATTAAGCCCTTCGGCCTCTCTCTTGGTTCGCAAACGGCGTGCCGTAAGGGGCCCTCGGTCGTTACGGTTCGCCGTTTGAGCCGCCATAGATAAAACGCATCCGACCGTAGTTGGGGATCACGCCGAACGGGAATTGTGCGAAAGGCTTGAATCCGCTGGGCCAATAAACGAACAGCGCCTTGCCTACGAGATAGTCCCGTGGAACGATCCCCTCTCGGTAGTTCTCTATGCCCTCGTTGGCCATACCGGCATGGCTCCACCACCTGCAGTCCTCACTGTTGGGACTGTTGTCACCGAGCACGAAAAACTGGTCCTCTTCCAGGATAAAGGCGTCCTTCGTTGCCCTGCCATACTCGCCGCTATTGCCATAGCGAAGTTCGGTATAGTGAATATCTCTGAAAATGGCGACGTGCGAAAGGGTGAGCGAGCCGGCGCCGAAGATTTCCACCCGGGGCTCGACGTCTTTTCGTACCAGGCCGATATCGTTCAGGTGGCGCCCCAGATCGTGCGTCCACCTCGTTCCGTCGCATTTGAAAACCAATTGGCGGTCAACATAAGCGAATGTGACAGACGTTTGTTTGTTCGTTGCGGGATGTTTGATCGACAATCCAGCCAACTCGACAGGCTCCTGCCCTTTATCCTGCTTCGTAATAATCAACGTTGCGGCATTCAAATCGACCATCGCCCGGTAAGTCGTCTCATATTTACTTAAAGCGATTCCAATACTGCCGTCCGGGCTTGCAGCATTGCAGTCGAAACGTACCATTAAATCGCTGCAGGAAGGCATGTTGCTATAATAATCCACGTCGTTATACGCATAGGTGGATCTGAGGCTGTTTCCGATGGTCGTATCATAAACCAGCGAATGCATCCGGCTAGAGGAACTGTCCAGGAAAAACCGGGTTGGATTATTTTTATCCGTCGTGATCCATTGTGAATCGCCGACGTTTCTGAACGGCTGGCGCCAGTTAAGGCTCTTAAACGCGCCGTTTTCAGGTCGAACAGGTTGATAGTCGTTGATAAAGACCGGCATCCACAGCTCCTTTTGGACCTTCGGGGGTTTGCGGGCGATCTGATCGTTAATAAAGATGTCACCGTCGATAATCTGGATTTTTTCGCCCGGCCGGCCGACCAGTCGCTTAATGTAGTTAATCGTCGGTTCAGGGGGATTCTTGAAGACGACGACGTCCCACCGCTTCGGCTCGAAGAACTGATAAATACACTTGAGGACGAGGATACGGTCGCCATTCGCGACCGGCATGGCCTTATCGCTCATGAGCTCGCCGCTACACCTCGGACAATGAGAAGGTAATACCACGCTTTCGTCGGTCGATCCGATGTTTCGACGGGCTTCGTTTGTCCTGATCAGGGAGCGGGAATCATAGGACTGCCCGCATCGGCGACACCGCAACGTCGAGGGGTATCGGCCGCAACTGGGGCAGCGCGTGACGGGCAACGGGGCGTCCGACGAAGGGACCGTATCTTCGGGCAGGCCGTAGTTGCCCGGTACGAAACCATATTCGTACTTGTAGCCGCATTGCGGGCACGCCAGACGGAAGTGAGCGCCTTTGAGGGTGTCCGCCATACTCCCGGTGGGGATACGAAACGCCTCCATTACGAAGGCCCTGAAGACGAAGGCCAGGATGAAGGCGGTAATCAGCCATTCGAAGGTGTTCGCCACCTCGGCCGCCCGGTCTTTCTTTTGAGAGGGCCTGCCAGAACTTTTTTTCTCAATCTTCTCTACCGACATCAACACCGATCCTGATAATAAAGTAAACGCGACACCTGAATGGTCAGGCAGCGCCATAAAACAGCGATTATGCCCCTAAATCACCCGGGGGTCAACAAACTAATTCGTGCGGAGGTCATTTTTGCCTTTGGATTCGGTAATCATCACCTTGTCGCTTCAGGCCTTCAGGAAAGCCTCTATGGTCCTTATCCTCCCCGTTGGGGATTATCGCCGGATGAGCTGCGGGCGGACCTCATTGTGTAGAGAGCAGAGAGGGGGCGAGGCTCGTAGCTCTCTTGATTTCGTCGTGACCTCGAAAATTTTCCCGGATTCGCATAATTTTATCTAAAAAGTGCTTGCTGGATAGAAGTCTTTGTTGTATAGTAAGTTGCAGAATTTTATTATCTGTGCTTTGCTGGTGGCTTTTGTGGTGGAGGGAGGCGTTGAAATCCTGCAAAGTACAATGGGAGCGGCTGTCTTTGTTTTGCAAAGATGTGCTGAGATGTGTGATGAGCTGTTGGCTAACAAAACACAAAGATGATTCGTTATGCATCAGCTTGTCTCAAGATAAAAAAGAATCCAGGTTCCAAATTTCTCTTTCCTGAAATGAGGTAGTCTATGGCGACAATTACGAAGAAAGAACTGATCGACAGGATTGCAGAGCGTACACAAGCCAAGCGAGTAACGGTCAAGTGTATCATCCAGGCATTCCTCGACGAGATAACGAAGGAGCTGTGTGACGATAATCGTTTGGAATTCCGTGATTTTGGCGTCTTTGAAACCAGGACCCGAGCGGCGCGAATAGCCCAGAATCCAAAAACCCTCGAGCGTGTCGAGGTCCCCGCGAAGCGCACGGTGAAATTTAAGATGGGACGGCTGATGAGGGAGAATCTGTGTGCTCCCGTCGTCGAGTCGGCCGAGACGGCATAATTTGTTCTTGTACAAAAGCCGCCGCCCACAACAGAGTGCGGTCAGGACAGGCATGGAGACGCCAGCGACGGCAGGTTGTGTGGCGCGGAGTGAAGAGTCGGTCCTCATTAGTAAAAGGAGCCATTTATGTCAGACGGAAAAGTCAAGTGGTTTAATCCGCGAAAGGGTTATGGATTTATCGCTACCGCTGATGGCCGTGATATTTTTGTCCACTACTCAAGTATTTCAGGCGATGGATATAAGACGCTCGCTGAAGGCGATCCCGTATCGTTCGACATTGTCGAGGGAGACAAAGGGCTTCGAGCTGAGAATGTCGTCACTCAGCCGGCCTCTGAAAGCACAGACGCGTCATAAAGCTGCTTTCATCTTGTCGGGTTCATGAGGAGGTGGGAGAACAGGTCTTGTTTCGCTTTCTCTCTTTGCCCGATGTGGTCCCGAGTAAAATCTAAGGGTGTCGGTTGTAATGTATCAACCGATGCAGAAGTTTCGCAGGAGTCGAATTCGACGTTCCACCCGAGAGGTGGACGACAGCAAATACAACAGGTGATGTGTAAACCATGATGGCAGGAGAGTATCAATCAGGTCTGAATTGTAACGTCCTCGTTCTGAACAAGCATTATATGGCCATTCGCATCGTCGGCGCTAAACGGGCGTTTTCCTTATTGTTCCGCGATCTGGCCGAGGTGGTCTCGCTCGAGGAGGGCCGGTATTCCAACTATGATTTCCAGAGCTGGTGCGAGGTCAGCCAGTTCCGTCGGAATTTCCAGCCGGATGGACACGACTGGGTCTCGACCGTGAATTTCCACATTGCTGTGCCGCGGATTATCCGGCTGCTCTTTTACGACCGCCTGCCGCGGACCGACGTTAAATTCAACCGCCGGAATATCTTCGCCCGGGACAAGAACAAATGCCAGTATTGCGGCAAACATTTCCCGACCAGCGAATTATCCCTCGACCACGTGATCCCGCGAACGCTGGGCGGCAAAACCACCTGGGGCAACATTGTGTGCGCCTGTGCCGCGTGCAATGTCAAAAAGGGCGGCCGAACACCAAAGGAAGCCCACATGAAGCTCATCAAAAAGCCCGTCAAGCCCCGCCACAATCCTCTCGTTCACATCCATCTCGGCCACCACCGCTACCGAAGCTGGAAACAATTCCTCGACCACGCCTACTGGTCCGTCGAACTAAAATGAAACTTCCTCAGCGTCATTCCATAAGTAACGTCATTGCGAGGAGCTTGCCCCTGAGGGGCGAAGCGACGCGGCAATCTCTCGTTATCCGCTCTGTCAAATGAAAAAAGGGCGGCAAGCCATAGCCCACAGCTCTTAGACCTCTCTTGCAGAAGCCCTGGCCTATTTCTTCTTTCCTTTGCCCTGGTCATGCGGCACGGTCACTTCCACCGTCTCAGTAGCCGTGTTGCCTGCATCGTCCCTCACGTCGACGGTTATCTGATAGATTCGGCCATCACCTTGGCCGGACCTTTCCGCCCGAAAGGCAACGAGTAAACTTATCTCATCTCCTTCGATACCCACTGCAAGTATCTTAAAATCTGGCTCGTGTGTGGGGCCGCCATCGCCACCCTCGGCATCAATCACTTCGACCGAGACATCAATGTCCAATGCATCATCACAAATATCTCCTGTTATGCCCAGAATCACCACCTCAACAAACTTGTGATTGGCCGGCCATAACACCGATGGAACCGGTTCACCCAGTGCTATGTCTGGCTTGGTCGTATCGACCACCTCGATGACGACTTCATCGCAATCCGTCCCGCCATTGCCATCATCAACGGTCAGCGTGATGGTGTGCGTGTCCAAGGATAGAGGGACAGTGGGTGTGGGGCCGGTAGCTATTTCCTCGCCCCCCTCGGTCCATGTGTAGGTAAGGTCGTCACCATCGGGGTCGCTGGAGCCTGCGCCATACAGTGTAACCTCTGCGCCGTCGGGTGAAATCCCTTCGACGGTTTGGTTCTCACCGGCATCGGCAATCGGCACGACATTAATCCCTGATTCCGTACATTGGATCACATAGGGCTTATCTGAAATATCGCTAATTGAAACATCCTCAGCCAAAGTAACAGTTTCCCCACCAAATGTTACGCCAAGACTATAGGTCTCTGTTGGAATAGCATCAGGGTTGGGAATCACCTCGACGGAATATAAACCCTCTTTTGGCCAAACGATGGTCACCACCTCATCCTCATCGCTATCCCCATTGAAGTCGAGTTTTTGGTAGCATCCCCACTCAATTTCGTTGAGATTCTCACTCAATACAAAACCATCCGGATCAGTTACGTTCAGAACAACTGGTGAATAGGCCACTACCTCAAAAGGTGGAAGCCAACTCGTATTATACGGAACCGCCTTGGCCACCGTATAGCCATCAAAGCCAATAACAGGCATTTTCCAGTTTTCACCTTCTTTAATCAGTGTCATCCTACGCTCCTGTTCTGGGTAATTACTATCGTAGATCCAAATAAAGCATTTTTTATGTTGCTTCAAAACCTTATATGCAACGACCATGTGCGCTCCGTAAAGCTTTTTCCCTAGCCACTTTGCTAACACCAAGGCCTGTGGACGACCTTGATCAAAGTTCCCGCACAATCCCTCTATGTCCAAATAAGTTTCCCAAGGCCAGACCAACAGATTCAAGATAACCAACAAATTGTCTTTTTGGAGAGTCCTAATATCGATAACTTGATCATCAGGTTCGAGTGGCCATCCATCCGTATCGGTATCGTGAATCTTTGGATTCGGCAACTCATCATTCAGCCATAAATTAAACGCCTTCAAAGACATTCCCGAACAGTAGGCCCCATCTCCCGTATCACTTCCTTTGTTTTTGAAGTGAAATCCGTCTCTGGCTGGGCGAAATTGGCAGTCGTGGACTTCCACTTCCTCTGGCACGAGAAATAATCTAAAGTCTTGACGATCAGGATCATCGTCATCGCATAAACCTCCAAAGCCTCCAAACTCTGCATATTCGCAGCAACAGTAATATGGGCTATCATACCAGTCACTAACGCTTGCAATTGAATAAGGCAATTCCTGCTCTTCAGATATGTAGCCATCTTTGCTGGCAGTTACGGTAATGGGCCCATCAGGCAAGCCACTTATTTCGTATTTGCCATCCGCTTCGGTTGTAAAGGGCGGTGTTGGTTCTCCGTTCGCTGTTACTTCCGCCCCCGCAAGCGGCTGCATAGTAACGGCATCCAAAACCGTGCCCCGGATGGTAATACCCGTCGGCTCGGGGGCTGAGGTATTTACTTCAACATGCATCAGGCAGGAATACTCCATGCCTTCTGTGACGTTGATGTTCCAGTTCTTTGAGACAGAAACCACTCCTGTGGATTGTCCGCTGGCAACATATACCGTCTTTTCCAGAACAGACCATTGCGTCCGATCCAGGTTAGGGCAAATCTCTGGAAAAACCTCGGCAATGTCTTGAATAGTCGCAACCCATCCGCTGCCGGGAGCTAACAGGAGATTGTCGTCCCAAGGCGCGCCTTTCCAAAAAGCGACAGCGAAGGTAACATAGCCGCTCGACGCACCGGTTAGGTCCACCTCGTATTCGTAGTCCATGTTCAAGCTCACCGTTCCGCTTGCCTGTGCTGTGATCGTATGTTGTATCACATTGGCATAACCGGTGGCTATCACGTCATCGACACTGTTCATATACAGTTCCGCGCACATATCCTCGATATCCATGCCGTTAGAAACGTACCCGGTGGCACTTCCGCCTAAATTGCACCCCAGCTCTATCGAGCAAAAATCAAGAAAGGTGTTGGCACAGAAGAACCAGTCGGGAGACGTGGCCGAGAAGTTCAGGGGCCACGCGGGGTACGGGTGACCACTCCCCCCTTGCCATGCCCACCCGTTGTCGCCATCGCGAGACACGTACAAATGCATGCATCCATAACCCACTTCAAAGGTATCCGATACCGTAAACGCACTTCTTCCCATTGCACGCGCTCCATAGGCGGTGATAGAAAACTGCGCACTCAGGCTAACAATCAGTCCTGCTGCGACAACGCTAAGAATACGCATGTGTCTCATAATGAAGTCCTCCTGCCTCGGACGTACAAACACACTTGTGCTGTGGAGCGGGTTTCTCCGTTGAGAAAAGCTGCCCTTTTCCTCGATACAGTTCTGTTTCTGATCCGAAAATAACATATTGCCTCTCATTTCCTTTTCCTCCAAGAATCATGAGAATTCCCTGTCATGACACATCTTTGACCGGGACATTCGTTGCAAGAACATACCAATTGATTTGTTTTCCATCCGCGATGGTTCCATGTTTTAGATGACACAATAGCGCAATACTTATGGCTAAATACACTTCATGGACTCTTTCAGGAGGATGACTTGTTTCACACAATAGAAACTTCCTCTCGATTCACCCGTACTCCTGAACACCGTAAGACCACAGTAGATCATCTGGTGCTCTGACCACTCTGACAACTAAGCTCATATGATAGAGAATACCAAGAAAACCCATATCTTTCTATTGTGGTGACTACGTATTTTTCTGGTACGCATCCTTATTTTTGAGCCAGAAATGGAAGTGGGCAGAAATTTTTTAGATACTTGCGAACAATGGAGAGGCGTTTCGGAACCTGGAGGACCAAAGATACGGTCAACCTGCGAAATCTGTGGCCAATGAAATTGGTTGTTGATCTGCCATCTCCTCTCGAGTGTGCTCGGTCAAACGATAATTCGCCATCGGCTCCAATATAGCCATATCTTCATCAATTTAACAGCCATTTGGTAGCGGATACTAAGCTGAAATCATCGCAATGGTTTGCTCGAGTATGGCGGCAAATGTGCTTTGACAAACAAAACAAGTCCACTATGATGGCCTTTGTGTTTCGTTGAACGGTTAACATGAGGAGTTATCAATGAATCAATGGAAGAAAGTCATTAATGCACTATTTCTCTGCATGGTAGCTGCTCACTACAGCTTCGGTGCGGAAATGGCGTTTTTCGTTTCTCCACAGGGCAGCGACGCGAATCCAGGGACAATGGCCCGGCCTTTCAAAACGCTTGAGGCGGCCCGTGATGCTATGCGGAAGGCCGATCATACGGAGAAGGTTGTCGTCTGGCTGAGAGCGGGTGTGTATGAGCGGGAGAAGACCTTTCGTTTAACTGCCGAGGATTCGGGAAGCCCCGGCAAGCCGGTCGTTTACCGTGCGTGGCCGGGGGAAAAGGTGCGGATCGTCGGCGGCGAACGCGTCGAGGGCTGGAAGCCTGTGACGGACCCATCTATTCTGAAAAGGCTCGTTCCAGAGGCCCGGTCTAAGGTTCTTCAAGCCGATTTGAGAGCAGCCGGGCTGACGGACTACGGCCAAGTAAAAGGCGACGGCCTGGAATTATTCTTCAACGATAAGCCCATGACTTTGGCGCGGTGGCCGAACGAGGGATTCGTCAAAATCACCGGCCTCGTCGAACCCGGCACGGTCAACGTCCGGGGTACGAAGGGCAGCAAGACGGGCAAATTCATGTACGAGGGCGACCGGCCGAAACGCTGGACCGAGGAAAACGATCCGTGGGTTCACGGCTACTGGTTCTGGGATTGGTCCGACCAACGGCAAAAGATCGAATCGATCGACACCAACAAACGCATCATCTCCATCGAGCCGCCCTACCATCACTACGGGTATCGCGTCGGCCAATGGTTCTACGGGATGAATCTCCTCGCCGAATTGGATGCCCCCGGCGAATGGTACCTGGATCGTGAGACGGGCATTCTTTATTTCTGGCCGCCGACGACCATCGAAGCCGGGCGAGCCGTTGTCTCCATGCTGGATACGCTTGTGGATTTATCCAATGTCTCGTATGTTTCGATTGAAGGGGTTGTCTTCGAGGCATGTCGCGGAACGGCCGTTGTGATGAGCAACTGCACGCAGGCGAAAATCGCCGGATGCGTCTTGCGGAATACCGGCGGCAGCGCCGTGCGAATCGGCGGCGGGAAAAATTGCAGCGTCGTAGCGTGCGATATCTATGAGACCGGAAGCGGTGGTATTAACTTGCGAGGCGGAGAACGTTCCTCGCTCATTGCCGCCGGGCACGTTGCCGAGAATAACCATATCCACCACTTCGGGCGATGGAACCGCATGTACACCCCCGCCGTTTCGCTGGGCGGCGTCGGCAACCGGGCGGCGCATAATCTCATCCATGATGCGCCGCACATGGCGATTGGATTCAGCGGCAACGAGCATGTTATCGAGTTTAATGAAATCCGCAATGTGTGCATGGAATCCAACGACGCCGGGGCGATGTATGCCGGGAGGGATTGGTCGATGCGCGGCACGGTCATCCGTTACAACTACCTGCGCGACATCACCGGATTTCAGGCGCGCGGATGCGTCGGCGTCTATTTGGATGATATGTTCTGCGGCACGAAGATCTACGGCAACGTTTTTTACCGGGTGACGCGTGCGGCCTTCATCGGGGGCGGGCGCGATTGCACCGTCGAAAACAATATCTTCGTCGATTGCAGGCCGTCGCTTCACATCGACGCGCGCGCCATGGGCTGGGCCGGCTACCACGTGGAGACGACGATGACGGAACGCTTAAAGGCCATGCCCTACACGTCCGAGCTGTGGCGCAAGCGCTATCCTAAACTCGTGGGCATTTTGGAGGACGAACCGGCGGCGCCGAAAGGCAATCTCGTCGCTCGCAATATTTCCTACGGGGGCCGATGGGACGGCGTGTACAGCCAAGCGCGGCCTTATGTCACATTCGAGAACAATCTTGTCGATCAAGACCCTCTCTTTAAGGGGACACCGCCGGAGACGTTCGAGCTGCGCAGAGATTCGCCCGCCTACAAGATCGGTTTCAAACCGGTCCCGTTCGAGAAGATCGGCCTGCGAAACGATGCATATCGCATCCTACCGAGTGCATCGGACATCGGAAAGAAATGGCCTGCTGAGAAAGCGAGTTACGAGGACGCCGTGACCGGCCTAAAAGTCACCATGCTGACGACCTCGCCGGCGAAAGATAATAAGATCTATCAGACGCATCCCAACTGGACGGCGGACGGCCGGCACATTGTGTTCATGTCGGATCGAAGTGGAGCGAATCAGTATTATGCCGTCTCGGAAGAGACCGGGACCATCGTTCAACTCACCGATGAGGCCGGACCCGGCAACGCCTGCCTGAGCCGGGCCGAAAATCGAATGTACTACATATCGGGCAGCCAAATATGGAACCTCGATATGGATTCGATTCTGAAAGGTGGCGAGAAGGGACACAAAGACGAGTTCCGACGGAAAGTCGCCGATTTACCTGTTAATGTAAAGCTCAGCGGATCGATTTCTTTGGATAGCGACGAGAAGAAGATATACATGGGCGTCCAGCACGCGGAAGATTCGTGGGGCTTAATGGCTTTGGATATTCAGACAGGGCAATACTCGAAAATCATCGATACCGACTTTCGCGTTGGTCACTGTCAGGCCCACCCGTCGAAGAGCGGTTTGATTATGTATTGCTGGGAAACCGGCGGCGATTCGCAACAGCGCATGTGGATTGTCAACGCAGACGGGCAGGGGAACCGGCCCTTCTATCAAGAGACCTACGACGAATGGGTCACGCACGAGGTATGGTGGGGATCGGACAAGGCGCTCTTCACGATCTGGCCGAAGAATGACCAGATGCTAAAGAAGCCGCACGGCATCGCGTATGTCACCTTGGAGGACAAGTCCCTGCATATTCTCGATCAAAGGAAGTACTGGCACGTCGGCGCCGGTCCCGATGGGAAATGGGCGGTCGGCGACACCTTCGCCGGTGAGATCTTTTTGGTCGGCGCCGAGACGGGCGAGGCGCGGCTACTCACACAGGGACACCGGCCCCGCGGCGCCACGGTGCATCCGCATCCATCCTTTTCTCCGGATGGCTCGAAGGTGCTTTTCTGCTCGGAGAAAAACGGCAATTGGGATTTGTGCCTGGTTTGGTTGAAGCTATAGTTTCCGAGGAAACAAAGATGAATCTTTCACGACGACGATTTTTAGATCGCACTCTGATGCTCGGAGCGGCCGGCCTGGGTCCCATCGCTCTTTCAAGTGCTTCGCAAGTTGAACGAAGGCTCTCCAAACCGAACTTCATCATCATCCTTTGCGACAACCTTGGCTATGGTGATATCGGCTGCTTCGGCTCGAAACGACATCGCACGCCCCACATCGATCGGTTGGCCGGGGAGGGAATGCGGTTTACGGACTTCTATGCGACCAGCGGCGTCTGCACGCCGTCGCGCGCCAGCCTGATGACGGGTTGTTATCCACGCCGAGTCAATATGCACATCGCCGAAGACGGGCGTCCCGTCCTCTCGCCCGTCGCGAAGAAGGGTCTTCATCCTAAAGAAGTCACGATCGCGGAGGTACTCAAGGCTCAGGGCTACGCGACGGCCTGCATCGGCAAATGGCACCTTGGCGACCAGTTGCCGTTCTTACCCACCCGGCAAGGATTCGATTATTACCTGGGCATTCCTTACAGCGACGATATGACCCGGCGGCCGGGGCGCGACTGGCCGCCTTTGCCGCTGATGGAAAATGAAAAGGTCATCGAGGCCCCCGCCGACCGCAATCTTCTCACCCGGCGCTATACCGAGAGAGCGATTGAGTTCATCAAAGCCAATAAGGACAAGCCATTCTTTCTCTACTTGCCTCACGCCATGCCGGGCAGCACGAAAGCGCCTTTTGCGAGCGAGCGGTTTCGAGGCAAGTCGGCAAACGGTCCGTGGGGCGATTCGGTGGAAGAAATTGACTTCTCCACGGGAGAGATTCTCAGGGCTCTCAAACAGCTTAACCTCGATGAACGGACGCTCGTCATCTGGACGTCCGACAATGGAGCGCCGCGCCGCAATCCACCCCAGGGCCTCAATACGCCTCTGGCCGGCTGGGGGTACACCTGCGCCGAAGGAGGGCAGCGCGTGCCGTGCATTGTGCGATGGCCGGGCCGGATTCCAGCGGGAACGACGTGCAGCGAATTATGTACGACGATGGACCTGCTTCCGACCCTTGCCCGGCTGGCCGGAACACACCCTCCAAAGGATCGAATCATTGACGGTCATGATATTTCGCCGTTGATGGCGGGCAGAGCTGAAGCCGCGTCGCCGTATGAGGCTTTCTATTATTATTACATAGAACAGCTCCAGGCGGTCCGGTCGGGAAAGTGGAAGCTTTATCTGCCGCTTGAAAACACATGGATCAACTTTCGCGGCGATACGAAAGCCAGTCCTGCCGGATTGTACAATCTTGAAGCTGACATAGGCGAGACAACAAATCTTGCGGCGAAGTATCCCGACGTGGTGAGACGTTTACTCGCATTGGCCGAGAAGGCGCGGGAAGATTTAGGGGATGCCGGTCGGACCGGATTGAATCAGCGGCCTGCCGGCAGGGTCGCTGATCCGACACCACGCGTCCTGGCAAAATAGTGGCCTAATACAGTGTCATGTTGAACTCGGTTCCAAGCGAGGCGGGCGTTTCGGGCTTCTTGTCGTGGGTGTTTTTGTAGATGTAAACCTTGTAAGGTGTCACGATGAGGACGTCGCGGATTCCGTCGCCGGTCATATCGCCGAGAAGCAGGCTCTTTTTATATTTGGTTTTTCCCGAGTCCGTTTCCAGGCCCGGCGTGTGGAAGGTCCCCATCCGCCGGCCCTGATGATTATAGAGTCCGCTTTTGTGGGCCACTAAGATTTCTTCAACGCCGTCCCCCGTCCAGTCCAGCAGGGAATGATGCCGGCTGTAATCGGTCACAAGCCGTCCGAGCAGCCGGCCCGCTTCGTCCAGTACCCAGATGGGACTGTTCCCGTACGGCTGGTGGTCGATATCGACGCATATATGCGGTCCGGCGTGGTTGGGTAGGATGCGTCCGACATCTATGGATTCGAAATGCCGGCCGGTCCTTTCCCACAGGACCTTGCCGTTTCCATCCATGAGGGCCATACAATTGGCCCCGCAGAGCGTGATGGCGATGCGAAACGCCTCGGGTGAATCACCGCGATGAACGACCCGCGCGCAATCCAGATGTCCGCGTGATTGGTCCACTTTTTTCGACTGGAAAACCCAGCGAACGGATCCATCGTGATTGAGCAGGGCGTAGCCGGCCATGATCTCATCGCGTCCGTCGCCGTCGATATCGATGGGACGGGGCTGATGGGCGGTGCGATATCCGCCCGGATCTTTAACGGTCCAGAGCATCTCGCCCCGGCGATTGTATGCCCAAATCCGGTGATACCGGTCTTTCACGAGCACGTCGGCCGGGCGACCGCCGCCGGAGAGATTGCAGAATACCAGGCAATCCGTCGCTTCTTCATGGATCGGAATGCGTCGAAGCTCGCGCCCGGTTGCACCCTCAAGCTCGACCAAAGCGCCCCGGGTGCAAAGAACGACCTCGTTTTTGCCGTCGCCATTCCAGTCGTGAATCTGGCAGGCGACGTCGTGGTGCCAATTCTTCCGGCCGACGTCGGGATTGCCCCAGCGCCACAGAACCGATCCGTCCAGGTTCTGCACCACCGCCGTCGTGGTATAGTGCACGTCGTTCTTGTTGTAATTTTCGGAGCTAACGATCTCAACGGCGTCGTCGGCGTCCACGTCACCCGCCACCACCCATTGCCCTCCATAATCGGGATCGAGCGGGACAATGGCATAGGGCTGAATCAGCGGCACCTCATCATTCACTTCGCCGGTGTCGATTGTGTTAAAATATTTGAAATCTTGTTCCCCCGCCCAAAGCGGCGTAAGAGAACCGATGACGATAAGGAATAAATACCATCGAAATGCTATGCTTATATGTTTTACTCTCTTAAATATGCATGTATTGTCCATCCTGCGGGATACCACCTTTCTTCTTTGCATTGTTTACCAATCCTGTAACGATACAGGCGGATTCTATTATGGCACTCTGAGATGATACTTTCAATTCTTTTGTCCCTTCATCCACAGGCGTGGTTGCTAAGTCGTCCTTGACGTTTGAGGGACCGGATGCTATCTTGTTTTGCGAAAGGAGAAGATCGTGAAAGACTTAACTCGACGACAATTCGTTAAATTCCTTGGGCTTTCTGCTGCAACGACGACATTCCCGAAGTTTAGTTCCGCACAAACATCGCCTCGCCAACCGAACATTCTTTTTATCATGTCCGACGATCATACGAGCCAGGCCATCGGATGCTACGGGCTTCGGCTCAGTGCGTATGCGCCGACGACAAATATCGACCGGATCGCGGCCGAAGGGGCTTTGCTGAGGAATTGCTTTTGCACCAATTCGATCTGCGTGCCAAGTCGCGCCACCATTCTGACGGGCCAATACAGCCACATCAACGGAGCGACAACTCTAAGGGGCCGGCTCGACCCGGACGCCGACAACGTCGCCAAGCGCCTCAAAGCGGCCGGCTACGAAACAGCCATCGTGGGCAAATGGCATCTGAAAGAAACGCCCTCCGGCTTCGATTACTACAATGTGCTGCGAGGACAGGGCCGATACAAGAATCCGATTCTCTACGAACGCGGAAGGGATTGGAAACAAGGCGGCCGGGAGTATGAGGGCTATTCGACGGACGTTATCACCGATCAGGCATTAAGCTGGCTCAAGCGTCGAGAAGTTTCAGAGAAGCCCTTTTTTATGATGTGTCATTTCAAGGCGGTGCACGAGCCGTTCTTCAATCACGAGCGATATAGCCGTTTGTACGCCGATCAGGAAATTCCGGAGCCGGAAGATTTGTTCTGGCCCGAGAGTCCGAAAGGCAAACGCTTCGAAGGTTGGCCTTTGGAGCTTCTCGCCGGCCGGTATCAGAAGAATCCGGGCCGATATCCGCAACCGAAACTTCAGACGGAAGGCCTGGAGGCCAGGGACATTCGCAAGGCGACGTATCAGAAATTCATGAAGGATTATCTTCGCACCGTCGCCGGGATTGACGACAACGTGGGAAGATTATTGACGTATCTGGATAAAACCGGCATGAGCCGGGATACCGTTGTCATCTATACCGCCGATCAGGGATACTTCCTCGGCGAGCACAACCAGTTCGACAAGCGTTTTATGCTGGAAGAATCCCTTCGTATGCCGTTTGTGATTCGCTATCCGAGGGAAATCCGGGCGGGAACGATTCTGGAGGATATCACGTTGAACGTGGATTTTGCCGAGCTGTTTCTGGATTACGCCGGGGCGGCGGTTCCACGTTCTATGCAGGGCCGAAGCTTCCGCCGGAACCTGACGGGCGATACACCGATGGATTGGCGAGATGCCATGTACTATCACTACTGGACACATCAGAACGAACGGCCCAGCCATTATGGCATTCGGACCCGGCACTACAAGTTGATATATTACTACGGCCTTGTTCGCATGAACCGCAAACCCGATGAATGCTGGGAGCTGTACGACCTGGGCGCGGACCCGCGAGAGTTTGTCAATCAGTACGACAATCCTAAATATAAAGATATCATCGCGAACCTGAAGCGCCGTCTGACAGAGCTCCGGCAACAATACAAGGATACCAAAGATCCGCTCCAAACATCAAACTCGTAAACTGGGGCCTGCCCCACCTTCAATACTTGGAGGACACAAGAAGATTATGAAAAAGCGAACTGTGATTGTCACGTGCCTGCTCCTTCTGGCTCCAATGTGTTTTACCGCGGCGACTGAAAAGTCGTCCGGTAAGCAGAAGCAGGACATCACCATCACCATTCTGTATGACAACTACGTTTTCACCGAAGGATTAAGAACCGATTGGGGATTCTCGTGTATTCTCAAAGGCGCGGAGAGGACTATTCTGTTTGATACCGGCACAAAGGGCGAGTTGCTCCTTGAAAATTTCGAGAAGCTCAAAGTCAATCCCGAAGACGTCGAGGTCGTGATCATCTCGCACAACCACGGGGACCACACGGGGGGCTTGCTTGCCTTCTTAGGTAAGAACAGCAACGTTTCAGTTTATCTGCCGCCCTCGTGCTCGGATCGCTTCGTTCAGCAGGTGAAAGAAGCGGGAGCGAAGGTTATAACGACAAACGCGCCGGTTGAGATTTGTCAAGGCGTTCATCTCACCGGTCCGATGGGCACGCAGATCATCGAACAATCCATGATCGTCGATACGGCCAAAGGTTCCGTGGTCATCACCGGCTGTTCCCATCCCGGGATCGTGGAGATCGTGCGGAAATCAAAGGCGATCCTCCCCAAAAACATTCATTTAGTTTTCGGCGGCTTTCACCTGCTGCGGAAATCGGACGCCGAGGTTCAGCAGATCATCGGCGAGTTCAGAAAGCTCGGCGTTAAAAAGGCCGGACCCACGCATTGCACGGGAGACCGAGCGATCCAAATGTTCAAGCAGGCGTATGGATCGGACTTCGTTCGAATGGGCGTGGGCCGCACTCTCAAGATCGAAGCCCCCTCGAAGTAATCTTTGTGTACCCCGACGGAAAAGACTGAAAATGACCTGTAAATGGTATCATGTTTGCCCGCTTCGACGACTTGAAAGAGACGGGAAGATTCGTTCCGTCTGGGCTGAAAAATATTGCCAATCCGATGACGGCTGGATGGCGTGCGAACGATACAGGCTGGAGGAGCGCAATATCTATCACCCTGACAATCTGCTGCCGGATGGGACGACAAATCAGACATCGGGCTAAAATGCAGTGCGATAGAAATACAGTGACAGCCATTAGGAGAGTTGTATGCTGGCAAGTTGACATTTCTTATATGTCAAGGCATAGATATGGGGGCAAGGAATGTTTTTTGTGGAGAGATAGTATGAAAAATCCAAGAACCGTGAGTCGTCGCCTGGTGACTTCAATACTCATTTTTGCCGTGTTGCAGATAGCGTCGTGCGTGGCGGCATCGAACCGTGACGGTGGTAAAACCGTCAAGCCGGCCAACCGGGCCGATTCCGTTCGCGTGTTAACCGCGCATCTTGGCTTGGGTAAGGGTTCGGTGGTCGCCGATATCGGGGCCGGGGGCGGCCGGGACACGTGGGTCTTTGCCAGTATCGTGGGTAAAACCGGAACGGTGCTCGCCGAGGAGATCGACGAAAAGAAAGTTCGGTCGCTCAAGACAGAAGCGGAAAAAAGAGACCTGAGCCAGGTGAAATCCGTGCTGGGTCGAAGTGACGATCCTTGCCTGCCTGCGGATATCGCAGATCTGGTCTATATGAATCATGTCTATCACCATTTCGCCAGACCGCGAGAAATGCTGCGGGCCATATGGCGGGGTCTGAAGCCGGGCGGTTATCTGGTGATTGTCGATCGACGGCGGGGCACGCTGCGTGACTGGGTCGAACGCAAGCGTCGCGAAACGAGACACTTCTGGATCGCCGAAACCACGGTGGTACGGGAGGCGAGGGAAGAGGGATTCGCTTTCGTCGAATGCGCCGAACCATACTGGCACACCCAAGACGACTTCGTCCTTGTCTTTCAGCGGCCTAAAACGCTCGACAAGCCCGGCCGCGATCCGGATACGTTTGCGCCTATTAACGTGGAGGAATGCGCCCGCCTGTTACGACCCGATTGTCGCAAATATCGAAGGCCGGTCTTTATCGCGCTGGGCCCGGCGCGTGATCTGATCGCGCCGATCCTTGAATACTCCAGCGGCGAAGGGCTGGAGATCGTGCTGGAGGAGTGGGCCACGCAAAAAGATGAAAGGGCGCCGCTGCCCCCCGGCGTCTCGATGCCTTCCGTGCTCACTCAGCAAGGAGATCCAAATCTACCGGACGAGCCGATTGGTGCGGTCTTCTTCCTGGACAGTTACCATCTGCTTTTTCACGGCGAGACGCTGTTGGCGAAGCTCTATGAGAAGCTCCCGCCGGACGGCTGTGTCACTATCCTGGACCGCAGGGCGAAAGAGCCGTTGTCCCGACGTGATGCGAGCCATCGCCGGATGATCGAGCCGAAAACGGTCATACAGGAAATGACCGAAGCCGGTTTTCATCTCTGGTCTGACCATCCCCATCCGGCTCCCGACCGTTTCCTTTTGGTCTTTGGCAAAACGCCCACCCAAAAAGCCATCGGGCCGCGCCCTTCGGGTCAAGCCGGTTTCCTGATCCGAGATGGCGAGCCTTTGTTCCCGATCGGTTGCTACGAATTGCCGAAGGACGATACCGAGCTTGCGAGAATGGCCCGGGCGGGGATGAATCTCGTGCGATGTGGTAGCCGGTCCGACCTGGATCGAGTGGCCGGCGTGGGAATGTTCGGTTGGATCGTTATACCAATGCAGCAGGGGAGCAGCGACGCTGTTCGCAAGAAGATCGAATCCGTTGTATCGCATCCGGCTCTGGCCATCTGGGAAGGGCCGGACGAAGTGGTGCACAACTTCACGGCCTGGAGCGGCTTGTACCGGACGAAGAAAATCTACACATCGCCCGACGCCTGGAGAAAGCAAAGTCCCGAGGCCGTCGCTTACTCCGAGGAACAAGGCGGGCAGATCATTCCCAAGCTGCATGAAGCGATTGCGTTGATTCGCTCGCTCGATAAGGACAATCGCCAGATTTGGATTAACGAAGCTGCCCAGAGCGACTTAAAGTTTGTTCGGCAATACATCGACCCTATCGACATTACGGGTTGCGACATCTACCCCGTCAAGGCCGATAGCCGGGACGTGGCGGTTATCGGCGACGCCACCGAGCGGTGGAAGAAAGTCGGCCGGAATGAAAAGCCGGTCTGGATGGTTCTACAGGCCTTCTCGTGGAGCGAGTTAGGTGACTATTACGGCCACAAGACGGTCGCGTATCCATCGTTCGCCGATTCGAGGTTCATGGCCTACGACGCGATCGTTCACGGGGCACGCGGCATCTTATATTGGGGATCCCATTACCTGAAGTCCACCGAGTTCAGGCAATCGCTTTACGCCCTGACGAGCGAATTGGCCGCCTTGCAGCCGTTCCTCGTCGCTGATGAATATCCAAAGGCCCATGTAGGATTGGTGGAGCTGGAACCCGATCCATCGGCACGGGGTGTAAGGATGTCTGTTCGCCGGGCCGGCCGGGAGTGGATCATCATCCTGGTCAACGAAGATGAGTACGCCTACCTGGGAGTGGAAGTCATGGGATTAGACGAGCTGAACGGCCGGACTTTGGAATTGCTCTACGGCTCCGAAAAAGCCACGGTCAAACGAGGCGAAATGATCACGCGCATCAAACCGTTGGAAGTCAAGGTTTTTGCCACATCTCGCAGATACCAAACCAAGCAACGCAAGGGAAGAAATTTTCAAAGATAAGATCATCGTAAGAATGCGCCCTACCACCAGAAGCAGGGATTACCGAAGCTTTGCCAGAACCAGCGGTGTTCCATCTCCCTGAAGTGCCGCCACTGCACGTGCCCATCGACGAAAAGGATATTTCCGCCGGTGGGCTTCGAGCCGGCTTTGAGATGGTTCGATCTGTCATAGACTTGCCAGCGCGACCAGCAGCCGCCGGTCGCCTTCGTGAAATCGGATGTATCCCGGTTCGGCCCGTTGCTGGCGGTCACGTCGGCGATCAGCTCCACCGTGGCGGGCGCGCTTTTCGTCGTCGCGACGGATCGAACCCATTCCTTGGGCGCGGTGTTATCCGGGCTCATCGGGGGATTCGACCTGCCGCTTTCCGTATCGATGAACCAGAAGTATCCCATGATCCGGTGATAGTTTTTGCGGGTCGATTCGCTTGTCGGCTCCGGCCGCGCATTGCTCTCCGACGTCCCGGCGGGGAAGTTTTCGCCGTAGCGCCAGAAGATGATATTATCCCTCTGCTTCCAGGAGGGGCAATAGAAGATATGCCGGTCGAAGGCCCCGGATCTTAAAATGATATCCGTCGTCCAGTAGGATACATCGAACAGCCACCGATCGACCACGTTCATCGGGAGCTTGCCGTCGTAGTCGTTGGCGTACAGAAACAGGCCCAGGCCTGTGTTCTTCTCATTCTGGGCGCAGACGGCCCGCCGGCCCTGCTCCCGAACCGCCCGCAGCGCGGGCAAGAGAATGCTCAGCAACAATGCAATGATGGCGATGACCACGAGAAGCTCAATGAGTGTAAATCCTCTTTTTTTATGCATGGCTACACCTCAACTTGGTCGCAAACACCTCCTAAAACGAACAAATATTATACTCCTTTTTCGACGATGAATCAACAACGGACCGCTCAAAATGTCGTAAATGTAAACCCGGGTGTTCAATCCTGATCCGTGAGTTATAAATGACCGTCTATTGAGAAAAAGCTTGATTAATGGGGAAGACCATTTTTACGATGAACATTTTAGGGATCAACTGCATGGTATGACCTGAGAACAGTTTGTTAATCGTATGTGGGAAGCTTTGGGATGAATAGACGCAGATTCTTAAAAGGTGCAGGGGCCGGCTTGTTGGGGATGGGACTGTCGGGGCTTCAAGCGGACCAGAGGCGACGGCCGAATTTTGTCATCCTTTTTGCAGACGACCAGGGGTATGGGGACCTGGGGTGTTTCGGGTCCGAGGTGATCAAGACACCGTGTGTGGACCGGATGGCTCGGGAGGGGCGGCGGTTTACGGATTTCTACGTGGCGGCGCCGTTGTGCACGCCTTCGCGGGCGGCGCTGATGACGGGCTGCTATCCCAAGCGAGTGGGATTGGATCGAGGGGTGCTCCGGCCCGACTCAAAGCGCGGATTGCCGGCCGAAGAGGTAACCATTGCGGAGATGCTGAAAGAGGCGGGCTACGCGACAGCGTGCATCGGCAAGTGGCATCTGGGATTTGTGGATGGCTATCGACCGACGCGGCAGGGTTTCGATTACTATTTCGGGCTGTATCATAATCTCGATGAGCCGGAGGCAAAGCATTTCGAGGATAAGGGCGGGGTCCCGATTATGCGGAACGAGGAAGTCGCGATTCGTCCGGCCAGGCCGGAGATGCTGACGGAGCTTTATACGAAAGAGGCCATCGGGTTCATCAAGCGGAACAAGGATCGGCCCTTCTTTCTGTACCTCGCGCATACGATGCCGCACGTGCCGCTTGGAGTATCCCGGCGGTTTGCGGGTAAGTCGGCGGGCGGATTGTACGGCGATGTAATCGAATGTCTGGATTGGAGTACGGGGGAGATTCTCGATACGATCTGGGCGTTGGGGCTCGCGGCCGATACGGTTGTTGTCTATACGTCGGACAACGGGCCCTCACCTCGAGCGACGGGCTCGGCCGGGCCTTTGCGGGGCCGCAAGCATCAGGTTTACGAAGGGGGGATGCGCGTGCCCTGTGTGGTTTGGGGGCCCGGGCGCGTGCCGGCCGGGACTCTCTGCCGCCAGGTGGCGACCAGTATGGATTTATTCCCGACGTTTGCAAAAATGGCCGGGGCGAGCGTTTCGGCTCAACGCGCGCTCGATGGAAAGGATATTTCGGAGCTGATCGCCGGAGAAGCCGGGGCGACCTCACCGCACGAAGCGTTCTTTTTTCACGATGGCAGAGGGCGACTCCGCGCGGTGCGCAGCGGTAAGTGGAAGCTGCATCTGGGGGACGAGCCCGAATTGTATGATCTGAGGGCCGATATCGGCGAGAGCCGGAACATCGCTCAAGAGTATCCGGCGGTGGTTAATCGACTACGGAAGCTGGCAAATGAATTCAATCGTAATGGAGTGCCGGCCAAGTAAATCCCCAGAGAACGGCACTTCCATTGAAGGAGTGGACGTTAAGGACGTACAGATTGCCGGCCTGTTGTAACGCGGCTCCTTCAGGCCGTTGACCATGATTTTGCCCGACGGTACGACGCCGATTTGCTCGTGAGACGAACCGCTTGTGTTTGACTCGAAACACTGATACATTATTACATGTGAATTTTGGATAGATTCGGTCAAGGTAAACCACCTACAAATTCCGTTATGACAGGCAACCGTACATGTTGGAGTGTTTGAGATGAAGACGATTCGAGTAGCCTCCGTTCAGTTCGAGCATACCGCCGGGGACAAGCCCCTCAGGGGCAAGCAGGCAAATCTGAGCCAAATCGAGCATTTCGTCAAGCAGGCCGCCGGACAAGGGGTGGAGCTCATTGTTTTCCCGGAATGTTGCATGACCGGCTATCTGTTCTTGCGAAAGCTCGACCGCGAGCAATTGCTGGATTTAGCGGAGCCCGTTTTCGACGGGCCTTCATCACAAGCCCTGATGGCTTTGGCGAAAGAGTACGATATGACCATCGGCGCGGGACTCGTGGAGATCGCCGAGGATGGAAAGATGTACAACACGTACGTGGTAGCCATGCCGAACGGCGAATTTCAGCGGCATCGGAAGATTCACTGTTTCATTAGCGAGCATCTCTCGTGCGGCTCCGAATTCACGGTGTTCGATACGCCTCACGGCTGCCGGGCGGGAGTACTCACTTGCTATGACAATAACATCGGGGAGAACGTTCGGATAGCCGCACTCGATGGAGCGGAGATTCTGCTGGCCCCGCACCAGACGGGCGGGTGCTCGACGCCCAGCCCCCACTGCATGGGCGTGATTGACAAATCGCTGTGGGACAATCGCAGGAAAAATCCCGAGGCCATCGAGGCCGAATTCAAGGGACCGAAGGGCCGCCAGTGGCTTTTGACATGGCTGCCGGCCCGCGCTCATGATAACGGCTTGTTTCTGGTCTTTAGCAACGGCGTCGGTATTGACGGCGACGAAATCAGAACCGGCAACGCCATGATCCTCGATCCCTACGGCCGAATCCTTGCCGAGACGTGGAAGGCCGATGATGATATGATTGTCGCCGATCTGGATGCGGCCCTGCGGGACAATTGCACGGGCGTGCGGTGGATCAAGACGCGCCGGCCGGAGCTGTATGGGCCGCTGACGGTCCCGACCGGGCGGGAAGAAGACATCCGCCGCGTGCGCTTTAGTCACGAGAAGGGAGCAGGCAAAGCATGAAAACGATAGGACTCATTGGCGGGATGAGCTGGGAATCATCGCTCGAATATTATCGCATCATCAACGAGTTCGTCCGGGACACGCTCGGCGGCCTTCATGCTGCGAAGATCGTTCTGTATTCCTTCGATTTCGCCGAGATTGCCGCATTGCACGAGGAGGAAGATTGGGACGCCGCAGCGAAATTGCTGATCGCCGCGGCCCAAAGGCTGGAACAAGCCGGGGCGGACGTTCTGGCGATTTGCACGAACACGATGCACAAGGTCGCCGATCCCGTGCAAAAGAATGTCAGGATTCCTTTATTACATATCGTCGATGCGACGGCGCAAGAGATTAAAACGAGGGGACTCAAGAAAGTGGGTCTGCTGGGAACGAAATTCACCATGGAGCAGGATTTTTACAAAAAGAAATTGACGGACCCGCACGGCCTCGAAGTCATCATTCCGGCCGAAGACGAGCGGAACGTCGTCAATCACGTCATTTACGATGAGCTTTGCTGCGGACAAATAAAACCATCGTCGAAAGAGCAGTTTTACACGATTATGCGAAATCTCGTCGCGAGCGGCGCCGAGGGGATCATCTTAGGCTGCACGGAAATAGACCTCCTGGTCGATCAGCAGGACATTGAGATCCCCCTGTTCGACACGACGACGATTCACGCAAAAGCTGTCGCTCGGTTCGCTTTGCAGCAATAGGGATAATATGGTAAGCCCGTGAGCCTTGAATGTTTAAATCTGCAAATTGTTTCCTTGTCATTGGGTGGCAGCCTCATCCCTTTGGGATGGGGATGGTTAATACTAAATTCAGGAGAATAAAATGAAGGTTGTAGCTTTTAATGGAAGCGCTCGCAAGGACGGCAATACGGCCATTTTAATCCGAAAGGTCTTTGCCGAGCTGGAGGCCGAGGGCATCGAGACGGAGCTGGTGCAGTTAGCCGGCAAGACCATCAAGGGATGCATCGCGTGCGGTAAATGTTTCAAGAATCAGGACGGAAAATGCGCCGTGGACAACGACTTCGCGAATGAGTGCATCGAGAAAATGGCGCAGGCCGACGGAATCATTTTAGGCTCACCGACCTATTTTTCCGACGTCACGACGGAGATGAAGGCCCTGATCGACCGGGCGGGATACGTCGCACGGGCTAATGCATTTATGCTCAAGCGAAAGGTCGGGGCGTCGGTCGTCGCCGTCCGCCGGGCGGGGGGAATCCACACGTTCGATTCGATGAACCATTTCTTTCTGATCGGTCAGATGATCGTGGTGGGATCGTCTTACTGGAACATCGGCATCGGCCGGGCCAAAGGAGACGTCGAGCAGGACGAAGAGGGCCTGGAGACGATGCAAACCTTAGGCCAAAACATGGCTCGGCTTCTCAAGAAAATAAACCAATAATAGCAGCAAGACCATTGAACGAGTCTTCACGAAGATATTTCGCTCTTGACATTAACCAACAATTTACATATTCTGCTCACGAACGGAACAAGCGCCGGGAATTTCTTATACAGACAGGGGTAATCCATGTTTGGCGTTTTATGTCTGCCACAGGCGGCCATAGGCATTGCTGGGAAAAGGAGAGGAAGAAAGGGTAAAGAGGTAATGAATACTCATTGATTACTTTAAAACTGATCCATTTAGATATGGAGGCAATACAATGAGAAGGTTTTTGGTGGCTGTTCATATTATTATGCTGTTATGTCTTACGGGTTGTGCTGTACGTGTAGTACAACCACAAGTTCAATCTGCTACATCTTCCACCCAGCAAAGTATACCTATTTGGTCAGATAATGCGATAAACAGCATACAGTATTGGGCGAATTGGTACCGCAACCAATTAGAATCTCCCGCTGAATTTAAGTTTATTGATGGTATACTTCAGTTCGCAACTGTGGATTACAGTTCTCAACAGGAGGAACTGGATGATGTCACTAAAGCCAAAAGTTGGGGAGCAGAACGCGTAATACGGGCTAAATGCATCGAACTTCTATGTAATTCTTGGTTGTCCAGTAGTCTATCGCAATGGGGCCTCCGTGTTGTCCACGTAAAAGGAGTACGTATTAGAGGAATGGTAATGTTGGATGAGGTAAGAGCTCCATTCGTCTTAGTTTTTGAAAATTGTGCCATTCCCGACGGATTTAGCTTTAAAGGTGGTGATGTCGAAGGACTATATTTTTTGGGCACGCACATTGGTCCTTTAGATGGTGAAAATTTCAGGTTGCGTGGTAGTCTGTATTTAACTAATGAGACCAAAGTTGCTGGTCAAATCAACTTAAGAAATGCAACAATTGAAGGTGACATCTGTTGCACGAATGCTGTATTCACCAATCGTGACGGTACAACCCTCTCCCTGTCCAAGGCTACAGTTGAAGGAGATGTACTCTTGAACGAAGATTTTCGAGCCGATGGAACAATTGGCCTGACACAGGCAAAGATTGAAGGAAGCCTTATCTGCGAAGGAGGAGAATTCATCGGAGCAGAAATTGAAAAAGGCAATCGTAAGAATGCCATTATAGCTGATGGCCTTAGAGTAAATGCTGTATTATTACGATACGGTTTTCGTTCTAAGGGTTCAGTTCGTTTCTTTGCGGCTCGCGTTAATACGGATTTTGACTGTATTGGAGGAACATTCAGCGATCCTAACGGGATTGCCCTAAATGCAAGTTCGATGGATGTTGGAGGTAATGTGCATCTAACAACTGATTCTGATGGCAAGAATTTTCGATCTGAAGGTTCCGTCATTTTTATGGGAAGTCACGTTGTTAAGGATTTCCACTGTAATGGAGGAATATTCAACAATCCAGATGGGATTGCCCTAAATGCGAATTCAATGGATGTCGGAGGTAGTGTCTATCTATGTAAAGACCATAAAGGCAGCGCTTTTCGATCTAAAGGTTCCGTTCATTTCCATGGAGCTCACATTGATAAGGACTTTAGCTGTGAAGGAGGAACATTCAGCGATCCTAACGGTATTGCCATAAATGCGAATTCAATGGATGTTGGAGGTAACGTTTTTCTACGCAAAGGATCTAAAGACGACGGTTTTCGATCTGAAGGTACCGTCCAGTTCATTGGGGCTCGCATTGATAAGGACTTTCATTGTGGTGGAGGAACATTCAGTAATCCTAATGGGATAGCTCTGTTTGCGGATTCAATAACTGTTGGAGGTAATGTTTTTCTACGCAAATATCTTGACAACAGTTTTCAATCTAAAGGTCCCGTCCGTTTCCTCGCAGCTCGCATCGATAAGGACTTTGATTGTAATGGAGGAATATTCAACAATCCTGACAGTATTGCCCTAAATATGAGTTCAATGGATGTTGGAGGTAGCGTTCGTCTGTGTGAAGATTTTGTGGCTATAGGGCAGGTACATATCCACCAAGCGATTGTTGGAAGAGACTTAAAGTGCAATAATGCCAAGTTTGATTCATCTGCCGATCATAATGTGTTTGCGCTATTCGCAAATGGATCAAGAATTCAAGGCAGTCTTATACTGGGTCCAAATACGGAAGTTCTTGGGATCATTGGCTGTGTGGGTGCCAACATAGGTGGCGACGTTGACTGCCGCTGTAGTAATTTTATCAATCCCGATGGAGATTTGATACAAGCCGACAAAGTGAATATTAATGGCCATGTTTTTTTAAATCAAAAAGCTCTATTCAAAGGAAGATTGTTCTTTCCCAACGCAATAATTCGCGGACATCTCATTTGTGAGGATAGCAATTTTGTAAATCCGCACAATAACGTCTTGATCGCCCATAGATCCGATGTCGGAGGAGACGTCATAATGCGAAGAGCGAAGATTCATGGGCAAATTGATCTCTCAAATATGGGAATTACTGGCAACCTCATATCCGCTGGTGCAACGATTGCAGATACAAACCAGTACGCTATTTTAGCAGATGGGTCGACGATTGGATCTGTGTACCTTGGAGAGGATTTAGAAGCTAATGGAATGATAAGTCTGGCTCATACAACAATAAAAAGAAATTTTTTCTGCACAGATAGCAATATAGTAAATCCTGGAGCGATTGCCATAAATGCAAACCACACTGATGTCCATGGTATGATCATTCTGGAAGGAGGTTCAAACCTTCAAGGGCTTTTAAGTCTATCAGGAGCAAGAATAAGAGGAAACATTTCTTTTAGAAATAGTTATTTTATCAATGCTAATAAAAATGCTATCGTTGGAAGAGGGCTTTCGACAGAGGGCGATATTCTATTTTACAAAACTGAAGTTAAAGGTGGTGTCGTTCTATCCTCGATGACCACACTCGGAGATATAGACTGTGACGGCAGCCAATTTCTAAATCGAGACAAGGATGCAATTAATATCCAAAATAGCATCGTAGGAGGAAGTCTGAAACTATCGAATGATTTCAAAGCTCATGGCGAAGTTAGTTTGGTTAGCGCAATGATTTCCAAAGATATACTTTGCACTAAAGCCTCATTATGGAATCCGCATAATACGGTGCTAAATGCAAAAGGTGCTGAAATCAAGGGTAGCGTGCAGATTCAGGACGTCAATGCAGTAGGGAAAGTAGACTTTAGCGGAGCGACAATAGGAGGCCAATTTGCTTGGAAAGAAGTTGTCTTGCCGGACAAAGTAGTTCTCGATTTGCAGTCATCGAAGATGCACACTTTGACGGATGAACAAAATAGTTGGCCTGACGTGAATTGCTTATTTATTGATGGCTTGCTTTACGAGGAACTGGGCCCTGGAGCCCCGAAGGATGCGATGAGCCGTCTTGATTGGTTATCAAAACAAGAGGATACGGAATTTCACCCTCAACCATACGAGCAACTTGCTGCTGTTCTCAAAAAGTCTGGATACAAAAAAAACGCAAAAGATGTTCTGATAGAAAAGAACTGGATTTCTTATGAGAAACTCGATTCCCCCTGGTATGCTAAGGGTACTTGGATTTGGTACAGAGCCCTTGGGCCTATGATCGGTTATGGTCATCGCCCACTGAGAATCTTCTGGATGGGTCCGAAGCGCTTACTTTTCATCGGGACGATCCCTTTTTGGCTATTACTTGGTTGGTTCGTATTCAAGTGTGGTAAAAAAGGAAAGCTATTTATAGCCGCAAAAGAAGCGGAGTTAATCACTAGAGCTGGAAGCGAAGGTTCACATTCAAGAAGCTATCCCAAGTTTGTTCCGATTATATACTCACTTGATGTATTCATCCCTTTAATCGACCTGTATCAAGAAAAGTATTGGATGCCTAATATGGACCACCATAGTTTGGGCCGTATCAAGTTCTTCTTTAGTTGTCTAATCCAGTTGTATCTGTGGACACATATTATTGCTGGCTGGGTACTCACAACTCTTTTTCTGTTTGGCCTTGCCGGCCTGATTCCTAATTAGATCAATTAAGTCAAATTGGATGAGCCATTATGAACGCCCTGGTGATTTATGATTCGTTTTTTGGCAATACGGAAAAGATTGCCCAGGCCATTGGAGAGGCTCTTGGCGAGCAGATGGAGGTGGAGGTTCAGAAGGTTGGGGATGTTCAGCCGGAGCAATTGGACGGATTAGACCTCTTGGTCGTCGGCGCCCCGACGCGTGCGTTCCGGCCATCGCCGGATGTCAGTCGTTTCTTGAAAAGCCTTCCCGCTGACAGTCTGAAAGGCGTTAAGGCGGCCGCGTTTGATACGCGCATTTTAGAAGAGGATGTCAATTCTCGCGTTTTTCGATTTTTAGTCAAATATTTTGGTTACGCCGCTAAGCCCATCGCTCAAATGCTCAGAAAAAAAGGAGCCGACGTGGCCGTCGATCCAGAAGGATTCTGTGTCGAGGATACCGAAGGCCCGCTCAAAGAAGGTGAGCTTGAACGCGCTGCGGCCTGGGCCAAACAAATCATGGCAGCGATTTTGTAAAACTAGTAATTTCTCTTATTAAGTGAATCAAAATCTACTCGAATATGATAATAGGTCGCTAAATAGTTCCTGCTGTAGAAAGCATAGACTCAGGCTGTCACCCCTGCGAAGGCAGGGGTTCAGAGCAAAAAAAACTGGATTCCCGCCTTCGCGGGAATGACAAATCGTGTTTCCGCATCAGAGACTAAATAGAACTTCAACAGGGAAACGGTTGATGCAGATTAGGGCGACATGTCCGGGATGCCATTGGGTGTGGCGGCTCGACGGCGAGGCCGCCGACCGGCGGATTTGGTGCGCGCAGTGCGGCCGGCTCTTCAAAGTCCCGAAGCCGGAGGAGCTTTCAGAAGCCGCCAAAATCGTCCAACGGGCCAAAGGGACCGTTTATGTGGATGAAGACGGGAAAACCTATGGTTAGGAGCGGCCGGAGGAACAGGATTCAAGTACCGACCATCTTAAATACGGAATCCGTTAATTCTTCGCAAGCTCGGCCATTGACTATTTACGATTGACGATACCTATGGCATGAATTGACTATTTTCTTCGTGTCTTATTCCTAATTTTTTTTGAGATTCTTCTTGACGATAAGACGTATTGTTCGTATAGTATATATCTAACTATATAATAGAATACAGAATACAGTGGCGAAAGCCATCCCACCGTTAGGTGTCCCAAAAGGGACTTACGGGAGAGACAGCATTCAGACAACAGACTCAAGACCGCAGACCGAAGCCTTAAGAAAAAATCCAGTCCATCCTGTTATCCTCCGTAAGGAGTCCTAAGGACTGTCAGGCCAATTGAAAAAACAAACCCAATTTTGTTTATTCGAGTTTACTCGTGGTTCCCATGAAAGTGTTCAGAAACGTTCAAAAGGTGCTCAAAAATGCACAAAATTTTACAAAAACTTACAAAAACCTTCAAAAACCATGCATAAAAAGACAAGAAACAGCGTTCATCTGCGGTTCCATCTGAAAAAACAAAGCCAATTTTCTAATTCCATCTGGTTCGTGTCAAATCGTGTTCATTCGTGGTTTCGTCTGAAAAACAAAGCCAATTTTGCCATCGGCCCAGACATGCCTTTGGGGTTGGGGTGGAGCCGATTCGGTTTTGCGGCGATTTGGGGATTTTTTGCTTGAAATATGGACGGAGTTGTGTTACGATACGATATAACCAAGACAACGCCGAGCGCATCGCTGGGCGTGAAGAAGAAGAAAAAGGTAGAAACAACGAAGAAAAGGAAGGAGTGTACTATGAGAAAGCTCATTTTCGCGCTGATTTTGGCCATATGCGTAAGTCCCGTTTGGGCCGACGTTTCGATCACTGTGAGGGATCTGCAAGACGGCACAGCGGCTATCGAATACTCGGGCACCGAGCGGATCCGGGCCTTTGCCCTGGACATTATGGTCGATGCCGGTATGATTGAGGCCATCAGCGACTTTGCCATCGGCGACGATAACAACGGCTATGGCATCTTCCCGGCCAATTTCAGCCGGTACATTACCGTCGATCCGACCACCGGCGAGGTCAGCGACTGGGCCATCGAGGGGTATAATCCCGTGGCCGACGCGGACGATCCCGGCGCGCTGGGCGGCCTCGGCACAAACGGCATAACCATCGAGATGGGCTCGCTTTACGACACGAAGGCCCCGCCGCTGGCGGGCCGGCTTTGCGTGATCAGAGTCAGCGAGGCCTGCAACGTGACGGTCGCCAAGAACGCCACACGCGGCAACGTGGTGCTGGAAGACGCCACTGAAGCGGTCGTGGATTTAGCCGGTGCGACGCTGGTTCCGGTCGGGGAAGCGGCCGTGGGCAGTTTAGTCGTTCCGCAGAACGAGGAATGGCTCTCCGTGGGCCAGCCGGCCTGTTGGCTCAATGCCAGGCAATGCCACGGCGACGCGGATGGGCAATCTCAGGGCCCGGAGAAGTTCTGGGTTTCCACTAACGATCTGGACATCCTGATCGCGGCCTGGAACAAGACCTATGCGGAAATTGCCAGCCAGACCATCAACGGTGTTCCGTTGATTTGTGCCGATTTCGATCATGCGGTCCAGGGGAATAACAAGTTCCGCGTCTCGACCAACGACCTGGACATTCTGATTGCCAACTGGCAGCTTGCCGGCCAGCCGGCTCCGGATTGCCCGTAACGATCGACTCAAAGGTCGCCGACGACTCTATCGTCGTACCTAGCCTCGAAAATCTCTTATGCCGAGGGCGTAACAAAACGTCCGTTCGGCCGGAATCAATTGTTTCATCAGACAAAAGGCAAGTCTTGGGACTTGCCTTATTTTTCATCTTGCCGCCTTTATCGAGGTTTCTTACAATCTGTTTATCCTTCGTTAATGGAAGAAAAGCCGATAACCGATTGTTTTTCGGAATCCCATGACAAATCGGAATCGAATGATGAGACGATTCGGCGTTGGGTTGCTCTGTTGCCTGTTCGTTTCTCTGCTCGGAGGCTGCAAGAGCCAAACGCCTCAGGAGTCTGTCGTCGAGGTGACCATTGACGGCGACGGAGCATTTCCCGATTTTCTCGTCGGTCGATGGAAAGCGGATCATGGCGGTTGGGAATTCGTTTTCGAGCCGAATGGGACGATCTCCTCGGCGGTGGTCAGTATCGGACGGGTTACGATCAAGCCGGGGCGAACGACCACGGTTCCGATGAAATTAGGCGGTCAAGGCGTTTTTGAGCCGGGCCGGTGGACCGTTCAGTACTCGCATGCCCAGCGGGAACTGATCGTTGAGATCGTGATTGACCGTTTTTACGTCGAGCTCGGTGACAATGTGTTGCGAGGCAAGACGCGGGATTTTTTTATCGGCTCGGTCTCAGAAGACGGCCAATTGTGGCCGGTTGAGCGGATCAGTTTCCCCGAGTACATCGCCGATACGAAGAAAAATCCCAACCGCAAGCTTCCTGTCGACCCCCAAAATAGCGCTCGCGAGAGCTTGCTCTTCCTAAAGGTTCCAGAATCGGAATAGACGGCGACCTTGGCTGGAAATGCCGTACGAAAATCCGTTGCATTGTCATCACCTTATTGATACCAAGAATCAACAGAGGCGTTTATAAATATCAACGCAAATCTAAATGTTTTCAAATAAAGTCGTTATACAAAAGGTGAAAATACAGCGAAATCTTGCGTGTTGTTTTATCGCAACATGCAGTTCCAAACCGCATAACACTTCTTTTTCCGAGAACGCAAACAACACTCAAAGGCCGTCGTCCCAATCGGCCTGATTCGGTATTTAACGGCCTAAAGAAGCAAAAAAAGCCGGAAAACAGCTTTCCCGGCATTCGGGCACGATACTTGCTCTATATCACCCCATAAGGTTTTTTGGGGGATCCTGCACGTATGACATTGCGCTCGGGGTGATGAAAAACGGAACGCATGAGGAGAGTGATGAATGGACGAGACAAACCTGGAAGACAAACTCAACGAATTAGTCAAGGAATTTGGAGAAGCGACCGATCCGCAGCATAAAAAGCTGGTTCAACTGGCCAAACAAGCCCAGGCCAATCGCAAAAAGCTCGAAAAGAGCATTAATAGCTTGCAGGAATCGCTGGATTATCTGCGAGTCTGTATTAAATACCAGGTCTTCGATCTTGAGGCGACTCGCCGTGAGAATGAATATCTCAGAAAGCTGCTTGAAGAAAACAACAGCTAAGGTGATCGCGACAAGCATCCAGATTGAAAACGCGCCCACAAGGCGTTAATACAGACCGAAAAAAGGGCGTTTATCACCACTCTAACAACGCTCACCGAACAGCCTTCCCTCGAATCACACTTCAGAAATTATTGTGTCATCCTGCTTCCGCCATTTCGCTGCAGGACGGCCATATCCGCACATTCTTTCCACTCAGGCAAGGTTCTATTGAAGCCCCTTCCCATACCCCCGAGTACGCTTTTTCGCGGCAATATCCCTGATTTTGCGATAGGAATTGGAAAGTTTATGGCCGTTTTTGTCGATAAAACCTTCGGGTCGAAGAAAAAGTCAAGTCGAGAACGAACATCCCCTCGGCTTAGGGTATATAAAATTATGCATTCACAGCTTCCATAAGCTGGGTCTGTGAGTGTACCTGTTTGACAAACGTTTGGATTGCGGTATAATGCGTTCGTTAGACGTGTGATCCGCAACCCATCGGCTGTATGGTCGTTAAATTTATACGAAACAGGCACTAAAGAAATTGAGATTCTATTTTAAATAGATTTTGAGGTTTAACATGTTTGAGCGCTTTACAGATCGCGCACGGAAGGTTATGGCGCTGGCCAATCAAGAGGCCCAGCGATTTAATCACGAATATATCGGGACCGAACATATTCTCTTGGGTTTGGTTAAGGAAGGCAGCGGCGTCGGCGCGACGGTTCTAAAGAATCTTGACGTAGATATCAAGAAGCTTCGGCTTGAAGTGGAGAAGCTCGTCAAGAGCGGCCCGGATATGGTGACGATGGGCAAGCTGCCGCAAACGCCGCGGGCCAAAAAGGTCATCGAGTATGCGATCGAAGAGGCCCGGTCGCTCAATCACAATTACGTGGGAACCGAGCACATTCTGTTGGGCCTGCTGCGGGAAAGTGAAGGGATCGCCGCACAGGTCCTTATGAATCTGGGCTTGAAGCTGGAAAACGTTCGCCAGGAGGTTTTGAACCTGCTTGGAGCGGGAGTGGACGAAGGTCCTTCCGCTCTTGGGATGAAAATGACTCCCCAAGTTGGGCGAAAAGCGAAAAGCAAAACCCCGGCGTTGGACAGCTTTGGCAGAGACTTGACCCAATTGGCTGAGAGCGGCGAGCTCGATCCCGTCATCGGCCGAAAGCGCGAAATCGAGCGATTGGTGCAGATCCTTTGCCGGCGGACGAAGAACAATCCGGTCCTTTTAGGTGAAGCGGGCGTTGGCAAGACGGCTATCGTCGAGGGTTTGAGCCAGCAAATCGTGAACAGGCAGGTACCGGAAATCCTCAAAGGCAAGCGGATGGTCGTGCTTGATTTGGCGATGATGGTCGCCGGGACGAAGTATCGAGGGCAATTCGAAGAGAGAATCAAGGCGGTGATTAACGAGGTCCGCCGGGCCAAGAATGTGGTCCTGTTCGTGGACGAGCTCCATACGCTTGTGGGCGCCGGCGGCGCCGAGGGTGCGATCGACGCCTCGAACGTCCTCAAGCCGGCGCTGGCCAGAGGGGAAGTCCAGTGTATCGGCGCGACGACCCTGGACGAGTATCGAAAACACATTGAGAAGGACGGCGCGCTGGAGAGGCGCTTCCAGACGATCATCGTCGAGCCGCCTTCGAAGGATGAGACGCTGGAAATCCTGCGCGGACTTCAGGACCGCTACGAGGCGCACCATAGGGTGCGATTTACAGATGAGGCATTATTTCAGGCTGTGGAGCTTTCGACGCGATACATCACGGGCCGGTGCCTGCCGGACAAGGCGATCGACGTGGTTGACGAATCCGGTGCACGCGTCCGGCTGAAAAATATGACGCCCCCGCCGGATTTGACGAAGATCGAAGAGAAAATTGAAAAATTGCAGCGCGAGAAAGACGAAGCCGTCCGAAACGCCGACTATGAACGGGCAGCAGCCTTGAGAGACGAGGCCCAGCAGCTTCTGGATGAAAAAACGCAAATGCACAAGGAATGGTACGATGAAAACAAGGAGGCGACGGGTGTCGTCGATAACGAAATTATCGCCGAGGTCGTTAGCAACATGACCGGTGTGCCGCTGACGAAACTGGAGAAGAAAGAAACTCAGCGGCTTCTCGAGCTGGAGGTCGAGCTGCACAAAACCGTTGTTTCGCAGGATGAAGCGATTACTGCCGTCGCCAAATCGGTCCGGCGCAGTCGAAGCGGGCTCAAGGACCCGAACCGTCCGATGGGTTGCTTTATTTTCCTCGGACCCAGCGGCGTCGGCAAAACGCTGCTCGCCCAGGCGCTGGCGGAGTTTATGTTCAGCGATCGGAACTCTCTGATCCGTCTGGACATGAGTGAGTTTATGGAAAAGCACAACGTCAGCCGGCTCGTCGGCGCCCCTCCCGGCTACGTGGGCTATGAAGAAGGCGGCCAGTTGACCGAACGGATTCGACGACGTCCCTATTCCGTGTTGCTCCTGGATGAAATCGAGAAGGCCCATCCGGACGTCTATAATATGCTGCTCCAGATCATGGACGAAGGCCGGTTGACGGACAGTTTCGGACGAAGCGTCGACTTCAAGAACGTTATTCTTATTATGACCAGTAATATCGGCGCCGATCTGATCAAGAACCAGTCCGGCTTCGGCTTCGGCAAGAAGAGTCCCGAAGCCAATTACGAAAAGATGAAAGACATCCTTCAGAAGGAAGTGGAACGTCACTTCCGACCCGAATTCCTCAACCGGCTCGATGACACCATCGTCTTTAAGGCCCTAACCCGAGAGAACCTCCAAATCATCGTAGATTACGAGCTGGCGAAGGTTTTCAAGCGGCTGACCGAGCATGGCTTGAAGCTGAAGCTGACCGATCGAGCCAAGGAGTTCCTCATCGACAAGGGCTTCAATCCTGAGTTCGGGGCCAGGCCGCTGCGAAGAGCTATCGAGCACTACATCGAGGATCCGCTTTCAGAAGCCGTGCTGGCGGGCAAGTTCAAAGGCAAGAATCTCATCAAGATCGACGTCCAGGATGAGGAGCATCTGAGCCTCGAGGGCATTGAGGAGGCTGAGCCGGAGGAAAGCGAAGCCACCGTCGCGCAGTCGGAATAATGTCGACGATGTAGTTGAACCTTTCATCCTTTGGCGGCGGCTTGAGGTATTGTGGTTTAAACAACGTCTCGATGATTTCCTTGGCCTTAGCCGTGACCTGCTCCCTTACCGCATCCGGCACACGTGAAGCAGGCCGGGGCGAACAAATCCATTGTCGCGGTATTTTTGCCATATTCATATCCCCCAAGTCATTACGGGAATAACCGTGGCTCTTAAAGTCTGAAATCACCCGCGGAACGCATCCAATGTCCAAGTGTAGGCGGTGGTTATGGCGGGTATGCTTGCAGTCCTGCTTTCATAGCTCCTTCGACTGTGCCGTCCACAAGCTCGCTGCCTGGAAAGAACCACTCGTCGGGATCGTACCTTTCGGAACTCCACTTAAATATGACGAATTCCCAATCGTCCATCTTATCTGTGTACATGAGCCGACAGATAGGCCCAATTGGCCATAATCCGCGCGGTCCAGGTAACAATACTTGCCACGGAAGCGGGCCAGGTAATAACAGTCGTCCCGTGCTGAGTTTTCTCGATTAAAACGTTCGACGATGGCCTCGACCTCTCTCTTAACGTCCTCTGGGATCGATGTCGATTTTTTGCGTTTTCCGCTCACTGGTATTCTCTCCTTCCAGCATGAAGATAAATCCGATTGGCCCTTGCTACTTCGCGATTTTTACGACGTTGCTTTGGACGAGTAATTTGCCTTCGGCGAACAATCTTATGGCCTGCGGGTAGGCGATGCACTCCTGCTCGAAGACGCGGGCGGCTAAGGTGTCGGGGGTGTCGTCGTCCCTGGCCTCGCAGGTTCGCTGGACGATGATCGGTCCCTTATCGTACTCGTTCGTACAGAAGTGCACGGTGCAGCCGGACACTTTGCAACCCGCCTTCAGCACGGCTTCGTGGACGTGATGCCCCCACATGCCCTGGCCGCCGAAGCTGGGCAACAGCGCGGGGTGGATGTTCATAACGCGATTTTCGTACCGCGCAGGGATGCTCCACAGGCAAAGCCAACCGCCCTGGACGACGAGATCGACGTTGGCGGCGACGAGCTCATCTTCAATGCGTTTGCTGAACTCATCGATGTCCGGATGGTCTTTTTTACGGATAATCTTTACGTCCAGCCCGGCGCTCTTTGCCCGTTCGACGCCCTTGACCGTGGAGCGCGAGCTGATGACGAGGACCACGCTCGCATTCAGCCGGCCCTGATCGATCGTTTCGAGGATGTTCATCAACGTCGTTCCGCCGCCGCTGATGAGCACGCCGAGTCGAATCGGCCTTTTAGAGCGTTTAGTGTTTGTTTTGTTCCTATCCGCTATCCGCTGTCCGCTATCTTCTATTTTCACTTCGACGTCATGTCCGAGATCGAGCGCCTGATTCACAAGCTTGTCGGCCTCTTTGTTCTTCTCTCTCGGAATGTGCCGGACGCTCCATTTTTTGAATTGGGCGAGCAATTGAACGGCCTGCTGAAAGAGTGGTCGGATTTGCTCGCTTTTAACTTTATATTCACCATTGATTTGTCTAACAAGAAGCTCGCTGTCACTGAAGACGGCGAGTTGTTCGGCCCCGATCTGTCTGGCGCCTTCGAGGGCTTTGATGAGACTCGTATATTCGGCCACGTTGTTCGTCGTTCGACCTAAAAAAAAGCCCCTGGCCTGCAATCGCGTCCGACGGCGATCCGTTAAGACAAAACCCGCCGCCGCGGGGCCGGGATTGCCTCGGCTGCCGCCGTCAATGTGAGCGATGATTTCTCTCGGCACGTTGTTTGCTCCTCGAAAAGAACTTCCCCCGCGTTCGATCCTCACGCTTCATTGAGAATAGGATGCACAATAACTTTGAAGTTTTGCTTTTAGCTTCTAATAAGAGTTTTGAAAAATTGAAGTTCGGCATACCTTTGAAAAGAAAAAATCTTCTCTTTCGATTTTTTCTTTTTAAAACTCGTCACCCAAGATCCAGAGCTTTAACGACGAATTAAGACGTAAAGTATTACTTGACAAAAATACTACAAAAGCAATCCAATTATTTTTAGAAAATCATGAAAAAAGATTTTCTAAAATAACATATGCCTAACTTCAATTTTTCAAAACGGTTGTTCTAACTTACATCGACATGACCGAGGACGAGGATTCGTGTGCAGTTGGGGCATCGAATGATATCATCCCGGGTCATCAGCATATTCACGTTCTCGGCGGTGATGCCCATAAAGCAGCCGCCACAGCTATAAGCGCCCTTGGTTCCCTCCTGCTGCTGAACAATGGCCACAGCATGGCCATCGTACGTTTCGGCCACCCGCTTGAACATATCCAGTGCATCGCGAGGGATCGTCTGCGCGACTTTGTCCCAATCGGCCTGGATCTTGTCGATCTCGGTCTGAAACTTAATCGCAAGGGTTTCACTTTCTTTCCGCGTTTCCTCAAGCGTTTCTTTCTGCTCGTCTATCTGTTTCTGGATGTCCCGACATTCGGCCTCGTCGGCCTCAATGTCTTTCAACAATTCCAGTGATTGCGTTTCGATCTTGGAACTGTCGGCCTTGGTCGTATTGAGCTGCGTCAGAACGGCGGCGTATTCCTTGTTTGTTTTGGCACTGTTCAGCGAAGCCCTCAACTTGGCGATGGTTTCGTCTCTGGACTTGAGCTCTAATTCCAGGCGGTCGAATTGGACCTTCGTCAGTTGCACCTCCTCTTTTTTAGCTTCGAGGGCGCTTTGAAGGCTCCTGATCAGGTTCTCCTGAATCACCACGTTTCTTCGACAGCGGGTCAGCTTTGCCTTTGCGGCTCGGAGGCGATTCTCAACACTTTGAAGTTTCAGCAGCCCATTCAATACAGGTCCCATGTACGCTCCTTTGCGTCGGCGTTCAAACTTTCAAACCCCTCATTATGTTCACTTCGTTTGCAGTCTGCAACAATATTTTTCTGTTTTTCTTTTCGATTCGCTCCTATATACTTATTTCGATATGAAAACACTCTTAAAAGAACTGATCCAGGCTGAGAGCACGCCGGAAAAAGGCGAATTGGCTGCTGCTGAGGTCATCTCGGCGTCGTTTCTCCAATCAGGTATAGAATCCCATATCGATACATGGCAGCAGAACAGGGCCAATGTTGTCGCACATCTGAAGTCTGCGGGCCGCAAGGCCGGGCTGTTGTTCGCCTGTCATCTCGATGTGGTCGGGCCCGGTGAAGCGACCTGGACGTATCCGGCTTTCGGAGCCGTGGAAGCGGACGGCAGGATTTACGGCAGAGGTTCAACGGATATGAAGGGAGGAACCGCTGCGGCGGTTACGGCGATCCGCCGGATCGTCGATTCCGGCACAGAATTGCAGGGGGATCTCCTCTTCGTCGCCTCTGCGGGGGAGGAAACGGATAGCTGTGGTGCGGAACGATTCGTCAACGATCCCGGCCAACTGCCGGGGCTCGCGGGCGTCGTTATCCCGGAGCCGACGGATTTTGCTCTCGTCACCGCTCATCGCGGTATGTTATGGCTCAAAGTCACAACCACGGGCAAGGCCGCTCACAGCTCGACGCCGCATTTGGGCGTCAACGCCATCGCATCGATGCGACGTATTCTGGATGAGTTGGATGACTATGAGATGGCGGTCGGGCCGCACGAGCTGTTGGGCGAGTGCTCCATGAGTGTCAACACGATCGAAGGCGGCAAGGCACTGAACGTCGTGCCGGACAGGTGCAGTACAGGCATTGATTTCCGCACCCTGCCCAACCAGGATCATCGGCGCATCATAACCGACTTAGAACAGATCCTCGCGAAGCTGAAATCCGGCAATCCTCAATTCGAGGCGGCCGTCTCTGTGATTCGCCAGATGCAGGCGTTGGAAACCGATCGCCGTTGTGATTTCGTCGAGGCGCTTTGCAGAGTTGTTGGAACCAATGAAACGAAAGCTGTCGGTTATACGACCGATGGTCCCTATTTTACAAAGTTAAGTGCGCCGGTCGTCGTCTTCGGCCCCGGCAAACCCGCCCTGTGCCACAAACCGGACGAATATATCGACATTGGCGATTTAGAAAAAGGTGTAGAGCATTATAAAAATATCATCTTAAACTTCCTGACCTGATTCGGACGTGGAGCTAACGAAGGTAATATCCCACTCTTGGAGAGATTTGGAAATGGAGCAGATGATTGCCATAAAGTCTTTTTATTAAGGCTATTAGAGATATAAATCCCGGAAATGGACCTTTTGAAATAAATTCGTTGACTTTTGTGACCTAATCAGATATTGTATTGACTCAGCAGAGTTTTTATAATTTAAGGTGTGGGTTCTGCGTTTTGTTCGATTGGGAGGTACTGGTGTGGAAGAAACAAAATGATTTTGTCTCATTACCTCATCTGCTCATAGCGAGATAGAACGGATCTTGGAGTAAAGTAAGAAAATGTAAGGATACTCGGAAAATCCTCGCTTTTAACTGACTATAATCGAGCCAAAGTTTCGATAATATAATTATATAATCCTGTAGCCATTTATATGTGTAATTAAAATTAGGTCGGAATTTAGAAAGGAAAAAAACATGTGCAAAAAATTGCTCACTACAATGATTGTCGTCGTGATAGTCGGTACAACGTTTATTTCCACGTATTTAGCATCGGCTGGCCCGCAAGGCAAAGGCAACGACCGTGTTCTCAGCAAAATCAAATTCATCCACTACAGAAAGCCCCCTGGCAAACCATCCTGGACGCCCGGCGGAAAGCCAGACGGCAAAGAGAAAGACGAGGGCTACTATACTTATCTTGCCAAAGGAGCAAAGTGGAAGACAACTGAAAATTTTCAGTTTAACTCGTATAATGCTAGTGAGGATGATGGAGTAAATACGCCTTTAGTTGAAGGCGCTATACTTGATGGTATGATTGAGTGGGAAGCTCCTGGAGAACTCGATCTGACTCTTGAAATTTTTGGTGAGCTGCAAGATGCTGAAAACCTCGGCGAATTAAACTTGGAAGAGCTGCAAAACCAGAACACCATCTCTTTCCGGAATTTCGGCGATCAGAACATAATAGCGCAAGCTATAGTCTGGGGTTATTTCGGCGGTCCCCCACCACAGCGTGAGATTATTGAGGCACACATAGAGTTGAATGACGAATTCGTATGGGGAGTCATCGAAAATCCTGATGACCCCGGCCAAGACCCACCAATGGATTTGCAGAACATCCTGACGCATGAGCTCGGCCACTGCGCCGGAATGGGAGATTTATACCTGACAGATGCAATCGAAGAGACAATGTATGGTTACTCCGCTGAGGGTGAGACAAATAAGCGTGATCTGTACAAAGGCGATATGGCGGGAATCTCAGGTCTTTACGAATAGGTAGTACTAGACAAATAATTTGATGTGAGCGGCATTAGGAAGGCAGTGGAATACTATACGGCGATGGTTCGATCCGGCTGATGAAAATATTTTTAGTATTTATTGAATTTTGCCGATATTTATCCTTGACAGATTTACTCTTATATTATAGATTGAAGTTTCGTATTCGTTAGGTGGAGATTTTTCGATGATTCTTTTTAGGGACAACCAGCTGAAGCGTTTGGCCGGCCATAAAATGGTCGCGATGGCTGTGCGCCCGAGCCTTTCAGCCTGTGTCACCAGGACGAAGGTCCTGGTTATCGTCGCCGGTTGGAGAAAGGAGGCCGCTCCCTAAGAGGAATTGAGACATATTCCGAAGTTATAAAGCCTTTCAGGGAGCAAAACCTGAAAGGCTTTTTTTATTGGCACGATCAACCGCAAGACGAGTGCTCTTGCGATAACGTAAAAGGTACGCGCAGAATGAAAGTCAGAGAGATGGACATCGAATTTTACAGAGGCACCTTCAATTCACTTGAAGCCGGGCATGAGCCCGGGTGGCGGTATAATGAATGGAAACCCTGCGGCGTCAATTATAACAGCGTACTGTGCGCTATGTCCTACGATATCCACCACAGGACGTTCAGAGATTATCACAGAGAAAGCGAGCAGATCATCGCACTTCTCGATCTGGGGACGGACCATACAGTGATCGACATGGGTTGCGGTACGGGTGCTTTTGCCGTTCACGCCGCACAACGATGTCAGAGGATTTACGCCGTCGATGTCTCGAAACCGATGCTCCGTTGTGCTCGTCGAAAGGCGAAGAAGGCCAGGCTCAACAATATCGAGTTCCATCATGGTGGGTTTCTGACCTACGACCACCAGGCGAATCCGGTCGATGCGATCGTCTCGACCGTGGTGTTGCACCATCTGCCGGATTTTTGGAAGCTCGCCGGACTCAAACGGTTGGCGCAGATGTGCAAACCCGGCGGAAAGCTTTATCTTTTTGACGTCGTGTTCTCCTTCGATATGAACAACTATGAAAGCCGGCTGGCTCAGTGGGTCAAATCCACGACCGAGAGAATCGGACCCACATTTGCATTAGAAGTGGAAATACACGTTCGGGAAGAATTCAGCACCTTCGACTGGATTATGGAAGGTTTGCTCGAACGGGCAGGTTTTATCATAGAGACAGCGAATTATGGAAACGACCTGATGGCTGTATATTTATGCACAAGAAAAGGCGAATGAATATGAAACGATGGGTTACAAAAGACGAACATAAAGGCATCGCGCTCATCTTAGCGTCCACGATAGCATTTTGTCTGATGTCGGGACTCGTGCGATACGCCTCCGGTATCGATCCGTACAAAACGACGCTATTCCGCTTTATTGTCGGCTTAGGTATTTTGGGCACGGCGGCGCTTTTCGGTAAGATCCCATTGAAATTCACCAACGGTCCTTTGCTTTTGCTCCGCGGCCTGACGGGCGGAACGGCGATCCTGATCTTTTTCTTCTCGATATCGAAACTCGGCGTCGGCAAGGGAACCGTTCTGATTTACTCGTTCCCGATTTTCGGCAGCATCTTCAGTTCCATCTTCCTGAAGGAAAAAATCGGTGCGATCCGGCTCGGGGCGATTCTGATGGCCTTCGCCGGCATTTACCTTTTGGCGGCCGACAACGGTCGGGATTCATCATGGTTGGGAGCCCTGGGGAGATACGAGCTTCTGACCCTCTTCGGTGCGATGCTGGGAGGCGTAGCTCTTGTCTCGGTCAAGAAGCTGCACGATACGGACTCCTCGTATGCCATTTACTTTGCCCAGTGCGTTATCGGCCTGTGGGTTGTCGTCGTACCGGCGAACATCATACCTTGTTCGATTGGATGGTCCGGCGGCTTGCTGCTGGTGGCCATCGGCGCCGCCTCGACGGTGGGCCAGCTCCTATCCACCGAGGGCATCCGCTACGTGCAGGTCGCCACGGGTTCGCTGCTCGGGATGCTCGTACCGGTTTTGAACTACTTTCTCGGCGTCGTGGCGTTCGACGAGGTCATGTCTTGGCGATCCGTCGTGGGTTCGGCCACCGTCCTCGGCGCTTGTGTTGTAGTCTTACTGAAAGGCAATATGAGGTATTCATCATGATCATAGAAGAGCTAAGCGAGACCGATCTTGATTCACTTGATCCTTTGCTGGACGAGCTCGTATCGGCCAACAAAACGCTGAATTTTCGGCCCGACTATCAACAACAGTTTCACGAGTACCTTAAGGAAACTATTTCTAATCCTGAAGTCGTCATTTTTGTTGCGAAAAGTGACGGGGCGAATGTTGGAATGATCGTTGGACTGATCCAAGATAACGGGCCTTTCATTCTTCCAGAAAGGATCGGTTATGTTAGAATTGCCGTCGTTTTGTCAAAGCACCGCCGAGAGGGAATCGGCATGAAACTCTGGCAGAAAATGCGTTGCTGGTTTGCGGGGAAGGGAATCGATGAAGTTCAGCTTTTCACAACGGTCGACAACCAGGTCGCCCGGTGTTTTTGGGAAAGCTGCGGTTTCAGTGTTTTGCTGGAACACCGGCGCATGCGAATTGAAAAATCGTCGAAACAAGCTGAGATTTAGGAGAATAAATGATGGGCATCCTATACGCATCAAGAATGAGGTCGATTCCAAAGTCTTTCATCCGAGAAATACTGAAAGTCACTGAGGATCCGAACGTGATCTCGTTTGCGGGAGGTTTGCCGAATCCCCGTTTCTTTCCCGTTGAGGAAATAGCCAAGGCTACATCGGACGTGCTGTCCGGCGTGGAAACCTCGGCGCTGCAATACAGCACGACCGAAGGCTACCGGCCTCTTCGGGAGTATATCGCGCAGAGATACCATCAAAAGAAGGGATTGACGGTCTCCGCCGATGAGATATTGATCACGAATGGTTCACAGCAGGGTTTGGATTTATTAGGCAAGGTCTTCATTGGCAAAGGGGATGCGATGGCCATCGAACGGCCAGGGTATCTGGGCGCGATCCAGGCGTTTTCGGTTTACGAGCCGCAGTTTCACATGGTGCCCCTTCTCGAGGATGGCGTGGATGTTGACCGCTTGAGAGGCATCTTTAATGGACAGCTTGTTAAGCTGTTTCATACGGTGATCAATTTCCAGAATCCATCCGGGATTAGCTATTCGCAACGCAAGCGCGAGGAATTAGTCGAGTTATTTGGACGATATAACACGATTTTGGTTGAAGATGATCCGTACGGTGAGCTTAGGTTCACGGGAACCGAGCCAACTTCGCTGTGGAACCGGCTCAACGGCAAAGCGATTCTGTTGGGCTCGTTCTCGAAGACGATTGCGCCGGGTTTGCGGCTGGGCTGGATCTGCGCTAAAGGTGACATCATAGACCAGCTCGTGGTGGCCAAGCAGGCCAGCGACCTGCATTCGAATACTTTATGCCAGAGGATAGTGTATCAGTATCTTCAGAGCAATGATGTTGATCAGCACATCGCAACGATCATCGCGGCGTACAAGAAACAAAGGGATACCATGGTGGCCGCCATTGAAGAATACTTCCCGGCCGAGGTCCGTTTCACCCGGCCCGAGGGGGGAATGTTCCTGTGGGTAACGTTGCCGGAGCAACTGTCCGCCCTGGAGCTGTTCGAGCACGCGGTTAAAGAAAACGTGGCTTTCGTCCCGGGCACGCCCTTCTTTGTCAATGGCGGCGGTACCCATTGTTTGAGGTTGAACTTCTCGAATGCGGATGAAGACAAGATTGAAGAAGGAATAAAACGACTCGGACGGATCATAAAAGAACGGCTGGGCAAAGGATAAAATTGTGATGTTAGTCTGAAAATAGAAAGGAGCGAACCATGAATCAATTCGAATCAATCAGCCGGGAATTGTTGTCCCTCGTTGAGGAATGGGAACCGAAATTATTAGCTCTTCCCAACGAGGTCATTACCCAAAGACGCAATAACCAGAATCGCACGATTAAACAGATTGTCGGGCATATGGTGGATTCCGCCTCTAATAATACGCATCGGGTGATCCACCTGCAATACCAACCAAGCCCCCTGACGTTTCCGGATTATGCGAATCTTGGAAATAACGACAGATGGATTGCGATTCAGAATTATCAGGATCAGGATTGGAGCGACCTCGTTGAGTTATGGAAATATTCCAATAAACATTTTGTCCACGTCATTCGGAATATCAATACGGAAAAACTGGTCAATGTGTGGCTCTCCGGCCTGAACGAAGAAATATCCCTTGAAGCGATGGTGGTTGATTTCCCGCGGCATTTCAAGCTCCATCTGGATGAGATCAACGAGTTAATATCAGGTTAAAATGATTATCAGAAATGCAAAAAAAGCGGATAAAGATGTTTTAGTCGCTCTTCTTCTCGATTCGTTTCGTGATGTGGGGGAGAAGTTCGCTCTGACCGTCGATAACTGCCCCAATTTTGCGGGATTCAACGCCAAGGAACGCGTCGAAGCCGATTTTGAAAAAGGACTGAGATATTACATCTTGGAGGAGAACGGCGATGTGTGCAGTTGTGTGGCCCTTGAGAAAGCGGGGTCGGATGTATGTTATCTCGGAAGGCTCGCTGTACTGCCCGAACATAGAAACAAAGGCTTCGGTCAGGCTTTAGTCAATCACCTATTCGAGCAGGCGAGGAAGATGGGAATCCGGCGAGTGGAGATCGGATTAATCTCCAAGCATAGAAAGCTCAAGAAATGGTATAAGAAATTCGGCTTCGTTCAGAAGAGCACGAAAAAGTTTGACCACTTGCCCTTTATCGTTGCATTTATGTACAAAGAATTGTGAGGGGATCGTTGTATGAACAAGTTAGAAGAAATCTCAAAGCACACATTCTATATGGTTGATGTTTTCGCTGAACGAAAATACGAAGGCAATCAGCTCGCGGTTGTTCGAAACGCCGGAAGGCTTTCGGATGATCAAATACAGAAGATTACAAAAGAAATGAACTATTCGGAAACCACGTTTATCTTGTCCGAAGAGCAGCGCGATGGCGGATACGATGTTCGCATTTTCACCCCGGGAGGGGAAGTGCCCTTTGCCGGCCATCCCACTTTAGGGACGGCCTATGTGATCCGCCAGGAGATTGTCAAGCAATCTGTCGAAACGATCCATCTGAATTTGAAAGTCGGCCGGATTCCGGTTCGGTTTCACAAAATGGATAGTGGAAAAGAGATTCTATGGATGAAGCCCATAGAGCCGAGATTCGGACAAATCTTTGAGCCGGAAGAGATAATCCCGTCTCTCACAGTGCGGAGTGAAGATATTGATGACAGGTTTCCGATCCAGCAAGTCTCTGTTGGCGTGGATTTTGTGTTTGTGCCACTCAAGACATTGGACGCGGTTAGAAGAGCGGGCATTGTCAAAGATATATTCTTCGATTGGATAAAAGACAAACAGGCGAAGACCGTTTTCGTCTTCTGTCCGGAAACCTATAAGCCTGAGAATCATATGAACGTTCGGTTTTTTGCCGACTACTACGGCGTACCGGAAGATCCCGCCACGGGAAGTGCGAATACGTGTTTGGCCGCATATTTGGTGAAACACCGCTATTTCGGGAGCAGCCGAATTGACATTCGAGTAGAGCAGGGTTATGAAATCAGCAGGCCTTCCCTGTTGTATCTGCGGGCAGAGGACAAAGGTCAACATATAGATGTATCTGTTGGTGGAAAGGTTATGATGATTGCCAAAGGTGAATTGATCTGACGAAAGGTTAAAATGACACAGTACAGAATAAATTTCGAGTCAATGACATGGGAAAGCCCGATAGTCGGCGTTAGATTCAAAGTTTACGAGCAAGACGGCTGGAAGCTGCGTTTGGTCGAGTTTATCAAAGAGTCTGTCGAATCCGACTGGTGCACGAAGGGGCACATTGGATATATTCTCGAAGGCCGAATGGAGGTAGACTTCGATGGCGAAATCATTGTATTCGGCCCCGGCGATGGCGTTTTTATTCCCGCTGGCAAGGAGCACAAACATAAAGGCCGGGTGCTGACAGACAAAGTTAAAGCCGTTCTCATAGAAGACGGACAAGCACTATGATTGATATGGAAGAATATCTGAGATCGACGGAAGTGATCGACTATGACGATCCGGGTGTTTCGGCGAAAGCAAAAGATTTGGCGGAAGGAATCGATGATACAGTAGTGATTGCTAAGCGATGTTTCGAGTGGGTTAGAGATCACATTCAACATAGTATGGACTATGAGAAAAATCCAGTGACGTGCAATGCCTCTGATGTTCTTAGGGAGGGCACGGGTTTCTGTTTCTCAAAAAGCCATCTGCTGGCGGCATTACTAAGAGCGAATTCGGTTCCCGCCGGATTTTGCTATCAAAGATTGAATAAAAACGATGATGGCCCGCCGTATAGTTTGCACGGATTGAATGCCGTATATCTGCCGGAATTCGGCTGGTACCGTATCGATCCGCGTGGAAATAAAGAAGGTGTTGACGCACAGTTTTGTCCACCGGCGGAGAAGCTGGCGTATCAGCCGCATTTTGACGGCGAGGCGGATTTACCAGAGATCTGGCCCGATCCGTTACCGCAGGTAATAAAATCCCTTCGCACGTATCAAACGTATGATAGTTTTTGGGAAAATCTCCCTGATATCGAGATAATAAAGATCAGTCAAAAGAAAGGCGTCTAGTCTTTCATTGTTCAATTTAGAATGACTGGAGAAAATCGATGAGCGAAAAATCAGAGCAAGCCGTTGATAAGTTTAAGAATGGTTTGAATTGTTCGCAAGCCGTGTTGAGTAGTTATTGTGAACCCTATGGGCTTGATGGTGAGCAGGCTTGCAGAATCGCAACGGGTTTTGGCGGTGGGATGCGTATGGCCGAGATCTGCGGGGCGGTGACGGGAGCTTTTATGGTGCTCGGATTAAAGTACGGTAACCGCACGGCGGAAGATAAAGAAGCAAAAGCGAAGACGTATGAAAAGATAGTAGAATTTACACGCCGGTTCGAAGCGCGCAACGGCTCGGTGAAGTGCAGTCAATTGCTCGGCTGCAATATCAGTACGCCGGAAGGTATGGAAAAGGCACAGGACAGAGGGCTTTTTGCCACGGTCTGTCCGAAGATGGTACAGGATGCCGCCGAGATTCTTGAAGAAAGGATTGAGGAAGAATGAGAAGTACCATGCTGAAAATTTTTCCAGTTGAAACCCATAAGGACATTCAGATTGTTCAGACGCTTTTTGTCGAATACGCGGAGTTTTTGAAAAAGGAACTGTGTGAATATGCGGATTTGCCCTGGCTCGTAGACTATTACCGGGATTTTGAAAAAGAAACGGAGAATTTACCCGACCGATACAGGCCCCCGGAGGGTGCGATATGGCTCGCCAGGTATAATAATCAACCGGCCGGGTGCATCGCGCTCGGAAGACTGAGCGATGGGATATGTGAGATGAAAAGATTGTTCGTCAGACCAAAATTTCATCGAAAAGGCATCGGTACAGCGCTTTGCAAGACCCTCATGGAACACGCGAGAGAAGTGGGCTATACTCATATGCGCTTGGCCACGGCCCTGCAAATCCCAAGAATTCTTTACAATTCCCTTAGATTTAAGAAAATCGCACCTTATAGAGACATCCCCGACGAGTTAAAGGATGTTGTCTTTATGGAGTTGAAGCTGGTATAAAAAATGGAAAGGGATCTATCGCAAAGACTATGAGTTTGAACGCGCAAATCAAATCAATGTTGAAAGAAGACGGCGCCAATTTAGTCGGTTTCGCCGATGTCACGAAGCTGCCCGGCCAGGTAACCAGTGGACTCCCACGGGCGGTCTCCATCGGTGCCGCTCTCCACCCGGTTATTATTCAAGCGATATCGGATGGGCCTACGCGGCAATACTATGCAGAATACAAACGGGTGAATAATCTACTGGCAAAGCTCTGCAAGCGAGCGGCTCAGGTTCTCACCCGGGCGGGTCATCAAGCCGAAGCGGTCAGGGCAACGACGGAGAAGTTCGATCCGGCCACCCTTTCCACGCGGACCCAGCATAAAAGCATTGCCACGCGAGCCGGTCTCGGATGGATCGGCAAGTCCGCGCTGTTGATCACAAAACAGTACGGCCCGGCGGTGCGGTTCGGTTCCGTACTGACGGATGCAGAATTCGAGACAGGCGAGCCCGTGGAAGCATCACGCTGCGGTGACTGCCGCCAGTGCGTTGACCGCTGCCCCGCCGGGGCGATCGCCGGGCACAATTGGTGCGTGGGCGATCCACGTGAGGCGATGTATGACGCTTTTGCATGCCGGGACACGGCGACAAGACTGTCGAGAAAGCAGGGGATCGTATCAACCATTTGTGGAATCTGTATCCATGCCTGCCCCTGGACGCAGAGATACATTTCGTGTGAATCGAAGCTCTGATGGATTTGGCATACAACTGGTTAGAAACAACCGGGGCCCGTACTGCAGATCAAAACGGGCCCCGAATTGATGCTCAATTGTTACCTGCCACACCCTATCTTAGGGCTGTGGTTCCGGTTCCTAACCCTAACGTGGTCGGTACAGCCGGACATCGTCAATGTACATCTTCCCTGTACCACCGGCTGATGCCGTACCAGACTTGCTACCCAAGCCAATGGCAATCTTATCCACGTTGCCCAGGTTGATGCCCTGATCGGCAAAGGTCTGAAGCGGGATAACCCACTCGGTCCAAGTGTCGATCAATGCCGCGGCTGGATCATCGTGGATCACTACCGCCGGATTTCCGGAAGTGTTGGAAACCGCCACATACAGCGGCTCGACATCGTTGTTGAGGATGCCGATATCCTGGTTCGCCCACTGTCCGCTGACATTACCGGTCGTCGTAACGTTTGTGAATACAGCCTCACACGTCTGAGCAGCATCATGACTGGTCACCGCCAATCCGATATAGACATTCGAACCCATCTGGATATTCTCTGTGCCCTGATTCGTCCAGGTCGTGCCGTCGGCTGAACTGTACGCCCTGAAGTTGCCGGAAATGTCACGCTCGATCTTCACCCAGTACGGTGCTTCGATCCCGCCTGTCGTCGTCTCGGTGCTGGCATTGTCGGTAATGGGGCGACGCTGGAAGGAAACACCCTGAGCGGGGGTTACAACCATGGTTGCATGTACTGAGCCGGGTTCGAGACTCTCCCGAATCATCACGCCAGCCTTGGCCCAGTTGTTGGTATGATCAACACTCATGACTTTTGCGACAATCGAGCCGACACCGTTGAGTGTCTTATAGGCAAAGTGGAACTCATCTGCCTGGTCCCAGATATCTACACCGGAGCCGGTCATTGTGTAAACGCCGACCGGGCCTTCGGCAAAGCTGCCGGCGGAGGCCGGATGGCCTCTGAACCACAGCGACAATTCCGCCACATCTTCTTCCGTCCAGTCACGCGGCGCCGTTAAGGTCAGCAGCGCTTCCGAATTCGTGACGCCGTCCGTATTGTTGTAAAATAGCGGCATGGATTGAGAACCGCTATGAACAATGGTCTGCTCGGCATACGGTGGGATCAGATAGCCGACCTGAGCGCCGTTATCGGCAACGCCGAAGCCGTCGATCCAGCTCTGCCAAATGGCCTCGCCGGCCGCATCGTCATCGGTGTAGTCCTCAAAGTTATCCACAACAAGGAAATCGCCCGTTGTGAAGCTCCAGATGCTGCCAACCCACGGGCTGTCGGGATTGACGTTATTGACTTCATCAACACGCCAGTAGTAGGTGGTATGCCAGGCGAGCTTGCCTGGATCGTAGCTCTCGTCGCCGAGTGCCTTGGTGCCTTTATATTCAGGTGAAGCGGTGGCGGCGTTCTTCACGGCTTCTTCGTCCGTGCCGAAGTACACCTCGTGTGAAGCAGCAGAATCGCCGGCTCCCCACTTGAGTATCGGCGTGAGCTTGACACCCGTAGCGCCACTCCGTGGACTCGGACTGTTGGCTTTGACGGGCAGCGCCAATGCCGCCTGCGGAATGAGCTGCTTCGGCGTGGACGGACTTTCCCATCGTAGCTGTGCTACTGCACGACCTGTACCCTCAAAATACTCCATGACCATGGTGTAGGTATTCCCAACGACAAGGTCAATCGTTCCACTGTGCTCGATGGGGTATAATGGAACCGTTTCCCAGGATTCTACAAGTAGTCTCCCGTCTACCCAAAGTCGGACGCCATCATTTGTCCTGGGGTAGAAGGTGTAGGTCTCGGTAAATCCGGCTTCGACTTCACCCATCCATCGGATGGAGAAGTCGTCATCACCCACCGCCGGATCCGGACCACCTGGATCACCCCAATTAAAGTCAATTTGAGGATCGGTGCGGGTCAGAACGAACGTATTAAAGTCTGTACCTGTGTAATAATCTCCTCGTATACCGCCGCCGGCCTTGGCCGTCTTGAAGCGCCAAACATCGCCTTTATGAGTGACGGCGCCATCGAACTCATCGACCCGCCAATAGTACGTCTTCTCTCGCTCCAGAGGGCCGGGCTCATAAGTCGTCGCCCCTGTTGTGGTGCCATCCGTCGCATTGCTCACGGTATCGTAATCATCACCGAAGTACACCGTGTGTATTTTTGCTCCATGCCCCGGTGTCCAGCTCAGCGTGACATCCGGTTCCACAAATTTGGCATCGTCAGCCGGGTAGGGTTCATAGGCCGATTTGGGGGGAACGAGAAAAGTCCATATATCCCCTTTGACTTTCGTCCCATCGGCGCTCACTTCATCGACCCGCCAGTAATACCTCGTCCCCTGAACGAGACCTTCCGGATAAGCAAAACCGGGAAAGCCAACTACATAAAACGTCGTGGTCTGGTTACCCTGGAATGTATCCCCGGTGCCGGCCTCCACATCCGCATAACTTTCACCGAAGTACAGATCGTGCGAGACGGCTCCCGGCGCCGCCAGCCAGCTCAGCGTTGCCCATGTATCCGTATGAATGGCGCCGTCAGGGGGGTTGGGATTCGCCGCCTTGTTACTCGCCTCGAGCACGGCAACGCCCCACACACTCGGATCCTGCCAGCCATTTCCATCCGTTGCATGCCAGGAAACCTGCGAGTCTCGACCATCGCCGTCGTCATCATCGTTAATCCATACATCGAAACCAATCTCCTGGCCGGGTGTCGCTACCTTGCCCATGACGCTCATCCATGGCAGCTTGACTTCCAACAAATAGCCATTATCGGTTGTCTTGACAGCATAATCCACGCCCACTATGCTTGGAGCTCCATTGTGGAATGCGCTGGGTTCTTCCCATACTTCGTTACCCCACCAAAAGGTATACTGGTGGTCATTGGTGTCCGGGCTGGTCCTTTTACTATTATCCCCATCAACATAGATTTCGACACTGTCATCGAGCCATTTACTGCCTCCTCCCCCTGAGTCGTTCGTCAGCTTATCATCTGTCACCTCGACCAGCACATAGAGGGCTTCCGAATTCCAGAGGGCCCGCCAGACACCAGAGCAGTCCGCAGGTGAATCGGGTGAGTTGTCTGCGACAGTGTTCTCCATCGTATGTTCTTCCGAAAAAAACCATGTCTCATCGATTCGACCATCGAGGACCGGCATGGATCCCGGGCTGGGGAAGATCGCGTCTTGAGCGGAGACTCCGCTAACCAAACTCAGCACAAAAACAAGAGAAAATAAATAAATGAGCTTTCTAAACATGATACGCCTCCTTCTAAAATAGTGATTGATAATAGTTTTAGCTGCACCACATTCAATCCATCCTTGTTCAGGATGATTACTCGCGATTCGCCGCCACCTCCTTTCCCTGGAAATCTAACCACTGACTGAAAGTAAAAAAGCCACTCTTAGGCACTAAGCTCCTGTCCACAACTCTGTGCCTGCCTCAATAACATTTCAGCATAACGACTTGAAATATAAAAAACTTAAGGAAAATCTCCGGTTTTCTGCAAAATCATGACCGGGACGAAAAACCAGATTATACAGAGATTTCCCGTTTACACGTCACAAAGACACTCCTGAAAGCTTAGCGTCTCATAATAACGCAATTTTCTCCGAATGTCAATAATTTTCGGTAGCTTTGGTCCATTATAAAAATCAATTATTGTATATTTCCGGCTTATCTTTGCATATCTCCACTCTTACTCGCGTTCGGTCTGCCACGGCTCCTGATATCCCGGAGGCGCGCCGACTTTGGGAGTCGCCATTGTAACGGGCATCTGGATGGGTATTTTCCGGGAACTGCGAACCATCCTGCCCAGCTTTTCTTTCGTTACCCGAACAGGCTCGGTAACAAGCTCGGGAACGCTATAGGTCCAAAGGCATGTATCATAATGCATCGGGTCTTTCTGAGGCAGCCGGATCGGCTTGGACACCTTGCCGTTACCATCAACATAGGCGATATATATCCTGGTGAATACGCCGCTGTCTCTTTTGCTGCTGAAGGCGATCCATCGACCGTTACTCGACCAGGAATGCCAGCTTTCGCTTTCGTCGCTGTTGATATCGAGCCGGCGGTATGTGTACTGCCCTGTTTGTCGGGCGGCTTCGAGGTCCATCATATACAGATCGCTGCTGGGACGATACACGGGGAAGCAACCGTAATCGCACATGCAAAACAACAGCCAGCGACCATCGGGGCTGACGCGCGGCAAAAGGATACTCAGACCCGTATCCTGGGCCGAAAGCACCGTTTCCAGCGGACCCCACCGGTCACGGTCCAGCTCGTAACCGGCGCGGACAAGGTCATACTTTATTTGGTCGTAGGATTCGGGAACAACGGACCGGTCAGACCACGTTATCGGGGCGCTGCAGAAGTATAAGGTACGACCATCGGCGGACCAGGTCGGATAGGTTTCGAGTCGGTCTTTTCGGGCAAGGTCTTTTGTGGTTTTAACGGTTTGTGAATCAACCAGGTAATAAGCCATCAAGGAGTCGAAGTCTATCACGTCCCGCACCTCATCAGCGGCCGAATGAAAAAATTGCCTGACCTTATTGACGGAAAATGCCGCCAGCCGGCCGCTCGGATGCCAGGAAGTATATCCGAATTTTGTTCCAATCTTTTGGACTTTGTCACCTTCGACCAACAAAGCCGAGCTGCCATAGTCGGCGCTGCGGATGCCGATGAGCGTTTGTTCAGTCCGATGTCCACAAAATGTATGGCAGTTCACACAGCCATGCCTAAAATATCCATTCGTCAAAACGACGGATTCATTGTCATTATTCAGGTTACGCTGATAGATACCCATCTCCCTCCAGGTGCCATGAGCCGGTCGAATCTTTCGATAGATGAGGAAAGGATCGATGTCCTCACGCGCGATGTCACAGGTGAGCGTCTGAAAGCGGGACCACTCTTTGTCCCGTCCTTCAGGAGATGATGTATTTTCCGGTGATTTGACAAAAATATCCAGGCTGAGCCGTTGGCCCCGGTTTACATCAAGAAGCCTATGCCAGGCGCGCCTTGGAATCGAAATCTCGGGCGTCTTGCTGAATATCTCGATGGATTCCCCTTCCTCGGAGCGTACTTTCACGAAATAGCCGGTCCCTTCATGCTGTATGATAAAGTTCATGGGAGCAATGTTCGGCGGGATAACGGTACCGGTATAATCCGGCAGAATGTCTGCAGGTCGACCAATAAGACTGTATTGTGTGATGGTCATTTTCCTGTCGCGGAGGATATGAAACAACGCAACAGATATCAAAGCAATGGCGACTATTGCACAAGCAATTTTAGCTTTTGGGGTTTGATATAATTTTGCTTTCATACGCTTATTCGACCGAGTTATTTATTCGGGCTTTTCGGTGCATAGATATAATAGAAGAAGTACGTGTCATGAAACCTCTTTGACAGATCGTTCAAGGCGGCTTGTTTGTTCCCACCATAAGCTTTTAGAATCCGGCTAAAGTCTTCGATTTGTCGACGCTTTTGAGGATGTAACGTAAAATCGCTCAGGGAGAGAGGCTTTTTTGTTGCAACGGCATAAATAAGAGCCGCTTCTTCATAATGTGTCGGCAACTCAGCATAGCCGAAGTCGGGTAGAAGTTCAATCTTCTGGACGAATTTGCCTAAATGCCTGTTGAGCATATACCAGGCCATCAGATATTCAAACGCCATGCGATTTTGATTGTTCTTCTCCAGCAGCCATAAAAGAGTCCTCTCCTTGAAAAGGGAGTACATGGGGCAATCCTTGTCCAGACATACAGAGCGCAAATGCTGGATATAAGGATCGGAAGAAAGTTTCGGGTCGGTCCGCAGATGCTCAAGATACTGTTTGGCCCAGTCGGCATGAAAAAGAGTCTTGCTCAGCGCGCGGAGATAAATTTTGGCCGAGTCCAAATTACCCTTGACCATATTAATCAAGGCCAGTCGTTGCAGGACCATGGGACGACGACCGAGACCTTCGAGACATTCAGTGAGGGCGTGTTCAGCCATGTTGACAACACCGATGTCCAAATAGAAATCGAAGATTTGCCAGTACATCCACTTATATTTCTTATCCGACAGAAACACATAATCCGGATGTTGAGGCCAGGAGAACATATCGTAGCCGAGTCGACCTCTATGATATAGTGCCCGATTGACTGCATGGGCGATGAAGGGATCGGTGGAGTGGCGCTGAGCAGAAGTCAGTAATTCCAGCCACATCTTGTGGCAGGCATAGTAATCCACCTTAAAGCGGGTTCTGAGATTTTCGTTGCGGGAAAAGAAAACGGCGCTGCCCGTGATGACAAGCAAAAGCAATAGCTCAGTGACATATTTGAGTTTGGGCGAGCGTCCACACCAGGAGAATATCCGCACCGGTAGATTGGAAATTGTATTGCGGTGCTTTTTTCCCGACTTTTTTCCAGTCCTCTTCTTTCTCGAATGCAGTCTCTTCCAGAGCACCTGCCAAAAACCGCTTATGAGAAGCGTCAGGAGCGGAAGCAGATAAAACACATAGGCGATGGTTATTGCTCTTCTACGAGCATGATATTTCAGAATTTTCCATGAGATGGGCAGCAAGTTGCTGAAAGCATCGACGATGCTAACACCAAAGATGAGAAGTCCCAGCCCATAGGGAACAACAATGCCGCATAACACATAGAACAGACTCACCTTCCACCGGTATTTGAAAAACAGTTCGTAAACGGCGCAGACAGCGACAAAAAGCAGAAAAGCCCCGCTGGAAAGATAGTAGAGAATGACGGACAGGATCAGAAATAGGCTTACGCAACTGAAAATCTTCGTATTTGACAGAGTGGCCTTCAAGTATATGCACGTTGTCAGTAATGCCGTCAAAAAAGCCAGTGTTGTGTCAAAATAGTATGTGTATTGCGTGTATAGAACAAGCAGAAGAATCGGCGGGAGAAAGCGAATCCCACAAATCCGGGATGCGTTTGTGACTTTCAACATGTAGTTGATACACAAGCTAATCAGCCAGGCCTGAACGGTGATGACGATGGCCCCCGCCCAAGAAATGTAGAAAAGTTGCGAAAGGAAAGCCGATAGATATTCGGTCGGCCCGCCAGGGTAGGATAGAAACGGTAGGAAAAAAGCCCAGCCTCTAAAAAAGACCGGGAAATTTGTGATAACGCCGGCCCCGTGATAGATCAGTCGCAGATCCACATAGAGCCAGAGATAAAGATAGAAGAACGTGAAGAAGAAAACATCGTGAGATATCCGTCCCCAGCTTCGGCCTGAACGTCGCCTTGCTGCTTCCGGTTGGTCAGATTGCGAAACAGCGATGCGCCCAGAAGATTTTCGACGCGAATGCGGCATCGTTTTCCTGTACTATAGAAGGACTCATGCAGGCCTACAACCGAATCAGTATATCGGATTCAAAAACAAACGACAAGGAAACAACGACAACAGTAACCGATATCGCCGACGGTAAACAGCCATTTGAAAAGATATAGAAATTACGTATCTTATTGATATTATCGGTTAAAACAGGCTGTCCCTTTGGAACTTAGATAGATGAAAATAGAATAAAACGGGGAATGATGGAAATACACTTTAGAAAATACCACGGATTAGGGAACGACTATCTGGTGATTGATCCGAACGTTTATGACGTTGATTTGACGCCGGACGCGATTCGTCTGATTTGCCACAGGCATTTCGGCGTCGGAGCCGACGGCATTTTGTATGGACCGATCAAGGGCGATAAGAATTGGCGAGTGCAGATATTCAATCCGGATGGAAGCGAAGCAGAGAAGAGCGGCAACGGATTACGAATCTTCGCGAAGTACTTGTACGAAAACAAATATGTCGAGGAAGAGCATTTTCGCATCGACACATTGGGCGGACTCGTTGAGGCGCAAATGAAAGACGACACGGGGAATTTGATTAAGATTGCAATGGGAAAAATCACATTCCGAAGCAACGAGATACCCGTTCGTGGAGATAAAAGAGAAGTCGTGGATGAAGAGTTGGAAATAAACGGAGTACAGTATCGAGCGACCTGTCTATCCATCGGTAATCCTCATTGCGTCATTCCATCGGTGGATATAAGCGAGGAAAAAGCCAGAGAATTAGGTCCTCTCGTTGAGAATCACCGTCTATTTCCAAACCGTATCAATTTGCAGCTTATGAAGGTGCTGGACCGGGCCCATATTGAAATACGGATTTGGGAAAGAGGTGCCGGCTACACGTTGGCCTCCGGCAGCAGTTCGTGCGCCGCGGCCGGGGCGGCTTACCGATTAGGACGGGTGGATAATAAGGTAAATGTAAACATGCCCGGCGGAACGTTACTCGTGGAGATCGGTGAAAACGACGAGGTGTATCTGACCGGCGAGGTCGAAGGCGTTTTCCAGGGGTGTTTTCACCGCGACCTCGAACGAAGGATATCCGGAAAGAAGTAGCGATATGGTCAAAGAACCAAGGCCGAAATTGAGGCTCGCCGACAATAGAGATTGTGAGGATATCATCCGGCTGGTCTTTGACGTGCTGAAAGAGTACGATCTGAAGCCGGACCCGGCCTCCACGGATGCGGACCTCAAAGATATCGAGTCATCCTATTTTGAGCAAGGCGGGACGTTTCTTGTGCTTGAGGAAAAAGACGGCTCCATCGTCGGGGCCTACGGCCTTTATCCGATGGAAAAACATACGTGCGAGCTTCGCAAAATGTATCTTCACAAGGATTATCGAGGCCAGGGACTCGGCAAGCTCTTGCTGGAGGACGCCCTATCAAGAGCACGACAACTCGGATTCAGGAAGATGGTCCTGGAGACGGCATCGGTCCTGAAAGAAGCCATCGCTTTATACAAGAGCTACGGCTTCGTGGAGTATCAACCGGAGCATCTATCTGACCGCTGCGATCAAGCGTATCGGCTGGAATTAGAATGAGTTGTTATAAAGCTCCATCCCATCGAATCAAAGCTCAGTGAATTTGAACTGGTCTTTGAAGACGGTTTTGAAATCGAACACGTTGTCGAAATCCTCTATCGAATCGCTCGGCTGGGCGCTCATCCACTCGTGCCGGATCATCAGCCAGACGATTTCACCGAAATCGCGCGTCGTTTTGATGCCCCAGGTGTTCAGAACCAGCATCGCCAGCCGGCCCCATTTTTCGAGGGCCAGTTTTTTCAGGCCCTGGCAGAGCGTTTCGCCGCTGACGTGTTTGGGTTCCGTGGCGACGTTCTTGGCGGTATAACCCAGGCCCTCATAAACAAACTTCACGGCCGGAGCATTGAACCGGCCGTCTTCTAATGCAATTTGTTCGAGACTCTTCTTCATTCCTAAGGTCTTCAATGGTATCCAACAGGTAAGGTTGTGTAATAAATTATTCCAATTCGTTAATTGCATATTTTAGTACTTCCAGCGCTGGACGTCAACAGAAGACTTGACGCGGTACAGTTTCTTTTAGAGAATTCATGTGGCCTGTCAATGGCTTTCGGCCGAACGGAATACGATCTCAATCATTGAAAGGTAGAGTGCGATGTTGAAAAAAACCCTTTGCTTAGCTCTTTTGCTGGCCGGTCCAATCGGAATTGCTCAGGCCGGTGGATATTTTCAGATGCCCTACGGCGAGCAACTTACCAACTCGACGGACAAGGTCGGATTGTGGTGGGCCTCGTCCGGATGGAAAATCGGACCCGACAAGCCGCTGCCCGAAGTGAAAAGCCCAGCTATGATGATACGCACCGCCCGCAACGAAGTGGAGGCGGCCCAATTAGTTGTTCGACCAACAGTGTCGCTGGAGGATTTGTTCCTCCGGGCCGGTGAATTAACCGGGCCCGGCGGGGCACTCCTCCCGGCTGAGCGTATCGGGATTCTTGAGGTCCGATACGTCAACGTTGAGAAGCCGACCGACAAGAGTTCGACACCCGGTCTTTGGCCGGATCCGCTGCCTCCGCTGAAAGGTCCTATCGATCTGAAGCCGAACAAGAACCAACCCTTCTGGGTACGCGTCAAAGCGCCGCCCAACGCGCCGGCCGGGATCTATAAAGGTAATATCATACTACAAGCGCGAGGTTTCAAAACCGAAGTTGCACTGCATGTGGAGGTTTATGATTTTAATCTGCCTGACCGCATGACCTGCACGACCGCCTTCGGCTTCTCGCCCGGCAATGTCTTTCGCTACCAAAAGCTCTCCGAGGATGAGCACAAGCGCCAAGTTCTTGATAAATACTGGGCGAACCTCAGTGCCCATCACATATCCCCCTACGACCCGGCGCCGCTGGACCGAATCGGCGTCACCTGGCCCGACGTTAAGCCGCCCGTCTTCGATAAGTTCGGCCATTGGCAGGGACTGCGGATCGTTCAAAACGAAACGCATTCCGGCAACGGCGCGGCGCTCATCTATGACGACGATCCGCAGAGCAACGTCACCGTCTCGTATGAGCCGCTTATCCGTATCCCGGCGGGTGGTCTGCATGTTCGGTTCTGGTATCGGACGGCTATACCGGAACACCGCTTCAGCATAACGCTCAACCATTATGACAAAGACGGTCAGTGGATGTCCGGCAAAAACAACGACATGACCTTGAAGGGCGACGGCACATGGCAGCTCTTCGAGGTCCCGGTCAAAGATTTTCCAAGAGGCGCGGTTTTCGTAAGGCCGATGATCAGAGCAACAAGGTGGACCGAAGCTGGAGAGCAGATCGGCCTTGTATGGTTCGACGACGTATCGATAAAAGACACTGCTGGCCATGAACTGCTCGAAGGCGGCGATTTCGATATCGTTAAGCGAACCGAGCTTGTCGCCCCGGCGGATAAGCTGAAGGTCGAATTCGATTTTTCTGCCTGGGACCGGGCGATGACCCGGGCAATCGACCATTACAACTTCAATTCATTTCGTCTGAGGATCCCGGGTCTGGGCGGTGGGACGTTTCACGCGATTTCCGGGCCGTCCTTGTTAGGTTTCAAGGAGGACGAGCCGGAATATCCCATCTTCCTCGAATCGTATTGCAGCCAAATGCAGAAACATCTGGCCCAAAAGGGCTGGCTGGACGAGGCATTCGTCTACTGGTTTGACGAGCCCAGCCCCGACCAATATGCCTTTGTGATGAACGGCTTTGAGAAGCTCAAGCGTTACTGCCCGAAGATCGCCCGAATGCTGACCGAGCAGCCCGAGCCGCAACTCGAAGGCGGGCCGAACATCTATTGTGTGATCTCCAATCTATACCGACCCGATGCCGCCCAGAAGCGTCGGGCCTTCGGGGACAAGTTCTGGTGGTATATTTGCACCGGACCCAAGGCACCCTATTGCACATTGTTCATCGACCATCCCGGCACGGAGCTGCGCGTCTGGCTCTGGCAGACCTGGCAACGTAATATCGAAGGCATTCTCGTCTGGCAGACGAACTACTGGACCAGCTCCGCCGCGTACCCCGACAATACCCAGAATCCCTACGAGGATCCCATGGGCTGGCGCTCCGGCTACAGCACGCCCAAGGGTGAGAAAAGACCCTGGGGCAATGGCGATGGCCGATTCATTTATCCGCCCGTCGCCGCCGCGGATGCGCAACCGTCCGGGCCCGTTCTGGAAGGACCCGTGGACAGTTTCCGTTGGGAAATGCTGCGTGACGGCATCGAGGATTACGAATACCTGGTCATCCTGAAAAAACTGCTCGAAGCTAAAAGGAATAAACTCACCCGCAGCCAGCGACAAGAATATGCCGACCTGCTAAACGTCCCTGAAACGATTACATCTGACATGACCACCTTCACCAAAGACCCAGCCCCCATCGAGAAGCGCCGCGATCAGATCGCGCGGGCGATAGCAACGCTGGGATCGTTGTGACCCGATGCCGTTTGTCGTGTGCCCGTTAGGGCATCTCAGGTTACCGCCTTACGGCGTCACTACAAACGGCTATGGCCGCCAGTCCTCCTCTCGAGTGCCGTGGTAGGTTCTCAGTGTATATTCGAACGACTTGGTTGACCTCGACTCCAGGACCAGCGTGTACTTCACCGTCTTCAGGTCCACTTTCTCGAACTGACCGAAATCGCCGTTGTTTGCGAGTTTCCAGTATTGCGTGTTGAAGTTGCGCTTGATCTCGACCTTCACGGGAATCTCGCGTGTGTTTTTAACGTCGATTTTAAACGTACGAATCTCATCCCAGCCGGAGATATCGCCGCGACGGTCGAACCGATAGTTTCCCGTCTTAAAGTCCATCAGCTTCGGCTCGACGACCACATTCGCTACCGGTCCGAGGTTCAGCTCCACGTCCTCGTCCACGGGGATGTACTTGAACGACGATTGGCCCGTGTAGGATAAATGCCCGCCCTCGCCGGCGCCTCTGTAAACCTTGAGCATCCCGCCGGGGATGGGCGTCTCGCCAAGCTTGTGTTCTTCGTCGTTTTTGAAACTCAAAAAGCGAACCACGATATGGCCGTATCGCTGTTCTTCGTATTTGTAAAGATTCACCACGGGAACGTCGTCCACATCGAAGCTCGGCAGCCGTTTCGAAAATCCGGTGGGTATCGTCTCCGTACCTTCAATCGTATAGAGAAAATATTCGCTCAGGCCCTCTTTTTTGATCTCTTTGGGCTTTAGAGCGAGTTCACCGGCAGCTCGATAGACTTGTCCGAGCATCTCTTTGCCATACATCCGGCCTCGTTCCCGAAAAGCTCTTTCCTCTTTCTCGACTACCCTCTCGTCCGGACGCCCGTGGGGATATTGACGCCGGGCCAGCTCAGCGATTTCATCGAGGAGATGCACCTGGCCGACGATCAGTCGGGTTTGGGCGTTCTCGTAATCTTCGCCGCTGTTGTTGGTCACTCGCACGTAGCCTTGCAGTCGCATTGTCTTTTCATCTTCCGTGAGCGTACCCATATAAAAGGCCCACCACGACAGGCCGCTGGTTAGATACGTAATCTCTACCGGCACTTTTCCGCTGATTTCGCTTTCGATATTCCACAGGCCCAGATTCCTGACTCTCGGTGGATAGGTCAGGTCGGCGATGTCGATCTTGTCCGCATCGGTTTTGGGCAGCATTTCCAGGCTGGTCGGATCGATAAGCGTATTGGCCCACGAGAATTGCAGCCTGTTCCGGCCGTTCTTGAGCGTCAAAGCCCTGCTTTCACGCACCAGCGTCAAATCCGCAGAATTATAGATTGTGATCTGCACCGTGTCTCGTGAAGGCAGTGTCACCAAATCCACCTTTGCATGGACAGTCCCGGCCAACAGGAATATTATAAGCAATAAAACTGCCATACGTTTCATCTTAATGGTCCTTTATTTTGTCATCTGTTCACCTACAGCCGCCAATCTTCCTCTCTGGCGCCGTGGTATGTCCTTAGCACATATTCGAATGACTTTGCCGATCGCGGTTCCAGAACCAGCGTGTATTTTACCGTATCCAGGTCCACTTTCTCGAACTCACCGAAATCGCCATGGTTCGTGAGCTTCCAGTATTGCGTATCGAAGTTGCGTTTGATCTCGACTTTTACAGGTATCTCGCGTGTGTTTTTGACGTCGATTTTGAATGTGTCAATCTCATCCCAGCCGGAGATATTTCCTCGCTGGTCGAACCGGTAGTTTTCCGTTTTGAAGTCCATGAGCTTCGGCTCGACGACTACGTTCGCCACCGGCCCGAGGTTCAGCTCCACGTCCTCGTCCACGGGGATGTACTTGAACGACGATTGGCCCGTGTAAGATAAATGCCCGCCCTCGCCGGCATTTCTGTAAACCTTGAGCATGCCGCCGGGGATGGGTGTCTCGCCAAGCTCGTGCTCTTGGTCGTTCTTAAAACTCAGAAAGCGCACGACGGAAAGGCCGTATCGCTGCTCTTCGTATTTGTAGAGATTGACCACCGGCACGTCGTCCACGTCAAAGCTCGGCAGCCGTTTCGAGAAGCCCGTGGGGATCGTCTCGGTCCCTTCGATTGTGTAGAGGAAATACTCGCTGAGACCTTCTTTTTCAATCTTCTTTGGCTCGGTTGGCATAGCGCCGGCCAATGCGGCTTCTTCGACTGCCCGTTTAAGCCTGCGCCTGGGGGCATCCATCGGCGGCGGCATTGTCGGCATGGGGGGGGGGATTGCACCCGGCCGGCCGTAAGGGTACTGCCGCCGCGCCAACTCAGCGATTTCATCGAGGAGATGCACCTGACCGACGATCAGACGTGTCTGGGCGTTCTCGTAATCTTCGCCGCTGTTGTTGGTCACGCGCACGTAGCCTTGCAGGCGCATCGTCTTTTCGTCCTCCGTGAGCGTCCCCATATAAAAGGCCCGCCACGACAGGCCGCTCGTCAGATATGTAATCTCCACCGGCACTTTGCCGCTGACTTCGCTTTCAATATTCCACAGACCCAGATTCGTGACTCTCGGCGGATAGGTCAGGTCGGCGATGTCGATCTTGTCCGCATCGGCTTTGGGCAGCATCTCCAGGCTGGTCGGATCGATCAGGGTGTTGGCCCAGGAGAATTGCAGCTTGTTCGAGCCGTCCTTGAGCGTCAGCGCCCTGCTCTCGCGCACTAACGTCAAATCCGCGGAATTGTAGATCGTGATCTGCACCGTATCCCGCGAAGGCAGCGTCACCAAATCCACCTTTGCCTGGGCAATTCCCGTTATCGTAAAAATTATCAGCAATAGAATGATGATACGTTTCATTTTGCCGTTTCCTTAATTCTGTTTTCTGTCTTCTGTCCTCTGTTCTTCTACGGCCGAACATTTCGGCGATGGTAGCGCATTTTCAGTTCCTTGACCGCCGGACCGTCCTCGGTGCGGGCAGGCAGCTTGATCTCAAATTCCAGGATCGAGACGTCCTTTCGCTTATATTCCATGTTACACGTCTCCATATCCCACTGGCCGGGGATATGCTGGATCATCGTCAAGACGGCGGGCCCATCCTTGAAATTCTCGATTTTGGCGACGATTTCCTCGTCGGTATCGTACAGGATGGGATCGCCCCTTTTGTTCTTATGCGTAACGATGCGGGCATCCCGCATTTTCCGCTGGGTCACGACGATGTCACGACTATCGCCGATATACAGCTCCATCTTCTCGCCGACCGGCACGAGCGCCGAGCGATCTTCACCTAAGAAAATCGTACTCTGGTGCCCATCATCCTGAAAGAGCCTCGCCTTACCGCCCCACAGGGCGAACTGGCCCAGCTTGCTCTCGGCATCATTAACGATGCGATAGCTGACGGGGATACCGACGTTTTGATTCTCCAGTTTCTCCGGATCCCACGGCAGCGTCGCGGCGTCGAACGTCCAGATCTTCGTGATCGGCACCTTGTCGGCCTTAAGAAAGAGCATCTGCTTGGTCTCCTCGTGGTCGATACCCTGCTCGAAGGCCTCGCCGTAGTCCAGCAGCACGCGGGCCTTGTCGAAATCTTCGCCGGAGAAGTTGCGCAGCACCAGATAGCTCTTGAGGTCGACATAAGTCTCGGCCTTATCGGCGATGGCCTTGTAGGTAATCAGCCGGTCGATGTTGCTCAAAAGGTAGCTGATGCGCACCGTCTCGGCGTAGTCGCTCTCGCTGCTGATATCCCAAACCAGAGCCGCTTCGTTCGGCGGGTAACTCACGCTTAGAAGCGTCACCTGGTCTGGATGGTCGAGCACGCGCAGCCGGATCGAATCAGCGTCGATGGAGACGCCCTTCCATGAAAAGTCCACCTTGTTAAGCCCCTGTTGAAGGGTCAGCACGCGCTCTTCTTCGATCAGCGTCGCCTGCGGATTGTCCAGGCGAATCACCGTCGCCCCACGCTCCGGCAGCGCCACCAGCTTGATCCTCGCCCGGGCGATTCCAACGCTGATCAATAGAAGCACAAGGATCATGAGTTTGATTGTTTTGCCGTTCATAGTTCCGTCTCCTAAAGAATGATTTTTGCTTATGGTCATCTTATTATCGTCTGCTCACGCTGGCCGTGATAGGTCGTGACGACATATTCAAAAGCTTGCTGGCGCCGCGGCTCCAGATTCAACTCAAAGCGAGCATGCGTCGCATCGTGTTTCTCGTAAGAGACATCGGTCTGCAATGTCCAGTACGCCGTGCCGAAACCGCGGGTGATCTCGACCTCAATCGGCAGCGTTCGCGTATTCGTCATCTCGATTTTCCAGGTGCGTATCTCGTCCCAGCCGGAGATGTTGCCCCGGTTGTCGAAGACATAGTTGTCCGTCTTGAATTCCATCAGCTTCGGCTCGACCTTAACGAGTCTGGCGGGCCCGAGATTTAGCTCGACCTCCTCATCTACCGGAATGTATTTCACATCGGTACCGCCGACATACGACAGAAATCCCTGCTCGTCGGCCCGGCCGTAAATCCGGACCGTGCCGTTGGGAATCGGTGTCTCCCCCAGGTTATGCTCGTCATCGTTCGCGAATGTTACAAATCGGATCGCCTCGCCGCCCCAGCGCTCTTCGTCGTACTTATACAAACTCTCCACGTCGATGTCTTCCGCCTCGAACGAAAGCAGCCGCTTGCCCCATTCGTTCGGGATCGTCTCGGTGCCCTCAATCGTATAAAGGAAATACTCACTCAGGCCCTCCTTCCTGATTTCCTTGCGTCCCAATCCTCCCATGCCCTCCGTTATTGCTCCTTTGGACCAGTTGTAGGTCACGACCTTAGAAAATTTTTCGTTGCTTTCATCGAAGAATAGAACGTTCTCACCAATTTCAACGGGCCCAACCGGCTTGTCGTAAGGATATTGGCGTTGAGCCAGTACCGCAATTTCATCGAGGAGATGCACTTTGCCCACGATCAGCCGGGTTTGGGCGTTCTCGTAATCCTCGCCGGAGTTGTTGCCTACCCGCACGTAACCAGACAGGTGCATCGACTTCTCGTCCTGCGAGAGCGTGCCCATATAAAACGCCCGCCAGGACAGACCACTCGTGAAGTACGTGATCTCGAACGGTACCTGGCCGCTGATCTCGGAACGAATGAGCCAGCGGCCAAGCTCCCGCAGCCTCGCTGGAAACACCAAGTGCTGGATGTCGATCTTGTCCGCCTGCTCCAACGGCTCCAGAGACAGCGACGTCGGATCGATCAGTGTATTGGCCCACATAAATTGCAGCCAGTTCCAGCCCCTCTTCAACGTCAAGTTCCGGCGCTCCCGCACCAGCGTCAGATCCGCCGAGTTATAAATCGTTAATTGCACGTTGTCCCGCCGGGGCAGCGTCACCAATTCAATCGCACTGGCC